>Ga0114129_10003151_pt1 | contig 23148 bp, 12 predicted proteins | sample RhiMetdeltSRZDD1_FD_80071 | JGI IMG/M metagenome (GOLD analysis project Ga0114129, IMG submission 80071) | Populus rhizosphere microbial communities from Tennessee, USA - Rhizosphere MetaG P. deltoides SRZDD1 (version 2) (version 2) | ecosystem: Host-associated > Plants > Roots > Rhizosphere >... | reverse complement strand
TTCAACCACGCTTCATCGTTCAGTTACGGTTACGACTCCGCCCGATTTCACATTGCTCATCCGGTCCACGCTTCCGCTTGGCCAATGGATTTCGACATTGTCCGCCTGCGTCCGCGATCCAAGGCCGAACGTCAAAATGTTTTCGCTCTGAGACAGATAACTTGAGCCGCTGCGCATCATCTGCGTCTGGGTTTCACCGCCGGCTGTAACGCGAACCAGCGCTCCGAATCCATTACGATTCGACTTCGAGCCGACCAACCGGATCCGAAGGCCGTGGTTCGAAACACCGTCGTTGCGCAACAGGACGGCCGCGCCGCCGTTCGTAGTCATTACCACATCGAGATCTCCGTCGTTATCAAAGTCGCCATATGCGGCCCCGCGCCCGACGCGCGGCTGACGCATCGCTGTGCCGAGCGATGGCGTGGCGGCGTCGAAGGTTCCTTTACCCATGTTGCGGAACACGTGAGCAGGTTGCGCGTACTTGATGCGAGACTGGATCCGTTCGATGTCGCTATCGATGTGTCCGTTTGCGACGAAGATGTCGAGCCACCCATCCAGGTCATAGTCAAAAAAGAAACAGCCGAAGCCGAGAGTAAGCAGAGTGGCACGTCCCAGCGCCGATCGCGGCGCTTCGTCGACGAACAGGCCATTGCCTTCATTATGGTAGAGAGCGAGCATTTGATTCGCGAAGTTCGTGATCATGACGCTCGGATATCCAGACCGGTCGTAGTCCGCCGCGTCTACGCCCATTCCAGCGCGTGCAATGCCCTCTTCGCTAAAGGCGACGCCGGAAGGAACGCCACGCTCAGAAAAGCTGCCGTTGCCATTGTTGATGTACAGCCGGTTGGGTTGTGTGTCGTTGGCGAGAAGGAGATCGGGCCAGAGATCCTGATTCGAGTCGAGCACGGCGACTCCCAATGTTTTGGACGTATTGTCGAGCAAGCCCGCCTTGGCGGTTAAATCCTCGAATGTGCCATCACGACGGTTCCGCCAAAGACGTACCGACGCTCCTTTGTACGATTCGGGCGTACAGTACGACTTCCTCGTTCCGTCCAAGGTGCAAAACAGATCCGTTTCCGGCGTCCACTGAACATAGTTTCCGACGATCAGATCCAGGCTTCCATCGCGATCGAAATCCAGCCACGCCGCGCTCGTGCTGAATTCGTTGCGATTGGCAAGGCCCGCATCGTTGGTGACATCTGTGAATACGCCTCTGTTGTTGCGAAATAGCCGGCTCTGACCAACAGCGGTGACAAACAGGTCATCGTCGCCATCATGGTCGTAATCTCCGACGGCGACGCCGAGCGCGTACATTTCAATAGAGAGGCCAGCCGCCTTTGTAACGTCGGTGAAGGTTCCGTTGTGATTGTTGCGATACAGCTGCAGCGTCGTAGTCCGCCGCTGCTGACCGGGCCAATCCTTGCCGTTCGAAAAGAACAGGTCCTGCCAGCCATCGCCATCGTAGTCGATGAATGCAACCCCTGGCCCCAGCGTCTCGGGAAGATACTTTTTGCCGAAGGCTCCGGTGTAATGCGTGAAGGTGAGGCCGGCGGACTTAGTGACATCAGTGAATTGAACTGAGGAAACTGTTGCCTGGGCGAATGTAAGGAGCGCAGAGACTGCCAAAACAGCAGTCAGGCGGGCCGCGCGACAGAAAATTATCAAATTAGAGAAATCCTGCATCTCGTCAGAAGATCCAACTCAAATGTCGGCTAAGCTCGTAGTAAGCTGTTTGCAATTTTCAGCTCGCTTCAAATGAAAGGAGCAGACATGCGAACTCCGATGGCCTTCGTCCTCGGACTTCTCTTAGGCTCAGTGTTCGTTTCCGGTCAGGCCCAGGAACCGCGGCTCGCCGGCGAGAATTATATGAATCATGTGGCTGTCGCTGTCGAGAATTTCGATGAAGCCTTTGCGTTCTACACCAAGAAAATGGGATTTCGCGAAGCGTTTACAGTTCGCGATGACAGTGGCCGGCCCACGCTTGCGTATGTTCAGGTGAGCCGCAACACGTTCATCGAGCTCCAGCAGGCCAACGCAAATCGCCGGCCCGGTCTTAACCACTTTGGCCTGCATGTGGAAAACCTGCAAGCCACGGTCGCTACTCTCAAGCAGCGCGGAGTGACAGTCGAGGAACCGCGTTCACGCCCGGACGATTCGTCTGTCGCTAACGCCACTGATCCGAACGGCATCAGAATCGAAATGTTCGAATTTGGCCCACAATCGCCCCAGGGAAAGGCGATTGCGAGCTGGAGGTAGACTCATGGATCCGATCCGACGCAAAATTCTAAAAACCGGGGCTGCGGTGACGGCGATGGCGGCAGCGCCGCGCGCGTTTGGTGCGCAGACTAAAGAAGGAGGAAGTGCCATGTCCTTTTATGAGAAGGGTCCTGTTCGTATCCACTATGAGGAGGTCGGCTCCGGGTTCCCATTGTTGATCATTGCCGGCGGGGGATTGAACTCGACGATTTCCGGCCTGGCTACCCATCCTTTTGATCCGATGAAGGAGTTCAAGGGAGAATATCATTGCATCGCGTCGGACCTGCGCAACGCGAACGGTGGGCAGTCCACGGGTCCGTTGGAGATCGACCGGCCGTGGGATTCTTACACGGATGACCACATTGGCCTGATGGATCACCTCCGCATCGATAAGTTCATGGTGATGGGCTTCTGCATTGGCGGTCCCTTCGTCTGGAATCTGTTGGAGCGCGCACCCAATCGTGTTGTCGCAGCCGTGCTTGCCCAGCCGAGCGGGTTTCGGCCGGAGATGCCGACTCTTTTCTACGACAACAACATGACTGGTTGGGGCCCGGAATTGGTCAAGCGCCGGCCCGAAATCAAAATGGAGATGGTCGATAAGTTTCTGACCAAGATGTACCGGACCAACCCCGACTTCGTTTTCACGGTGACGCGCGATTTCGTGCGCAATTGTCAGACGCCGGTATTGATCCTCCCGGACGATATCCCGGCACATCCGTACGCTGTGGCCATGGAGGCTGCGATGCTCGCGCCGAAAGCCGAAGTGAGCATGTTTCCATGGAAGGAGCCGACGGAGCGGATTCCATTAGCGGTGCGCCAGATACGTTCGTTCCTCCGAGGGCATCGGCCAATTTCCGCTTAGACGCGCTATTAGCTCAATGTGTGTCTTCGCCGCCACAGCAGAAATCCGGCGGCGATCCACACACCAAGCGCAACGTATTCATAGCGGCCGAAGCTGCCTGGAATAGAGGGGACGACTTTCATCAAGATCATGATCAGCGCGACAGTTGCTCCGCTATAGCCGACGAGTCGAAGTCGGGGGGAGTCCGCTACTTTTCCGGCGCCCTTTAAGAATGCGAGGCAGGTCGCCAGCCAGCCTACGGCGGCCGCCAGCGAGCCGACTTCCGAGATCGGGACTAAGACGGCCTGTCCCACAAACGAGGCGAGCGCTGTGATGCAACCAGCGAACGCAATGGCGACCTTGGGCGTCCTGAACCGGCCGTCGACTGTCGCCAAACGGGAATCGAGCAGATTCCTCCGGCCCATCGCAAACAACAATCGAGTCGCTGTCAGGAAGTTTCCGTTGAAGATCTTGAGCAGTGAGAGCAGCACTGCAAACATGATCAGCTGAACCAGCGCACGAGAACCGAAAGCGCGCTCGAACGCCACCGCCGTCGCAAATCGCTCTTTGGTCAAGGATGGCCAGGGTTGGATAAGCGTCACGACCCCAACGATCGTCACATAAAAGAGAATTCCCGCGCCGAGCGCCACAAAAATCACCTGCGTAAAATGGCGCGGTTTGAAATTGGCGGAAGCTTCTTCAGAGCATTTGGCCACGGCTTCGAACCCGGTCATGAAGTAGGGCACGATCTGAAGCACCAGGAGCGTCGATGCGAACGCGCCCAGGACGCCTCGATTGTCGGCGAATGGAGGCTGCCAATTGGCCACGTTTCCTTTGAAGAAGCCCAGCGTTGTGAACACCGCAAAGATGCCGAGCAAACCAAACGTGGTTGCATTTTGAAAATGGGCGCTGATTTGGACGCCGCGATAGTTGACAAGCACAATCACGACAGTCAGAAGAAGTCCCGCCCAGAGATGCGGAAGAAAAACCGGATAGTCGCCAACGCGATACAGTTCGATCGAATTCATTTGCGGGAAGAGGTAGGAAAGGATCCTCCCGATGGCGACCGCCTCATACGGACAAACAATCAGATACGCCAGCGTCATCATCCAGCCGGTCGCGAAACTCACTGCTTCAGGAAAGACCGTGCTCGTGTAGGCGATCTCGCTTCCGGCGTCGGGTATCCGCTCGGTCAACCGGCCATAAACGTAGCCGATTGGGATCAATGCCAACCCGCCGATCAGGAAGCCCGCCATGGTGCCGATCGCTCCGCCTCGGTTGAGCCAGTCGTCGATCACAACCATCCACCCGACACCGACCATCGTGCCGAACGCAAGCGTGAAGTATTCGCGCGCACCGAGCGCTCGACGAAGGGCCGCTGAGCCTGAAGAGTTCACGCCAGATCGGGATTGATTTCTTCCGGCTTCCACAAGAGCCGGCCCTCCATACCGCCGGCGATGACAAGCGTCTGACCCGAAATGTGGCCGGCCAGAGAATCGGACGACAGAAATACAGCCGCGCTCGCCATGTCTTCCGGTCGCGCGATTTTCGGCAAGGCCATGGTCGCCGTGATTCGACGGATGAGATCTTTCTTTCCGAGTTTGCCGGCATTGCGTGCGACGGTCGTCCAGCCCGGACAGATGCAATTAACCCGGCCGCCACAATAGTCGCGGGTATGTGGTGCGATACGCGAAATTTCTGTTTTCAGCGACCGTGTCAGACCAAACGCAATTGCAGACTTTGCTGCAGCGTAATCTGCGTGATTGGGCTCGCCGAAAACACCGGCTGTTGACGCAATCAAAAGAGCGTTGCCGCGCTTTTGCCGGCCAACGATCTTGAAGAATTCCCGCGCGCTAAGGAAAACGCTTGTGAGAACGTGATCCAGTGTGTAGCGCCATTGCCGCAGTGGCATGGTGTAAAGCGGGACATCACTAGTCTCCCACGATCCCGCATTGGCAATCAGCGTATCGACGCGTTTAAACCGCTTAAGCGCTTGATCAAACAATCGGCTCACTTCCGCCTCACGTGTAAGGTCTGCCCGCAGGGTGATGGATTCCGTCTGCTCCAACTCGCGCTGCAGCGCTTCCGCTGCCGTCTTGCCCCGCCGATAATGCAGCACAAGCTTTGCGCCTTCCACCGCAAACTGCCGCGCCATCGCTGAACCGATCCCGCCGGACGCACCGGTGATCAGAACCACTTTCTTGTCCAAATCTGTTTTCATGGTCGGAGAATCCTTAAAGAGGGTGGACGAGATTCACTGTGGGCCGCGCTTCGCGGCAAGGTTGACCGAAACGTGTTCGTGTATCGCCTGCCGTTCGTTGTTATCTTCGGGATGGCTGATCCGGTAGGGTCCGGTGATCGCCTGTGCAGACTCGTCGGCCTTGAAACGCAGGTATCGTTTCTGATGCTCCTCTGCGCGCTCCTTATCTCCCAGACCGTGATAACAGAGCATCAGGTTGTAATGAGCCTGGATATCTTCCGGGTCGATCTCCAAAACTTTCTGGAATTCTGGAATCGCTTCAGCGTACTTCTTCTGCAAAAACAAAATCCGTCCTGCGTCGTTTCGGACAACGCGGTCTCGCGGATACTGCGACAGCACTTCACGTAAGTGCGAGAGCGCATCGTCGTATCGTCCTTCAGCCCGGAGAGTTCGTGAATAGAAGAAATGCGCGCGTGCGAGTTTTGGAGACAAGGCAAGCGCCTGTTCGAGAACGGCGCGAGCCCCATCGATATCGCCTTCCTGGACGCGGGCGCGACCGATGTTGACGAACCCGTCGGGATTTTTCGGATCTGCTTCGGTTGCCCGCGTGAATGCAGTCGCGGCTCCTTTCAAGTCTCCCTGCAGAAGCAGACCAATGCCATAGTCATTCCAGCGTTCCCAGTCTTGCGATTCGGTCTTTGTCCATTCTTTCGCCTTCGCCGGTACCGTATTGCGGTCGACTTTTAACGTTGCACTGCCTTCTGCAATCGTCACGGCCGGCAGGTCGGGGATGGATTTGATCTGTCCCGAGACCTTGGACGTGTCTCCGGTGAAAACCCAGCTCCCGTTGTCATAATCCCTCGTCGCAGCGTCCGTTCCCGGAGTGCGTTCTCCAGCGAATGCGAATTGAGTATTCCACCAGGCGAACTTCCTGTAATGGAGGCGCGCTTTCAGATTAATGTGATTGCCGGCGTCTTTCGGAATGCTCAAGCGGTAGTGGATGGTATCCGCAGCACCCGGGGGGATCAACCGGACGTACGCGAGCGAGCGCGTGGACCATGCATTGCGTTTGTTAATCGGATTGCCGTTGCCATCGAGTTGCAACGACCGGTAGAAGTGGGCGCCTTTTTCGACCGGACCTTTTCCGCCGTCCTCGACCTTGCCGCTCCAGAAAATCACTCGCCCGCTATCGTCGGTGGCCTGCAACTCGAGCCAGACGTCGAAGGCATCGACAGTGCCTCCGGGAAAAAAGTGTCCAATCTTTCGCGTGCGGACCACGACGTCGACCCGATAAGTTTCGCCCGGTGTAACAACGGCATTCACACGATTCAACGGCGCTGTTACCGGCGCGCTCTGCACATCTGCTGCAGCAGCGGTGCCCGAGTCTGCTTCTTCCCCCACGGCGAACGTCGTGGCTAATTGCGGACCGGACGAAGGGCCCGTCGATGGCTTGATATCGTAAACAGGCGCGATACCGAAGATGTCGACACTGAGAATGTTGTTTTGAAGAAACTTCACGGTCGCGTCCATCTGCTTCGGATCGTTGTTCACTAACGGCAAAGCGGTATTGGCGCCGGGAAAGCGGTGGGAGTGAATCTTTCCGTTAATATTGCCTGCATCGTGCGAATCCAGAACGGGCATGTGGCAGTCCACGCAGCGCTGCGAATTCGGCGGGTAATAGAAGGACCGCGCGCCAAAGCCGGAGACGCCGCTGGCCTGCCAGTTGTCGTAATCATTGAACCCGCGAATCCATCGATAGTTGTTCACGTGTGTATCCAGATGCACCTTGTGGCACGAGGAGCAAAAGTCCGCGGTCTGGCTTCGTACAAACGGTTTCAAAAATGTGCGACGGTGCGGCTCCGGGTTCACATGAACCAGGAAATCGTGAAGCAGCTGCACAAACTTATTCGGACTCGCTGCCAACTCGGCCAGGGCAGGGTACTCGAGTGTGAAGTCTCCTTGTCCCATCGTGCTCTTGACGGCGGTGATGGAGTGACACATCACGCAGCCAAGTCCGGCGTGCGCCTCAGGTTTGTCGATCAACTCGCGAACCGGAGTATCAAACATGCCACTGAAGAGCAGCGCGGGGTCATGACAGCCAGCACACCATTTTGACGGCTGTACGCCGACGACATCCTGCATGTATTCGATGCTTTTGCGATACCACTGATTATTAAACGACGAGAATCGGTGAGCCGAACTGTTCCACTGTTCGTAAATATCCGCATGGCAGCGTTGGCATGCCTGGGAATCCATGAAGAATTTCGATGGAATCTTTCCACCGTGGCTTGTCTGCGCGGAACTCGGGAAGAATGGTCCGTTCACACCGTCGCCTTCGTTCGCCTGTGACTCGGGAGGCATCTGCGGATTCCCGATGCGGTAGGCGTCGCGCCATCGCAATTCCCGCAGGGTCCACGCCGATGCCAGCAGGACCAGTGCCGTACTCGAGAGAACGCCGAAGACGACAATCGGACGCCGTCTACCGGAGACAAACAGGAGAATGACGCCAAGGAAGGAGATGCCGGCATGTGCATAAAGCAGAGAGGTAAATGGACGGGTTCCGCCCGTGAGTGTCAGCACGATGCCAAGGCCGGCGCCTGCAGCCGTCACGAGCCAGCCGGCGGGCCTGCTGCGAATCAAGACCGATACAAGAAGCACACTCAGGAGAAAACCTCCCGCAACGTGTGCGAGAACTACTGCAAGGTATGGAATCGTCGCAGATGGGAACGCATAGAGGTACACGGAGCTTAGAGTGAGAAAAACGAGAGTGACCGTGCGTGCCCGTTCGATGAGCTTCCCCGTCATTGCCGAGATACCCGCGGCATTGGAGGACGGGCTCCGCTCGCTTCCTCAAGTAAGGCGGCGATGGCCAGCACACGTTCTTCCTCCCATGGACGTCCCACAATTTGCACTCCGATCGGCAGACCGGTATCCGATCGGTCCATTGGAACTGCCGCCGCAGGGTTTCCCAGAAGATTGAACCACTGCGAGTAACTGGACGCGTCGAGATAATCGACTTGTTGACCAGCAACGTTCCATGACCGTTCACCGTGCCGGAAAGCAGGAACCGCGTTCACGGCGCACAAGAGAATCGGATAGCGATCCATCTGCTCCAGGAAACGAGAACGCACGACGTCGCGTTCGAACAGTGTTTGTAGGAACCGCTCCGTCGTGAGTGGGGGATCGCCGGCAGCTTCCTGAACGATTTCGCGGACGATTGAATACATATCCGATTCCCGTCCGTCGTATGCCTGACGCAACAGCATGGCTACACCATCGATAAACAATACTCGCCACAACTGGCGCGCGTTGTCGAGTCCTTCCGGGCGGAACGGTTCAACGGTGAATCCTGCCTCAGTAAGAACTCGCGCGGCGCGTTGAATGGCCCTTCGCGTTTCAGGCGTGACGGGGGTTCGGCCGTCATCTTCGAAGTAGCCGATACGCGATTGCCGGAGTGACGTTGCGTTGAACGAGCGCAGCGGGATCGGCGCAGCATTGGGATCGCCGTTGTCCGGCCCTGCGATCGCTTCGAATATCAATTGAAGGTCTCGTACCGTTCGGGCCATGGGCCCAACCACGCCCAAAAATGCGAACGGTCCAACTGACGCCGGGAAATGACCGGTCGCAGGAATCCGGCCTGGCGTGGGTTTCAGACCGCAGATGCCGCTGAAATGTGCAGGAACACGAATCGATCCGCCACCGTCGCTGCCGATTCCTGCGGCCGAGCAGCCGGCTGCAATAGCCGCCGCTTCACCGCCGCTGGAACCGCCCGGAGTACGCTCCAGATCCCATGGGCTGTTGGTCCTGCCGTAGAGCGCGCTATGCGTTTCCCACGCCATCAGAAATTCGGGAACCGTGGTGTTTCCAAGGACGATTGCGCCTGCCCGTTTTAAGCGGCTGACCAGAGGCGCATCAGATGTCGGAATGTGACCGCGACGAATGGCTGTTCCTGCTTCGCACAAGAGTCCGGCCACGTCGATGGAGCTCTTGATCGTGACAGGAACGCCGTGCAGAGCCCCCAACGGCTGGCCGCGACGGACTGCTTCGTCCGCATCCTTTGCGTCGCGTCTCGCGCGGCTTTCGTCGATGGCTACGAACGCATTGAGCTTCGGGTTCCATCGCGCAATCTGTGACAGGTGTGCTTCGACCAAATCCGCAGCACTGAAACATCTGTCCCGGATACCCGCCGCCATTTGCCACGCAGGGAGCTCAGTTAGTTCGGACATTTGGAGAGTAATTAGCCACAAAGAGCAGCGGGTGGTCAACTTGCTGCTTGTTTGATCACCCGAAGAAGAATTTCAGATTTTAACGATACGTTTCCTATATCAAAAAAGTTGTCCTAATTCGCACATGGTGGTACCTTCGCGCAAAACATCGGATCAAAATTCGTGGATCTTTGCGAAGAAACATTGCACGTGCATGGGTCTGCAGGAGACTTGTATGAGAGGAGCTTTGCTGAAATCAGTGTTGTTGTGCACTTGTCTCGCGATGCAGGCGCTGGGGCAATCCAGCAATGCCAGAGTGAGCGGCACAGTGAACGATGCGTCCGGAGCTGTATTGCCGGGCGTGGAAGTTACCGCAACGAACAGTGGGACGGGCGTTGTCACGTCCGTCACATCGAATGATTCGGGGGCTTACAATTTCGCAAGTCTGTTGCCCGGCGTTTACACGATTACCGCCGCCCTTCCTTCATTCCAAAGCCAGACTTACACAGCTGTTCAACTCGGAAACGCCGCGCAAGTCCGGTTGAATTTCTCACTGCAAGTGAGCGCGGTCTCGACGGCTGTCGAGGTGAACGCGGACCGAACATTGATCGAATCCAGTTCATCCGTCGGCGATGTTCTTGACGAACGAAAGGCGGTTGACCTGCCGTTAATCAGTAATCGAGTTCTCGATCTCGTAGGCGTGATGGCCGGCGTTCAGATGACGAATAATCCGATTTTCGGAGCAAACGATACGCAATTTGCCGGAGTCGCTGCCTCGAATATCAATGTTCAACGGGACGGGGTTCCCGTAACCGGCGGCCGTTGGCCCACTGGGTTAGTGGATTCGACCACGGAAGTGAATCCGGATCTCGTTGGCGAAGTCCGAATGATTCTTGCGCCAGTCGATGCCGAAATGGGACGCGGGGCCGGACAGGTCCAAATCCAGACGCGTTCCGGTACGAATCAATTCCATGGCGGCGCCGTTTACAACGCACAAAACAGCGTTTTGGATGCCAATACATGGTCGGATAACCAAACCGGTACCACTCCTGCCTGGAGAAATCTGCCGAACATCACTGCACGGCTTGGCGGTCCGATCAAGAAAAACAAAACCTTCTTCTTCGGCCTGTACGACCAGCAATGGGCGCGGACGCGATCCGATTACACCGCTCTGACGCTTACGCCTTGCGCGCAGCGAGGCATTTTCCGCTATTTCGACAATTGGAACAGTGCGGTCGGGAGCACGTTTCCCGCTGTCATACCCACATGGTCCATTCCAACGACCCTGGGTGGAACGCCGACTACGGCGATCGTCGATGCTCAAGGCAACATAAGGAAACCCACCACAAATCCTGACGGCACGCCGCACAACGGGATCCTGCGTTACGCCAGCGTTTTTGGACAGCTTGTGAACACGCCGACCCGGCCCGACTGTTCTGATGCAATCGTGCAAGGTCCTCCGAGAGATTCGTTTCGCACGCAGAAGGACCCGACGGGGTACGTTGATACTTTGTTCAAATACATGCCCCCAGTGAACAATTACGACATCGGTGATGGTTTAAACACTGCGGGACATCGGTGGACCCGTGGACTTGACGGAGCCGATAACCTCTTCGGAATCGGCGAACCCACCCGGCGTAAGCAATTCAACATAAAGATCGATCACAACTTCAACACAAAGCACAAGGTCAGCGGCGCCTGGAGCTACGAAAGAACGTTCGCCTCCGACACTTTTATGACATGGCCGAATACGTACGATGGTCACGTGCTGACAAAGCCACAAGTGTTGACGCTGAATTTTGTCTCCGTATTGTCTCCCACCCTTGTCAATGAGGCGCGCTTCGGCATGACGCGTACGGGCACCAACGTTTTCGCGACCCTGTACAACCCGGACAATCGTGACCAGATCCTGGCTCTGCTGCCGAAGAGCGGCAGCACCGATTTCCTTCCGCTTTTGGGAACAGGTCAGGTCAACTTTCAGATCGATCAGATTGTCGGTACACGCGGCTTTACGCCTCAGCCTGTGCTTCGCGATTCGACGCCACGCAAGGTTTGGGGCGATACCGTCTCTTTGACCTCGGGCAAACACGCGTTCCGATTTGGTGGTGAGTACCGTCGTGGCAGTTCGAAATACACGGTCAGCAGTACGGGCGGCGCGTCCGCCTTTCCATGCTCTTCGCAGTTCCTTGGTTTCGATGGCGATCCTATAACTCCCGTGGCTTATGGAGGCGTCACGCCACTTGCGCCAGTTATTGGCGTTTCGGGAACTGCTGGGCTTGCCGGCAATTCTTTCGCCGGTAATGTACAGAGGATGGAGAATCTGCTCACCTTCCTTTCCGGTTCACTTTGCAGTGTGGCCCAGTACCGCTTCATCAACACGCCGGACCAGGCGCAGAAAGCGTGGAACGATCCGGCCAAAGACCCATATAAGATTCGCGACTTCCAACAGAACGAGTTTGGCACCTTCTTTAAGGATGATTGGAAAATTTCGCCGAAGTGGACCCTTAACCTTGGACTGCGATGGGATTATTACGGTCCGCCGTGGGAAAAGCATGGGTTAACAAGCACGCTGAGAGACCAGGGCGCCGGATTGTTCGGAATTTCGGGACGGAGCTTTGAGAACTGGATGATGCCGGGTGCGCGGGCGCCGGAAAGCGAGTTGATATTTGTTGGTCCGAATACGCCCAACGAGAGCTTGCAATCCTATCCGCGCGACTTGAACAACTTCGGTCCTGCAGTCGGCTTCGCGTGGAATTTCAGAACCAACACGGTCATTCGCGGTGGATATCAAGTCCAGTACATTGGTGGCGGCAATTTCGCCAGTGTCGATGACGCTCTCGGCAGCCCTCCGGGCAGCACGTTCCTCGCGACTTACAGCGGCGACAGCAGCAATCCGTACCTGGACATGACTTCGATCAAGAACGGCAAAATTCCGGTGCCTATCGCTCCGCCGGTACTGCCCGTCCAGCAAATCCCGATAACAAACCGGGCAACCGCTATCCAGGCATATGATCCCAATTATGTGAGTCCGTATATTCAGAACCTGACATTATCGGTAACGCGGACAGTATCGAAAAACTTCACGGTGGATGCCCGCTACATCGGTACTCTGACGCGAAAGAACTTCAATGCGATTAATCTCAATTCGCCGAATTTCCAGACGAACGGTCTGAAAACCGCTTTCGACGCCGCCCGATCAGGTGGCGAATCGACGTTGCTGAACCAGATGTTCCAGGGCATCAATGTTGCGGGTACAGGCTGTATGACAGCCCAGGGCGCTCCCGTGACATGCGCTCCGGTCGGTACAGTCAACGGACAGGGGGTGCTGCAGACCGGCGCGATGCACTTGCGTGCTCTGGGAGCTGGGTGCGGGTTCGGCTGCACGGTTCAGGGTGCGCTGGCTAATGGCGATTACGCGTCTCTCGCGACGGCATTGGCTTCGTTGAACTACAGCACGTTGAATGCAGGTAATGAGAACCTGCCGTTTGTGCCTTTTGGTGTAAACGGTTCAGTGCTCCGGTACAATAAATTTGACGAGAATTTCATCCTCACAAACCCACAGTTCAGTACCGCGACATATCTAACCAATGCTGCCCATTCCAACTACCATTCGTTGCAGGTGCTGGGAACACTGCGCCCCACGGCCGGCTTTAGTCTGCAAGGATCCTACACATGGAGCAAGAACCTGGGTGATCCGGTCGGAGGCGTTCCTTTTACTACGTTCACGGATCCTCGGAATCGCTCATTGGACTATGCATTGTTGTCCACGCACCGGGCGCACGTATTCCGAACGTACGGCACGTTCGATCTGCCAGTCGGGCCGGGTCAATTGTTTGCAAAGAACACTACGGGTTTTGTGGCGCGGTTGATCGAGGGTTGGCAGACAAGCTGGATTGTCAATCTCAGCTCCGGTCAGCCATTGACGATGCTTGCTCAGAGCATGCTGTACGGGTCAACCACACGTGGAACGCCGGATCAGGTGCGTCCGTTCGACTTCAAGGGTACTCGAGGCGTTCGGTGGCCTGAGGGAGCGCCGAACGGAACGTACTTTGGCGACGTCTTCACGAGAGTCCGAGATCCGCAATGTCTCTCTGTCGCTGCGAGTCTCCAGGGCTTCTGTACGCTCAACGCGATTGCCGACAAGTCCGGAAATATCATTTTGCAGCATCCGCAAACCGGCACGGTTGGCAACGTCGGTCAGCAGTCCATCGAGGGGGCAGGAGTGTGGACGGCGGATATGGCCATCGCAAAATCGTTCAAGATCAATGAAACATTCCGTGCACAGATCCGGGCGGATGCGAAGAATGTCTTCAATCATCCGACGCCGGGCGCTCCGGCTGCAGCTTTCGGTGCGGCGCCCATCGACGGAGGTGCCATCCTGAACGTGAACGATGTGAACCCGTTCGGAAGCATTCCTCTCAAGGGTGCTTCGGTTCCGCAATTCCCGTCTTCACGCCAGTTTCAGTTGAAGGTGCGTGTGGATTTCTGAGGATCGGGAATTGAACATTAACGGATTCTTCTATTTTTTGTGGCTACTTTTTAAACGGTACGCGGTCCGTTATCCCTTTGCCCTCTGTCACAGTTAACAGTTGATTCGCTTCTATATCCTCGAATGTGTCGACCTGACCGCTGGGCCAGCGAATTTCAAGGCGCTCCGCGCGCGAACTGTTTCCCATTCCAAGGTGAACGCGTAGGTCGCTTTGAGACAGATAGCTGGAGCCTGCTTTTACCTCCCGAATGAGAGCTGTTCCACCGACGGTCAGGTTCAGCCGGGCGCCGATACCGTCACGATTGCTCTTCGACCCGATGGTTCGAATGAGCAGGGCATTACTTTTGTTTCCGCCGTCATTGCGAAGCAGGTCCGGCGTCTGACCGACGTTGCCGATGAGCAGATCGAGATCGCCATCGTTATCGATGTCGGCGGCCGACAGGGAACGGCTCGGCTTTTTTAAGGCGAAGCCGGGACCTGACGCCGGTCCGACATCTTTAAATTTCCCCTTGCCGTCGTTTTGAAGCAGCAGGTTTCGCTGCTCGTAGCTCGTACTGTCTCTGAAGAGATTGATGTTATCGATAACGTCGCCATTAACGATTGCAAGATCGAGATCCTTGTCATTGTCGTAATCGAAAAAAAGTGCGCCGAATCCTACGAAGGGAAGCGTGGCTTCACCGACACCGCTTTCGAATGTGATATCGGCAAACAATCCTTTTCCGAGATTGCGATAGAGATTGTGCGTTTGACGGTCTAGATTCGTGACGATGATGTCGAGCAGTCCGTCGCCATCAACGTCGCCCATGTCGGTTCCCATTCCAGCGAGTGCCTGTCCGTCAATACCAACGGCAACGCCGGCTCGCAATCCGACCTCCTCGAACACACCCTTGCCCTTGTTGTGAAAGAGAAAATTTGGAGTCGAGTCGTTGGCGACGTAAATGTCGAGCCAGCCGTCGCCGTCGTAGTCTCCGAACACAACGCCCAGGCCTTTTCCGTCGGGACGGTAAATTCCTGCAGCTTTGCTGACGTCTTTGAACGTGCCGTCACCGTTGTTGCTATAAAGGATGTCGGGCACGCCGTTGTAAACGTTGGGATGGCAATAGACGCGTGTATCACCCGAATAAACGCAGTACTTGTTGTTGTTGACGCTGAAATCCACGTAGTTCGTCACGTACAGGTCCACATCGCCGTCGTTGTCGATATCACCAAAAGCGCAACTCGCGCTCCACAATTGAGAGCTCACACCGGCCTTCAAAGTAACGTCGGCAAATGTCCCATTGCCATTGTTGTGGTAAAGCTTGTTCGCTCCAACACCGGTGATGAACACGTCGGGCCAACCGTCGTTATCGTAGTCGGCTGAACATGCTCCCATCCCAAAGCCGGCGACACCGATTCCGGTTTGTGCAGTCACATCGGTAAATGTGCCGTCCTTGTTGTTGCGGTAAAGACGGTGCCGCGCGGCAGCAGCTCTTTGCTTATCGGCGAATGAGCCACCGTTGACGAAGAAGATATCGGGCCAGCCATCATTGTTGTAATCCAGGATGATGCTCCCGCCGGCCATCGTTTCCGGCATGTACTTCTGAGGAGTTGCGCCGTTCTCGTGCTTAAAGTTGATCTTCGCTTCGGCTGCGATGTTGGTGAATCGCACGGAGTGTTCCTGCTGAGCGGCACTCACGATTGCGACCAGCCTTATGCCGAAGAGTACGGTGACTACTAAGGCGATCGCCTGTCTCACGCGAGCCGTCACCGCAATTCCTCTTCGAGTGCTGCATCGATACTTCGAACGGAAAGAGCGTCGTATTTTACTCGCGACGGTTCGTTCTTGAGACTCTCGTATGCGCGCGCGATGGATCTGTAGACGAGGAAGTCATCGCTGAGGCCACTGTCCAACAAATCCTGCAACGTCGAAGCGGATTCACGCGTTCGTCCCAACGTTTGCAAAGCCAATGCAAAGTTCAGGCGGAGCGACGCAGCGCGAGGATGCTCGCTGATGGCTTTCCGAAACGAACTTAGCGCCTCCTCTCCGCGGCCGCTAAGCGCGAGGGCCGCTGCGCCCCGGTTCGCTACGATGACATTTCGCCTATCGTTGATTTGGTCCTGAGCGTCCGCTTCCTGCTTGCGATACTGCTGGAGTTCTTTCTCGCCATCATCCGCGAGTCCCATTCGAACCAATGCCATGCCGCGTATATAGCGAGCCTTTCGCAGTTGTGGATCGATCTTGAGCGCGTCGGCAGTTCGCGCTGCGGCTTCAGAGAAATTTTGCATGTGCAAGTGGGCATCGGCCACACGATAGTGCGGCAGAGCACTGTTCGAATGAGCAGCCAGAACTTTCGAGTATTCCGAGAGCGCGTCGCTATATTGGCCGCGTCGAAAATACAAATCTCCGAGGGCTATGCGCGCATCGGCATTGTCGGGTGAAATTTCCAGAGCTGTTTTGTAAGCGGTGTTGGCGGCATCAAAGTCCGCAAGATCGGTGTTAACGCCGCCGATCCTTTGATAGATGAAGCTGAGCTGTGCTTGATCGCGTTCCGGCGGCATTTCGGGCGGCGGCTTCATTCGACTCGCTTGTTGAAAGGCTTCGAGGGCCTTGCGCATTCTTCCCGAGTCGCGAAGCATTTCAGCCTCTTTGTATCGCAGCCGGCGCGAAGTTGGAAACGTACGGAGTGCCCTATCCATGAGGTCTGCCGCTTCGGTCGTGAGTTCGGCTTTTACCAGCATCCCGGTCATGGCAAGGTACAGGGCCTCGCCCCCCCGGGCTTTGATTAACGCTTCCTGATACTTCTTGAGTGCCTGATCGAAGTCGTGTCCCGGAAAATAGGCGAGCCTGAGCACGTCAGCAAACCGATCGACAAGGTCGGCGATGGCCGGGTCGCCCTTCCTGGAAGCATCGCTCCAGCGAATCGAAAGAATGCGTCGATGAACGGATCCAAGGCCGGCGTAGTTTTCTTGCAAGCGGTAGGCCTCGGCCAGTCCATTGAGGCTTTCGCCGAGGCGCTCGTCGTCCGCACCAAACTTTTCTGCCAGCTGAACTGATTTCGAAAATGATTTCGCCGCCTCGGCATAGCGCCCCTTTTGAAGCCATTCCGATGCTTGGGCATTCTCTTTAATCCACTCCACCTCTTCCGGCGTTCCGACTTGACCCAGTGGGCGTACGAGCAGTAGGACGAATACAAAGATGGATTGCGTGAGCAAGATGGGTGGATTCTAACCCAGTCTGTAGGCGTGGTCTATGACCGCCGTTTTTCCCAAATGAACCGAAATACGCGCGGTCATAAGACCGAGGCCTACAGCAACACGCCAAAAAAACTTCCGTTGACAACGTCGCGTCTGTGGTGATTTGATCGGCGCACGATTAGTCCAGACTGACAACAATTGAAAAATACACAGACCGCGGTAGGGATGCCACGTCGGGGGGAAATCCATGAGAGCAGTCCGTATTGGAGCGGTTTTACTGGCCTTTGTTTTTTTCGTGTCGTCGCCTCTTTTTAGTCAATCCAGCAACGGAACAATCGGTGGAACAATAGCGGACTCCAGCGGCGCGGTAATACCGGGCGTCACCGTTACGGCGACAAACAACGCGACCGGAGTCGTTTCAACTGTCATTAGCAACGACGCAGGCGTTTACAACTTTGCGAGCCTGTTACCTGGAACCTATAAGGTTAGTGCGATGCTTCCAGGTTTCCAGACGCAGACATTCAATGACGTCCAGCTTGGCAACGCAGGACAACTTCGACTGAACTTCTCGCTCCAGGTGGCCGCGGCCGCGCAGGCGGTTGAAGTCTCGGTGGATGCGGAGAACCTCGTTACAGCATCCTCCTCGTCCGTGGGCGGGGTATTGGCTCAAAAACAGATCGTAGACTTGCCGCTCGTGAGCAACAACGTGTTGGATCTGGTTGGCACGATGGGCGGGACGTTTCTGACACAAGACAAAGTCTTCGGAGCGGAGCAGACAAGCTTCGCCGGGGTCAGCGCCCGCGATATAAATATCCAGCGCGACGGGATCAGCGTGAACAACCAGCGATGGCCCAACGGGCTTGAAACGCCGACGAAGATGAACCCGGACCTCGTCGGCGAAATCCGCATGATCCTCGCGCCGGTAGACGCAGAAATGGGCCGTGGCAACGGACAGATTCAGATCCTGACGCGATCGGGCACGAATGAATATCGCGGTTCCGCCACATGGAACGTCCAGAACTCCGTGTTTGATGCCAACACGTGGTCGAACAATGCGCGCGTGCCTCGCATCCAGCCGTCGTGGAGAAACATGCATGATTACGACGTTGCCTTCGGTGGACCGATCAAGAAGAATAAGACGTTTTTCTATGCGCTGTGGAATCAGTTAATCGTCCACTCGCGCTCAGAGCAGTTTCCCACTGTCCTCACGGATTGCGCGCGCCGCGGGATCTTCCGCTACTACGACAATTTCGTCAATGGCAATGCGAGGCAGGCAACGACGACGGTCGGCGCTTTTAATCAAACAGCCACTGTGAACGCCGATGGTAGTCCGAAGTCCCCGGATGGCAGCCCGCTTCGATACTTGAGTGTGTTCGGTCCTTTAGCCGCGGATCCGACGAAACCCGATTGCTCCGATGCGCAAATCAACGCATCGACGCTGGTTCCAATCGGCGCTGCGAATAGTTGGGATACGAACCGGAAGCAACTGGACAAGACTGGATTTATTGCAGCTTCTCTCGAGACGATGCCCAGTGCGAACGCGTTCGACAATCCCGGCAACCTTATCGCCAGCGGAACTGTGTTCGTTCCGGATGGTCTGAATACAGCCACTCATCGATGGGTTCGTCGCAATAGCGGCGCCGACAACTTATTCGGAGCCGGAGGGGACACCAACAATAATCGCAAGCAGATCAACTTCAAGATCGATCACAACTTCAGCGTTCGTCACAAAGTCAACGCGTCGTATAGTTACGAAAGAGACAGGTCCGATGATGCCGCTTTACCGCGATGGCCCACCGGATATTATGGTCAGGACTTCCGGCAGCCGCAGGTTCTGGGAGTGAATTTCACGTCCACATTGACCAGTTCGCTCGTCAACGAAGCGCGGTTCGGATTTTCCCGGACTGGCGCAAATACGGTCGGAGCTCCGGAACGCGACGATATTGGCGACGAGGTTAGCTCAAAACTTCTCCAAGTCAACGGCGGGCCCGTTTACACACAATTGGGCTACCAGAGTATGGACTTCGGATACGGCATCGCGGATGGAATACTCTACGGAAGCCACGAAGTCAGTCCGAGGTGGGTCTACGGGGATTCACTCAGTTGGTTGCGGGGTAAACATTCCTTCAAATTTGGCGGGGAATATCGGCTGTCCAGCACGAAATCCACTAATTACGGCACCGTTCAGGGCGGGCCGACTCGACCTAGAGCTCTCATCGGTAACGCTCCGAATGCACAAATAACAAATATAGGCAGGCCTGGTTTGGCGGGTCTCAGCACCACTGGAAGCCAGCAGGTTGCCGAAAATCTGCTGACGTTCCTGTCCGGTTCGCTTGGCCCGAGTGCACTTGGTACACCGGCATTCGGCCAATCTCGTTTCATCAATGAAGCGGCGGCCGCATGGAATGATTTCCCTGACGAAAGGGCCAAGATTCGCGATATCGCTCAGAACGAATTCGGCTTCTTTTTCAAAGACGATTGGAAGGCAACTCGCGATCTGACGCTCAACCTCGGCATGCGCTGGGACTATTTCGGGGTGCCCTGGGAAAGGAATGGACTGACCACTGCTCTAACGGGCGGAGGATACTCTTTATTCGGAATATCCGGTCGAAGTTTTGACGACTGGATGAAACCTGGCGCGCGGGCCGACCTGATGGAGATCATTTACGTTGGGCCGAACTCGCCGAACCCGGATCAGCGGATCTACAAGCGCGATATGAACAATTTTGGTCCGGCAATCGGCTTCGCATGGAATGTGCCGTGGGGTGGTGCAGGTAAGACGACGGTGCGCGGCGGATACCAGATCCAATATACCGGGGGCGGACGCGGATTCGTTCTTGACACTGCAATTGGCAACCCGCCGGGCAGCAGCAACACCGCGAGTTACATCATACCGTCCTCAGATCCTTATTTTAACCTTGAGAAAGCTGTCGCCAATCCGAGCATCGTACCGGTGCAGCCGTTATTCCTGCCGTCGCCCAACACCGTGATCCCGTTGACGGATCGAACAGGGCTTCTGAACGCTTTCGATCCGAACTTCATTACGCCGTACATCCAGAATCTCACGCTCTCTGTAACTCGCAATATAACTTCAAAGCTGACGCTGGACCTCCGATACATCGGCACACTCAGCCGGAAGCTTCCAAGCAACATGGATCTCAACGCGGCCAATTTCAAGTACAACGGATTAAAAGAGGCTTTCGACGCGGCCCGGAGAGGCGGCGAGTCCACTTTGCTTAATGACATGTTCGCGGGACTCAATATCGCGGGGGCCGGATTTGGGCCCGTCGATGGCGTTTCTCAGACCGGCGCGGCGCATCTACGAGCGCTTTTAACGGGCAATGCTCGAAACAACCTTGCGAATGGAAGCTACCCGGCACTGGCCGGCACGCTGAGCACGCTGACCATCAATTGCCCATTCAATGCCAGCGTCCCCGCTTGTAACCAGACGGACTCGCAAGGCCGCCTTCTTGCCAGCCTGTCCGGATCTGTTCTCCGGAATAGCGGGAAGTTTCCTGAAAACTTTATCCGGACCAATCCTCAGGTTGCCACCTCCGTCATGGAAACGAGCCTCGGTCATGCCAATTACCATTCGTTGCAAACCGAGGTTACGCTTCGACCGTCTGCCGGATTCAGCACCCAGCTGACTTACACGTGGAGCCGGAACCTCGGATTTAATCCCGGGGAAGGAGCGAACGGCACAGGCTCGGCGTTCATCACCGATCCCACGGATCGGGCCGGAGACTACACGCTGCTTTCCACGCATCGGGAGCATGTCGTAGTCAACTACGGCACATTTGAACTGCCGATTGGCCCCGGCAAGCTTCTTTTGGGGAATTCCTCCGGGATCTGGGCGCGGCTCGCTGAAAACTGGCAGGCGAGTTGGATCGTAAACCTGAGTTCGGGGGCTCCGGGGAACATTTCGGCCCAAAATATGTTGTACGGTCTTGGCGTGCCCGACATCGTCGGCCCATTCGACATCAAAGACACCAACTTCGGCTGGACGAACGGGGCGAGCACGGGGAACCTCTTTATGGATTCCAATAACCAGCCCCGCTATACAAAGGTGCAGGATCCGCAATGTTCCAATACAAATATACTGGCGTCCTCGCTGGCGTCTCTTTGTACCCTGCGGGCGGTACAGAATTCCGCTGGTCAGATCGTGCTGCAAACTCCTTTGCCAGGCAATCGCGGAACATTGGGCCAGAACCGACTTGAAAATCTCGGCACGTGGACTGCGGATGCGGCTCTCCAAAAGCGGGTTAAAATTGCCGAGACCAAGAGCTTCACGGTTCGTATCGATGCGACGAATGTGTTCAATCATCCGAATCCCGGCCTAACACAAGCGGGATTTTTCGCACCGACTCCTGGCTCTCCGGATTTGAACATTCAAAGCACACAGTTCAACACGCTGGGCTTTTACAACAACAAAATCGGAAGGCGAACGTTCCAGCTCAAAGCGCGCTTCGATTTCTAAACTGTACGGCGCTCTATGAGCTCGTTTTTCCTGGATGAATGAGAGGTCTCAAGCCTGTTTGATCGTTTCGTTCTTCGTCTTTTTTCCTGCGCTCATTCACGCGCAATCAACTCCACCCGCGACGGTCCCTGCGGCCGTCGCGGAACTCAACAAAGGGAACCTTTTTGAAGGCGTCCGGCAATTGAAGGAAATCGTGCGCGCCGAACCTTCATTGTCTGCCGCGTCCTTCTATCTATCGGGCGTATACACGCGCCTCGGTCAGAATGACACGGCCTATCGTTATCTGGAGGCCGCGATGAAGACCAATCCGGGCCAAGGCGCTTATTACCATCAGCTGGGTGTGATTCGAAGGCGGGAGGGCTGCCGACCGGAGGCGTTGGAAGCTTTCGAGCAAGCCCTTCAGAGGAGAATGGGTAAGGACGAATCCGAGGCGTGGCGTAACGTCGGCGACTTGTATGTGGATTTACTCGAGCCGGAGAAGGCTCGCGAAGCTTACGAAAAAGCCCTCAAGATCGATCCCAACGATGCGGCTGCGCACCTCGAGTTAGGGAAGCTGTATCTGGATCGCAACAACCCAGATCGTGCTATTCCCGAACTGAGCAGCGCGTTGAAGCTGTCACCGGCTTTGGATGGCGTTCATTCCAGCTTAGGCCGCGCTTATCGCGCAGCCGGAGATCTGCCGTCTGCCGTTGACATTCTGAAGCGAGGCGTTGAGCGCAATCCGTCGGACCAGGAAGCAAGGTACGTTCTTGGTCAGACATTGCTGTCGCTCGGACGCAATGACGAAGGACGTCGTGAAATGGACGAGTACCGTCGTGTGGAGGAACGCATCTCGGAAAGCAATAATCTGTTCCAATCTGCTGTCGCGCGCGCGCAGGCCGGTGAACTCGATCGTGCGGAGGATTTGTTGAGGCAAACCCTTCGCCTGGCGCCTCAATACGCGCCCGGTCAGCGCGTCCTCGGCGAGGTTTTGCTGAATCGCGGTAAAACCGAAGCCGCACTGGAAATGCTGCAACAGGCATCGGCTTCGAATCCGCTGAATTCGGAAACGTATTTCGACATTGCTTCTGTGTACTTTCGCGTCGGAAAGCTTGCGGAGGCATCTGCCATGGCGGGCCGAGCACTGATCCTGGAGGAGGAGGACCCTCGGTACTACTCGCTGCTCGCTGAGATTTACTCCAAAATGAAGCGGCCGGACGACGCGCATGGGGCTGCCGAACGTGCTGCCCAACTGAAATCGCGCCCGGGATATCATGCACCAGACCCATATTCCGCGGACATGCGACGGCGCACGGACTCCGCAACCGTGAAGGCGATCTGTGGAAATTAGGGCCGGGAAGGAACACAAAAAGCACAAAAAGCACATAATCGTTTGTGCATTTTGTGCTTTTTGTGTTCCTTCCCTCCTTCTGTCGACCGCTTTTGTGGTGCAAGCGGGATTTCCTAACTTCGTCGATATTGCCGAAAAGATCGGCATAACATTGATGAATATCCACGGCGGAGCGG
>Ga0114129_10003150_pt1 | contig 23152 bp, 17 predicted proteins | sample RhiMetdeltSRZDD1_FD_80071 | JGI IMG/M metagenome (GOLD analysis project Ga0114129, IMG submission 80071) | Populus rhizosphere microbial communities from Tennessee, USA - Rhizosphere MetaG P. deltoides SRZDD1 (version 2) (version 2) | ecosystem: Host-associated > Plants > Roots > Rhizosphere >... | reverse complement strand
TGGTTTTCGGAGGCTCGTCTGAGCCAACGTAAAACCCAAGCGAGCCGCGAGGCCGCGTGTTGTGCATGCCTCTGTTGCGAGGAAGCCTGAAGCGCGGCTGATAACAGTGGCTCCACCTGCTTTTGCAGGTTCATTCGACCTCCCCACACGGCAAAGCGGGCACCCTACGCTCCCCGTCCCGCCGAAGCGTCCGCGCGAAGGTGGGCCACCGCCCGGGTGCGATGCGACGTGAGTAATCGCACCGTTTCAGACATCGGCGAGCACGCGCTCATTGCCCGCATTACCGCGCGACTCGCCACGCCGTCCTGGGTCGTCGTTGGCCCGGGCGACGATGCGGCAGTGATTCGGCCGGAGCGCGGCGCGCTCGACGTGCTGACCACAGACGCACAGGTTGAAGGCGTTCATTTCGACCGGCGGTTTGTGCCACCGGATGCGATCGGGCATCGCGCGCTCGCCGTCAATATCAGCGATTTGGCCGCGATGGGGGCCGCGCCGCGCGCGGCACTGCTCTCGCTCGTGCTGCCCGATGAATTGGAGGTGGCCGCGCTTGACTCACTTGTGGACGGATTCATCGCGCTCGCTGAGCGTCATCGTGTCGCTGTCATCGGCGGCAATATCACGCGCTCCCCGGGTCCACTGATGATTGACGTCACCGCAATCGGATCGGTGAAGCCGCGGCGGATTCTGACGCGCTTCGGCGCCCGTCCGGGGGATGAAGTGTTTGTCACCGGCACGATTGGCGGGGCAGCTGTGGGATTGCACTCGTTGCGGACGAGGGCAGGCGGACCTGAAGGTCCGCCTCTACGATCCTCTGCCGACGCAGCAGGCGGACCTGAAGGTCCGCCTCTACGATCCTCTGCCGACGCAGCAGGCGGACCTGAAGGTCCGCCTCTACGATCTTCTGCCGACGTAGAGGCGGACCTTCAGGTCCGCCTGAATGAGAACGAGCAGAAATATCTGCGCCCGGAGCCGCGCGTGCGAGCCGGCTTGCTGCTCGGACGCAACCGCGCGGCGAGCGCGTGCATCGATCTGAGCGACGGGCTGGCGGACGGCCTCCGGCAGATCGCCGGAGCATCGGGCGTCGGCATCACCGTGGAAGAAGCGGCGATTCCGCTCGCCGACGGCGTCGCGGCGTTTCACCGCAATCTCGGCAGCGACGCCTTGTGCGCCGCGCTGGCTGGAGGCGACGATTACGAATTGCTCTTCACGGCGCGCCCGGCGTGGCGCGGCCGCCTGCGGGCCGTGCGGAGACAGACGGCCGATCTGCCGATAACAAAGATTGGCGTTGTGACCCGTGACGCACGGCTGATCGTGCGATCGGCAGCTGGTGATCGCGACCTGCCCGCGGGGTTCGAACATTTCCGGTGAGGGCCGGCTGAAGCCGGCCCCTACGATATGAGACGAATTCTTTCACGTCCGAACTCGCCGCGATTCGTGATCATGTTCGTCGTGGTCGGCGTACTGGTGCTGGCCTACGAGGCGACGACCTTCGATCTGCTGCCATGGGGCGCGTCGGGCATTGTGAATCCAAGCGCACCGGTTCCAGGTGCACGGCTGGAGTTCTCGGCGACGGCGTACTGCAAAGGCAAGACGACCGCCTCAGGGCTCGAGGTCCGCACGGGGATTGCGGCGGCGGACGATTCAATTCTCCCCGTCGGCAGCGTCGTGAATGTCGCCACTGAGAATCCGCGCTACAACGGCGTCTGGACCATCATGGACACTGGACCGCGCGTCCAGGGACGGCTTCTCGACTTGTACATGTGGAGCTGCCACGAGGCGCTGGCGTTCGGCCGCAAGCGGATACAGGTGACCGTCCTGCGGCTCGGATGGAACCCTCAAGCCAGCACACCAGGAGTGATCGACCGCCTGTTCCGGCGCCGCGAAGGCGCGAGGGTCGACATCCCACCGGAGGCACTGCCTCCGCCAGTCGCCGTCGAACCGCCGGTGGAAGTGACGTCAGACGCACCATCAGCGGTGCACGAATTTCCTACGTCTTCTGGTTCGGTTGACTCGACTTCTGCTCCGCCGCCCCTTCCTTGATCTCCACGCGGCGGCCGCGCTGCACGTCGAATGAAGGCGACTGGACGACGAGCTGAATTGACACGGACTGATCCGTCTGACGGTTCTGCTTCGCAGAACCCTGACTAGCCATAGACCCCCTCCTTCCGGTTGATGGATTCGTGAATCGTGATTAGTTATCTATGATTTGTGATTTGTGATTTGCGACTTGTGAGAATCACAAATCACTAGTCACAAATCACAAATGGTTCGCCGCTACCGGACGTTCAGCGGCGAATCGAGCCGGACGCGGATGATCGATCCGGCTGGTAACTCGATATCCTTTCCTTCCGTCGCCGCAATGGCGCCGCCCGCGCCGATAACCGCGCCCAAAATCGCGCCCTTCACTCCTCCGAGGATGCCGCCGACGATTGCACCGGCGCCTGCGCCGATACCGGCCGTGCCGCCCTCCTCACGAATGCCACCGCTTTCGAACACATTGGTCGCCTGTGCGCGGATCGGATTGCTTCGGCCGCGCACCTCGATTTCGTCAAACGACAGCGTGAGGCTGCCGGCACGATGGAGTCGATCCGCGGGATCGACGGCCGCAACCACTCCACGAACTCTGGACCCTGCAGGAATCAGCACTCTGCCGTTCTGCATCACATCCGCGACGGTGGTGGCCTCGAACCGCTGCTCGACCTTCGCGGTCTTCGAGCTGAGCGTTGTGCCGAGCCGTACATCGAGTTCCTGACCTGCCGGGATGACGCCCGCCTGGGCGCCGTTGACCTCTGTAGGGGTGGTATTCGCCGTCGTACTCGGCGCACTGGACGTTGGGGGCGTATAGACCGGAGCACTTGTGCTGCCGGAGCTTCCGCTCGTCGTCGCACCGCATCCGACGGACGCAATCACGCTGGCGAGCGCGATGATCCGAATCACTCCAGACATGGGCTTCCCTCCTCCTCGAACTGACAGACAGACGCGCAGTACGGAAGTTCAAAGCAACGGAGGTGCCCAGAGCGGTCGGCGCGATTAATGATGTGTCTGAGGTGTCACACTGCTCTTCTGTAACAGGTCGCGAACCTCGTCATCGTCGGTTTGATTGAAGTTCAGATACCACTGGCCGACGGCTGAGAAGGGCTCCGGCATCCTGACGCAGATCACTTCGTCAGCGACAGCGGCGAGTTCGGCGCACGTCTGAGGCGCGCCCACAGGTACGGCGATGACGACGCGAGCGGGCCGACGCGCTCGCACCGCCTGCGCTGCGGCGCGCATCGTCGACCCCGTTGCAAGCCCGTCGTCTATCAGGATGACGGCCTTGTTTGTGAAGTCAGACGGCGGTCGATCATCCCTGTAGGCACGCTCGCGGCGCGCGAGCTCTTCCTCCTCCTCGCGTGCAATGCGTTCAATGGCCGACGCTGAGATGCCGTACCAGTGCACGACATCCTCGTTGAGGACGCGTACGCCACCAGAGGCAATTGCGCCCATCGCCAGTTCTCGATGACCCGGTGTTCCGAGCTTGCGCACCAGAAACACGTCCATCGGAGCGCCCAGAGCGGAGGCGACTTCGTAGGCGACTGGGACTCCACCGCGCGGCAACGCCAGAACAATGACGTCGTCGCGGCCCGCGTATTTCGTCAAACGCGACGCCAGTACGCGACCTGCGTCACGGCGATCGATGAATGCCTGATAGTCATCCATGGCGGCCTTCCCGTCTCGGGTTCACATAGCGCGTCAACCAGTCGAGCGCCAGCCGCTGTACCTGTTGCAACGTTCCTGGCTCTTCGAAGAGATGCGTCGCATGCGGCACCACGGCCAACTCCACCGTGGCGCGCATATTTCGCATCGCCGCCTGATTCAGCTCGATGACCGGCTCATCGTCGCCGCCCACGATCAGCAGCGTCGGCGTGCGAACACGCGGCAGTGCATCGCCTGCCAGATCGGGGCGGCCGCCGCGCGACACCACCGCCGCCGCGTTCGGACGTTCAGCCGCGGCAATCAAAGCAGCCCCGGCGCCTGTGCTGGCGCCGAAGTAGCCTATCGGCAGTTCTCGAAGACCAGGATGCGCATTCGCCCAGTCAGTCGCCGCTACAACACGGCGGCCGAGGCGTGGAATGTCAAACCGGTACTCGGCGGTCCGTACGTCGACGCGCTCTTCGGCTGGCGTGAGCAAATCGAGCAACAGCGTCGCAAACTCGCCGAGGTTCAGGAACTCGGCGACCTGGCGATTGCGGCTGCTGAAGCGACTGCTGCCGCTCCCGTGCGCGAAGATCACGAGACCGCGTGCGTCTGCGGGAATGTGCAGATCGCCATCGAGCAACTCGGCGCCGTCGGGGATACGAACCGCATCAACGATCGTTCCCTGCTGCACGTTCACACTCCCGTTGGATACGTTTCCGGCAAATCCGAATTTTCACGCAACCACCGCTCCAGCGGCGTAAGAGCGGACGTCGTGTCGATGTGAATCACCGCATCGAACTGGTCCGCCATCCTCGCACGAAAGTAATGGCTCGCGCGTTCGAGCCTCGCCTCCGCGAGCGCGTTGCGGCTGGCAGATGTTGCGAGGACGAAGCGGTCAACCACACGCCGCCTTTCGGCGGGCTCGTCCCATTCTCGCGCGGCGGTCACGGTTCCCGTATGCGTTGTGAAGCCGATCAGGAAGGCCCGATCGCCATGGCGCTCGCGCGCAAGGTGCCCGAGGTTCAATTCCCCCAACGAGCCCATCTGTGTGGCGCGCGCATCGCCGAAACGGGAATTGTGCGCCCAAACCACCGCGCGAACATACCCCGAACGTCGTGTCGTCCAACCCATCAGCGCGCCCAACGTTTCCATCATGTGTGTACCGCGCAGGTTCCATGATTCGACCTGGCCGGCAAAGATGGCGCGGTAGTACATCTCCGCGCTGCGGACGAGCCGGGCATTCTGCTCGGCGAAAAAGTACTCATCTTCCGCGACGAATCCGTCGCGGCTTGTGTACTCCGCGGCGGCATTTCGGAGCTCTACTAACTGGGCTACAACGTCGTCCTCGCAGGAGCGCGACAAACCAAGGTTCGCTTCATCGGTCCCATGCGTCGCCTCTCCAATCAGTACCAGGCTGGTGCAAACCGTACTCCCAGTACTGCTGGTCTGGAAGCTCTCCGCCGTCAGGCGCGCCCGACGAGCTCTCTGCCTTTGAACTGCAGCTGATAGAGGCGGTGATAGATGCCGCGGTGGGCTAACAGCTCCTGATGCGTTCCTGCTTCGCGCAGCTCGCCTTTGTGCAGGACGAGGATGCGATCCATGTCCTGAATCGTCGAGAGGCGGTGCGCGATCGCGATCGTCGTGCGTCCACGCATGACAACTTTGAGCGCATCGCGAATCAGCAGCTCGGTTTCGGTGTCCACGCTTGACGTGGCCTCGTCGAGCACAAGCACGGGTGGATCGAAGGCGAGCGCCCGCGCGAACGAGAGGAGCTGCTTCTGGCCCACAGACAGTGTTGCGCCGCGCTCGGCGACGGGGGTCTCGAGGCCGGCGGGCATCCGATCGATGAACCCGCTCGCGTGCACGGCCTCCACCGCGCGTCGTACTGCGCCCTCGTCGATCGCCTCGTTCCCCAGGCGCACGTTGCCTCCGATGGTTCCCGAGAACAGATGCACGTCCTGCAGCACGAGTCCGAACAACGAGCGCAACTGGTGCAGGTCCATGTCGCGGATATCGACGCCGCCAATCGAGATCCGCCCTTCCTGCACGTCGTAGAAACGGAGCAGCAGACTGACGATGGTCGTCTTGCCGGAACCGGTGGCACCCACGATGGCGACGCGCTGGCCTGGATCGACGGTGAATGAAACGTTGCGAAGAACCGGCTCGCCGGGTATGTAGGAGAAGGTGACATTCTCGAAGGCGATACGACCGATCCGGGATTCGGGATTCGGGGCTCGGGATTTGACCATTGTTCGCGGTTCCGGCAGGCCAGCGCCGTGTTCTTCGAATCCCGAATCCCGAATCCCAAGTCCCGACCGCGAAGTAATTTCCACCGGGGTGTCGAGCAACTGAAAGATTCGCTCAGACGATGCCATCGCGCCTTGCAGCGTGTTGAACTTCTCGGACATGTCGCTGATGGGACGGAAGAACCGCGACGAGTACTGCAGCGAGGCAACGAGCGAACCGAGCGTCAGGATGCCGGCGAGAACCCAGCCGCCACCGACCCAGATGATTAGCGCCGCCGCGAGCGCACTGATTAATTCAATCGCTGGATAAAAGACGGCGTAGTAGAAGATCGACTGCACGTTCGCGTTGCGGTAGGTCCTGTCGATTCGATCGAACTCTTCGAAGTCGCGCGCCTCACGGCGGAACAGCTGGACGGTCGCCATCCCCGTGATTCGCTCCTGCAGATACGCGTTGATGCGCGCGATCCAGATGCGGACCGTGCGGTACGACTCGCGGACGTTCCGCCGAAACCACTGCGTGACGATCCAAATCAGCGGCAGCACGGAGAAGGCGACGATCGCCAAGCGCCAGTCGAGCCACATCATCATGACCATGATGCCGATCAGCGTGAACACATCGCCGAACACGGATACGACGCCGGACGTGAACAGGTCGTTGAGCACGTCCACATCCGTCGTCACACGCGTCATCAGTCGGCCAACCGGATTACGGTCGTAGAACTGCACGTCCAGGCGCTGCAGGTACTCGTAGATCTGCATCCGGATGTCGAACATGATCCGCTGGCCGGTGAACTGCAGGAGCCACGTCTGCGCGTAATCCAGGACGAATGAGCCGGCAAGCGTCGCGAGATACAAGGCCGCAACGAGGGACAGGCCGTTAACGTCGCGCGCCGGGATGTAGCGGTCGATGACGAGCTTGACGAGATACGGCGGTGCAAGCTCCAGCGCCGAATGGCCGATGATGGCGGCCGTCGCGAGCGCGACCTGCAGTTTGTATGGCCGCAGGTACGTGATGAGCCGGCGCATCAGCCGCGCGTCGTACGCTTTCCCGAGAACGTCTTCTTCGTGAATTGACATAGATTGAAGGCGGACCTGAAGGTCCGCCTCTACGAGATCTCCGCTAGCCGCGCCACGTTCGACGTAGAGGCGGACCTTCAGGTCCGCCTATGACGCCGCCAATTCCTCCTCGAGCAATTGCTTCCGATACAGCTCTGCATACACGCCGTTCCGCGCGACGAGTTGATCGTGCGTGCCGCGCTCCACAATCTCCCCGTCCTCGAGCACGAGGATTTGGTCGGCGTGCCGAACGGTCGAAATCCGATGTGAAACGATGATCGTGGTGCGCGATCGCATGACACCCGCCAGACGCGACAGGATTTCTTCCTCGGTATAGGTATCCACCGCGGACAACGCATCATCGAGGATGAGAATCTTCGGGTCGGTGATCACGGCCCTGGCGATCGCTGTGCGCTGCTTCTGCCCTCCCGAAAGCGTGATGCCACGTTCGCCGACGACGGTGTCGTAGCCTTTCGGAAAATCCGCAAGATCCTGGTCGAGGCGCGAGACGTGCGCGGCTTGCTCGATCTGCTCGCGCGACGCCGCCGGAGCCCCGAACGCGATGTTGTCCGCAATGGAGGCGCTGAACAGAAATGGTTCCTGCGGGACAAACCCGATGGCTCCACGGAGCGCCGCGAGCGGCATGTCACAAACGTCAATTCCGTCGATGAACACCGTTCCCGGCGGCGGGTCGTTCAACCGCGGCAGCAGGTTCAAGAGCGTCGATTTTCCGGCCCCGGTAGCACCAACAATCGCCGTCGTCGAGCCGGCAGGCAACCGGGCGGAAATTCGGCGCAGCACCCCGGTGTCGCGATACGCGAAGGACAGGTCACGGAGCTGGATATCGCCGGCAATCTCATCACGTGAGGTCACCTGCGAACTGGCGCCGGCATCGGTAATCGCCGGTTCCGCGGTCAGCACTTCCAGCATCCGTTTCCACGACGCCGTGCCGCGCTGGAGCAGGTTCGTCACCCAGCCGAATGCAATCATCGGCCAAGCCAACATCATCAGATAGGAGTTGAACGCAACGAGTTCTCCTATCGTCATACGCCCCTCGATGACGTCGCGGCTGCCGAGCCACAGCACGAGAAGGGCGCCGATGCCCATCAACAATCCCATGATGGGGAAGAACGCACCCTCCACGCGAATCAACTTGCGGTTCCGACGCAAGTACTCCTCGTTGGCCGCGCGGAACCGCTGAAGCTCGAAATGTTCCTGACGGTAGGCACGGACCACACGCACGCCGGCAAGGGCTTCCTGCGTGACGGCGCTGATCGTCGACAGCTGGTCCTGGATGCGATCGAAACGCCGGTGGATGACCGCGCCGAAGAAGTACACGGCGACGGACAGAATTGGCAGGGGAATCAGCGAGATCAACGTCAGCCGTCGATTGAGCGACAGCATCAGAACAATGACCGTGATGAACGTCAGCACGGTGTTCGACAGATACATCACCGCGGGGCCGATCATCATGCGCACCGCGTTCAGATCGTTGGTCGCGCGCGACATGAGGTCGCCGGTCCGGTTGCGGTGGAAATACGCGGGCTCGAACAGCTGCAGCCGGGCGAAGAAGTCGTTGCGGAGGTCGAACTCGATATCGCGAGACGCGCCGATGATGATGCGGCGCTGAAGAAAGCGGAAGATTCCGCCCACAGCGGCGAGGCCCAGCAGGGCGCCGCCGTAAAACGCGAGCTTAAGCGCCGTAACCCGCGCAGTCAGGTCGTCTATGGCGTACTTCAGTACCCACGGGCCGGCGAGCGAAATCGCCGTCGTCGCGACGATGCAGAGGAACCCCAGCGTAAAGGCGGTGCGATAGCGCCCGACATACGCGAGCAGCCGCCGGGTGGGCGTCATTTTTTCCGAGTATGACGTAGAATTTCGGTCCATGCAGGCCCTTTACATCGTGATCCCGGTCGTGGGCATCTTCGTGATTGCCTACCGCTACTACAGCGCGTTCATTGCCGCCAGGGTAATGGCGCTCGACGATTCGCGGGTGACGCCGGCGCACTCGAAGTACGACGGGTCGAATTTTCATCCCATGAGCCGGTGGGTCCTCTTCGGACACCATTTCGCCGCGATTGCGGGCGCCGGGCCGCTCGTCGGCCCAGTGCTCGCGGCGCAGTTCGGGTTCGCGCCCGGCCTCCTCTGGCTCGTGGCGGGCTGCACGCTGTGCGGCGCTGTCCACGATTCGATGTGCCTCTGGGCATCGACGAGACGCGGCGGCAAGTCACTCGCCAACATCGCGCGCGCCGAGATCGGACCACTGGCCGGAACGGTCGGTGCGCTTGCCATTCTGTTCATCCTCATCGTGGCCCTTGCCGGGCTCGGCATCGCCGTCGTCAACGCGCTCGCCGAAAGTGCGTGGAGCACGTTCACCATCGGCGTCACGATCCCCATTGGCATGCTCATGGGTTTCCACATGTTCGTCTTCCGGAAAGGACATATCCGTGAGGCGACGATCATCGGCGTGGTGCTGCTGCTCGGCGCCGTCATCTTCGGACGGACGTTTGCCGAGTCGTCGTACGGTCATTACCTGGTGCTCACACGACACCAGGTGACAGCCGCCATGGCGATCTATGCGCTCGCGGCGTCGGTCCTGCCAATGTGGATGCTGCTGACGCCCCGCGGCTACCTGAGCACGTTCATGAAGATCGGCACGATCGCGTTCCTCGCGCTCGGCGTCATCATCGTCAACCCGACGCTCCAGGCGCCGGCGTTCTCGCAGTTCATCCACGGCGGCGGACCCGTGATCCCGGGCCCGCTCTATCCCTTCGTCTTCATTACCATCGCATGCGGCGCCGTTTCGGGTTTCCACTCGCTGATCGCCACGGGAACGACGCCGAAGATGGTCGACAAGGAAAGCGACATCCGACCGATCGGGTATGCCGGCATGCTGTGCGAAGGATTCGTCGGCATCATGGCGCTGATCGCCGCAACCGCGCTGCACCCCGGCGACTACTTCGCGATCAATACGACGGCGCCGGTCTTTGCGAACCTCCATATCCCGGTGGTCAATCTTCCCGATCTACAGGCGGCAGTCGGCGAGAACGTCACCGCGCGGCCTGGAGGCGCGGTCTCCCTCGCCGTCGGCATGGCCCAAATCTTTGCGGCATTGCCCGGTATGAAGGGGCTGATGGCGTACTGGTACCACTTCGCCATCATGTTCGAGGCGCTCTTCATTCTGACGACTGTTGATTCAGGAACCCGCGTCGGTCGCTTCCTCGTGCAGGAGTTCGGCGGACGCGTGTGGAAGAAGCTGGGCGACGCAGAATGGCTGCCGGGCTCACTGGGCGCCACGGCATTCATGGTGTTGGCGTGGGGTTATTTCATCTGGACGGGCAACATCAACACGATCTGGCCGCTCTTCGGTATCGCCAACCAGCTGCTTGGCGCCGTTGCGCTCGCCGTCGCGACGACCGTCCTCATCAACATGGGACGAACACGCGTGGCGTGGGTCACTTTCGCGCCGCTCTGCTTCTTGTCGGTGACGACGATGACGGCGGGCTATATGAGCATCAGGGACAACTTCTGGCCGCTTGCAGTACATACGAACCCCGACCTCCACGTGCAGGGGTACGTCCTGTCGATAAGCACGACGATCATGATGGCGTGCTGCCTGATGATCATGTCCGCAGCGATCTGGCGGTGGATGCTCGTACTCACCGGACGGATTCCGCAGCTGGAACTGGCTGAGACGTAGCGAGGGATCAGGTATCAGGTTTCAGGTTTCAGGGATGGTCTAGGTATCAGTCTGCCGATCCGTGCACGACGGGCCGATAAATTCTTCATGAAAATTCGACTCCCTCTCCTGGCCGCGGCGATGCTGTGCGTCAGCGGCTCGGCGAGCGCTCAGGGGTCGCCAGAAAACTACGGTTTCGAAGCGGGCCTGATCTTCTGGAAACCGTCACCGGAGATCGTTCTCACCAGCGGCACGCTTGGCACCCCGGTGGATTTCATCAACACGTTCGCGGTCGAAGACAAGCGGTTTCGCTCGTATCGGATCGTCACGAAGGCAGGCAAGAACAAGGTGCGTTTCAGCAAGGAGAACATCAAATACGATGCGACCGCTGCGCTGCCGGTGAGCATCCGGTTTCAAGGTCAGACCTACACCGTGGGCGTGCCGACGACGGCAGAACTCGACTGGCACTTGACGCGCATCGGCTATGAATACGATCTGGTCTCGACGCCTCGAGCCTTCGTGGGGGGCATCGTCTACTTGAATTACAACAAGATGAACGCCCAGCTGTCGGCGCCGGGCGTCACCACGCAAGTCTTCGAGCGCACGATCCTGGTGCCTACTCTTGGCGGCATCGCCCGTGGCTATCTCGGGCAGTACATTTCGGCGACGGCCGAATGGACCGGATTCAAACTGAACCGATCTGACGACATCGCCAAGTTCATCGATTTCGATCTGTACGGGACCCTTAACCTCGGACGCAACGCGGGTGTGCAGTACGGTTACCGGAAGCTAACCGTCAATTACAACATCGACAGCGACGCCGGCGATCTGAAGCTGAAGGGGCCGTATTTCGGGCTGCTTGTGCGCTTCTAGCGCGGCTTGACCGCCACTACCAGCACAGAACTCCCGGCAGGCATCGGGATGCGACGCGAGAGCGCCGCTTCGATCGCCAACATTCCGGCGAGCGTCGCGTTGATCGGCGCCGCTGGCACACGCATCTCCCAGTCCGCGGATTCGGGCGAGCCTGAAGACCCGCCCCTGCATGGCAAAGAGCGACGCCCACCACCGGCCCTGCTTGCCAGACGAACTGCAAGCATTGCTGGAAACAGGGTGGCGAAGAGATATGTCAGGTGCCGGATTTTCAATCCCGCGCCTTCGACGATCGAACGCATCCGCCCGGTCGTATAACGACGCACCTCGGGCCATGTTCCCGCGTGGCCGCCCCGAAGCAGATCGAGCGCGGCAGCAGTCACGACGAGCCCGCCACCCGGCTTGATAACGCGCGCGATCTCCTTCATCACATCAGCATCGTCGCGCACGTACTGCAGCACGTCGAACGAAGTGACAAGATCGAAGCGGCTGGATTGAAACGGAATCGCGGCCATGTCGGCGCGTGCCAGACGGAGACCCGCTCTGCGTGCGTGAGCAAGACCGGCCGGTGTCAGGTCGAAACCGAACGCAGCTCCGTACGGGCGAAGCAGCGTCGCGAGGTTATGGCCGGTGCCGCAGCCGCAATCGAGGAGGTATAGATCGCGCCGGCCACCAGCCATTTCCGCGATCGCCGGCGCAACAAACTTGCGGAATCCCCGAAACCAGAAGTGCGTCGCCTCGACGCGGCTGGTCAGGTCGAGGAGATCGTCCATCGATCAGCGCGTGGTCTTCTTTTTTCGTGAAGCTCGCTGAACAGGAGGCTTGCGAGTAGATTTCGCCTTCGACGTGACTCGCAACGGACGCGTGGGCGGAGCGTCCTTCAAGCTACCCGGCACCAGCCGGCCTTCGCCGTACAACCGCCGGTAATCTTCGGCGGTGCCCAGGATGCGCTTCACGTAGTTCTGAGTTTCAGGGAAGGGAATGTCGTCGATGAACTCGTCCTGCGGCAGCCCGGGACGCTCGCCGAGCCACTCGGCGACGCGCGTGTCGCCAGCGTTATAGCTCGCGAGCGCGTAATGCACGCTGCCGAAGCGATCGATCAACGCCTTAAAGTTTGCCATCCCGAGGCGGATGTTCGTTTCGGGACGTGTCAGCGACGCGGTCGAAAATGGCCGGACGCCGAGACGCTGAGCGTACCGCCGTCCCGTCGACGGAAGCAGCTGCATCAGACCGTAGGCATTGGCGGACGAGCGGACATCCGCGGTGAATGTCGATTCCTGCGCGATGAGCGCCGTCATCAGGTAAGGATCCAGACCGTTTTCTTTCGAGTACTTCTCAATCAGCGGCCAGTAATCAAGCGGGTAGATCACCTCGAGCACGGCGGCGGGCAACTCCTCGCCACCGGCAGCCAGGTACTGCGGATACGCCCGCTTCATGAGGTTGATGGCCCCGCGGAGATGGTCGAAGCGTTCGGGCGCCGTTTCGTTCTGCGCCTGTTCGTGGCGAATCCAGGCAATGGTTGCTTCGATCGGAGGCGAATTGCCCCAGGCGCGCTGCGCGTACTGCAGCTCCTTGAGCGCGGCGTCATACAGTTCGAGCGCGACGAGTTGTCGAATCATCGGCGCCGTCGCGATTGGCGTGGTCGCCGGAGTCGACGCGACGGTGACGTTATCCGAGACTGGCGTTACGGAACGCCCGTCGATGATTTTGGAGGCAAGGCGGCCGTAATACGAATTCCCGTAATCGGCGATTTCGATGCGGTACCGCTCGTTTGCGATCGCCGTCTCGCCGATCTGATCGTGAGCGCGCGCCGACCAGTACAACCAGGCCGGGCGCATATCGGCGCGTGGAAACGTCGAGGAGCCCGCGTCGAACGCCTCCGCGGCGTCGGCGAAGCGTCCGTTCCGGTATGCCCACCAGCCAATCTTCCAGAAGGCGCGCTCGGCGTACCGGCTGTCGGGAAAACGGCGAACGAGCTCCCGAAACACGGTATCCGCCGCCGCATCGTCGTCAACGATCACGTAATGCGACGCAAGGTTGTTCAATGTCTCCAGCGCCCAGCTGCTGTCGGGGAACTCGTCGACGAGCGCGCGCGCCTCGAGCACGTACGCCCCGTGATCGCCGAGCGCACGTGTGGCGGTCAGATAAAAGAAGCGTGCCTCCGCCTTGCGCGAGGCGTTCCCGATAAACGGCATCAGCGCGTCGCGTGACGCGCGAAACCGATCGAGGTAGTAATCGCACTCGGCGATGCGAAGCGCGATCAACTCCTTGTCATCTCCCGACGCGAGGCTGGCGAGCGGTGCAAAACCGGCTCGCGCTTGCGCCCAGCGCCGGACGTTGAAGATGCGTTCGGCTCGCGCGAGTTCGAGCTTGAACCTGTCCGCGAGCGTGGCTTCGTCGAGACGCGCGAGCAGGCTCTGCGCATCGAGGGCTTGCAGACTCAATGGTGATTCGTAATAGACCTTGCGATACGCATCAATCGCCTTGCTGCGATCGCCAGCGGCCTCGGCGGCGCGCCCAACCTTCAGCCAGACGTCCTCGGGTGACGTCAGGAACTTTTCCTTGCTCAACTCCTCCAGCGTCTCGACAGCATTGCGCGCGTTCTGCCGCGCCACGTCGAGCTCCGCGCGCTTCATCGGAATCGCTTCATCGAAGATGTAACTGTGCTGCCCGGCCGCGGACGCCTCGATCCGGTCGAAGAGGTCGGCGGCTTCGCCAACGCGATTCAGTCCCGTGAGCGCGAGAGCGCGGTAATACAGCGCGTAGGACGCGAGCGGCGTGCCCGTCAAGTCGGCGGCGGCGAGAAGCGGAAGTCCGCCGGCAAAATCGCCGCCCTCGATCAAACGCGCGGCGCGCGCAAATTTTTCGGCCGGCGATTCGCTTCGGCCGGCGCCCGGACGCGGAAAAGACTCGGGGACGTACCAGAAATCGGTGGGACGCGAGGGAACAGCTGGATGAACGGTCGGCGCAAGTTTGCCGGTCGGCACAAGCCTGTCGGTTGGCACGGCGCTCGTCGTACTTGACGCGTCGAGGTTGTTCGATTGCTGCGCGCGCAGCCCGCCGGCGGCGATGACGCTTGTGGCAATCGCCACCAACGCGACGGAATGGAATGGCCCGCGACGCGTACACCACTTCATGGAGAGCTCCCGACAACCTCTTGCTCACCGCTGCCGGCATCCGCCGACGGCCCGGGAGGCGCAGTGAACGCGCGCGCGACGGGACGCTGCAGCGGTAATCCGGCGGCCTGCTGCACCGTCATCGCCTCGAGCATCCGGCTCGCGTGGCGAGTGAGGACTTCCAGTATCGCAGGCCAGCGGGCTTCTGACGAGAGGATGTGCCCGTTTCCTGGCGCATCGACGTACAGCACCGCGACCACGTCGCCACCCACGCGTACCGGGAGGGCCATCGCATGGCGCTCGCCGCGATCGCCCGCAAACGGCGGTAGCGAAGGGCCGTCGGTCGCGTCAGCGGGCCGCGAGCACGCAACGCCGCTTTCAACCACCGCGCCCGCCAGGCCGGCTTGGTCCAGGCCGAGATCGATCGCCTTAGCCGGCGGCGCATCGGGAGGAAACCCCGCCAACCGCCAACCGGCCAACCGATTACGTTTCACAATCAGCATCGCCGCCCGATCGACTTCGCGTGCAGCGCATTGCACGAGGCGCTCCAGCACCTCTGACAAGCCGCCGGCTTCGTCGATTGCGTGAATCGCGTCGCCCAGGCGCGCCGCCCGATCGAGCTCCTGACGGGTGCGGATCTCGCCGCGTTCCACTGCTTCGGCCAGCTTTCGCTGGTTTGCAAGGTCGGCAACCGCCAGCCGCGTGGCAAAGGCCCGTTCAGCTTCCACCGCTGCCTCGTTGCGGGCTTGCTCAGCTTCCGCTGCTGCGGCTTTTCGTGCCTGTTCTACTTCGCTGACGGCCGCCTGCCGGGCGACCTCGATCTCACTGCGCATCGAGGCGACGTCCCGTTCCGCGCTGGCGCGGACACGTTCAGCGTCGGCACGCGCGGTCTCGGCATCGGCACGCGCCGTCTCGGTGTCGGCCTGCGCGTGCTCGACGGCGCGTCGCCATTTGGCGACTTCGTCCCTGGCGTTTGCGGCATCGCCCTTCAGTCGCTCGTTTTCGTCGGCCGCCTGCGCGGCATCGGCCTTCAATCTCTCGCTTTCATCTCTGGCAGTCGCTGCGTGAGCCTTAAGTCTTTCGTTCTCGTCCCTGGCACTCACGACGGCGGCCTTCAGCATCTCGCTCTCCGCCCTCGCGTTGGCAGCCTCGGTCTCGAGCTTCTCGTTCTGTTCCCTGGCGCTCGCTCCATCGGCCTTGAGTTTCTCGTTCTCGTCGATGACGCGGACTGCGTCCGCCTTGAGTCGCTCGAACTCGTCTCTGACGGCGGTCGCATGCGCCTTGAGTTTCTCGTTTTCGTTTCTGGCGTTTGTCGCTTCGGCTTTCAGCGCTTCTGTCTCGGCGCGCGCCCGCTCGACCTCGAGGTTCGCTCGCTCGATTTCGGTCGTGAACCGTCCGACCTCCGCTTTCGCATTCTCGACTTCGGTCTGCGCATGACGGCGTGCGGCATCGATCTGTTGGTGTGCCTGCGCCCGCAGCTCGTCGAGTCCGGTTCGAAGCGCGCCGACCTGTAACTCCGCGGCACGTTTCAGTTCTTCTCCATGTTTCTGTGCCGCAGCGCGAATCTGGGCGAGCTGCCCCTCCGCTTCCTTGCGGATTTCCGCCGCGACTTTCTGAGAAGCGGCGGCGACAGCGCGCTGCTGCTCCTCTGCAGCCGCGCGCAGGACCTGCTGAGCAAAATTGTGCAGCTCAGCTTCGAGATGCTGGCGCAGGCTGGCCGCCGCGCCGTCAGTCGCCGAGCGGATCTGATCGTCGAAAGACACTGATTTGGGTCAGCCGATTATAAGGTCAATCACGCTAAATACCTGCAACTGCTAAGCTTCGACTCGTTGCCAGAAGCGTATACTCTCGCCTAGTTTGCGCGTCGCCCAAGGAGCGTACTTACATGAATCGATTGTTCGGCCTCGCCCTGTCCGCACTCGTTGCGTTCTCATCGGCGGCTGGGGCGCAAGGCGTACAAACCGGCACGATTACAGGTATCGTCCAATCACCCGACGGACTTTCACTTCCGGGTGTGACCGTCACGGCAACGTCGCCTTCGCTGCAGGGGCAGCGGACCGCGGTCACCGACGTCAACGGCGTCTACTTCATCAAGGGACTGCCGGCGGGCACCTACTCCCTCAGATTTGATGTTCAAAACTTTCAAACCGCGAACGCCGACGACATCGTTCTTGCGCTCGGCGGCGTCGCTGAGCTGAACCAGACGCTGATGGTCGCGGGGCGAACCGAGGCGGTCAGCGTGACCGCTGAAACACCGTCGCCGATCGCCACGACCACACTGGGTCAGGCCTTCACCAAAGCGCAGGTGGATGCGCTTCCCGTGGGACGCCGCCCGCAGGACATTGCGGAACTGGCGCCGGGCCTCACGAACGTCACACCCAACGCGAGCCAGGTCACGATCGCGGGCGCGACGGCGTTCGACAACGTATTCATGCTGAACGGCGTGGACATCAACGACAACCTGTTTGGCTCACCGAACAACTTGTACACCGAAGACGCGATTGCCGAAACCAACGTCCTCACTGGCGGCATCTCGGCGGAATGGGGTCGTTTCACCGGCGGCGTCATCAACGTGATCACCAAGAGCGGCGGCAACAACTTCTCGGGAAGCTTCCGCGAAAACTTCAACAACCCGAAGTGGATCGACGAGACGCCCAGGGAGCGAGCGAACAGCGTCGTCCATCAGGACGTGCTCGGCAAAGTGCACGAAGGGACATTCGGCGGCCCAATCACCAGGGATCGTCTCTGGTTCTTCAGCGCCGGCCGTTATCAGCGCGATCCGACGCCGAACACGTTCGTGCAGACCGGTGGATCGTACACGCGCGTCGATACCATCAAGCGCGGCGAGGTCAAGCTGACCGGTACGTTTGCGCCGAATCAGACACTGTCGGGTGACTTCATTACCAACTCGACGATCCAAAAAGATCGTCCGAGCCTCAACGCCTCGTTTTCGCTGGACCCGTCAACGCTCGTCACGGAGCGGATCCCGAACAACCTGTTCGTCACAACCTACAACGGCGTTCTCGGGCAGAAGTTCTTCGCAACGCTGCAATACTCGCAGAAGAAATTCAGGTTCGAAGACGCCGGTGGAACGAAGACCGAGATCACCGCGTCGCCGTTCCGCACGCGCGGCGTTGTTCCAGGCGTCCCACCGTCGCTGCATTACGCCGCGCCATTTTTCAGCTCACTCGATCCTGAAGATCGCAATAATCGGCAGTTCACGGGAAGCGTGTCCTACACCTTGTCGAGCAAGACGACCGGCACGCACGACTTCAAGGGGGGCGGCGAGTTCTACCGTGCCACGCACACCGGTGGCAATTCACAGAGCTCCACCAATTACGTCTTTCAGACGGACTACCTCGTGGCCGGCGGCAAACCGGTCGTGGATGCGGCCGGTGTTCCGGTTCCGGTGTTCACGCCCGGCGTTTCCCGCGTGCAGAACTGGATTCCAACGATCGGCGCGGTCGTCAACATCGACACGACCTCGTTGTACTTCCAGGACCACTGGGTGGTTGCGCCGCGCGTCAGCCTCGATCTCGGCACGCGGTTCGAAGCGGTGCGCGGCAAGGCCACAGGTGATCTCCTCACCGTTGACACAACAAAACTTGTACCCCGACTCGGCATTGCGTATGACCTGATGGGCGATGGACGCACGACGCTGCAGGCCACCTACGGCCACTACTCGGGCAAATACAGCGAGAGTCAGTACGCGCAGAACACCGATGTCGGCAACCCAAGCCGCGTGACATACGGATACACCGGACCCGCCGGACAGGGGCGTGACTTCGCGCCTGGTCTTGACCTGAGAAACTACGCGACGATCATCTCTGCGGTGTTCCCGACCGCGAATGTCAGCGTCGCGGACAACGTCCAGTCGCCAACGGTGCGCGAATTCACATTGGGTCTCGGGCGCGAAGTCGGCAACCGCGGATACGCAAGAGCCACGTATCAGTGGAGACGATGGTATGGGTTCCTCGACGATTTCATCGTCTTGTCGAACGGCATCGTCAACGTGAACCGTAACGGCGCGAACGTCGGTGATTTGACGAAGTCCGTTTACGACAACGCGAGCTCGAAGGACATTCATCGCGAGTATCAGGCGATGATCTTCCAGAGCAACTATCGTCTGCGCGACAACATCGCTTTCGGCGGACACTACACGCTGCAGATTCGCAACAACGGGAACTTCGACGCGGAAGCTGCGAATCAACCCGGAATTCCGTCGATATTCGGGGATTACCCGGAGGTACTCGGACCTGCGATCGATCGGTACCTCCCCGACGGACGGCTCGCGGACTATCAGCGTCACAAGCTGCGTCTCTTCGGCACGTATACGCTCGGCAGCCCTACGGCAAGACTCGGTGCACTCGATGTCTCGCCGATCTGGCGTGTGAATTCCGGGCAGGTGTACAGCATCTACGCGGACGGCGTGCCGCTGACGCCGATCGAGCTTGCGCGCAATCCGGGGTACCCGATCAACGACATCAACCCGAACGTCGCCGAGCGTCTCTACTTCGGACCGCGCGGGGTTGGCGACTTCAAAGGCTACGGCTTGCTTGACCTCGCCCTCACCTACGGCGTTCCGGTGTGGAAGAGTGCGAGGCCGTGGCTGAAGGTGGAGTTCTACAACCTTTTGAACAATCAGAAGCAGATTGCCTGGGACAAGACCGTGACGCCCGATACCAACGGTCCGAAAGACGCGAACGGCCTTCCGATGAACTACGTCAAAGGCCCGCGGTTCGGTGAGGCAACCAACGACAATCAGTACCCGCAGCCGATTCCCGGTCAGAATGGCGGCCGGCTGTTCCGGATGGCACTCGGGGTCCGTTTCTAACGGGCGAGACTAGCGACCGGCTGGGTCGCGGACGTGCGAGTTGACGCATCGTGGAACTGCACGTGCCGTATCGCCCCGGCCAGCACGTATATCCGTGTGTTGTTCGAGGTACTGTCGAGCGGCGACACGAAAAAGCCCGGCGCATTCTGGTTGTAGCCGAGCGTCGCGCCCCGAAGAACTTCTCCATCGACGAACGTGACGGTGACCCGTCTGCCGCGCGCGGATGGGTCATCCGCGTCCGGTCTCGCGAAGTGGTTCGGGTTCCCGGCGAAGTCCTGCACGAAGAAGACGGCTTTGAGGTGCGCGAATGGAATCGTGATCCGCGATTCCTCTGGACCATCGGGATTGTTGCAGAGTTCCAACGAACCACGCATGGGCTGGAGGTCGCGGCTGTACCCCTTCAAAAGACGCCCGTCTAGATAGTGGACAACCAGTTTGTTCCACCCACGCAATTCGGGCCCCTCCTCCTTCGCCCGCTCGCCGGATGACGCGAGATCCTTGCTGACCGCCAGCAACTGAGCACCGGCCTCGAACAACTGGAGGTGCCATGCTTCGAGCGCACAGTCGCGCGGAAACTCGACGACGAGGCAATCAGGCACAGCGATGCCTTCAGCCGGCACGCGAAAGTACACCGCATCGTTGCGAATGAGCGAAGCCGTGCTCGCGTCAACGATCCGCACCATCAGCGAAGGCACCGATCGATGGAGCCTGCTGATAATCTCGGGGACCATTGCGGCCGGGTCCGCCGCAGTGTCGAGCGATGTCGTGATCACGTGAAGGAGCCGGCCCATTTCGTTGATGAATGGGGCGGCCGATTCACGGCTACGGGCTGCTTGAATCATCGCCAACGTTGATTCGAGCGCCCGCGTCCCGGTCGCCGTCAGAGCGGATGCACCCGCGCCCGTTGATTCCGCAATCCGCTTCAACGCGAGACTCAACTTCACGTACTCGTCTACAGGGTTGACCTCGACGCCGTGTTGAACGACGCCGGCGATCTCCTCGAAATCGAATGGCCGTTTAAAGGCAAGGCCGCCGCGATACGTCGGGCGGGGTGCAAGCGAGGCGAGATGGCAGCGCAGCACACGGGCTGGCACCGGCCATGTTCGCTCGCCCGCTGCCAACTCGATCACGACGGTACTGCCGGGCTGCGGCGGATAGCTCGTCGTTTCGATCTGTGCACCTCCGACCGACAAATCGATCAACGACACGTCGGGGCCGTATTTGATCCGCGCGTAGCGCAACCACGACAGCTCGGCACTGGTGAGACGGCGATGGGCGCGCCGCTCCGCTCCCTGATTGCTGGAGGTTTCCCCATCCGCGCCAGAGGGACTTACAAGTTTGAGCTTCGCGCGGGTGGTTGGTGGCTCGTTGACCATTGTCAATTGGCGTGCAAACAGAGCAATTAAGGCTCCAGCGACAGCCTCGAACGCAAAGTAATTGACAGTTAGAGACTTGGAGCGAGCGAGCAACCCTTGAAATCCACTCTCAAGTGTTCCATTTCAGAACTTTCAGGTGATCTGTTTTGCGGAAGTGAACACGTGGGCTCGGGGTAGACCGCGAGCTAGCCAACCGGCGGTCTGACGGCTGAGGTCGAAAAAACTTGCGTATCGATGAGCTCAGATCGATATTGAAGTCCCCCGGGCGCACCGATAACCGACATGGTTCCAGTAGGGTCCGCCATGGCTTCCAGCTTTTCCGGCCCGATCCGTCGCCGGCCGTACCTCCAGCAGTGGGTTCCGTTCACCGTGCTCGTTCTGGGCTGTGTGCTGACGGCCACCGCCGTCACAACGATCGCGACGCGGCAGGAGGTGGCCACGGCGAATGCCTTCCGCGCTGACACGCTCGCCGTGCAGCGCGTTACACAGGTGCAGCTCGACACCGTTGTCGCCGTCACGCACGCGGCAGCGGCATTGCTCGCTGCAAGCCCTGAAATCAACTTCAGAGAGTTTCGGGCATTCGTCTCCGGGCTGCAGTTACGCGAACGGTACGTTGGCGTGGACGGAATCGGGTTTGCGCCGCGTGTCGCCGCGGGCAACCTTCGTACGTTTGTTCGGTCCATCTCGCTTGACGGCATCTCGAACCTGAAGGTCAGACCGGAGGGCAGCCGCAGGGAATATTTTCCGGCGGCGTTGCTCGAGCCGCGCGACGAGGACAATTCACGAACCACCGGGTTCGATCTCGGGTCTGAACGCCAACAGCTCGACGCGATGAATCGCGCGCGCGATTCGGATCTGCCCGCTGTCACGGAGCTGCTTGAACCAAATTCTGCGGCTGGCCGGAGTGGACGCGAATTCATCCTGTATTTGCCCATTTACCGTCGCGGTGAACCGGTCGAGTCGATTGAGCAGCGGCGGCGCGCACTCGTCGGGTACGTCTTCAGCCGGCTGAACCCTGACGTGATCTTCAGCGACAGCATCGCCGCGGCAACAGTGCGTTACCTCGACATCGCGATCTACGACAGCACCAAGGACACCGATGCACTGCTCGTCCGCTCCGGCGACGGCAAGGGGAACGTCCAGTCGAGTGCGACGCTCATGATCGGCGGGCGACAATGGCTTCTGGTCGCCAGCGCGCGTCAGGCCAATATGACGACGCTGCCCCCGGAAGCCCAGCGTACGTTCGTCGTCGGGGCGCTCGTGTCGCTGTTGTTGTTTGCGCTGATGCGTGCCCAGGTGCGCGCCTGGCAGACCGCCGAACGACACGCGATGGAGCTCCGCGCCTCCGACCGTGCCAAGGACGAATTCCTGGCGGTGCTCTCACACGAGTTGCGAACACCGCTGAACGTGGTACTTGGATGGCTCTCGATGCTGCGCAACGGCAGCGTCCGGGAAGACCGGCAGGCACACGCGCTCGACATCATCGATCGCAACGCGCGGACACAGGCACAGCTGATTGACGACCTGCTCGAGGTGTCGCGCATCCTCATGGGCAAGATGCGCCTCGACAAGCACCCACTGTCGGTCGTGCCGGCGATCACCGCGGTTGTCGAGTCACTTCGTCCCGCCGCGGAAGCGAAGGACGTCGCGCTCCACGGTGTCGATGCGGCCGCGACGGAACCCTTCATTATCGCCGCTGATGCCGGCCGATTCGCGCAGATCATCACGAACCTCGTCGCCAATGGCGTGAAGTTCACGCAGCCCGGAGGCGCGGTCTGGGTCAACGTCGAAGCCGAAGGCGAGCTCGTGAAGATCTCCGTCCGCGATACCGGAATCGGGATCGATCCCGAGTTTCTGCCGTACGTATTCGACCGGTTCCGTCAGGCCGACGCCTCACCGACGCGCTCGCACAGCGGCCTCGGCATGGGACTGGCGATTGTCCGCGACCTGGTCCGCCTGCACGGCGGGCGTATCGACGTGTACAGCGGGGGGCTCAATCAAGGCGCCGTATTCGTCGTCACGCTGCCGCTCATTCCGGCGGACGGCACGCCCGAGGGCGGCGCCGAGCTCGCGCTCGTTGGGACGTAGCGGCGTCGCCGCGCCAAGCTCAAAAACGGCTCAGCACGTACAAACGCGTACAATAAGAACACGCGCCGGGGAGAGCGTCCGGCGCGCCTGTCGAGGGGGCGAATTTGGCTTCGACGGGAGTGCGAGATCGCGGGATGCATGCCGAGCACCATTAACTCGTAAATCTGATGGAACATCCGTTAACTGCGGATTCTCAGTACGCTCTCGCT
>Ga0114129_10003149_pt1 | contig 23158 bp, 20 predicted proteins | sample RhiMetdeltSRZDD1_FD_80071 | JGI IMG/M metagenome (GOLD analysis project Ga0114129, IMG submission 80071) | Populus rhizosphere microbial communities from Tennessee, USA - Rhizosphere MetaG P. deltoides SRZDD1 (version 2) (version 2) | ecosystem: Host-associated > Plants > Roots > Rhizosphere >... | reverse complement strand
TGGAATGTCTTACCCGCAAAGCCGAAACCCACGAGTCCGACGTTGAGCATGACAGGGATAGTACATCATGCCCTGAGCGCGGCCACCTCGGTGGGCGGCGCTACGGCGTGGTCGAGACGTGCCCGCGCGAATATCATTGACGGACCTAACCCACCACGATGTGATCAAGGAGCATCACTTGGACGATTCGTTGAGCGATCAGCGCTACGAGCTGCAGCCGATCGGTTGGGTCGAATCTCCACTCGTCGATCGGGCGGTCGCGCCCCGGCAGGGCAACGAAGGCGCGCCGGAGGCGTGGCTGGTGTTCGACGCCCGATTCAGCGAAGGGCTGCGCGATCTGCGAGTCGGCGACGAGGTCATCGTGCTGACCTGGCTGGATCGCGCCCGGCGCGACGTGCTGGTGGTGCATCCCAGAGGCGATCCCGCCAACCCGCTGCAAGGGGTGTTCAATACGCGCTCCCCGGACCGGCCCAACCCCATCGGACTGCACCGCGTGCGGATACTCGTCATTCAGGGCACGAGAATCCGCGTCAGCGACCTCGAGGCGCTCGACCGGACGCCGATTGTCGACGTGAAGCCGGTGCTCGACCGCCGGATCGAGCGTTGAGCCTGCTCAGCGGAGGAAGTCCACGATGGTGGAAACCGTGGCGGTCGGATTCTCTTCCATCAACCAGTGCCCCGAGTGGGGAATGACGACCTCCTGGACGTTGCTGGCGGCAGCGCGCATGACCACGGCCATCATCGGGCCGAACGATTTCTCGCCGCCCACCGCCAGCACAGGCATGGGCAGCATGCCCTTGGCCAAGAACGCCTTGTTGTCGATGGCGTCCTGATCGAACGCCTTGAATTGCTCGAAGCCGGAATGCATGGCTCCCGGACGGGCGTACAGCTTGGCGTAGTGCCGGCGTGAGGCTTCATCGAAGCGCTTGGGATCCGCGGAGAATTCGTTCCAGAAGCGGTCCAGGTAGATCCGTTCGCGCCCCTTGACCAGCCGTTCCATATCTGGGCCGCCGAAACGGAAGTGCCAGAGCAGCGGACTCTTCAGGATCTCGTCCCACGGACCGACGCCCGGCAGCGGCGCATCCAGCAGGGCGAATTTTGTGACGCGTCCCGGCTGTCCCGCCGCGAATGCGTAGCCGACCATGTTCCCGATGTCGTGCGTGACCAGATCGGCCTTGTCGATCTTGAGCGTGTCGAGTACGGCGGCGACGTCGCCCGCCTGGGTCTTCTTGTCGTAGCCGCCGGCTGGGTGGGAGGAGAGGCCCATGCCGCGCAGATCGGGTACGATCACCGTGTGGTCGCGCGCCAAGCGGGCAGCGAGCGGCGCCCACATGTCGCCCGTCTCTCCAAAGCCGTGGAGCAGCACGACCGCGGGGCCGTGGCCGCCAACGCGCAGGAAGATCCGCGCCCCGTTGGTGGAAATCGTCCGGGTCTTGAAGCTGGCCGGGAACGGCGGGACCTGGGCCCGGGCCGTCGCCGCCAGGAGCACGGCGCTCAAGACAACCGAGGCGACCTTTCGCATTTCTGAACTCCCGTCGAGGATAGGCTGGTAAAGCTACACTGTTCTCGGCCGAGCCCTCGCGCTCCAGCGCGGCATCATCCACTTTCATGACGTGACGGCACCTTCTGCCTGGAGTCCCCTGCGGCGCCCGTTGTTCCGCGCGCTGTGGATCTCGGACGTCGTCTCGAGCATCGGCACCTGGATGCACGATTCCGCGGCCGCGTGGTTGATGACCTTACTCACCCCATCGCCGCTGATGGTCTCGCTGGTCCAGGTGGCCACCACGCTGCCCCTGTTCCTGCTCGCCCTGCCCGCGGGCGCCCTGTCCGATATCCTGGACCGACGGCGCGTGTTGCTCGCGACTCAAGTGTGGATGGCCCTGGGGGCCGCCTTGCTGGGCGTACTCACGGTGACCGGCGTGGTCCAGCCCTGGATGCTGCTCGCGGTCACGCTCGCTATCGGCACGGGAAGCGCGGTCGACATCCCCGCCTGGCAGGCGATCATTCCTGAGGTCGTGCCGAAGGAGGAGCTGCCGGCGAGCGTGGGGCTGGGCGGCGTCGCGATCAACGTCGCCCGCGCCGCGGGACCGGCCATCGCCGGGATCGTCATCGTCGCGGGCGGACCGGGACCGGTGTTTCTCATCAACGCCGCCACGGTGATGGGCGTGTTCTTCGTGCTGTGGCGGTGGCGGCGCGAACCGCACCGCGCGACGCTACCGGCGGAGCGCATGGCGTCCGCCGTGCGCGCCGGCATTAGATATGTCCGGTACACGCCGGCGCTGCGTGCGGTCATCGTGCGCACGGCGGCGTTCGCGCTGTTCGCGAGCGCGCTCTGGTCACTGCTGCCGCTGGTCGCGAAGAGTTCGTTGGGGCGCGGACCCATCGCGTATGGGGCCCTGGTTGGAAGCCTCGGCGTGGGAGGGCTACTCGGCGCTGCTATCTTACCGATCTGGCGGAGGCGCCAGTCGATCGACGCGATCACGGCAGTGGCAACCGTCGTATTCGCATTGGGGTGCCTCGCGCTGGCATCGGTAAGGGAGTTCGGCGTTCTGCTGGGCGCGATGCTCGTGGCCGGCACCGGCTGGCTCATCGTGGTGTCGAGCCTGATTCTCGCGGCGCAGCGGGGCGCGGCCGAGTGGGTACGGGGTCGGGCGCTCGCGGTCTCGACGCTCGCCTTGTTCGGGTCGTTCGCGGTCGGCGCGCTGCTGTGGGGGGTCGTGGCGGACGAGGCGGGGATTTCTTCGGCCCTGATGGCGGCCGGCGGCGGGCTGCTGCTCGGCCTGGGCCTGATCCCCCTCTTTCCTCTGGCCGCCGCGGAGGGGCTGAAATTGGAGCCGGCCCACATCTGGGACGACCCGGTGGTGGCGGAAGAGCTCGCGGCCGAAGCGGGGCCCGTGCTGGTCACCGTGGAATACACGCTCGAGCCGAGGCACCGGGCTGCGTTCGCGGCCGCGCTGCGGCGTCAGGTGCGACCGATTCGCCAGCGCGACGGCGCCGTGTTCTGGGAGCTGTTCGTGGATGCGGCGAACCCGCACCGCTGTCTCGAGTGTTATTTAGTCGAATCGTGGGCGGAGCACCTGCGGCAACACGGTCGCACGACCCAATCGGACCGCGACGTGGAGGACGCGCTCCGTACGTTCTACTCGGGCCGGGAGCGTGTCACCCATTTCGTCGCCTTGCAGGCTCCCAGACCCCGACCAGCTCAGGAGTCTCGATGGCGTCTCGTTCGCTGATCGTCTTGCCTGATGATGCCGCTACGCCGATCCTGGAGGCGATCGGCGAGGCAAAGACATCGCTCTGCATCAAGATGTTCGTCTTCTCCGATCCGGCGTTGATCGGCGCCGTCGTCGCCGCCAAGCGCCGAGGCGTGCACGTCCGCGTCATGCTCAACCCGGCGCGCCGCAGCGGTGAGGATGACAACGAGGGAACGCGTCGGGAGCTCGCGCGCGCGGGTATCGACGTGATCGACAGCAACCCGGCCCTCGCCCTCACGCACGAGAAGTCGATGGTCATCGACCACCGGACGGCGTTCATCAAATCACTGAACTGGGAGACGAAGAACCTCACCCGGACCCGTGATTACGCAGTGGTCACGGACCACCGGCACGAGGTCGATGAGATCGTGGCGTGTTTCGAGGCGGACTGGCACCGGCAGCCGTTCGAGCCGGGCGGCAGCGCGCACTTGCTCTGGTGCCCCATCAACGGGCGGGACCGCATCGCGCATTTCATCGACGAAGCGAGGCATACGCTGTTCGTTCAGAACGAGCGGTACCAGGATTCTGTGATCCTGGAGCGGCTGGTTCGTGCGGCCCGGCGCGGCGTCAAGGTCCACGTGATGGCGCGGCCGCCGCATTCCTTGAAAAAAGACCAGCTGGTCGAGGGCGTGGGCGGCCTGCGGATTCTCGAGGATGTCGGGATCAAGATCCGCAAGCTGAGAAAGCTGAAGCTGCACGCCAAGATGCTCCTCGCCGATGGTGTCAGCGCCATCGTCGGGTCGATCAACCTGGCGCCCGGGAGCTTCGACAGCAGGCGCGAGCTCGCGATCGAAGTGCGCGATGGCGCGGTCGTAGACCGGCTGCACGCGATCGCCAAGCACGACAAAGAAAACTCGCACCCACTCGATCTCTCGGACGAAGGTCTGATGGCGGACCTCGCGGATCGCGTCGAGGACGCCGCGGAGAAACTGGCGCTCACCCACCGCGCCCAGAAGAAAGAGAAGAAGTGATTCCCCGACCCCTTAGTCAAGCTTGATCCGCGACAGATCGACGGTCGGCTCGGGGAACCGCATGTCGAGCGCCTCGAGCGTCTCGACGAGAATGTGTGATACGGCAAAGTTGCGGAACCACTTCTTGTCCGCCGGCACGATGAACCAGGGTACGTCGGGCGTGCTGCAGCGGGTGAGCGCCTCTTCGTACGCGGTGACGTAGTCGTCCCACTGCTTCCGGTCCTCGAAGTCGCTGGGCGACAGCTTCCACTGTTTCGTGGGATCGCGTAGCCGCTGCTCGAAGCGCCGCCGCTGTTCGTCCTTGCTGATATAGAGGAAGAACTTCGAGACCACCACGCCGCTGTCGGTCAGGAGCTGCTCGAACCGGTTGATGTGGTCGAAGCGCCGGGACCAGACGCTCTTCGGCACGAGCTTCCGCACCCGTGCCGCCAGCACATCCTCGTAGTGTGACCGGTTGAAGATGGCCACCTCTCCCGAGGCCGGCGCGGCGCGGTGCACCCGCCACAGAAAATCATGGTCCGCTTCCTCCGCGGAGGGCGCCTTGAAGGACGTCACCCGGCAACCCTGGGGATTGAGGCCTCGCATGACGTGGCGGATCGTTCCGTCCTTGCCCGCGCCGTCCATCCCCTGCAGCACCACGAGCAACGCGTGCCGGTGCTCGGCGTACATCAGATACTGCAGCTCGTCCAGGCGCGCGATGCTCTTCTCGGTCTTCTCGACCGCCGACCCTTTCTCGAGTCCCAGTGTCTCCCCGGGATCCCAATCGGCGAGTTTGACTTGCTTGTCCGGACGGACGACGAATCTGTCGCGTAGCTCCATCGGTTCGCGCTCCCGCGGGCGAGTTGCCGCGAAGCTACTGCGCTGCGCGTTGAGGCTCAACGTGGCGACATCCGTTTCCCCCCATACATTCTCAGGCGCCCAAGCCGGGCCAGGCCGGTCAACCGACACCACGGGGCGCGCATGCATCCTACGCTGATCCTGCTGGTTGGAATGGCCACGATCCTCGCGGGGATCGTGCTGCTCCGCCTCAACGCGTTCCTGGCCCTGATCATCGCGGCGATCGTGGTCAGCTTGCTCGCGCCCGGTGAGCCCGCGGTGAAGATCGCTCGCGTGGCCGAGGGCTTCGGCCGCACGGCCGGCACCGTCGGGATCGTCATCGCGCTGGCGGCGATCACCGGCAAAGCGATGACGGACAGCGGGGCGGCGGACCGGATCGTCAATGGGTTCCTCGCCTTGCTGGGGGAGAAGCGAGGCGCGGCGGCCCTGTGCTCCACGGGCTACATCTTGTCGATCCCGGTGTTCTTCGACACGGTCTTCTATCTGCTGGTCCCGCTGGCCCGCTCGATGTACGGGCGCACCCACCGCAACTATCTCAAGTACCTCCTAGCGATCGCGGCGGGCGCGGGGGCGACGCACACGCTGGTCCCACCCACCCCCGGACCGCTGGCCATCGCCGGCACGCTGGGGGTGGACCTGGGAACCATGGTGCTGGTCGGTATCGTCGTGGCGCTGCCGGCGGCCGGAGCCGGGTTGCTGTTCGCGGGATGGGTGGACCGCCGCATGCCCGTGGTGCCGCGACGCCCCGCCGCCCTCTCCGTCGGCGCGAGTGCCGTAACGGCGCCGCCTCTGCAGCGACTTCCCGGTCTCGTTCCCTCAATCCTGCCAATCATCCTGCCCGTGCTCCTCATCTCGTCGCACACGGTCGTCGTCTCCATGACGGCCCGACCTGGGCTGCACGTCGCGATGTGGTCGGCTCTCGCGCCCTACACGGCGATCATCGGGAACCCCAACCTGGCGCTGCTTTTGGGCACGGGGATCGCCCTGTGGGTGTACGCGCGGCAGCGCACGGTGAGTCGTGCCGACCTCGCGGAGATGGTGGAGACGTCCTTGATGAGCGCCGGGGTGATGATCCTGATCATCGCGGCGAGTGGAGGGTTCGGCGTGGCGCTGCAGGCGACAGAGATCGGGTCCGTGATCGAGCGAGCGTTCGTGGGGCAGGCGGCCGCATCTGGGACGGGCTCCGGCTTAGTCTTTCTGTTCCTCGGGTTCGGGGTCGCGAGCCTGATAAAACTCGCCCAAGGCTCGAGCACCGTCGCGATGATCACGACTGCGGCGATGCTGGCGGCGATGCTGCCGGCGAGCGGCCTGCCGTTTCACACCGTGTATGTCGCCACCGCGATCGCCAGCGGATCGCTCGTCGGGACGTGGATGAACGACAGCGGGTTCTGGCTGTTTTCGAAGATGGGCGGTGTGACGGAGATCGAGACCCTGAAGTCGTGGACACCAGTGTTGGCGGTCGTCGGCGTCACGGCCATGGTGACGACGCTCGTGCTCGCGCTGGTCGTGCCGCTGCGGTAGCATGTATTGACACCCCCCGCAACGATATGGTACTACTCGGCATGACCTCCGGAGCTACTATGACGGACAACATGGGAACCTTCCGCGTGGACGTCGAAATCGAGAACCCCGCTCGCCCGGGCGAGCGACGCCCCTTGAGATCCGTCCTGGTGGACACCGGCGCGGAGTTGTCGTGGATCCCGGCGGAGCTTCTTGAATCCCTGGGTATCGAACGGTACACCACCTGGCGTTTCCGGCAGGCCGACGGCACGATCCTCGAGCGCCGGACTGGTGCCGCGTTCATCCACGTCGCCGGCAAGCGCACCAGCGACGACGTCGTGTTCGGAGAGCCCGGCGACCTCGTCTTGTTGGGCTCACGCACCCTGGAAGGGCTCAACTTCCGGATCGAGCCGGTCACCAAGCGGTTGGTGGACGCCGGGCCCGCGCCCGCCGCGGCGGCGGCGTAGGGTGGTCCGGCCATCATCGATGTAGGGGCGCAGCATGCTGCGCCCCTACCCTTCAGTCGTCTATGACGTCGATCGGATCGTGGCGACTCTCGTGGCCGGTCTTAACCGCACCCAGGAGGTGACGTGATCTCGTTGCGATGCTGGATTCCTTTCGGGGCGATATTCATCATCTCCGCCCCCGAGGTGCTGCTCGCCCAGGATCCGTCCATCGTGGCGCCGGGCGCCAAGCTCGAGCGTCTGTTCGACGAAGGGTTTTTCACTGAGGGTCCCACGCAGGCGCCCGACGGTTCGGTCTATTTCTCGGACATCACGGTCGGCAAGGCCTCCGGAAATCAGGCGGGTTACATCTGGCGCTGGGACCCGCGGACCAGGACGACCGCTGTGTTTCGCTCGCCCAGCGGCATGTCCAATGGGATGGTGTTCGACGGCCAAGGGCGGCTGGTCGTGGCCGAGGGCGCGGCGTTCGGCGGCCGGCGCATCACGCGGACCGACATGAAGACCGGCAAGAGCGTGATCCTCGCGGCGCTGTTCGACGGCCGGCCGCTCAACTCCCCGAACGATCTGGTGCTGGATGCGCGCGGGCGCATCTACTTCACCGATCCTCGCTACGTGGGCTGGGAGCCGATCGAGCAGCCGTTGCAGGGCGTCTACCGCATCGATCTCGACGGACGCGTCTCGCTGATCGTGGCCGATGCCGGGAAGCCGAACGGAATCGCCGTCTCACCGGATCAGGCGACGCTGTACGTGGGCGCGAACGACAACGGATCGTTCGGCGATCTGCCGCCGGAGATCCAGGCGGCGTCCGGGCGGAAGGCGCTCTTGGCGTACGATCTGGCGCCCGACGGCTCGGCGAAGTTCCGCCGCGCGGTGGTGGATTTCTCTCCGGCCGGGCCCGATGGGATCGGCGTGGACCGGGACGGCAACATTTATTGCGCGGTGCAGGGTGAGCGCCAGGGCATTTACGTCTACTCGCCGGCGGGGAAGGAGCTGGCCTACATCCCGACGCCCGAGAGCCCGACGAACGTGAAGTTCGGCCGCGGCGGGGATGCGCAGACGCTATTCATCACCGCCGGGAAGGGCCTGTACCGAATTCGGGTGGAGCGGACCGGGTACGCCGCAGGCCCGTGAGCGATCAGTGGCTGATCGCGAAAAACCACGCCGCGATGACCGGGCCGCGTGGCGGGCGGGCCCCCGGCTGCGGCGGTGGAGCGCCCGGGGCCGGCGCGGGAGCCGGGCCGTACTCGGGTTGAAACAGATACGCCACGTGCTTCATCGGATCCACGCTGATGGTCTTGGCGCCCCGCATCGTGGCGACCGTGGCCACCACCGTGTACTTGTCGGGCGCATCCTCGTGCACGACGGTAACGTTGCTGTCGCGTCCCGCGGGGATGTAGATGAGCTTCTCCACCGGGTCCCACCCCAGCGCGTCCACACCGTCGCCGTTCGCCATCGTCGCCACGATCTTCCCTGTGACGGGGTCCACCACCACCGACGTCTTGCCGCACCCTGAGAAGATCCGGTTCGTGGTACGATCGTAGGCGATGCCCGTCGGACCCTCGCACGGCGCGAGCGGCCACGACGCCAGCACTTTCATCGTCTTGACGTCGAGCACCTGCATGGTGCTGGTGCCTTCATTATTGACGAAGATCTTGCCCTTGCCGTCGCTCGCCGCACCTTCCGGAGCGTTGTCCTCGAGCTGCGCCGTGCCGATGATGTCGCCGGTCTTGGCATCGAGCGCCACGGCGGTGCCGATCGGCCGGCTGTGATTCGTGAGGATGATCCGATCTGAGAAATCCTCGTACATGATGCCGTCGAGACCGCCGGTCGAGACGGGAATCTTCTTGATCACCGCCAGGGTCTTGAGATCGAACATCGTCACCGTCGAGTCACCGCCGTTGGTGATGAACCCGCGCCCCGACTTGGGCGCCAAGGCGATGCCATGCGTGCGCGGTGTGTCGGGTATGTCGCCCACGACTTTGCCCGTGGGACCGTCCACCACGATCACGTGGGTGCTGCGCGACACGAACACCCGTCCGGTGCCGGGCTCGGCGGTCAAGTAATCGGTGCCGCCGTCACCGCCGATCGAGAACTTCGCGGTCTTGAACGTTTGCGCGGGGCTTACGGGGGGGGAGGCCAGGGCGGCCGTAATGAGGAAGGCTGCTGTGGTGAAGGAGTGCCTGGTCATACAATCCTCGGTCGAGGCCGTTGATCGTTCATCTGGCGCTCGAGTACCGTCCGAGCACCTCTTCCAGTACAACTCCGTCGATGATCTCGTCCGGCGCAATGCCCAGCAGTGCCGCGAGCGTCGGCGCGATGTCCACGGTGCTGACCGGTCGCGTGACCGTGCGGGCATGGATGCCCGAACCGAAGAATACGATCGGCACCGCTTGATCGTCTGCATTCGCTGACCCGTGAGACGCCTGGAGATCCCCCGCAGACCAAACGTAGCCGGGCTTGGTGAGCGCGCACATCAGCCAAGGGTAATCGGACGGCAGCAGGTTGCGCCACAGCGCGGCGCCGGCATCGGACTGGGGCGCCGCGGCGAGCGTTGCAGGCGTGTACACCGCTCCGACGCCCGGCACCGAGGACGCCTCGGCCGCGAGGACTCGCGCGACGCTGTCCACGTTCACACCGCGCGCCCGCATCGCGCCCACCTCCGCCGTGATGAGCCCATTGTCGAAGTCTAGGCCGAAGCCGGTGCCGTAGCGAAGCGTAAGCCCTGCCGCCGCTCCTCGTGTCACGAACCCCAGCCCCACGCGCCCCGCCGGCTGGTGCCGCACCATCACCGCGTACTCGGGCAGCGCGGTCACGCCGTGGTCCGCCGTCAGCACCACCACCGTGCGCTCGGACGGCACGAACCGCGCGAGCGAGTCGAGAAACCACCCCAGCCAGCGGTCCACCCGCAGCAGCTGATCGTGGATCTCACGTGAATCCGGCCCGAACGCGTGTCCGATCGCGTCGGTCGTCGAGAGCGACACGCTCAGCAAGTCAGGTCGTCCCCGGCGGCCGATCTCGAGCTCGCGCACGCCGTCGAGGGCGAACGCCAGGGTGAGCGAATCCATCCACGGAAATGACTGGATTCTCTGGACCGCGCCCTCGCGGGTGTCGGGCAGGCGGTGCGGGAATACAAAATCCTGGCCGCCGTTTTCGAAAGCGAAGCTGTCAGGCTCGGCGTACGCGGACGCCGGCAGCAGCAGGTCCCACGTGGCGCCCACCAGCCGCTCGACGCTGCCGCGCGCGTTGAATGCCTGTACCCACGCCGGCAGCGAGTCGGCGTAGTAGCGACTCGTGGTGAATGCGCCGGCGTCGAACCAATAGACCTCGCCCTTCGCCCGCCCGACCGGGAAGATGGCGCCGCGGTCCTTGCGCGACACGGACAGCACGCGCGCATCGGGATCGCGCGCCCGCATCCAGTCGAAGAGGGTCGTGCCGCGGAACCGCCGGGGCGATGCACCCACGCTATCCGTTCGGCCGACGAGCGGCGCCTCCGGATCCTGCACGCCCCGGCTGTTGAGCACGATCCCCGTGTGCGCGGGCTCGCGCCCCGAGAGCATGGTGGAGTGGCCGGGTGCGGTCTCGGTCGAAGCGTGGTCCTGGCGGGCGGCCGTGAAGACGGTGCCGCGCGAGTACAGGCGCGCGAACCCGCCCGTCCATTGCGCGGCGAACCGGGGCAGGTAGTCGGCCCGCATCTGGTCCACCGCAACCAGCACGACCAGAGAGATCGGCGGCCGACTCGCGGCGGAGCCGGGCGGAGCGGCCTGCCCGGGGAGCGCCCCAGCGAGAGCCGCCGCCAGCGCCGGCAGCGTCACGAGCACCCGCAGCGATTTAGAAACCGTACTTCATCCCGAGATAAAACGTCCGCCCGTAGTACTCGCGCTGCACGTTGAATTTGTGATCCGGGTTGCCGTTGAAGAACCCGAACTCCGCGTTGTTCAGGCTCAGGGCCTGGAACTGCATCTGCACGGCGGGGGTCACGTTGTAGATCAGCGATGCGTCGATCTGCGAGTGCTTCTCGAAATAGTTGTCCCCGTTGGCCGTGGGCGAGCCGTCGCCGTACCCCCCGATGTAGGGTCCGTTATAGGTCCACCCGATGCGCGCGGAGACCGGGCCCCGATCGTACAGCAGCGCGGCGTTGCCGATATCGGGCGCCTGACGCAGCAGCGGGGCCTCGCGACCGCTCGCCGGGTCCACGAGGACTTTCGAGTCCGCGTGCATCCAATTGACGTCGAAGCCCAGGCCCGACAGAGCCCCGGGGAGGAAGCTCAAGTGCTGGGCCCAGTCCGCCTCGACCCCCACCAGATGACCTGAGCCGCCGTTCTCGGGCCTCGTGCCGAAGTAGCCGACGAACGGCGTGAAGGGCCCCGCATACACGAAGTCCCGCGTGAGGATGACGTTGGAGAGTTGCTTGTAGAACACGCCGGCCGAGATGACGCCGCCCAACGACGGCAGGAACCGCTCGATCAGGAGGTCGTAGTTCCAGGCGTGCTCGGGACGCAGGTCCGGGTTCCCGGCGCTCAAGTTGGAGTAATCGTGCTGATACACAGGGCCGAGGTTACCATCGAGCTTGGGTGCCAGATCCCCGTAGTTCGGCCGGGCGATGCCGCGCGTCACGGCGATGCGCACGTTGGTGTTCTGGTCCACGCCGTAGCGGAGCTGCACGCTGGGAAACACGTCCGTGTAGTTCTGCGTGCCGCTCACGGTACTCACGGTGGTCGGGCCGGTGGGGTTGCCGGCCGTATCGGTCGGCGTGGACGCGACGTGCCCGGTGTAGTCCGAGTGGGTCGCCTCGACCCGGAGTCCGACGTTGACGCGCAGCTGCCCCAGCTCGACCGTGTTCATCACGTATCCCGCGTAAATCCGCTCCGACCCGTCGAAGCTCCCCAGCGCGTTGCGGATCGGGTTGGACTGATCGGCGAACGCGGCCGGGTGGCCGTTCTCGAATTGGTCGGTCGTTCCCAGGTCGGGCACCGGCCCCATGGCGAAGGCGGAGGAGAGCGACCGGTAATAGTCGGGGTCCGAGAACGAGCTCAGCGCCTGGGCCAGCGTGTAGGTCTGCGCGGTGGTGTCGGCGAAGGAGACGTTGCCGCGCGTGATGTGTTTGGTCTCATCGCGCAGGCGCGCCCCGACCTTGAAGGTGCCCGGATGGTCTCCGAGGGCGTACGCGAGCTGGGCATTAAACCGCCCGCCCAGGTCGCGGCCCGTGGTGAGTCCATTGCTGGCGTCGTACCCGGTCAGCGGGAAATTGGAGGCCAAGGTCGCCGCCTGGGCCTGGGCGCCGTTCATGTACTGGTACGTCGGCATTTCGGGATTCGACGCGTCGTATTTGAACGTCAGGCTGTTGTTTCCTGATGGCTGGTACACGAAGTCACTGGAGCGGTAGTCGGTGACCGATTGCCGAGTGCCGGCGAAGTTCGCGGCATAGTCGATCGTCCACGCGCCGGTCTCGTGTCGTGCGCCTGCCGTGAGGCCCCAGAGCTGCTCGACTGGCGTCCGGACCTGGACCTCGCGGGTGAGCGCGGCGCCGGTGCCGTACCCGGTGGTCCCGGAGGGGGCGGAGTCGGCGCTCGTCGCGATGTCGTATACGTAGCGGGTGCCGTGATTCTTGAACAGGCTCCACAAACCTTTGAGGTAAAAGCTGGTGTGATCGTTGAAACGGTAGTCCACGGCACCCCCCAGGCCGACGCGCGTGCGGTAATACAGGTAGTCCCGCTGGCTCCATTCGACGGGGTATGACCGCCCGGTGCCGTCGACACTCCACGCCGGTTCCACGTCGTTGATGACCCGGTTGGTGCGATCGACGCTGCCGCCGATCAACAGGCCCAACTTCGAATCCGGCCCAAAGCGACCCCCGTAGTTCAGTCCGCCCTGCACGAGGTCGTGGTCCAGGAGTGAGATGCGTCCGTATTGGGCCGCCACGTAGCCCTGCGGACGACCCTCCGGCGTCTTCGTGACGAGGTTCAGCGACCCGCCGATTGCATCGGCGTCCATGTCGGCCGTGAGCGTCTTCGACACCTCGATCGCCGCCAGCACGTCTGAGGGCACGTCGTCGAGCTTCACGATACGGTCGCCCCGCTCGGTCCCGGGCACGTGCACGCCGTCGACCGTGACGTTCGACAGACGCGGCTCGGTGCCGCGGACCTGCACGAACTTGCCTTCGCCTTCGTCACGCTCGAGCGACACGTCCGGCATCCGCCCCGCGGCCTCGGCGGCGTTGTAGTTGGGGAGGGCGCGGATCTCGTCGCCCGCGAGGACCGTCACGAGGTTGTCGGCCTCCTTCTGGCGATCCAGTGCCGCCATCTTGGTCTCGCCGCCGCGATGCGCGATGGCCAGCACGCTCTGGAGCGTCACCGCGAGCGCCCGCAGCTGCAGATTCGCCTGGGCGGTCTGCCCGGCGGCGACCGTCACCTGCAGCGAGTCCGGCGCGAAGCCGAGCAGCCGGACGTGCAGCCGGTAGTTGCCCGGCAGGATGTTGGTGAGCCGGAACGAGCCGTCCTCCCGGGTACGCGTCCCGAACGGGGTGCCGGCGAGCTGCACCGAGGCGCCCACGACCGCCTTGGCCGTCGAGTCGGTTACCCGGCCGGCGATGGCGCCGCTTTGCGCCTGCGCGGGCGCTTGGACAGAGATCAGTGTGAGAAGGAGCAACGGGACCATAAGGCCCTCCATCGCGTGGGCGTGAGCGGAGGTGCTGCTCTAGTCCCGACAAGACTGTCCTGCGCGAGGCGGTGGTCCGATGAAGAATCGGTAACAGTTCGGTCAAAGAGGATCGTTCAGAGTGCACCGTTCCGTTCTGACACATTCCTAACGCTCCGCGAGTCCCCGTCTCATGACGTCGCCGCCATACTACCGGACATGCTCCTCGCGGTGTGCGTCCTCCTCCATGGCGGCGACTCCACGACCTACTCGGGCCGGGACCATCAGCTCGACGTGCCGATTCCCCACTTTGAGGCCGACGTGGTCATAGACGGCGACCTCTCCGACACGGTGTGGGCCCATGCCGCGCGGTTGACCGGCTTCTCACAGTATTCCCCCAACGATGGTGTGCCGGCGGCGGACTCCACCCACGTGCTGGTCTGGTATTCCGCCGCGGCGATCTATTTCGGCATTCGCGCCTTCGAGCAGCACGGTCGTCCCACGGTGACGTTGGCGAGTCGCGACCAGATCTTCGGCGACGACAACGTGCAGATCCTGCTCGGCACGTTTCACGACGGGAAGCAGGCGATGATGTTTGCCGTGAATCCACTGGGTGTCCAAGGCGATGGCACCCTGATCGAGGGCGCCAACGTCACCGCCAGCGGCTTCATCGGCAGTGCCGTCGTGGGACGCGAGCAACCCGACCTGAGTCCCGACTTTGTCTATCAATCGCGCGGGCGCGTCACCGATTGGGGATACGAAGTCGAGGTGCGCATTCCGTTCAAGAGCATCCGGTACCAACCGCGGCAGCCGCAGGACTGGAAGTTGAACATCGTTCGCGAGGTGCAGCACTCGGGCTTCGAGGACTCCTGGTTTCCGGCGCGTCGCGCCAGCGCGACGTTCATCGCACAATCAGGCAACCTGGTCGGCCTGAGCGGCATGCATCGCGGGCTGGTCATGGACTTGAACCCCGAGGCCACCGGGAAGGCGAGTGGTGCTCCCACCCCTGACGGGTATCAGTACCACCGGGGAAATCCGCAGCTGGGCGGCAATATCCGCTGGGGGGTGTCGGACAACCTCACGCTCAACGGCACGATCAAGCCGGACTTTTCGCAGGTCGAATCGGACGCCGGCCAGCTGGCGTTCGATCCACGGCAGGCGCTGTTCTTTGCGGAGAAGCGGCCCTTTTTCTTGGAAGGCAGCGAGCTGTTTCAGGTGCCGCAGAACCTGATCTATACCCGTCGCATCGTCCAGCCGGTCGCGGCGGTCAAGCTCACCGGAACGACCTTCGGCACCGATATCGGTCTGCTCTCGGCGGTGGACCAGAAGTTCGCGTCGCTGACGGGCAGCGACAATCCCATTTTCAACATTTTGAGGGCGCAACGCAGCCTGGGCCCGGGCTCCCGCGTTGGCCTGGCCTATACTGATCGAATCGATGGCGGCGATTACAACCGCGTCGCGGAGGTCGACAGCCGACTCGTCTTCAAGGAGATCTACGGACTGAACCTGCAGCTCGCGGGCAGCCGCACGCGGGTCGGAGGCGTGACCACGACTGCGCCGCTATGGCTGAGCCAGTTCACGGTGCAGCATCGCGTCTGGGGCCTGCGCAGCCTGTTTGCCGGCATCGGGGACGACTTTCGCGATGCGAGTGGGTTCATCGGCCGGGCGGGGATCGTGCACGCGTATGTCGACCCGAGCTACACGACCTATGGGCGGCCTGGGGCGCTGCTGCAGCGGTTCACCGGCGACATCGTGGTGGACGGCATCTGGCAGTATCAGAACTTCATCCACGGCCGCCACCTGCAGGACAAGAAGCTGCACTTCAACGGCAACGCGACGCTGCGCGGAGGGTGGAACGTCGGGGCGGGGTACTTCGTGGAGTCGTTTGGCTACGATTCGGCCCTCTATGCCGACTACCGTCTCAAACTGCCGAACGGCAGCGTCGTCCAGTTCACGGGACAGCCCACGATCGCGAATGGCGAATACATCGTACAGATCGGCACGCCGCAGTGGAAGCACTTCAGTGGCAGCGGTTTTTTTCTGCAAGGCCACGATGAGAACTTCTTCGAGTGGGCCTCGGGCGATTTGCTGCTCTTGAGCGTGGACCTGTCCTACCGCCCCACCGAGCGGCTGCGCAACAGCGTCAGTTATTTCTGGCAGCAGGTGAATCGCCGTACCGACCGCAGCCCGGTGAATGTCGGACGCGTGCTCCGGGCCAAAGTCGAATACCAGCTGTCGCGCCCACTGTTCGTCCGCGTGGTGGGCCAGTACATCCAGGACAAGACCGACTCGCTGCGGGACGACTCGCGCACCGGCGCTCCGATTTACATCCAAGGGCCGGACAGCCTGACGCGAGCCGCCGCGTCGCGCAGCAATCTGTTCCACGCCGACGTGTTGCTCAGCTATCAACCCGTGCCCGGGACCGTGGTGTTCGCCGGGTATGGCAGCAACATGACGGACGAGGAGGCGTTCCAGTTCCGGGGTCTCAGGCGAACGGACGACGCCTTCTTCCTCAAGCTGAGTTATTTGTTCAGGCTCTGAGGCCCGGTGAGTTGGGCGCGACCCTTCACGGTTGGAGTGCGAACGCCCTGTGGCCGTTGACGTCGAGCTGCAGCGCCAGCGCCGCCACATTGCGGGCGATCCCTTCCCCCGCCGTCTTATCGAAGCGGTAGTGAATGCCGCCGTACAATCGCGACAGCCCGGCTTCATCTGCCATGGCCGCGAGCCGGCCCGCCTCCGATGGGAAAATGCTGCCGAGCATCAACGCAGTCGTCGTCGACACGGCGGCATGGTTAGACGGGTACGACGGGTGGTTCGGCAGCCCGATGGATAGCGTGATGAGGGGGTCGGCCTGGGTGGGCCGGATCAGCCAGTAGTGATACTTGGCTTCGTGTGAAGCGGTCAGGGCGTCCAGCGTGGCCATGTTCATCAGGGCAAGGGTGTGCGCCGCCTTCCGCTCATCCTGATGGAACTGGACGATGAGTTCGGACGCGACGCTGTTCCAGAATCCCGCGACCAGGAAAGTCCCGGCCGGAAACGCCCAGAACTTAGCGATGCTGTCCTGCTCGTGGGTACGCGTGTCCGAGAAATGCCGGATCTCCGCCAGCGCCGCAAGGAATTCGGGAGAACCGAAGGCCGGGGGTGGAGCGGGGCGGAACTGGTCACCCGACGCCAGGAAAAAGGGACGCATTTGGCCCTGCTGCGGGTGGATCGGCGGGAGCCCAGGAGTGTTGGGGTGCCAGCACCCTGCGCACACAGGAATCGAACCGGTCCAGGGATCGTTGAACCGGTCCGTGGCAGCGGCGGCGACCACCTGGGCGCCCACGGCACGGCCCACCGCTTCACCCGCGGCGAAGTCGGCTTGCGACTCGCCGGGCCAATGCGCCCCTTCCTGCTGGGCGCTCACCTGGCCATCGAGAAACGCCTGTTCATCGGGATAGAAATAGGTCAGCACCGCCGCGGAAGCCCCCGCGACCGCCGCCTGCTCGGAGGGGCGGGTCGCGCCGTGCCGCCCACCCTCGGCGGCGATCACCGCGCTGTACTGCGCCAGGGACAGATAGGCGAACTGACGGAACGCCGCATTCTGGTCGGCAAACCTGCGCTTGATCAAGAGATTGCGCTCGATTGCGTTCCAGCCCACACTGGCGCCCACATCCCAGAACTTGACCGCGCTCGTTTGCACGCTCGGTCGTGCGAGGGACAGGGCCGTCGGTTCCTGGGACTGGTCGGAACACGCGACCAGCCCGGCGGCACAGGTGAGTGTTGCCGCGACTGTCACGAACTTCGTCATAGGGACCTCCCGGGAGATGTGGCTCATGGATGCGGCTTCCACGCCGGCTGGTTGCCGGTGGTGAAGACACGCAGGTTGGAACCATCCGAGTACGCCAAACTCGTCTGCAACATAGTCCGAAACCTCCACCCGAGTGCGGGAGGCAGCCCCTTAGTCGTCATGGAGCCTTCCAAGTGTCCCGACATCTGTACAAGCGCAAAAAGGACGCGAAAAACGTCACTCTCCCAAAGGCTTCCCGGCCGGTATCCGGTGCGTTGGAAGGGGCTAAGAAAGCGTGGTAGATTGGCCGCCATCGGGCCGTCCCGCAGCGGAAGCGAGGTCGCATGGCTGGCCACTCGACCCACGAGATCACCCGGCTTCTCCAGGCGTGGGGCGATGGGGACGAGCGCGCGCTCGAGCGGCTGATGCCGCTGGTGTACGAGGAATTGCGTCAGGCGGCGCACCGATACATGGCCCGGGAAGCCCCGGGTCACACTCTCCAGACTACGGCGCTCGTGAACGAGGTCTACCTCCGCCTCGCCGGTGTGCGTCGAGGGCTGTGGAAAGACCGCGCGCACTTCTTCGCCCTCTGTGCCAAGCTGATGCGCCGCATTCTCACCGATTTTGCGCGCTCGCGGCGCAGCTTGAAGCGAGGCGGGCGAGCCCCCCATGTCGCGTTGGATGAGGCCTTGTTGGTTTCGCAGGGACCGCAGGCTGATCTACTGGCTCTGGACGAGGCCCTAGAGCGTCTAGAGGTCTTCGACCACCGCAAGAGTCGGGTGGTCGAACTCCGCTTCTACGGTGGCTTGAGCGAGCAGCAGACGGCCGACGTGTTGCACGTGTCTCCGGCGACAGTGCAGCGAGAGTGGCGTTTCGCCAAGGACTGGTTGTTCAGTGAACTGCGGAACGTGCATGCCGACGGGGCCTGAGCGCTGGCGGGACGTCGAGCGGCTGTATCATCAGGCGCTCGACCATGCGGAGGGCGAGCGAGGCGCGTTCCTGCTGGATGTGTGCGCCGGTGATGAGGCGCTACGCCAGGCGGTCGAGGCCCTCCTGTTCGCGCATCAGGAGTCCGAAGCGTTCCTCGAGACCCCGGCCTTCGAGCTCGCGGCGCGAGCACTCGCCGAGGCGGCTCCGGCCCGAGAAGGGGAGGTGAACCTCCTCGCGCACTTGCACTCGGCGCTTGCTGATCGCTACGCGATCGAGCGCGAGCTCGGCCGTGGCGGGATGGCGACGGTCTATCTCGCCCGCGACCCGAAGCACGACCGCCCGGTCGCGCTCAAGGTACTGCGCCCCGAGCTCGCCGGCGTGCTTGGCGGTGAGCGGTTTCTCAGAGAGATCAGCCTCACGGCGCAGCTCCAGCACCCGCACATCCTGACACTCATCGATTCGGGGGAAGCGGACGGCTTCCTGTATTACGTGATGCCCTACGTCGAGGGCGAGAGTCTGCGCCAGCGCCTGGAGCGGGAAGGCCAGCTGCCGCTCGATGAAGCGCTGCGCATTACCCGGGCGATCGCCTCGGCTCTCGACTTCGCCCATGGACACGGGGTGATCCATCGGGACATCAAGCCCGAAAACATCATGCTCCACGAAGGCGAGCCCATGGTGGCGGACTTCGGGATCGCGCTAGCGGTGAGCACGGCGGGGCAGAAGCGGCTCACCGAGACAGGCATGTCTCTTGGGACCCCCGCGTACATGAGTCCCGAACAGACGAGTGGCGAAGCCAAGCTCGATGGCCGAAGCGACCAGTACAGCCTGGCGTGCGTGCTATACGAGATGCTGGCGGGGGAGCCGCCCTACACCGGCCCGACCGCGCAGGCCATCATCGCCAAACGCTTGACCGAGCCGATACCGCACCTCGGCACTGTCCGCCGCGTTTCACCAGCCGTGGAAGCCGCCGTCACCAAAGCGCTCGCGAAAACACCGGCCGACCGGTTCGCCACCGCCGGAGCTTTCGCCGCAGCGTTCACGGCCGGCTCGACTCGGGCGACGCACCCCCGACGGCGCTTCGTAGGGGCTGCCCTGGCGGTGCTGATCATGGTGGGTGGCGCGGCAGCGTGGTTCTATGCGTCCCGGACTACCCGCGTCGGTCAGGACCACCCCAATGTCGTGCCCTTCACGAGTTCGCCCGGTAAGAAATCTGATCCGGTCTTCTCGCCGGGCGGCAACGAGATTGCCTATACGTGGAAGGGCGAAAATGACGACAATTCCGACATTTACGTCAAGCTGATTGGCGCGGGCAGTCCGCTCCGACTTACCAGCAGTCCCGCCGAAGAATACTGCCCCGCGTGGTCCCCCGACGGCCGTTACATCGCCTTCTTACGCGATGGGCCGTCGGGTGACAGAGCTTATTACCTCATCCCCGCGTTAGGTGGGGCCGAGCGCAAGATCGGGGAGGCATACGGCCAAAGTCAGCTCTATCAGCTCTATGAGGATTGCCTCGACTGGTCCCGCGACGGCAAGTACCTGCTCGTGGCCGATAGAATGGCGCCCGAGGACGCCCGCTCCAGCATCCTGCTCCTGTCGGTCGAGGACGGACAAAGGAGGGTATTGGTCTCCCAACCCGACTTGTACGTCGCCAATCCCATCGGCTCCCCCGACGGAACAGCGGTCGCCTATGTGCAGGGAGCCGGTTTTGTGGCCGGCGACATTTACGTCGCGCCTGTGAGCGGTGGTCCGCCCCGTCGGGTCACTTCTGATGGGCGATCGCTCAACGGTCTCGCCTGGACGGCGGACGGCAAGGGAATCGTGTTCGCCTCAAATCGTGGCGGTCTGTGGAGGCTGTGGCGTGTCTCCTCGTCCGGCGGGACACCCGAACTGGTGAACGGTGTGGGTGAGGGCGCAGGCGCGCCGACCATCTCGCCGAGGGGGAACCGACTCGCCTATGTTCAAGCCAGCACCGATGCGAACCTCTGGCGCACGGCAGGACCTGCTTCGAAAGGCCGCCGTGGCGCTCCCATGAAGGTCATCGCCTCATCACGCCAGGACTGGGAAGGCGTCTTTTCTCCCGACGGCAAACGGATCGCGTTCGCGTCCGATCGCTCCGGCACGGTCGAGATTTGGACCAGCAATAGCGACGGCACCAATCAAGCGCAACTGACATCTCTGAGGGCCGCCGATGCCGGCACGCCACGCTGGTCTCCTGACGGCAAGACCATCGCGTTCGACGCCCGCCTCGAAGGCCACGGTGATATCTTCGTCATCAGTGCCGATGGAGGCACTCCCCGCCGCCTCACCACCGAGCCCGTTGAAAACAACGTCCCGACGTGGTCGCGAGATGGCAAATGGATTTACTTTTCCTCGAACCGGACCGGGAGTTGGCAGATTTGGAGAGTCCCATCCGCGGGCGGCAGTGCGACACAAGTCACCAAAAACGGCGGCTTCAGCGCGGAGGAATCTCCCGATGCCAGGTTCCTCTACGTGTGGGTGGACGGGGGAACTATTTGGAGAATGCGGCCTTCCGGTGAGGAGACCACCCGCATCCTCCAAGGCGTGTCGGCGTTTGCCTGGTGGAGAGTTGCTCCCGGCGGCATTTACTTCATTGACGGGTCAACCACGCCCGCTCGCGTCAGGTTCCTCGATTTTGCGACCAAACGCGTGAACACGATCACGACGCTGGATCTCGGATACTCGCACCCCGCCTTGGGCTTTGATGTCTCTCCGGATGGGCAGTGGATTCTCTTCAAACGCGTGGACCAGGTCGCCAGCGATATCATGGTGGTGGAGAATTTCCGCTGATCAGCCGCTCCTACTCGTGCAGTACCTGATGCACCGCCGCGATCGCGATGGACCCCTCGCCCACGGCCGATGCCACGCGTTTCAAGCTCCCGGCGCGCACGTCGCCGACCGCGAAGACCCCGGGGCGGCTCGTCTCGAGCAAATGGGGAGCGCGGGCGAGCGGCCAGCGCGCGGCGGCCAGCTCCTCGGGCGACAGGTCCGGTCCCGTCTTAATGAACCCCTTGGCGTCGAGCGTGAGGCAGTCGTTCAGCCAGCCCGTGCTCGGCACCGCGCCCGTCTTGGATAAGCGCCAGCAGGTCGTCGCGAGCGATCTCGATGACCTCACCGTCCGCTGCCGCCCGGATCTGCGCGAGCCCGGGGCGGCCCGAGAGCATCGTCGCTTCGCCGGTGAACATCCCTGGGCCCAACGACACCACGATTTCCTCGGCGGCCGACGGGCGGACCCCGTCGATCTGCCCGGCCACGACGACGAAGCACCGCGCCGCCGGCTCACCCGCGGACTGCAGCACTTCGCCCTGCGCGACTTGGCGCCGGCGCCCGTGCGCAGCGACACGAGCGAGCTGCGCCGGCGTCAGCGTCGGATAGAGGCGCTCGGCACGTGGCCGGGAGGGTGGGGCAGCGACGGTCATGGCGTCACGGACGCTTGCGGAGCCGAGCGGTTGACCCGCCGCCGCACGGCCTCGATGTCCTGCACCGCCCGAACCTCAACGCAGCCGGTTTGCGCCCAGGGAAAGTGCGTCGCGATGCGGACCGCCTCGTCCATGTCCTCGGCCTCGATCAGGTTGAAGCCCGCGAGCATTTCCTTGGTCTCGGCGAACGGTCCATCCATCACCGTCTGCCGGCCGTTGCGCACTCGCAGCGATTTGGCGGTCGCGGCGCCCTGGAGCATCTGCGAATCGAGCAAACGCCCGTCTTGGCGCAGCTCGTCGGCATACCCGAGGCAGTCACGCATCTTCGCGTCGAATTGTCCCTCCGGGAGGGCGTCGAGCAGGTTGGCGTCGGTATAGATGATGATGGCGAATTTCATGTCGGTTCCTGTGATGGTCATGGAGTGCCTGAATGGTGCCTATTCTTGAATGTGTAGACAAGTCGCTCCCGCGCTGATAGCTTCGCCCCTTCCTCACCCAACCCTATGCCACCTTTTCTCGCAGAAGTGCTCGGCACCATGCTGTTGATCATCCTGGGCGATGGCGTGGTCGCCAACGTGGTGCTCAACAAGACCAAAGGCCAGAACAGCGGGTGGATCGTCATCACCGCGGGCTGGGCGTTCGGCGTGGCGGTCGCGGTGTATGCCGTCGGCGCCTTCAGTGGCGCGCATTTGAACCCCGCCGTGACCATCGGCCTCGCCTCCATCGGCAAGTTCCCGTGGTCCTCGGTGCCCGTCTATATCGTAGCGCAAATGCTGGGCGCATTTCTCGGTGCGACCGTCGTGTGGCTCGCCTACCTGCCGCACTGGCCCGTGACCGAGAACCAGGCGGGGAAGTTGGCGGTGTTTTGCACCGCCCCCGCCATTCGCAGCACGGCCGCGAATCTCCTGACCGAGATCATCGGCACCTTCATGTTGGTGCTGGGGGTGCTGACCATCCTGACACCCAAGAATCTCAACCCGGTACATGGCTGGGACGCGGGGTTCGGCCCATTCCTGGTCGGGATCTTGGTGTGGGCGATCGGCCTGTCATTGGGCGGGCCGACCGGCTACGCGATCAATCCGGCTCGTGACTTGGGTCCTCGGCTGGCGCACGCGCTTCTGCCGGTCGCAGGCAAAGGAAATTCGGACTGGGGCTACGCGTGGATACCGGTGGCCGGACCCATCATCGGCGGTCTGATCGCGGCGTTCGTATACCGCACGTGGTGGCCGGCGTGAAGTATATCCTGGCCTTGGACCAGGGCACGACGAGCTCGCGCGCCATGGTGTTCGACCACAGCGGCAGCGTGGTTGCTTCGGCGCAGAAAGAGTTTCGTCAGATTTTTCCCCGGCCCGGCTGGGTGGAG
>Ga0114129_10003147_pt1 | contig 23166 bp, 13 predicted proteins | sample RhiMetdeltSRZDD1_FD_80071 | JGI IMG/M metagenome (GOLD analysis project Ga0114129, IMG submission 80071) | Populus rhizosphere microbial communities from Tennessee, USA - Rhizosphere MetaG P. deltoides SRZDD1 (version 2) (version 2) | ecosystem: Host-associated > Plants > Roots > Rhizosphere >... | reverse complement strand
TGCCGCTCGAAGCCGTCGAACGCGATCAAGTGGCGATCAACCGAGTGATTCCAATGGAACGGCTGCTGCCGGCGATGCCGGGGATCGTCCTGAACGAACGCGGTGTCGAGCGTGCGTCACACGGCAACTCGATCGCGGCGATGGACGTCAGCAAAGGGGACCTGCGTCCGCGGCTCGTGACCGGAACCGACCCGCTGACCGCGGCGACGAGCGAGCGCGTACGCCTCCTGGATACTGACGGAAGGCTGCTCGGCATTGCAGAGCGGACTTCTGGCGACCTTTTGCGTCCGTTCATCGTCCTGGTGTAAGATATTGAGTCGCTTGGAATTGTGATTAAACGGCGGCCCGGTACGTCGACGGGAGTTCCCCGCTGGCGAGGTCTGGACCGTGCGTGGAGGTTGACGTGGCTCTCAGCAAGGACCGCAAGACGGACATCATCGGCAGTTACAGAACCCACACCACCGACACAGGCTCACCGGAAGTTCAGGTCGCGCTGCTCAGCGAGCGAATCAGTTACCTGACCGAGCACTTCAAGAGTCACGCGAAGGACCATCATTCGCGCCGCGGCTTGCTCAAGCTCGTCGGCCAGCGTCGGCGACTGCTCGACTACCTGAAGCGGAAGGACACGGATCGTTATGCCGATCTGATTCGGCGGCTGGGGATCCGCAAATAACTGTATTTGGATCAGAAGCTAGAAGTCAGAAGCTAGAGTGAGTTCCGTCTCGCTCCCCGTCATGCGCTGAACTTGGCGAGCTTCGCTCCAGATGCTCTAGCTTCTAGATTCGGCTTCTAGCTCCTTTTCAGAAAGACAGAAATGCACACACGCCAAATCAGCATCGGCCGACAAACGCTGTCGATCGAAACCGGCCGTTGGGCCAAGCAGGCGGACGGCGCCGTTGTCGTCCGTTCGGGCGACACGATGGTGCTCGTCACCGCGTGCGCGGCGCCCACGGCGCGCGAGGGCATCGACTTCCTTCCGTTGACCGTCGACTATCGCGAGTACACGTACGCGTCGGGCCGCATCCCGGGCGGCTTTTTCAAGCGCGAAGGCAAGCCCAGCGAAAAGGAAGTCCTCACGAGCCGCCTGATTGACAGGCCGATCCGGCCTCTGTTCCCCTCCGGCTGGCGCCATGAGACGCAGGTCATCGCGCTCGTGCTCTCGGCAGATGCGGAGCACGACAGCGACGTGCTCGCGATCACGGGCGCGTCGGCGGCGCTGGCCGTATCGCGCATTCCGTTCTCGCGGAGCATTGCCGGCGTTCGTGTGGGACTCATCGGCGACGAGTACATCGTCAATCCGACGTTCGAGCAGCGCCGCAACAGCCGTCTCGATCTGGTCGTCGCGGGCAGCCGGGACGCGATCGTGATGGTGGAAGCCGGCGCCAAAGGCGTCTCCGAGGAAGAAATGCTGCAGGCGCTCGAGCGCGGGCACGCGGCAATCAAGGAGATCGTCGCGGGGATCGATGCGCTGGCGAGCGAGGCCGGCGAGCCAAAGGCCCAATTCCAGAAGAAGGAAATCGGTCATGATTTCTATCGCGAGGTCGAAGAGAAAGTCTACGTTCCGCTCAGCGAGGCGATGCGGATCAGAGGCAAGCTCGAAAACTACGACCGCGTCGACCAGGTGCTCGAGGAACTGATTGCCGGCATTCCCGAAGGTGAAGTCGAGCGCCGCACCGAAGCCAAGGCGATCTTCAAGGAATTGAAAGAGAAAGTCATGCGCGACGAGGCGCTCGAGCGCGGCCGCCGCCTCGATGGCCGCCCGTTCGACGAGATACGGCCGATAACGATCGAAGTTGGCGTGCTGCCGCGCGCGCACGGCTCGGCGGTCTTCACGCGGGGTGAAACACAGGCACTCGTCACCGCTACGCTCGGTACCGCCGAAGACCAGCAGAAGATCGAGATGGTCGAGGGAGAGACGTGGAAGCGGTTCATGCTCCACTACAATTTCCCGCCGTTCTCGGTCGGCGAAGTCGCGTTTCTCCGCGGGCCGGGCAGACGCGAGGTCGGCCACGGCGCGCTGGCCGAACGCGCCCTCGCCTCCGTCATTCCCGCCGAGGAGAAGTTCCCCTACACAGTTCGCGTCGTCTCCGACATTCTCGAATCGAATGGCTCCTCGTCGATGGCGTCCGTCTGCGGCGGTTCGCTGGCAATGATGGATGCCGGTGTGCCGCTCGGGGCTCCGGTAGCAGGCGTCGCGATGGGGCTCATCATGGACGAGCAGACCGGCCGCCACGCGATCCTCACCGACATCGCCGGCGCTGAAGATCATTACGGCGACATGGACTTCAAGGTTGCTGGCACCGCCGAGGGCATCACCGCGTTGCAGATGGATATCAAGGTCTCGGGCATTACGACCGAGATCATGAGAAAAGCGCTCGAGCAGGCACGGAAGGGACGGCTTTACATCCTCGAGAAGATGCAGGAGACGCTCAGCGTCGCGCGCACGAACGTGTCGACCTACGCGCCGCGAATCGTGACGATCCGGATCCCGGTCGACAAGATTCGCGACGTCATCGGGCCCGGTGGCAAGATGATCCGCAGCATCATCGAGCGCACCGGCGTCAAGATCGACGTCGAGGACGACGGCCGCGTGAACGTGGCGTCGGCAGACGAAGCGTCAGCGCAGAAAGCGATCGGAATCATCCAGGAGCTGACGGCGACACCCGAGTTGAACAAAACGTACCTTGGCAAGGTCCAGCGCATAACGGATTTCGGCGCGTTCGTCGAGATCATGCCGGGCGTGGATGGCCTCTTGCACGTATCGGAGATCGCCCATTATCGCGTCAAGGACGTGCGCGACGAGCTCAGGGAAGGGGAACAGGTGATGGTCAAGGTGATCAACATCGACCCCTCCGGGAAGATACGCCTCAGCCGAAAAGCGCTGTTGCCGCCTGAGACAGGACACCAGCGGGAGGGGGCAAAGGCGGGGGCACGGCCGACGGATTGAGCGGCCGGTCCAGATTCCAGGTTCACAGATTCCCGGTTCGAGGTCCGGTCAGGTGGTATGCAGGCCAACTAGACGGACCGTCCGAACGTCTAATTGTAGAGTTTCGTTAGCCGTGTCGAATCCGAAAGTGGCACCAGAAACCTGTGAACCCGGAACCCTGGGAGGGACCCCATGACTCGAATCCGACGGACACCAGCAATCATCTTCGGCTGTCTCACGGCTTCGGTCGCTGGCGCTGTCTGGGCAAGTGTTGCGGCGGCACCAAGGGAACGAGACCAGGTTCGCGATATCTCGATCGAGGCGAACGACTACGCCTTCTCTCCGGCGCAAATCGAGATCCAGAAAGACGATGTCGTCAAAGTGACGTTCCACGCGCGCGATATCGCCCACAGCTTCACGATCGACGACTATCGCATCGCGAAGCGCGCCGCCGCAGGGCAGAGAGTCGTGTTCGAGTTCCGTGCCGACCAGCCAGGCAGGTTCCGCTACTACTGCAACCTCACGCAGGACGAGCGCTGCAAGAAGATGCAGGGCGAGCTGATCGTCAAGTGATCCGACCGCGGCGGGGTCTAAAGACCCCGCCCTACGACTTCAACAGCCGATCGCCATCCGCCCTGTAGCGGCGAGTTCTTCAGACTCCGCGACGTGCCCGACGATTCACAACGGCCGATCGCGATCCTTGTGAACGTCCGCGACTCGTAGCTCGCAAGCTACAGCCGCCGCGCATCCGGCATTTGTAAGGCGGGGTCTTCAGAGCCCGCCGCAATCATCGCACCTTCACGCAGCTTGCTGTGCCTGAATCCGTAGAGGAAGTAGAACGCGACCCCAATCGCCATCCAGATAATCAGCCGCTCCCAGGTCGCGCGCGGCAGACCAATCATCAGCGTGAGGCTCACGAGCGCCGAGAGGATCGGCAGCAGCGGCACCATCGGCATACGGAACGGGCGCGGCAGATCGGGACGCGTGCGCCGCAGGACGATGATTCCAATCGACACGATCACGAACGCCATAAGCGTGCCGATGCTGACCAGACTTCCGAGCGTGGCAATTGGCGTCAGGCCCGCGGCAATGGCGACAGCGATTCCGGTGACGAGCGTGGAGATGTGCGGGGTATGAAAGCGTGGATGAACGCGGCTGGCCCACGCGGGCAACAAGCCGTCTTTCGCCATCGCCAGGAAGATCCGCGGCTGCGCCAGCATCATCACCACCATCACGGAGCTGAGCCCCGCGAGCGCGCCGACCGTGACCAGCACCTGCACGACCGCCATCGGTCCCTGCCACGGCGTGCCGGCGGCGCGGCCGGCCGCCGCTTCGACCGCGACCACGAGCGGCGCCGGCTCGCCCATCATCTGGCGATACGGCACGAGACCCACCATCACGCCGGACACGAGCACGTACAGAACGGTGCAGATGGCGAGCGATCCCAGAATCCCGCGCGGCATGTCGCGCTGTGGATTGCGGGCTTCCTGCGCCGAAGTCGAGACGGCATCGAATCCGATGTACGCGAAGAAGATGACGCCTGCGCCGCGAAGAATGCCGCTCCAGCCGTACTCGCCGAATGTGCCCGTGTTCTGGGGAATGAACGGATGCCAGTTCGCCTGGTCGATGAAGAACACGCCCGCACCAATGACAATCAGGATGACGGCAACCTTGATCATGACCACGGCGGCGTTGACCGTTGCGGACTCCCTGACGCCGATCATGAGGAGCGCGGTGACTGCCGCCGTCACCAGAACGGCGGGCACGTTGAAGACGGCAGTGACGGGGTCGCCGCCAGCCACCTGCACTACTGTGCCCGGCGCCGCACTGAGTGCCGCCGGGAAACTCAACCCGAGCTGATGCAGCAAGGTGATCAGGTTCCCGGACCAGCCAACCGCGACCGTGGCAGCGCCCAGCGCGTATTCAAGAATCAGATCCCATCCAATGATCCAGGCGACGAGCTCTCCCAGTGTTGCGTACGCGTAGGTATACGCAGATCCCGAGACGGGCACGCTGGCTGCGAACTCCGAGTAACAGAGCGCCGCGAGCGCGCTCGTGACGCCGGCAATCACCATCGAGATGACGATTGCCGGTCCGGCATTAGCCGCCGCCGCCTGTCCTGTCAGCACGAAGATGCCCGTGCCGACCACAGCGCCCACGCCGAGCATCGTGAGCTGCGCCGGGCCCAGCACCCGCTGGAGCCCGCCGCTCCCCTGCCCGAGCTGTTCCTGTGCAATCCGCTCGATGCTCTTGGTCGCAAAGATTGACATAGGCCCGAGCTTTTCCGATTGGCGGCGGCAAAGTCTTGAACCTGTGGTCAAATGCGGCGAAGAATTCCTTAAGATCTTCTCAATGCCCGCCATTGACGGCCCCTCAACCGGGCTCGGCACCGGCGCCTCGACTCCGGTTGGCACGAATCCGACCGCCACGGCCGAGCGGATGCGAAAGCCGCTGGTCTGCTTCGGGGGGTTCACGTTCGACCCCAACGGCCAGGTGCTCCGGCGCGGGGGGGATGAGCTGCCCCTTCCGCCTCGTGTGCTCAGCGTGCTCGAACTCCTCCTCGACCGCGCGGGCGACCTCGTTCCACGGCAGGAGCTGATCGACAGCGTCTGGAAAGAGGCGTTCGTCACCGATACGTCGCTCGCGGAAGCGATCAGCGTCCTCAGGCAGTCGCTCGGCGACGATTCCCAGTCGCCGACCTATATCCAGACCGTTCACCGCCGCGGCTATCGTTTCGTCGCCCCGGTCGAGACTCGCAGCACGGATGCTGCGCGATTGCTTGCACATCCGGCGTCAGCGGATCTCGAACCGGCGACGGTAGTTCCCTCGATAACGGGCACGCTCGTTCCGTGGAGCATTGCGGTGCTCTTCGGTGCGCTGGCGTTTACCGCAGTCTGGCAGCTGACGCACCAGCGCACCGCTCCGCCGCCGGCGATTGCGCGATTCACGATAACGTTGCCGCCGGACACGCGACTCGACGATCGCGGCCCGGCGCTCGCGCTTGCGCCCGATGGAACGAGGATGGTCTTCAGCGCGTGCATCGGGAACGGCTGCCGCTTGTACGTTCGCCCGCTCGCGCAACTCGACGCAAACGCACTGGGGGGAACCGACGATGCGAGCAGCCCGTTCTTTTCGCCGGACGGACGATGGATCGGCTTCTTCGCGGGCGGCAGGCTGAAGAAAGTAGCGGCATCCGGCGGATCAGTTGCAACGATCGCCGACGCGGTGCACCCGCAGGGCGCCGCCTGGACACCCGAGGGACGGATTGTTTTCGGCAGCTCGCTTGCGGGCGGCCTGATGCAAGTCTCGGCGGATGGCGGACAACCCGAGCCTTTGACGGTGCCGCGCCAGGAGCTTGGAGAAGTTCGTCATGCCTGGCCCGGGCTCACCGCGGACGGCCACGCGCTCGTCTTCACTGTCGGGACCTCACTCGACGATGGCACGCCGGGGCGGCTCGCGATCGCGCGTGTGGACAGTCCGAATCACGCTCCAGCGTGGTCGACGCTGCTCAACGGCGCCGCTGTCGCACGCTGTGCGAGCAGCGATCTGCTCGTTTTCTCCCGAGGGGCCGAGTTGCAGGCCGTCAACTTCGATCGAGCCCGGTCGACGATTTCCGGCGTCCCCGTGGCAGTCGTGGGACCCGTGTCCGACGCGCGCGGATATTCACAGTTCGCGGTGTCAAGTACTGGCGCTCTGGTGTACGCGCCTCGCCCGTCGAGCACGCGCGACGAAGGTCTCGCGTGGTGGACGCCCAACGGAATCGTGCTGGCTCCCGAGGGCACTCGCAACGCGTCCGGATCCGTCCTTTCGGCCGACGGGCGTTCAATCGCCTGGGCGAGCGGTGTGGACGCCGATCGATCGGATATCTGGGTCGCCGATCTCCAACGTGGCGCCATCACCCGCTTGACACATGACGGCCTTAATGTCTCGCCCGCATGGTCCCCTGACGGCCGGCGCATCTACTTTGCGAGGCGCGACACCGGCGTATTCCACATGATGGCCGTGATGGCCGATGGAGGATCGTCAACTCCTCTCCCGGCGGCCGACCGTCATGCGTTTCCGTTCTCGGTGTCGGCCGACGGCGGCACGATTGCCTTCGTTCAGATCGCCGCCGCGACTCGCGCTGACATCTGGACCGTCCCCGTCAACGGCGCCGGGGCGACGCGTCCGCTGGTGCAGACGCCGTTCGATGAAACGTCCCCTGCGTTTTCGTCCACCGGCCTCGTTGCGTATCAGTCGGACGAGTCGGGCCGGTGGGAGGTGTACGCGCACCGGCTGCGCGACGGCAAGCGCATCGTCATCTCCACCAGCGGGGGCGAACGGCCCTTCTGGTCGCACGATGGCCGCGTGCTGTTCTATCAATCGGGCACGCGGGTGATGAAAGTGTCGATTGCCGATGACCTCGCCGTGACGAGCCCTGGCCTCGTGCTCGATATGCCCCACGCGACCGTCATTGGCGTCGCGCCAGACGGCCGGTTCCTGATCGAGAGGCACAGCAGCCCCGCCTCGACCGCCATCGTCGCGCTCGAGTGGGCGAGGGAGGTGCGGGAGCTGCTCGGCCCGCCGGCCGCGCGCCTGCCGCGCTGAGATCGCTGAGCGGACGGAGAGCACGGATCAAAGCGCTCACCGCGGAGACACGGAGCACAAGGAGGAAGCTCCAGGCCCGCGCCGCACCCGGGCATCCGGCTGCGCCTCACCGTCCCGGGACGACGGCGCGGCCACCGGAACGCAAAGTGGCTGCCGAAGTGCGCTAATTCCTCAAACTCCCCTGTGAGCTTCGTGCCTCTCGATGAGCGGTTTGTCCGTGTCCTCCGCCTCCTCCGAGCGCGCGTGGTGCAGCGCCTTACTCGAACGCGCGCGCGGCTCGTATTCTCTCCTCGATCGGCGGATGCGTGTGGAAGAACCAGACGGCGGCGGTCGACGGTGCGGGTTCGACGAGATTCTGCGCCGCGAGCCGGCGCATGGCGGAAACGAAAGCCGCCGGACGTCGCGTGATCGCCAGGGCATATCGATCCGCGCGGCGCTCGCTGCGACGTGACAGCGCGTTGACGACGGGCGCGGCGGCGAGTGACGCAGCGCCACCGAGCAGCAGCAAGAGCGGCAACCCGGCGATGTCCGACGGTCCGGCCAGTCCGAGCGGCCACCACATGAGGTCGAGGACTGATGCGGCAACCCAGAATCCGGCAACCAACAGAGCCGATTCGAGGACCAGCGCTTTCGCGATGTCGTGGTGGGCGTGATGGGCGAGCTCGTGCGCCAATATCACCTCGATTTCATCTTCGGTGTACTCCGCGAGCAGCGTGTCGGACAGGAGCACACGACGCGTCCGGCCCGTTCCGACCAGCGCAGCATTCGCGCGTCGCGTCTTCTCGCCGAGGCCCCACTCGTACACACCAAGCACTCGCACGCCAGTGCGGCCCGACAGCTCGAGCACGCGCGCGCGGAGGCTGTCCCGATCGATCGGCTTGAAGCGGTAGAAGATTGGAAACAGGAACACCGGCGCGAACCGCGCGAGGAGGATCATCCCCGATATGAACGCTGCCGACGCCGCGAGCCACCAGGCGTGAGGCCAGATGCGAATCGAAGCGTAGACGATCTCAGCGGCCAGGAGCGCCAGGGCGAGCGCGATCACCGTTGCCTTGAGATGATCCCAGGCCCACGCGCCCAACGACTCCGACGAGAGCCCGTATCGATGCTCGAGTGCAAAACCGCGATACCAGGCGAGCGGAAGGCCAAGCGCATCCTGGAGCAGCGCCAGCGCGCAGGCATACACGGCGATGGTCGACGGCGCCGCGGCGCCGCTCCCTGTAATTCCCTGCGCGAGCTCGCGAAGGCGAACGGACGCGTTCGACACCAGCAGCGCGCCCAGCCAGACGCCGGCCAACAGCACCGATAACACAGCCGCCCGGCGTCGTTGACGATGGTAGACCGTCGACTTGTCTTCGTTCACAGAAATCGGGGCTCGGGATTCGGGGTTCGGAATTTGTTCCCTGCGTAGGTTCGCTGTTCGTGTGCCTCTCGACGTTGTCGTTTCCGACTCGAACGCGGAGCGATCAACATCCGTCGGATGGTGGACCACCGGATTCGCGGTGATTGACGCCACGAACCCGAGCCCCGAACTCCGACCCCGGCGGCACCGCGTGTCAGTTCAGCTGCACGGATATCAGTTTCGATACGCCGGGCTCTTCCATCGTCACGCCGTAGAGCCGGTCGGCGATTTCCATCGTTTTCCGGTTGTGGGTGATCAGGATGAACTGTGTGTGGTCTTGCATCCCCTGCAGCATCTCGACGAATCGTCCGATGTTCGCGTCGTCGAGCGGCGCGTCGATTTCGTCGAGCAGACAGAACGGGCTCGGCCGGTACTTGAAGATTGCAAACATCAGCGCCATTGCGGTCAGCGCCTTTTCGCCGCCCGACAGCAGCTGGACGCTCTGCAAGCGCTTGCCTGGCGGCTGCGCGATGATGTCGATCCCGCTCTCGAGTTGATCGCTCTCGTCGAGCAGGACGAGCCCGGCGCGTCCGCCGCCGAAAAGCGTCCTGAACGTTCCCTCGAAGTTCTCGTTGATCGCCGTGAACGCCTCGCGGAAACGCTCCTTCGTGGTTTTATCGATTTTCCGGATGGCTTCGCCGGTCGCGGCAATCGAGTCGACCAGATCCTTCCGCTGCGTCGTGAGGAACGCATGGCGCGACTCGAGATCGTCGAACTGATCGATTGCCATCATGTTCACTGCGCCCATGCGCTCGATCTTCAGCCGCAGGTCGGCCACCATTTCTTCCGGCGTCATCGAGCGGGGCGGGATTTGCGAGGCTTCTTCGCGTAAACCGGTGTCTCCGTTCGAGGATTCTTCTTCCGTTTCCCCCGGCTCGGGCGCATCGTCAACAGGTCTGGGACTGGCCAACACGCCTTCTCGCTCGAGCTGATCGACTTCGCCGGCGACCTCGTCCAGCGTTGCCTGCACTGCATCCACGCAGGAAGCCGCCAGGTGGGTCAAATCGGCCTCGGCGGTCGCACGTGCAATTTCGAGTTGCGATACCTCGGCGCGAACGTCCTCGAGCGCGCGTCGCGCGTCTCGGATGAGCCCCTCGTGCGCGTTGAACTCGCCGCGCAACGTTTCCGAGCTCTCATCGGCGAGCCTGACAGCGTCACGCAATTCGTCGAAGCTTCGAAGCGCCGCGTCGAGACGCGCCTCCGACACGCTGATGCTCTCTCGCAGCTCCGCCGTCCGTGCGGTCGTCTTGCGGAGATCTTCCTGCCGGGCTTCGACTCGGGCTTCCAGGTCACGAGACGCCTCCTCGAGGCGGTTGACTTCGGCATGCAGCGCGCTGGCGCGCTCGACGAGCGCCGCGTGCGCAGCCTTCGCGTCGGCCGTACGTCGCGACAATGCCTGCATACGCTCACGCGCCTCGAACAGCCGTTTCTGTGCCTGATTGAGATCCGCGTCGGCGGCACGCTGGTCCTCTTCGATTCGCGCGATCGACGCCCGCGCCTCCGCCTGCCGCGCGTCCTGGGTCTGCAGCTCTTCCTCCGCAGACCGGCGCTCGTTCGCGATCTGATCCTGCTTCCGCGCCACTCGATCGGCAGCGTCCCGCCCGCCCGCGAGCTGGAGTTCGAATCCAACGACGGCCTTCTCCTGTCGATGCTGCTCGGCCTGCAGCGATCCGATGGCCGAATCCGCCGACGCAATCACGACGTCCAGCGCCGCGGTCTCGTCGCGGATGCGATCGATTTCTGCGCGCTGTTCGTCTGCGCGCTCGCGGAGCTCCTTGATTTCGCGCTTCGTCGCAAGGATTCCGCGGGCCTCCGCCCGTGCGCCACCGACGATCATCTGAGGTCCGTGGAACACTTCGCCGCCCAGCGTCGCAATAGGAAGGCTCGTGATGCTCGCCGATGTCTTCGCCGAATCGAAATCTTCAGCGATCCAGGCGTGCGAGAGTACATGGCAGATCGGCGCGGCTGCAGGGCCCGACACGTTCACGACGTCCAGGACGGAAATCAGGCCGGCGGGCGGTGCTATCGCCTGGCTCGCATCGTACGAGACCGGCCCGGCGTCGACGACGACGAAGCCGACGCGGCCGGCGTTGTTCTCGTGAACAAAGCGCAATCCCGCCTGGGCCTGCGCGTGGGTGGCAACGACGACGTGCTCGAGAAGCTCATTGAAACATGCTTCCACTGCCCGCTCGTACTTGCCTTCGACCTCCAGGTAATCGGCAACCGATCCCATGTGGCCGACGTCCTGGGTGTTGGCAGCTGCGAGAATCAGTCTCGCGCCATCCCCATACTCGGCGCGCGCAGCTTCGAGCTCCTCCAGCGACGCAAGGCGCGCGGCGACGCCCGCCAGTGAGTGCTCGAGATTGCGGAGCTCCGAAGCGTGTCGATCCCGGTCGCGGCGGGCTCCGACCAGCTCAGACTCGCGAGCGGCGCGCTCGATCCGAAGCTGCGCCATCGCCTGACGCGCCCGAGCAAGAGATTCTTCGGCAGCGGATTGTTCCGTTGTCGCGCGATCGGCCTCGATGCAGAGATCCTTCCGCTCGACTTCGAGCTTCGCGAGCTGCTCGGCGACGCGCGCGCGGGACGCGCCCGCGTGCTCCACCGCGTGCCGCAGCGCCGTTGCCGCGTTGACCGCGGCGAAGACTTCGCTTCGCGCCGCCTCGACGTCACCCTCGAGGCTGTCGACGTCGCGCTGAGCGATCGACGCAGCGGCTTCCTCGGACGCGAGCGTGGCTGCGGCCTCGTCACGCGCGAGTGCGGCCGTGTCGGCCGCATGCCGTCTGGATTCGATCTCCTGCCGCGCCGGCTCACGCCGCGTCTCGAGCGCGCGAATTTCAAACTCGATCTCGCCAGCCGCTGCCGTCAACTGCTCGACCTGCTGACGATCGAATGCGATCCGCTGCTGCAACCGGCCGATTTCGAGCTCGCCGGCGTGAGCCGATTCCCGGGCCGACGCGGCCGCCCGGTCCGCGGTCGTCAGCTCCAGCCGCAGACGCTCCAGCGTCATCTCGAGCTGCGCCAGAGCCGCGGCCGCTGCAGCCTCGCGCTCCCGAACGGCCGTCAAGCGGGCCCGGGCCGCTTCAATTGCGCTCCCGAGCAGACGATACTTCTGGGCGAACAGGACCTTCTCCCAGCGCCGCAGCTCGTCCCGCAGGCGCTTGTATCTCCGCGCCTTGGCCGCCTGACGCTTCAGTGCACCCCGTTGTTTCTCCACCTCGAAGATGATGTCATCGACGCGCGTGAGGTTCTGCTGCGCGGCTTCGAGCTTCAATTCCGCGGCACGACGCCGGCTCTTGTACTTCGTGACGCCCGCGGCTTCCTCGATGAGCTGTCGGCGATCGGTCGGCCGGGCGCTGAGGATCTGTCCAATCTTCCCCTGCTCGATTACCGCGTAGGCCTTCACGCCAACCCCCGCGTCCATGAGCAGGTCCTGCACGTCGCGAAGACGGCAGATCTCGCCGTCGATCAGGTATTCGCTCTCCCCCGATCGATACAATCGTCGCATCAGCTCCACGTCTCGCACGATGAGCGGGACGTCGTCTTCCAGCGTCATGACGCTGCTCGCTCCAGCCATTTCGGTCGCAGCGCTCGCCTCCGCAGCGTGCAGGTTGTGTCCGTTCCCTCCATTACGCCCATTGCCTCTGACCGAGGCTGTTGACGTCGCGCGCGCGGCAACACCGGACAGCTTCAACCGAACTTCCGCAGTGGCAGTCGGCTTTCGTGCGTCGCTTCCGACGAAGATCACGTCCTCCATCCGGTCGCCGCGCAGGCTCTTGGCGCTCTGCTCACCGAGCACCCATGTCAGCGCGTCGACAAGGTTGCTCTTCCCGCAGCCGTTGGGCCCGACGATGGCGGTGACGCCGTGGTCGAACGTGAGCTCCGCGCGATCCGGAAAGCTCTTGAAGCCCGCGATCTCGAGACGTTGAAGCCGCATGAAGGACTCCGATCAAACTAAAAGCCGCTTCGGGCGCGGGACGGACCCGTGCCCGGAAGCGGCTGGGATCGCTTCGAACCTTCGACTGTTTGGGAATCGCGAATGACGTGACAAGGACCGAAAACCGAGCGCCACATCCCGCACCAGACGGGATGGCCCCTGGACTCGGCAACGGCCGTCAGTCTAACAAGCCCCAATACATGGGGCAAGCGCAAAGTATGACCCCAAAATCTAGGGCCAAATGCCCTACCGGTCTTTTCCGCCTCCCGCCGTACGATTCCTCGCCGTTTCGGTGAGGCGAACGGCATCAGGGAACTGCGCCAACGCGAACTGTGTCTGCGGATCCCTGGTGATCAAGTTTCGCCGCGCTTCGGATACGCCGAAGAGCGCGACATCGATGTCGTAGTGGATCATCGCGCGGATGAACGTCTCGTCCTTCTTGAACGCGTCCTCGTCGATGATGACGCGCTGGGACTTGAGAGAGGTCTTGAAGTCCGCCAGCATCGCATCAGTGACCTGGAATCCCTTCGCGATCGCCTTCTTGTTCTTGTTCGCCGCGCTCAGGCGCGTATCCCCTTCGGCCGTGAACTGATCGGTGAAATTCTGGAACGTGCCGCGCGCGACGAGCGTCCTGCCGAACCTCGTGGGATTGAAGCCTTCGACTGGGCCAACGAAGAACTTGTCCGGTTCGATCCCGCCGCCGCTGTACACCTTCCGACGCGCGTCGGTGTACTTCAACTGCGCGGCGGTGTGTTCACGCTCGCCGGTCTGGTCGCGCAGCGTGTAGGTGAGGTACTCATCGAAGGTGCCATCCCACGGCCGCTGAATCATCCGTCCGCTGGGCGTGAAGTAGCGGCCGGTTGTCAACGCGAGCCCCGCGCCGCCGCTGATGCGATACACGGATTGCACCAGCGCCTTTCCAAAGGTCGTCTCGCCGACGACGAACGCGCGGTCGTGATCCTGGAGCGCGCCGCTGACGATTTCCGAAGCGCTCGCGCTGTTGCGATTGACGAGCACCAGGAGCGGCAGCTGCGTGTAGTCGCTCTCCTCGGTCGCGCGGTAGTCCTGATCCGAGTTGTTCGTCCGGCCGCGGGTGTAGACGATGAGATCACCGCGCGGCAGGAATCTGTTAGCGATATGAATGGCTTGGTCCAACGGACCACCAGGGTTGTCGCGCAGGTCGAAGACGAGCCGCTTCATCCCGCTGTTGGTCAGTTTCGTCAGCGCCGCGCCGACCTCGTCGTTCGAGGTCTCGGAGAAATCTGCAAGTTTGATGTAGCCCGTCTCCTTGTCGATCATGAAGGCACCGCGAACTGTCGTGATGTTCACGTCGTCGCGTTCGACCTCCATGTCGATCAGGCCTTCGTAGCCGCGCCGCCGGAGCGAGATTGCAACCGTCGTCCCCTTCGGGCCCTTCAGATGCTTGACGGCGTTGTCGCTCGTCCAGCCCTTTGCGTCTTCGCCGTTGACGCGGGCGATGACGTCGCCGCGGCGCAACCCCTGCTTGTAGGCCGGCGAGCCCTCGAAAATCGACATTACCGTGATGTCGCCATCGATCGCCTGAATCTGGATGCCAAGGCCGGAATAGTGGCCTTCCTGCCGCTCGCGCATCTGCGCGTACTGCTTGGGATCGAAAAAGCTCGAATGGGGATCGAGCGTCTTCAGCATCCCGTCGATCGCGCCGTACACCAGGCGGTCGCTGGGGACCTCCTCGACGTACTCGCGGTCGATGGCGCTGAGCGCCGCGGTGAACACGCGGTACTGCTGCGTGACGTCGTCCTGGGCTGTCGCATTGTTGCCGAACATCGCCATGGCGCTGCTGCCGAAGAGCCCGCCCGCCAGCGCCGACAAGACGACCGCCAACACCACTACCGGATAGAAACGCGAAGAACGCATAATCGCATCGTAGCAGACAAGTATCGCTATCGCAACGACTTCCGGCTCCCGAGGCGCACGGGTCCGGCTTGACCGTTGCGTGCCGGGTTCCTATAATCGAGAGCGTTAGTCAACTGTCAGCCTTTCAAGGATTTGTCATATGGGTATCGGCTCCATCGGGATGCCCGAGCTGATCATTATTCTCGTGATCGCTCTCATTATCTTCGGGCCCCGGAAACTGCCGGAGCTCGGTCGATCGCTCGGCAAGAGCCTCGGCGAATTCAAGCGCGCCTCGAACGAGCTGCGCAACACTCTCGACGAGGAAATCCGCCTCGAGGAACAGCGCGTCGCTGAGCGTCCGAAGCCCGCCGAAGCGGCACACGCGCCTGAGGCGGACGCGCAAAGCATTCCGCGACAGACCGGCAGCGCCTAGTTTCCATGGCGCTCGTGCCGTTTCCTTCGGCTTCGGCGACCCGTCCCGACCCCGACGATCCGTACGACGATCAGGACGAACTGGATGGCGCCGGCGCGAAGATGTCGTTTCTGGAGCACCTCGATGAGCTCCGAAACCGGCTGATCGCGTCCGCCTACGGGCTCGCCGTGGGCTGCGTGATCTCCTTCATCTTCGTCGGCAGGATCCAGGAGTTCATGTGGCGTCCCCTCTACAATCAGCTGCAAGGCACGAAGTTCATGTACCAGCAGGGCTTCGAGCCGTTCATGCTGACCATGAAGATCGGCGCGCTCGGAGGACTCCTGATCGCGTCGCCGTTCATCATGTGGCAGCTCTGGCTCTTCATCGCGCCGGGGCTGTACTCGAACGAGAAGAAGTTCGCAATTCCGTTCGTGGTCTTCTCGACGATCTTCTTTCTGCTGGGAGCGGCCTTCTCGCACTACGCCGCGTTTCCGTGGACGTGGAAGTTCTTCCTCGGCTGGCAAACCGAGTACATGGAGTTTCGACCTGATATCGAAGCCACCTTCTCGCTGTACGTAAAGATGATGCTCGGCTGCGGATTGATCTTCCAGATGCCGACGCTCGTGTTCTTCCTGGCGCGAATGGGGATCGTCTCCGCGCGCTTCCTCGTGAGGAACACCAAGTACGCCATCCTCATCATCTTCATCGTCGCCGCCGTGGTCAGCCCAGGCACCGACGTCGTGTCGCAGCTCGTGATGGCCGCGCCGATGCTCGGCCTGTACGCAATCAGTATCCTCGTCGCGTGGATCTTTGGTCGGAAGGCCGCCGCGGCCGAGGCCTGATCTCCTGCTCAACGTGAATGCTGGCTTCGGACGCGGCTTCGGCGTCCAGCACCTCGCCGCGGCGAGTCGTGGCCTGGTCATGTCACACGTGCTCGCACGTTGATCCGACCTGCGATTCGCGTTTACCATTCGTCTCCCGTGCCCATCAAGCGATCCGCAGCTGCAGAAATCGCGCCGTTAATCGACGCGCTGCGAGGATCCGATGACGTGCAACGCGAGGCTGCCATCGCGCGATTGGCGGTCATGGGCCCGCGCGCGGTGGAGCGACTCATAGCCACCTACCGTGACGCGGAGAATCGTGAAACTCGCGTTGCGGTTCTGCGCGCGCTCGAGGGCCTCGCTGACCGGCGCACGGTCGTCGTCGCACGCGACGCGCTGAAGGATCGGGAGGAGATTGCTGCGGCAGGCGCTGCCGTGTTGCAATCGCTTCTCGACTCGAGGCAGGAACAGGTTGCGGCCGAAGCGCTGGACGCGTTGATCGATGCCGCGTTGAGCCGTTCCGCCTCGCGCGCCACCCGGCTCGCCGCCTGCCAGGCGCTCGATGGCGTGCCTGCCGACGTCCGGTCACGGGTCATCGCTGCTCTTCAAAGCGATCCCGATCCCGACATCAGATCGCGCTCGACGCCATCGGCGGATCTCTCATCGGACCTCGTCTGGCGCGAGATTGCCGACTGGAAACTCCCGGGCGACCCGAGCGTGCTGCGGCGAGCCATCGCTGCGCGCGCAACGACTGCCCCGTTGACGAAGCTGCAGAAACTCGTCGACGCGCTGCGAACCCGGGAAGCGACGGTCAGCGATCCGCTGGCGCGGATCGAGTGGCAACTCGTCCGCGGGACCCTTCATCAGGCGCTCGCGCGACGCGGCAGCCGAGTGGCGCTCTATGATCTGCGCGAGAGCCTCGCGTCGGCCGACTCGGCGCTGCCGGTGTCGTTTCTCGCGGCGATCCACGAGCTCGGGGACCGCTCGTGCCTCGAGCCATTGGCGCTGGCTTACACGCGGGTCGATGATGCGTGGTGGCGGCAACAGATTGCGTCGGCGTTCCGGACGATCGTGAAGAGGGAGAAGCTGACGAAGCGGCACGTCGTCCTGAGGCGCGTCGCGAAGCGATGGCCGAATGCGGCCGCGGAGTTGACGACCGGCTCGCAGACTTGAAGTCGTCCCCTGCTGCCGCGACGTCGACGCATCGACTGTCCTTGGGGACCTCCGGATGCAGTCACTGGACGAGGTACTGATCAAACGTCTCCCGACCGCCGGAGGCGTCTCAGCGGACAAGCAGAGTCAGCCGGGCCCGGTCGTTTGGTGGAGCACTCCTCTGGGATGATGCTCCTCGGTACCGTAGGTTCGAAGCGGATCGGTACAGCGGTAGCAGGTACCCGGGATACCCGACTGCTCGACGAACGCGCGGCGCAGCTTCACGTATTCCTCGCCGTTCCAAATGTCTTCGAACGTGGCCTCGCGAAGGTTTCCCATTGATTTTCTCAACGTGCAGCACGGCCGAACCGTGCCGTCGGCCCGCTGGTGGAACACCTTCCACGGCGCGACGCAAAGGATCTTCGGAGGATTCGCAGGGGGCGGGGGCTCCGTGGCGCGCAGCCCCGCCGATCCCCGAAAGTACAAGCCGTTCGAGTACGAAACACCCGTCTGATCGATGAACGGAAGCTGCGCCTCGAAAACCGGCCGGTCCGAATCGTCGAGCGCATATTTCTCCTCCTCGGCGACTTCGGGGTCGGCTTCATAGAAGTACACGTGCTCGATCCCGTACCGCTTGGCAAGTGCAAAAATGTTCGCCAGATCGTGGAGGTTACGCTTTGAAAGGGTCGTCGAGAAGGACAAGGCGGGAAACGCTTGCGATCCCTTCCGGCGTTGCGTGACTTCCAGACTGCGACAGAGCTCCTCGAACGCGATCCCGCGCCGAACGTAATCGAATACCTCTTTCGTTCCCCCATCCACTGAGAATTGAAGTCCCATCCGTGGGGCCATCACGGATTCGAGAATCCGGGACGGCAACCGCTTGCCGTTCGTCGACAGCCAAATAAGTGCGTCGCTATTGCGCATCCGCCTCGTTTCGTCGAGAAGGTGCAGAATGTCCCTGGCGATTGTCGGCTCGCCGCTCGAAAAGAGGTTGATGTGCAACGCTGTGGGCACGGCGGGAAGGAGCTTCTCGAAAACGGAGCGCTCGAGATCCATTCCGTGATCACCGGGTGCCCGAAAGGATACGGGACACATCACGCAACGCGCGTTGCACCGAGACGAAGGATCGATGATCAGGAACTGCGGCCGCGCTGACAGAACCACGTGTCCTGACTCGTACTCGAGACGTGCACGCTCCTGATTCGTCACCGACGCGAGGTCGAGGGCTGTGTGAGGCGGTGTTTTGGGTTCGAGCGATCCTGCCGGACCGCTCACGCTGACGATCGGCCCCGCGCTCGAAGACGTTTGACCGGCGAACACCTCTTCGAGCGCCGCTTCGAGCACCCATTCATCAGCATCCGGAGCTTCGAGACGCGGGAGTTTCATCGGATCGGTCGATCCGCAGACGACGCCGGGACGTGTGGTCACCGCGAGCAGGTACGGCGTCTGACGGACCAGCTCCTCGAGAGCCTGGTCGTGCTCGCCGTACGGATACGCAAAGGAGAGCACGGCTTTGTCGAGGATCTCCTCGAGATGCTGCTTCGCGTCGCGCAGCTCGGCGAGCTGCACGTTCGACTGATGCGCGGTTAGCAGAAGATGGTGCGCAGAATGCGAGCCGATGTCGCATCCCGGCATGCTGGCCAGGCGCGCAGCTTCATCCGCGAGCAACAGACGACGGTCCGGGCGCGTCGCCGCAACGGAGAGGCCACTCCATTTGACGAGCTCGTCCAGCATTCGGTCTCGCTCGCCAGAGCTCGCGGGGAGGAAGGCCCGGTGCAGCGCCATCTGCGCGTGCCGACGCTCCGCCAACGTCCGAACATCAAGACGCAAGGACGTCTCGCCAACTCGCAGTTCCAATGACGGTGGAAGCACCGCATCGGATAGCAGGATCTGTTCGATTCGGTCGTGCCATCCTTCGTGTTCCTCGCAGAATTGTTGCGTGTTCAGGAAGAACGTAGCCGGAACGCCCTCCTCCTCGAGGATCGGAGCAGCCATGGTGAGCGCGTCGACGTACCCATCGTCGAACGTCACGGCAACAGCATGTGGCGGCACCGCATCCTCGCGTGACGCAAGGAACAGATCCGTGAGCGACATGATCGTGTAGTGCTCACGGAGATAGCGCATGTGTTTCCGGAAGTTCGCGGGAGAGACACAGAGCCGATGCGTATCCGGCCGAAGCTCCGCGACGCGATGGTAGGCGAGAATGACTCCGGTCCCTGGGCGGGTTTGAGGTGACGTGTCCCGCCGACGACGGACTCGCAAAGCGCGGGCATTCTCTCCAATTCGCACCGTCGCGAGCACCAAATCACCCCGAACGTCCACGTCGAAGGCTTCGATGGGGAAGACTCGGGCGAGCGCCGCGCGCGCCCACGAGTCAGCGGGATCGCTTCGGCCTGCCTCCTCTGCCACACGTTGTCGCTGAATTGCGCTGGTGGCGACCAGCAGTGCTCCGCCTGGTTTCACGAACCGTGCGAATGCTTGGATGGTTCTTTCAATCGATTGTGACGGCGACAGCAAGAGAAGAACGATCGCGTCCTTGGAGCCGGCATCCAATCCAACGATGTCGTCAAGGAAATGTCTCTCGAGCGAGCTGCGCTTCGAACCCTCGTCCCACCGGGGAACGGCCAGGTCCTCCGCTGCCCAGTGCTCATCCGCAAGAACCACGACGTGACCGCGAATCAACCAGCGGTGGTCGCCGAGGAACTTCTCGATGCGACGCTTCAACTCGGAATCGCGCCATCTGATCGACCCGTGACGTTCTGGTCTGTCGAGATCCACGGGCGTGTGTCCTGTAATGCGCCCAGACAGAGCTCGATTCGCCGTGCTGATCTGGTTGTCGAGTTCAGTCAGCTGCCGATGCAGCGACCTCCTGCGTTCCAGGAGCTGGTCGTGATAGGCAAGCAAATCGACCAGGAAGGATCTCTTCTCCGATAGGACGGCAGTTCCGAAGGTCTCGAGAACGGGACGATGCCGCTCGAGGATTCTCGCCATCGCACGGAAGTAAGTCGCGGGTTCGATGCCCTTCCGGTAGCGTGAGTCCGGCCGGACGCGATACCAGATCAGCGCATCATCGAGGACAGCGCCCCGAAAACCAAGGCGTAGCGCGTGGAGCCAGAAATCGAGGTCTTCATAGGCCGGAAGCTCGAGGTCGAATCCGCCGACGGCGTCCCAGAGGGTTCGCCGGAACAGACTCGATATGTGAACCGAACCTCGTGTGAGCGTACCGACCACTTCGACTGACGGCGGCCTCCAGAGATAAGTCGCTCCCTCGAAAGCCTGAACGGCACATGAGACGAATCCGATCGTCGCGTCTTGATCCAGACGTGCTCCCATATGCGCGAGCCCGTCTTCAGCCATCACGTCATCGGCATCGAACAACACAATGTATGGTGACCGCGTCAAGGCCACGCCATGATTTCGCGCAGCCGCGACGCCGCCGTGAGGGATGGTCACGACGCGCGTCCGCGGCCGATCCAGCTCGGCGAGCACTTGACGCGTGAACACGTCGGTCGAGCCGTCGTCGACGACGACGATCTCCGAAGCTGGACGCGACTGCGTCAGGACGCTATCCACGGCTTCCTCGAGCGTGCGCCCAAGGTTGTAACAAGGGATCACGACGGCAATGCCAGGCAGGGCCCTCATGCCGGATCGTGCTCCTTGGAGCCCCGCCAGGAGGTCAGCAGCCGTTGTGCTGCAAGCCATTTGTCGTACGCCAGCCGCACTGGAGCGGTGATCCTCCAGCTTCCAGACGAACGCAGCGCGAGAACCTCGGCAGACGCCGCTTCGAGCTCGTGGGTACGCTGGTCGTATGCGTGGTGTAACTCTCCGAGAGCAGGTTGAGTTGCTGAAGAACTGGGGGCGCGATCGAGCTCAGCCAAAAGACGGTCTCGGTCCGCAGTGCGTTCGGCGACCAGCGCCTCGAGCTGTGTTGTGATCTCGTACTGAAGGGTCCAGTTGTCGAGCAGCAGTTGGCCGCAGTCGCTCTCCATGAGAAGAAGGACCTCTGACAGGAACCGCAGGTACGCGTCGCGATGCTTGTCGAGGAGGCTCTGCCACACACGACGACGCGTGTCGCCACGTTCAGCGGCCCGCCGCATGGAGCCCTCACGTTGTCGGTAGTAGAAGAGGACCTCGGGAATGATCGTCCCTCGATGACCTCTTTCGACGAGGGTGATCCAGAGATCCCAATCTTCCGATCCGAACAAATACCGCTCGGTATCGTATCCGCCGACCGCTTCGACCGCCTCGCGGCGGACCGGCGAGGCCGTGAGGACGACGCACTCCGCAAGGAGTTTCGGAAAGTCACATCGTTCCTGACTCCACGTCCAGCTCTCGAGACCGAAGCACTCGACCCAGGTGGACACGAAGGTTACGGATGGGTCGTTCTCGAGCACCGAAACAGTCTTCTCCAGAAAGCGAGGATGGAGCTTGTCATCGGCGTCGAGGGCGCAGATGTATTTCCCTTTCGCGCGTTCGATTGCATAATTACGCGCCGCGGGTAATCCCTGGTTTGCAGTCGTGAGGACAGTCGTGCGCGGGCGCCTCAAGCTACGGAGAACGTCGTTGGTGTGATCATCCGTGGATCCGTCGTTGACGACAATCACCTCGAAATCCGTGAATGTCTGCGCGAGCACACTGTCGATGGCTTCCTCAACGTATCGACCGAGGTTATAGCAGGGCACGATGACGGTAACGGTGACAAAGTCACCCACGAATACACCCTTCGTCGGTGGGCTTCACGACGCGCGCGGTGACGATCAGCGGAAACGCCGGATCGTTTTCTTCCAGTTCCGCTGACTCGAGCTCGTCAGCCGCCAGCCCGTACAAATGCGCCGTGCAGGCCATGACATTTCCGTACGTCTCGACTTCGAAACATTCGAGTGGACACACCGAGGCGAGTAGGGCGCGCAACGAGGCTTCGGTGAAACGCCAGAAGTCGCCGTCGACGCCACGGTCCTCATACGACACGCGGTCTACCGCAGCTACGGTGCACAAGAGCACACCACCCGGCCGGAGAATGCGAAACGCGTGCGCAAGTGCTGATTGAGCATCCCAGATCACGTTCAACACCTGTGTCAGGATGAAGCAGTCGAACGAGTGGGACGGCACATGCTCGGCGCACGAAAGGTCGGCGACGATGGTTGCGCACCTGTTCGCCGGGTCGACGTCCAGCACGTCACGGCAGCAGACGTCCGAGCCAAATGCGTCGGTATACCCAGTGTCCTTGACTTCAAGTACCCGACCTTTGATGTCTCGACGATGAGCCGCCAGAAACTTTTCGATGTAATACCGATTCAGAGGTTTTCCCCGATCGCTACCCCAGACCGGACTGACAGGGGTGAGACGACGAAGATCACCCCATTCGACGCGAGCGGCGCCTGCTGCCGTCAGACATCGAGTGAGCTCGTCGAGTCCCGCTCGCAACCTTCCCAACTCCTCCTCGAGCCGGACCCGCCGGATTTCGAGCTGCTGTCGACGTCCCTCTTCAAGGCGAATGATGCGGCTTTTTCGCGCCTGGAGGTCCGGCGCGCAGCTCTCGAGTATCGCCCGATGTTTTGCGTAAACAAGTCGGAGTTGATCGAGCTCGGGGGGCGAGCGCCGGAAAGTATTGCGGCTATTCCCCGGGAACACGGTGTCGCCGAGCACGACGCCGCGAATTCCCAGCTGAAGCGTCGAAATCCAGAAGTCCAGTTCAGCAACTGAGGACAATCGTTCGTCGCAGCCGCCAACGGCCTTCCAAATGCCTCGCCGGATCATGCTTGGCGAGTCGGCCAACTCGCCCGAAAACGCCTCGACGAGAGAAGGCGTACGCGGTTTGCCGTTTGCCCCTCCTGGATCGCTCGTCAGATTTCCGCAGACGAACCCCAGCTCCCCATCCGAATCGAGGTGCTCGCCTGCTTTCGCAAGGAAATCCGGTTCGAGAACGCAATCTCCGTGCAGGAAGACCAGATAGTCACCCGAGGTCGCCGCGGCGCCGAGGTTACTCCCGATAGCGCGACTTGCGGCGTTGATGACCGTGATGCCGCGACCCCGAAGCGACGTCAGCCGCTGGAGCGG
>Ga0114129_10003146_pt1 | contig 23167 bp, 26 predicted proteins | sample RhiMetdeltSRZDD1_FD_80071 | JGI IMG/M metagenome (GOLD analysis project Ga0114129, IMG submission 80071) | Populus rhizosphere microbial communities from Tennessee, USA - Rhizosphere MetaG P. deltoides SRZDD1 (version 2) (version 2) | ecosystem: Host-associated > Plants > Roots > Rhizosphere >... | reverse complement strand
TGCTGCTCGGCGAGCCCACCTCGCCGCTGAACCCCGAGGAACAGGCCGCAGGCATGGCCGCATATCAGGCCTTCCACGCCAAGGCCGCGTCGGCCATCCGTGCCGGCGACGCGCTCACTCCGTCGGCGACCGGCGTGCGGATCACCGGTGGCCCCGACGCGTCGACGGTGACCGACGGCCCGTTCGCAGAGAGCGCCGAGGTGGCCTGTGGCTACTACGTGTTCGAGGCCGAGAACCTCGACGAAGCACTGGCGTTGGCGCGCGACGTCCCCGCGGCGCAGCACGGCGCCGTCGAGGTGTGGCCGATCGTCGAGTACTTCCCGCCGAGCAAGCCCGTCGGCACCAGCTGGCTGGCCCTGCTGCTCGAGCCGGCGGCGAATGCGCACGCACCAGGAACGCCGGAATGGGACAAGGGCATCGCCGAGCACCAAAAGTTCGGTGCCGCCGCGGGAGAGCGCACCAACGGCGGTGCACCCCTGCATCCGCCTACGACGGCGACGACGGTGCGGGTGCGTGACGGCGAGGTGCTGCTGACCGACGGTCCGTTCATCGAAGGCGCCGAGGTGGCCAACGGCTACTACATCATCGACGCCGACGACCGCGACGAGGCGATCAAGATCGCGTCGATGATTCCGGCGACGGCGGTGGAGCTGCGGCAACTTATGGGCGTCTCGGGGTTGTAACCGCTTCAATGGCCAACCTGGACGGCGTCTTTCGGCGCGAATGGGGTCCGGCTGTCGCGGCGCTCGCCCGCTGGTCGGGTGACTTCACCGTCGCCGAAGACGCCGTCCAGGAGGCCTTCTCCGAAGCGCTGCGTGCGTGGCCGCGCGACGGCGTGCCCGACAACGCGGCCGGATGGATCGTGACGGTCGCCCGCAACCGGGCGCTTGATCGGCTGCGACGCGAATCCGTCCGCCCGGGAAAGGAACTCGCAGCCGTCGTGGACGACATCCGAGCCCGCACTGAGCGCGTGGACGTGCATCCCGTTCGCGATGACGAGCTACGGATGATGTTCACCTGCGCGCACCCCGCGCTCGACCCGACCTCACAGCTGGCGCTGACCCTGCGGCTGATCTCGGGCCTCACCGTCGCCGAGATCGCCCGGGCACTGTTGCAGTCCGAAGCGGCCGTCGGTCAACGAATCACTAGGGCCAAGAACAAGATCCGGCACGCCAACATCCCACTCCGGGTACCGCCCGCCGAATTGCTGCCGGAACGCAAACCACACGTGCTGGCCTGTATCTATTCGGTGTTCACCGAGGGCTACTGGTCGACGGCAGGGCCGTCGGCCATCCGCGACGAGCTCTGCGATGAGGGCGTGCGCCTGGCCACCGAACTGTGCTCGTTGATGCCGGACGAACGCGATGCACAGGCGCTGGCCGCCCTTGTCCTGCTTCATGATTCGCGACGGCAGACCCGAGTGGACGCCGACGGGACGCTGGTCCCGCTCGACGAACAGGATCGCAGCCGATGGGATCGCGGCCGCATCACGCGAGGTCTGGATCGGCTCCAGCGGGCCGCGGGGGCGCGGGGTCCCTATTTGCCACAAGCGGTGATCGCGGCGCTACACGCGACGGCGCCGAGCTGGCAGGAGACCGACTGGGCAACGATCTGCGCGGCCTACGACCGGCTGATCGAGCAGACTGGCTCGCCCATCGCTCGGGCCAACCAGGCGCTGGCGATCGGCTTCCGAGACGGGTTTGCGGCCGGCCTGAAGGCGCTCGACGAGGTGGCCGAAGACCCCCGACTGGCCCGGTCGAACGCGGTGGCCTCGATCCGCGCGGATCTGCTACGGCGCGCGGGCAGGCGTGACGAGGCCCTCCGCTGGTATCGCATCGCGCTGGACCGCAATGGCTCGGGCCCGGCACGCGAGTTCCTGCGGCGGCGCGTCGAGGAGTGTGTCCGGTACCGCTAAGTCACGATGCCAAGCTGTAGGGAAACACCCGATTCCACCGCAGCGGCTTAAGGCTACCTTCGACGTCATGGACGCCGATGAGGACGTGGCGTACTACCTCGCCGAATGGTATCTGCCCGAGCTGACCGAGACATCGGTCGACGAGATGGTGGCCAAGCTCGACGCCGCCGCCATTCTCGTCAGCAGCGAGGGCGCACCGGTGCGCCTTGTCATCACCCTTGCCGTCCCGACTGACGAGGTGTTGTACGGAGTCTTCGGCGCCGGTTCTTCGGACATAGTGTCGAAAACATGTCTGCAGGCGGGTGTGCCGCACCAGCGGCTTTCCGGCGATGTCGGCACACGAATTCGGCGATTCCCCGAACCTGAGGTTGCCAGTCAGAGCGCGCTTTAGCTCGCTGCACTGTGTTTAAAACAACGGTTTAGCTGCCCAGCACCGTCCCGGAATCCGCGCGACCAGATGCCGTCCGATGTAGTCTCGGTTTGCTGTCTGAGATCGGTGGGGGTTATGAATGCCATCCGTGGTGAACCGCCCGCTCGAATTGCGGGCGATTACCGAGTTCTTGCGGTCAGCAGCACAGCAGCCGTCCGGGCTGATCATCGAGGGCGAGCCCGGCATCGGCAAGACCACACTGTGGCTGTCCGCTGCGGAGCAAGCACGCGACAGCGGGTACCGGGTGTACTCCGCTCGAGTGGGGCAGGCGGAATCGGCGCTCGCCTATGCGGCGGTGGCAGACCTCCTCCGCAACATTGACGCAAGCGTCCTCGCCGACCTGCCCGAGGTACAGCGCGTGGCTGTCGACCGAGTGCTGCTGCGAGCCAGTAGTGAGGACCACGCTACGGATCAACGCGCTGTGGCGGCAGCCTTCACGTCTGCATTCGAGCGCCTCGCCGCAGAGTCGCCCGTCCTGATCGCCATCGACGATCTGCAGTGGCTAGACCGGTCCAGCAGAGACGTGGTGGCGTTCGCCGCCCGACAGTTGAGCGGCCGGGTGGGGCTGCTCGCCACCGAGCGGTCGGATGCAGAAGACACGGACGCATCGACGTGGCTTCAGCTGTCCGAATCCGATGGCATTGCGCGCGTGCGTGTCGGCCCGCTGAGCCTGGGCGGCCTGCACGTGCTCATCTCCACGCGGCTAGGGCGATCGTTTCCGCGGCCGACGATGGTGCGAATCGCCGAGATCTCAGGCGGGAACCCGTTCTTCGCACTCGAGTTGGCACACTCTATCGATGCGCAGCCTTCGAATGCGCGGTCCCGTCTTCCGAAGTCGCTATCGGAATTGATGAGACTGCGGATCGGACAGCTCGACCGCGAAGCCCGAAAACTGTTGTTGGCGACCGCATCTGCCGCCAACCCCACCGTGGAACTCGTCGCTCAGGTCTCCGGTGCCCCCGCCGAGTTGCTCAGTGACGCAGAAGCCAAGGGCATCATCGCGATTGACGGCGACTCCGTGCGATTCACGCATCCCCTGCTGGCGCAAAGTGTCTACACCGATGCCAGCCCGGCCGAGCGCCGCGCCATGCACCGGGCGCTGGCACAGACCGTCACACTGCCTGAACTGCGGGCCAGACACATGGCGCTTGCCGCCTCCAGTGCGGACGCCGAAACCTTGCGTGCCCTGGACACCGCGGCCCAGGAGGCGGCGGCCCGCGGCGCGCCCGCGGCAGCAGCCGAATTGGTGGAACTCGCCATCGGCCTGGGTGGCGGCCTACCGGAACGGCAAATCCAAGCGGCCGAACACCATTTCAATGCCGGCGACCCCGAACGAGCCCGTGCGTTACTCGACGAAACCCTGGGCAAGCTGGCATCTGGGACGCTGCGCGGATCCGCGCTCAACTTGCTTGCCGCAGTCCACCTCTACGACGACAACTGGACCGAAGCCGTCGCTGTTCTGGAGCGCGCGCTGGACGATGCCGAGGACAGCCCGGCCTTGCTCGTGCAGACCCTGATCGTGCTGGCCTTCGGCCAACGCATGATCTCGAAACACGAGGAGTCCTTGGTCAGTGCACGCAAGGCGGTGGCCTATGCAGAGCATCTCGGCGATGCGGCCTTGATCAGCAGGGCGCTCGCGATGTCGGTGCAGTTGAACTTCATGTACGGACACGGGGTGGACGACGTCAGCCTGCGACGAGCGGTGGAGTTGGAAGATCCCGCCAGTGTGGTGCTAACCCCCTTTAGCGCCAGCATGATCGAGGGTTTGGTGCTGGCATGGACAGGACAGTTAGATGCCGCCCACGCCAGAATGGAGGTGCTCCACCGCCGATGCACTGAGCGCGGCGCCGAGAACGATCTCACCGCCGTAGCCAGCTGCGACGCGTTGATCGAGATCTGGCGAGGCAACTTCGTCGCAGCAGCAGAACAGGCCGATGAAGCCGTGGAGCGCGCCGAGCAGGGTGGCGGTTCGTTGGCGATCGCCCTATCCATGCGGGCGTTGGTGGCTGCTTACCTTGGGCGAGAACACGATTCGCGCGCCGACGCCAAGGCCGCAGTGGAAATCGCGAACCGGACTGTTTCACCGCGGCTGGCTGAGTGGCCCGTAATGACCATCGGATTTCTCGAGGTCTCGGTCGGAAACCATGCCGCCGCGCTGTCAGCGGTACAGCCGATGCAGCGCACATTCGAGACGATACCCGGCACTGAGATTATGACCGCGTCGTTCATCCCTGACGCCGTCGAGGCCATGATCCGCTTGGGCCGCAGCGGCGAGGCCGAGCCATTGATCGCGGCGCTGGAGGGCAACGGCCGCCAGCTGGACCGCCCATGGATGCTGGCCATCGGTGCCCGCTGCCGCAGCATTTGGCTGGCCGGGCAGGGTGACGTCGACGCCGCCGTCCGCAAAGCGCAAGAGGCGATGTCAGAACACGATCGACTGCGGATGCCGTTCGAACGTGCTCGCACACAATTGTGGCTGGGTCAGCTGCAACGTCGTCAACGCCAAAAGGAACGCTCGCGCGCCACGCTGCGCGAGGCGCTGCAGGCCTTCCAAGCGTTGGGCGTACCGCTGTGGGCCGACCGCGTCCGGGCCGAGCTCGACCGCGCGGAGGCAACCCCCACGCACGACCGCGAGCTGACCCCGTCCGAGCGGCGAGTGGCCGAGCTGGCTGCGTCGGGCATGACCAATAAGGACGTCGCGACGGCGCTGTTCATCAGCCCGAAGACCGTCGAAGCAAACCTTGCCCGCATCTATCGCAAGCTCGGTATCAAGACGCGCGCCGAGCTCGGTCGCGTTATTGGCGACCTCTAAGCACTTAGGCGTCGGCGAAGTTGCGGGTGACCGCCGGGTCGACCGGGATGCCGGGGCCCGTGGTCGTCGAGACGACGACCTTCTTCAGGTAGCGGCCCTTCGACGACGACGGCTTGGCGCGCAGAATCTCATCGAGCGCGGCGCCGTAGTTCTCGGCCAGCTTCTTCTCGTCGAACGACGCCTTGCCGATCACAAAGTGCAGGTTGGCCTGCTTGTCGACGCGGAAGTTGATCTTGCCGCCCTTGATGTCGTTGACGGCCTTGGTGATGTCAGGGGTGACGGTGCCGGTCTTCGGGTTCGGCATCAAGCCACGCGGGCCAAGGATGCGCGCGATGCGGCCGACCTTCGCCATCTGGTCCGGCGTGGCGATCGCGGCGTCGAAATCCAGGAAGCCGCCCTGGATCTTCTCGATCAGGTCGTCGCTGCCGACCACGTCGGCGCCTGCGGCGGTGGCTTCCTCTGCCTTGTCACCAACGGCGAACACCGCGACGCGGGCAGTCTTGCCGGTGCCGTGCGGCAGGTTCACCGTGCCGCGCACCATCTGGTCGGCCTTACGCGGGTCGACGCCGAGCCGGATCGCAACCTCGACGGTCGCGTCCTGCTTCTTCGACGACGTCTCCTTGGCCAGCTTCGCCGCCTCGAGCGGGGTGTACAGACGCGACCGGTCCACCTTCTCGGCGGCTTCGCGATATGCCTTGCTGTTCTTGCTCATTCATCTCTCCTAATCAGAGTTGTGGTTGGCGGGCCGAAGCTGGCCCTCCCACGGGATACGGCTATTCGACCGTGATCCCCATCGACCGGGCCGTCCCGGCGATGATCTTGGCCGCCTGATCGATGTCGTTGGCGTTCAAGTCTTCCTTCTTCGTCTCGGCGATCTCGCGCACCTGATCCCAAGTCACCTTGGCGACCTTGGTCTTGTGCGGCTCGCCGGAGCCCTTCGGCACGCCTGCAGCCTTCAGCAACAGCTTGGCCGCGGGTGGGGTCTTCAGGTTGAAGGTGAAGCTGCGGTCCTCGTAGACGGTGATCTCCACGGGGATGACGTTGCCGCGCTGGTTTTCCGTCGCGGCGTTGTACGCCTTGCAGAACTCCATGATGTTGACGCCGTGCTGGCCGAGCGCCGGACCCACCGGCGGGGCGGGGTTGGCCTGCCCGGCCTGGATCTGCAGCTTGATCAGCCCGATGACTTTCTTCTTCGGGGCCATGGGTGTTGGTGTTCCTCTCTCGTTTCAGTGATTTCGGCGCGCTTAAGGTCGCTGAGCGACCGTTTCCGCGCCGAAATCGCTCTAGATCTTGGCGACCTGGTTGAAGGTCAGTTCGACAGGTGTTTCGCGGCCGAAGATGGACACCAGCACCTTGAGCTTCTGTTGTTCGGCGTTGACCTCGCTGATCGACGCGGGCAACGTCGCAAACGGTCCGTCCATGACGGTGACCGACTCGCCGACCTCGAAATCAACCTCGATGACGGGCCGTTCAATTCCACCGGTCTCGGCGGCGGCAGCGGCGGTCGATGCGGCCTTGCCGGGCTTCTTGGCCGCGGCGGGGGGCAGCAGGAACTTGACCACATCGTCCAGCGACAGCGGCGACGGCCGCGACGTCGCGCCGACGAAGCCGGTCACGCCGGGCGTGTTGCGCACCGCGCCCCACGACTCGTCGTTGAGCTCCATGCGGACCAGGATGTAACCCGGCAGCACCTTGCGGTTGACCTGCTTGCGCTGGCCGTTCTTGATCTCGGTGACCTCTTCGGTGGGCACCTCGACCTGGAAGATGTAGTCGCCGACGTCGAGGTTCTGCACGCGGGTCTCGAGGTTGGCCTTCACCTTGTTCTCGTAGCCGGCGTAGGAGTGGATGACGTACCAGTCGCCGGGCCGGGTGCGCAGGTCCTTCTTCAGCGCGACGGCCGGATCCTCTTCCTCGGCTTCCGGAGCCGGTTCGGCGGCAACCTCGGCGGGTGCGGCGTCGGCGTCCTCGGTCACGGGGTCAACCTCTGTCACCGAGTCGACGTTGGTCTCATCGATGACGTCGACGCTCTCGGCCGAAGGCGATTCGCCCTCGAAGGAAGTCACTTGTCAGTCCTCTCTCATTCCGCTCGTCAGCCGAATATCAGCGTCACGAGCTTGACCAGGCCCATATCGACCAGGCCGATCAACGCCACCATGAACGCCAGGAACACCAGCACGACCGCGGTGTAGTTGATCATCTGCTTGCGGTTGGGCCAGATCACCTTGCGCAGTTCGGCGACGACCTGCAGCAGGTAGTTCCAGACGAACGCGATCGGGTTGCGCGACGGCCGGTCGGCGGCCTTCTTGGCCGTCTTCGTCGCGGTGCCCGCGCCGTTCTTGGTCGGGGCCGCCTTGGTACCGGTCTCAAGGTCGACAGCCTCGCTGTCGTCTTCCACCGCACCGCGCCGGGACCGCTTGCCCGTCGGGCGCGCCGGCCGGGTCACCACCGCGGTCTGACCGCGGTTGTCACCGGTGCTGTCAGTGACGCTGTCGGTTACGGAGCCGTCGCCTGGGGAGCCGGCACCATCGCGCTCGTCGCTCACCGCATGCCTTTCGTCTGGTTTCTGTGGGTCACCTTCCAGTGTCCACGCTTGTCGAGTATTCAGTTGCGCAGGGGCGACAGGACTTGAACCTGCAACCTGCGGTTTTGGAGACCGCTGCTCTGCCAGTTGAGCTACGCCCCTCTATGGATGGCACTGCTGGCAGGTCCACCCTGCCGGGGCTTACACAATTGCGCGCTCCCCGATCGGTCGATCAGAAACCGACGGACAGCGCGCTGGACTGGGAAAACCCCGAGGTCCGAGTGTAGCGCGCCACCCGTGGTAGTTACTAATCCGCCGTCTGCCCGTTCTGTCCGTTCTCGCTGACGGCTGTGCGGATAACCTGGCCCGTCTCCGGATCCCATTTCGCCGAGATCGAGTTTTCGCCCTCGTGGCCCATCAGCGTGGTGAACGCCTCCATCACGATGGTGCCGTCCGGGGTGGCGCACACGTTGCGGGTGGTGACGATATCGGCGCCGAACCGCTCGTCGACCGACTCGACGTGCATGGTCCCGGTCAACTCATCGCCGACCTTGATCGGCCGGTGGAATTTGAACTTCTGGTCGACCTGGACGATCTGCATGGTTTCCATGCCGACGTCGACGTGCTGGAAGAAGTGCGTCTGGATCATCACCGCGAAGATCGAGGCGAACGTGAGCGGCGCGATGAGGGCGTCGTGGCCCAATGCGGCTGCCGCGTCCTCGTCGTGGGTCGCCGGATCGAGTGACTTGACCGCCTTGGCGTACTGGCGGACCTGTTCGCGTCCCACGACGAAGGTGTCGGGGTAGCGCCACACCATTCCGCGGATGTCAGTTTTGAGGGCCATGGGTCACGCGAGCTTTGCGGTAGCCACGGCGCGGCCGAAGATCTTCTTTCCCCCCGCAGTGGCCGTCAATGCGATCGTTACGGACTTCGTCTCGGGTTCAACGGATTTCACGCGACCATTGAACACGATTTCGGCACCCACGCCATCGTTGGGAACCGGGACCACGGCGGTGAACCGCACGTTGTACTCGGTGACCGCGGCAGGATCCCCGATCCAGGATGTGACGTATCCGCCGCCCAATCCCATGGTGAGCATGCCGTGCGCGATCGCGGTGTCCAGGCCGACCTGCTTGGCGATGTCGTCGTCCCAATGGATCGGGTTCAGGTCGCCGGAGACGCCGGCGTAGTTCACCAGATCGCCCCGAGTCAGGGGGATGACCTTCTCGGGAAGCTGGTCACCCACCTTCACCGAATCGAACTCACGCAGTGCCATCGCTGAAACCCTCTTCTCCGTCTTCACCCGATCGACCCGCCAGGGTCGTGTACGTCTCCTGCACGACGTCACCCTTGTCGTTGGTGACGATGTTCTTGGTCACGATGATGTCGGCGCCGTGGGACTGCCGAACGGAGTCCACATACACGTCGCAGTAGAGCTTGTCGCCGGCGTGAATCGGCTTGAGGAACTTCAGCACCTGATCGACCTGGACGATCTGCATATCCGTGATGCCGATGTTGGCGCTGGCGAAGAACGCTGACTGCGCCTGGTATCCGAAAACCGAGATGAACGTGAGGGGTGCGGGCAGCGCCTCGTGGCCGAGTTCGGCAGCGGCGGTCTCGTCGTAAAACGCCGCATCGTCGTTCTTGACGGCGGTCGCGTACTCGCGGAGCTTCTCGCGACCGACGACGTAGTGGTCGGGGTAGCGGTAGTGCATCCCGACGATCTGTTCTGACAGCGACACGGTTGCTTGAACCTATCGGTCAACCCTGGGCAAACGCCCTCGGGTTGGCGCGCGCTAGCGCGATTCCTTGTGCGCCTGGTGCTTGCCGCAGTTCGGGCAGAACTTCTTCAGCTCAAGCCGGTCGGGGTCGTTACGGCGGTTCTTCTTGGTGATGTAGTTGCGGTGTTTACACACCTCGCAGGCCAAAGTGATCTTCGGCCGTACATCTGTACTGGAGGCCACGTCAGCTTCCTCTTTCTCACATGTCTGTTTCGTCTTGTAGCGATGGCCGGACTCGAACCGGCGACCTAACGATTATGAGTCGTTCGCTCTAACCGACTGAGCTACACCGCCATGTCGGGCGCCAGACGAGCTCGGCGTCCATCGAGCCCCCTAACGGAATCGAACCGTTGACCTTTTCCTTACCATGGAAACGCTCTGCCGACTGAGCTAAGGGGGCTTCGTCTTTCCAGACCCGCGGAAAACCGTGCCGTGGGCCTTAAAGAGGGTACATTCTCGCGGTTTGACGCGCCAAACCGCTGGTCCTGTCGCGCTACAGACCGACCGTCACACCGTTGCCGTCACGTACCTCCCGGCGGTGTTTGCCGAGATTCGCGATCGGGCCGCAGTAGGCCCGCCAGGTGATAGGACGGAAGTGTGACTGAGCCCGGCACGCCCCGCGTGGCGGTGTACCTCGACTTCGACAACATCGTCATTTCGCGGTACGACCAAATCCACGGCCGCAACTCCTTTCAGCGTGACAGGACGGCGGGCTTCCACAAGACGCCCGGACGGCTGACCACCGCGACCGTCGACGTCGGCGCCATCATCGACTTCGCCTCATCGTTCGGCACCCTGGTGCTGACGAAGGCCTACGCCGACTGGTCGGCGGACGTGAACGCCGATTACCGCGGCCAGCTGGTCGGTCGCGCGGTCGACCTCGTGCAGCTCTTTCCGGCGGCTGCGTACGCCAAGAACGGGGCCGATATCCGGCTCGCGGTCGACGCGGTCGAGGACATGTTCCGGTTGCCCGACCTGACCCACGTGGTGATCGTCGCCGGCGACTCGGACTACATCGCGCTCGCGCAGCGCTGCAAGCGGCTCGGCCGCTACGTCGTCGGCATCGGCATCACGGGTTCGATCAGCAGGTCGCTCACGGCCGCCTGCGACGAGTTCGTCACCTACGATGCACTGCCGGGTGTGCCGGCGGTTGCGCCGGCGCCCGCCAAGAAGACGACGCGGCGCACCAAGGCTCAGGAGCCCGACGACGAAGCCGAACAGCCGGATCCGCAGGCTGCTGCCACCGGCCTGCTGGAGCGAGCGCTGCGGATCGGCCATGAGAAGGACGACGCCGACTGGTTGCACAACTCGGCGGTCAAGGCCCAGATGAAGCGGATGGACCCGTCGTTCTCCGAAAAGTCGCTGGGATTCCGGTCATTCAGCGACTTCCTGCGCTCGCGCACCGACGTGGTGGACCTCGACGAGAGCAGCACCACCCGCCTGGTGCGGCTCAAAGCTGCCGACACATAGTCTGAAGCCATGACCGACCGCCTGTACTTTCGGCAGCTGCTCTCGGGGCGCGACTTCGCGGCCGGCGACATGATCGCGGCGCAAATGCGCAACTTCGCCTACCTCATCGGCGACCGCGAAACCGGCGACGCCGTCGTCGTCGACCCGGCCTACGCTGCCAATGACCTCGTCGACGCGATGGAGGCCGACGACATGCACCTGTCCGGCGTCCTGGTCACCCACCACCACCCCGATCACGTCGGCGGGTCGATGATGGGCTTCGAACTCAAGGGCCTCGCCGAGCTGCTGGAGCGCACCAGTGTGCCGGTGCACGTCAATTCCCTTGAGGCGGACTGGGTTTCACGCATCACCGGCATCGCGCGCTCCGAGCTCACCGCACACGAGCACGGCGATGTGGTCAACGTCGGCGGCATCGACATCGAACTGCTGCACACCCCCGGCCATACGCCGGGCAGCCAGTGCTTCCTGGTCGACGGGCGGCTCGTCGCCGGCGACACGCTGTTCCTCGAAGGCTGCGGGCGCACCGACTTCCCGGGCGGCGATGTCGACGCGATCTACCACAGCCTGCAGGCCCTCGCGCAGTTGCCGGGCGACCCCACCGTGTTTCCTGGCCATTGGTATTCGGCGGAGCCGAGTGCGTCGCTGTCGGAAGTCAAACGGACCAACTACGTGTATCGGGCCAGCAATCTCGATCAGTGGCGCATGTTGATGGGCGCCTGACGCGACTGTTTGCCTGAGCAAAAGTCGCGCCGCTTCCTGTGAACTGGGTTATTCTCCCGCGATGACCACACCGCCCACGCCTGCAGGTTGGTATCCCGATCCCGACGGCTCAGGCGGCCAACGGTATTGGGACGGATCCGGGTGGACCGAACACCGGGCCCCCGCCGCCCCCGAGCCGGCAGAGCCCGCGGCCCCCGCCGAGCCCCCCGCCAGCGAGCAGCCGACGGCCATCGTTCCGCGCCGCCCTGCCGAAGAGCACGTCGGCTCACACCGGGCGCCCGATGCGACACCCGAACCGGAGCCGACGCCGGAGCCGGAGCCGACGCCGGAGCCGGAGCCGACGCCCGCACCCGAACCCGAGCCGGGGCCGACTGCCGTCATCAACCTGGGATCCGTGCCCAGCGCGCAGCCGACCACCCCCGTGACACCGCCGACACCTCCGGCCGAGCCGTACTGGGCCACCACACCTCCCTCCGGCGAGCCATCGGACGACCGCCGCAAGCTCATCATCTGGTTCGGCGCAGCATGCGCGGCCCTGCTCGCGATACTTGTCCTTGTCGTTATCTACGGGGTGTTCATCAACAAGAATGACACCGTCCATATTTCGACGGGTTCCGGCACGACGTCGAAGTCCGAGGCCCCGACGACCACGTCGGGCAATGGCTGGGGCACCGAAACCGAGACCGCAAGCGAATCCCCAACGACCGCTTCAGGTTCCGGTTCCCAGGCCTCCGACGGCGGCCTGACGTTCGGGGTCACCGGTGTGGAAACCGCGCCGTCAGTGCAGTATCAGGACGCGCCGGTGGAGAAGACCGCGCAGGGCGAGTTCGTCATCGTGCACCTGACCGTGTTGAACTCCGGCGATCAGCCCGTCACGTACCTCGGCACATTGCAGAAGCTGAAGGCGGGCGGCACCACGTACTCGATCGACGACGAGGCAACGTTCTATCTCAATGGCGGCCTGGCGGAACTGAATCCGGGTGATTCGGCAGATGTAGCAATCGCTTTCGATGTGCCGCCGGGGACCACACCGGAGTCGCTCGAGGCGCACGGCGATCCGATCAGCGCCGGCGTCAACGTTCCCTTGTCGTAGTCGCCTGCAGACTGGAGAGCGTGGCAGACACGCTCTATGCCGATGTGTCCGAGTGGCAGGTCGGCGTCAACGACAGTTACCCGTATCCCGTGTTGTGCATCCGATCCAATGACGGCACGCATCGAGATCGCCGCTGGGTCAACAACTATGGCTGGTGCCTGCGCAATGCCGACAGTGGCCGACTGACCTTCTTCATCGTCTACTTTGTCTGGCGGCCGAATTGGCAGCAAACGGTCGACACGTTCAAGGATCTGGTCGGCACACCGCATCCGAAGATGGCGGTGATGCTCGACGTGGAGTCGTGGGGCGGCCAGATCCGCGGCGACCGGTCGGCGGGAATCAACGCGGCCTATGAGGCGGTCGGCGCGTTCGTCGGGTCGACGGCGAAGGTGATCGGCTACGGCAATGTGGGCGATCTCAACAGTGTGTGGCCACGCAAGCCGCCGGGCATCCGACTGGTGGTCGCAGCCTACGGCCATAACCCGCCGTATCCCGGGAAGGTCGCGCACCAGTACACCGACGGTTCGGGCTACGGCGGCGGTTTGCCGGAGGGCGCGCCGCCGTTCGGCCGCTGCGATATGAACTCTGCGGACGGGCTCACAGCGGTGGAATTCGCCCGTGCCTGCGGCATAGCGGCGACGGAATCCGCGCCCACCGACGTGGCAGTGTAGGAATTCCGCGGAATTTCAGAATTCGAGTAGTGCAATACGCAGGACACGGCGCTCTTTGCGGAGCAAACTAATCGGAAGCAGCGTAAATACTTCCGTCGGGGGTCGTCGTGAAGAACATCGTGCTGTGCTTTGACCGCGCAAGTGACCATCCTGGTTCTGGTGATGCCACGAATGCCGAGGCGTTACTGCGTCTGCTCGACGAGAGCGACGACCAGATCACGTGGTACCACTCCGGCATGCGGCCGGACCCGCAAGACGGCGGCGCGCTGGCCCGGCTGCGGTGGCGCGAGGCCATCGCCGACGACGCCCGCGCAACGATCGCCGAGGCATACGAATTCCTTGTCGACTCGTGGGAGCCCGGCGATCGGATCTACATGTTCGGCGTTGGCCGTGGCGCCTACTGCGCCTACTCGGTGACCCGGCTGCTCGGCACTGTCGGCATGTTGCCCGACCTGATGGACTATGTGCTCGCCGCCTATGCCGTGCCGCGGACGCGTCGCACCCCGCAGGACTGGCGGCGGGTCACGCTGCTGGCGGAACGACTGGCCGGGCATCGTGAAATCGGGGTTCCTGTAGCGTTTTTGGGACTGTGGGACATGGCGCAGGTGCCAGGTTGTCGGGCGACGCAGGAACCGCTGAGCAACGTCGTCGCGGGCCGACACGCGGTCGCGATCGACGGCCGCCGCGGTTCGAGAAACCTTGTGGCATCGCCCGACTGCGTCGAGGAAGTGTGGTTCCGCGGGGCGCATTGCGATGTCGCGGGCGGGCCAGGGGCATGCTGGCCGCAAGCCGATATCGCGCTGGACTGGATGCTCTACGGCGCCGTGCAGGCCGGTATCACCATGCGGGACGCCAGCCAGTGCGAAGTGCCGACGCCAACCGAATACGGCGCCCTGGCCGGCAGCGCGCGCACTGTTTCGCTGCGACGGCTGCCTGCCAGCCCGTTGGTACATGCCAGCGTCGACATGTATCTGCGGGCCCATCCGGAGTACTGGCGACGACTGCCCGCCCACGTGGTGTGGGCCGACACCGACTGGCTCGCCCGCGGCGAGCGGCTCGTACCAGCCGAGTCGCCGAAGGTACCCGCCGAGTCGCCGAAGGTGCCGGTCGAGCGCAAGGTGCTCGCGGCGTCCTGACGGCTACCGCTTGAGATCCGGGCGATAGTCGCTGTGCAAAATGCGGTAGTGCACGGTCGGATGAGTGCGGTCGCCGTTGGGGATCTCGCGTCTGCGGAATCCGAGCAGCCGCCAGATGTTCTCGTTGGTGTGGATCCGCCCCATTGCGTGATCGGCGGGGAGCTCTTCATCGAACCGGACGCCGAGCATCCGCCGGTACTTTTGTTTGATGACACGGAATTCGGCGCGCTCGGCCGCGTGCACCATCCACGACAATGCGATGTCCGACAGCCGGTGGTCGTCGGGGAACTGGCCGCCGACATCACTGTGCACACCGGCGAACCACATCTCCTGATGGTGGCCTGCCGACCCGGCGACGGTAGCTTGGTCGAAGCGGTACGGGGCGTATAGCCGCCGCCGCTCGTCGATAGCCATCGCATGACGCGCCGTTCCCACGTTGTCGATCTTGCGTGTAAACGGCCAGCGTGCCGTCTCAAAACGGGCCTTGAAGTTAAGCCAGCCAACGGTTTTGACGGTGTCCCACACGCCGAGGAAATGAACTTGCGGAACCGCCCGATTGAACATGGTGGGGAAATCGGGGTTGCCGAAAACTCTCACAAACTCGTCACGTTGGTCCCAGAACTTCTTTTCGGCGGCCTTCGCCTCAGGGCCAACTTCGGCACCCGGTCCGGCTTTCGTATAGAGCTTGACGGCGTAGGGCACAAGGTTCTCACTCCCCGGCCGCAATAGGCCGACGGTGCGAAGCATCCCGGTCAGCGCACGGGCGGTGTACGCGCCGCGAGAGAACCCGAAAACATAGATCCGGTCGCCCTTTTGGTAGTTGCGCGACAGCCAGGTGTAGGCCTCTTCGAGGTTGTCCTTGATGCCGAAGCCGGCGACGAGGCCCGCCACCCGGGTCATTGCCTTGCCGAACCGGGTCACCGACCCACGTGCCCCCATCGTGCCGACACCCGGGTCGTAGTACACGAGTTGATTGGCGTTCTTCTCGGCGAGGTCATAGATCCGGGCAACGTTGGTAGCCCCGGTCTCGGGCTCGTTGTTGGTTCCGTCCAAGCACAGCACGAGGTTTCGCTCTGTCGACTGTGGGTTGGTCATCGCTCCCCCAGTAGCTCGTTAACCGTTGACATCAATCGTTGTTGAGGTTCTACGCTCGCAGCCATGTCAACGCCACGGCCTACCCTGCAGACTGATCCCGAATGGCCCCACGAGGCAAGCGATGCCGTCGACCGCTTCGTGGCGGGTTTGCAAACCGGGATCGATTCGGCGGATGCCGAGCTCTACAACGCGGACTTCAGCGACGACGTGATGTGGGGCAGTCCGTACGGCGCGACGGTCATCGGCTATGACGCGTTGCACTCGATTCACCGAGGGATGTTCGACCATGGCGTAGCGGTGGCCGGCGCGTCGTCGCGTTACGAGACGGTGCGGATAATGGCGCCGACGCTAGATGTGGCGATCGCCCAAGTTCGACGGGTCGCGCTGGACGCCGACGGCGAACCGATCCCGATCGACGACCCGTCGGTGTTCTCGGAGATGGCGATGTACGTGCTCGTCCGACGAGACGGGAAATGGTGGCTTGCTGCCGGCCAGAACACGCCGGTTCGTCCCAAGCCATGAGCGCTGTCGCCGAGCGACGAGTCTTTGCCAACCGCGGCAATGTGCACGCGCATTCCCGTGAGGCACTCCAGTCTCTATTTACCCACCAGGCAGCGGCGTCTCAGCAACGCAATTTGCTGCAGCCTGGCGAATGCTGTCTGGACGGCCGGACCATGGTTTACTGCCGTGCGTGGATTGGTTCCAGGACCATATCGCCGGCATCTCCGCCGGTGCGTGGACGGCGCTCGCCGCCTGGCTGGCCGTCGTCGCCGGCATCGCAGCCCTGGTCTACGCCTGGCGTCAGTATCAGCGCGCCAAGGAGCAGACCGCGGAGCTCATGCAGCCCAACGTCGCCATGTTCATGGAGCCCAGCCCCGGCGACTGGCACCTCATCGAGCTCGTGGTCAAGAACTTCGGCCGCACTCCCGCGTACGGCATCCGATTCGAGTTCGCCAATCCGCCGACGGTCGGTAAGTACGAGAGCGCCTACGAAGATCGCTACGTCGACATCACGCCGCTGAACCTGCCCGCGGAGATCCCGTACCTCGCGCCGTCGCAGGAGTGGCGCATCGTGTGGGATTCGGCACTGGACCGTCGCGAATTGGGCGAGGCGATCGCGTCGCGCTTCGACGGTGCCGTCACCTACTACGACCAGCCCAAGGGCGGCGCGCGGGGCAAGCAAACCCGGAGCCAGTACCGGTCCACGGCGGTGCTGGACTGGGCGACGCTGCACCCGGTCGAGCGGCTGGAGCTACTGACCACACACGACCTTGCCCGGCAGGAAAGGCAGAAGCTCGAGCTGCTGCGCAACCTGCTGACCTACTTCCACTACGCGGCCAGTGAGAGCCGCGAAGAGGTGCTGCGCACCGAGATCAACCGTGTCCGAGCGGCAGCCGATGAGCTGCGCGAGCGGTACCGCTCCCAGTACCAGGCACCCGTGAACAACAACTTCGACTTCGACGAGGCGCACACCACGGTGATCAACGGCAGGCATCGCCGCGATCTGATCTAGCACGGATCGGCGGGCTGTTTTTCGTAGGCGATGTCGATCTGTTGTTCGGGCCGTTGGGCTTCGGCGCGCAATGCGTCGGTGTAGTACGCCTCGTCAGCCTTGGTGAGCGGGGGCTGAATGATGCTTCTCGGCCAGAGGTGCTTGACGCGCACGACGTCGGTTTCGATCGCGTAGACGATGACCGTCGCCTGAAGCGCCAGCCAGGCGAGCAGTCCCAAGACGACGCCGAATAGTCCGGCGACCGCCTGCGCGTGGCGAAGTTGGTGGGCGACAACGTATCCCGCGAGGATGAGCAACAGCTGCCAGCCGACCGCGCTGACTGCGGCACTCAGCAGCAGAGACCGCGTCGGCACCTGCGCCGCGGCGGCAACACGAAACAGGGCGAGGAAAAACCCGAAGCCGAGGATCGTGCCGACCGCGAAACTGACGAACCGCGCTGGCATGCCGCCAAGGCCGACGGACGTCGCGACGCCGGCGGCAGTACTGGCTGCGCCGGTGACCACGACGATGAGGCCGAGTAGCAACAGCACTGTGATGGTGCGCAGATAGCGCGGCGCCAACCCCGGCCGGTCGGTCTTGGGCACGGCCCACACGGTGTTGAGGGTGTTCTGCAGGGCGTGGGCGAAGCCGCGGCCACCGAGGATGGCCACCACGATTCCGGCGGTCAATGCGATCGCGGTACCGCTGAATTTCTCCACGCCAAGTTGTTCGTGGATCTCCGCGCCGACGATGGGAAACTCGGCGAATGCGGAGTTGACGAGTTTCGCGTGCAGTTCCGGATACTTGCGCAACGCCACACCCAGCACCGCGGTCAGCGCGAGCAGTAGCGGGAAGGTCGCGAGGAAACCGTAGTACGTCAGCAGCGCAACAAGATTGCCCGCCTCGTCGTCGCCGAACTTCTTGACCACCGCCACCGGGAAGGCCGCAACGGGGTGGCGCTGCTGCCAGCAGTCGACGCTACGTACGGCCCGCTCCACGGGGTTCATCAGTCAGCGCTCGCACCGTCGTCCTTAGTGTTGGCGCTGGAGTACCCGCATTCGGGCGGCGTGTCACTTCCAGACGGAGCCGATGCCGCATTCCCAAAGGCTGAGTTTGGGCACGCCGCTGTTGCGCGGTTGCTTGCGACGCTTGGTGGTCTTACCGGCTTCGGACTCGAGATGTTCGGCTGACCGCTTCCGCATTGATCGCATGGGTGTCCCCCTTGGGCTTATGCCGGCGACCCCTCGCCGCCGGCATGAATTAACGCTATGGACGGGCTAGGTGATGGACACGCGTACACGACTACGCGAATCTGGGGTTGGTTTTCGTAACGTTGTTACGTAACATCGTTAGCCATGGCTGACACCGTGAAATACGAGCTCAACGATGCCGTCGCGACCATCACGCTGGACGACGGCAAGGTCAACGTGCTGGGGCCCGCGATGCAGTCGGCGATCAATGAGGCGCTCGACAAGGCGGAGAAAGACTCGGCCAAGGCCGTCGTGATCGCGGGCAACCAGCGGGTGTTTTCCGGCGGCTTCGACCTGGCGGTGTTCCAGTCGGGCGACGCGAAGGCCGCGCTGGGCATGCTCGCGGGCGGCTTCGAGCTGTCGTTGCGGTGCCTGACGTTCCCGGTGCCGGTGATCATGGCGGCGACGGGCCCTGCCATCGCGATGGGGTCGTTCCTGTTGCTGTCCGGCGACCACCGGGTGGGCCAGCCCAAGTCGCGGTGCCAGGCGATCGAGGTGGCGATCGGCATGACGATCCCAATCTCGGCAGTCGAGATCATGCGGGCGCGGCTGACGCCTGCGGCGTTTCACCGGGGCGCCTCGATGGCGGCGACGTTCGCCGGTGACGAGGCGCTGGCGGGCGGTTGGCTCGATGAGCTGGTGGAGGCCGACCGGGTGCTCGCGCGGGCGCAGGAGGTGGCGGCCGAAGCGGCTGCAACCTTGCACGCGGGCGCCCACCTCGCGACCAAACTGAAGGCGCGCGATTCCGCGTTGAAGGCGATACAGGCCGGAATCGACGGGCTTGCAACGGAATTCACTCTCGGCTGATGCCAAGGGCCAAGCAGCGCACGCCCGAGCTTCGGGATCGGCTGCTGGAAGTCGCGATCGAGACGCTGTCCGAGGAAGGGATCGCGCGGTTCACCACACGGCGGGTGGCCGAACGGGCGGGCACCTCGGTGCCCGCGGTGTACGAGCTGTTCGACGACAAGGCCGGCCTGGTGCGGGCGATGTTCTTCGAGGGCTTTCGGCTGCTGGGCGGCGAGCTGGCCAAGGTGCCCGTGACGACGGATCCCGTAGCGGATCTGGAGCGGCTGGTGCCGGTGTTCCGGTTGTTCTGCCGGGCCTATCCGCGACTGGCGCAGGTGATGTTCTCGCGGCCGTTCGCCGACTTCGAGCCGGGGCCCGAGGAACTGGCGGCCGGCGCGTCGGTGCGCGAGGTGTTCGTCGGACGGATCGAGCGATGCATCGACGCGGGTCTGCTGTCGGGCGACCCGAACGACATGGCGCACGTATTGCTCGCTCTGGCACAGGGTTTGGCGGTGCAAGAAGCGGGCCGGTGGCTCGGGTCGGGGCCGTTGATCGAGCGGCGATGGAAGCTGGGGGTGACGTCGCTGCTCGCCGGGCTGCGATAATTCTCCTATGGCCGGTCGCATCGGCTCGATGTTCGGGCCGTACGAGCTGCAGGCGCTGCTCGGCGTCGGTGGGATGGGCGAAGTTTATCGCGCCTATGACACCTCCAAGGATCGGACGGTTGCGCTCAAACTGTTGCGCGCCGAGATGTCTGCGGACGCCGGCTTTCAGGAGCGGTTCAGGCGCGAGTCGCGGATCGCGGCGAGACTGCAGGAGCCGCACGTCATCCCGGTGCACGACTTCGGCGAGATCAACGGTGTGCTCTACATCGACATGCGGCTGGTCGAGGGCAACAACGTGCACAACGTGCTGCAGCAGAACGGGCCTTTGGATCCGGCGCGTGCCGTGTCGATCGTGGGGCAGGTGGCCGCAGCTTTGGACGCCGCGCACGCCAGCGGGCTCGTCCATCGCGACGTCAAGCCGGAGAACGTCCTACTCACCCATACCGATTTCGCATACCTTGTCGACTTCGGCATCGCGCACCTCGGCGGCGACACCGGTCTGACGAGCGCCGGCGCGGCCATCGGGTCGTGCGCATACATGGCGCCGGAACGGTTCACGGGTGGAAGGGTGGGCCCGGCGGCGGATGTGTACTCGCTGGCGTGCCTGCTCTACGAGTGCCTGACCGGTTCGGCGCCGTTCCCGACCGGCGAATTGAGTCAGCTGATGGGCGCTCACGTTATGTCGCCGCCACCGCGGCCGAGTGCGACGCGGCCAATCGTCGGGACCGCATTCGATGGCATCGTCGCGCGCGGAATGGCCAAGCAACCCGAGGAGAGGTTCTCGTCGGCGGGTGATCTGGCTCGGGCGGCCAATGCCGCGGTCATGGCTGCTCAGGTGCCGACGGCGTTCAACCGCTTGACAGCACCGCCTCCTCCTCCTCCTCCTCAAAGTCCGCCCGTACGAAGAGGTTTCGGACGCGTGCAATGGCTCCTCGCCGGTGCGGCGTTCGGAACCCTCGCGGCAGCGGTGGGCGTCGTGCTGTGGCTTGTGCTCGGGCAGGACAAGACCGAGCACGATGTGGCGCCTCCGACGACTACTAGTGCCGCGCCCCCGGCGACGACGAGCGCCGAGCCGCCGACGACGAGCCCGCCGACGTCGACGTCACCGGAGGCTCCGGTCACCTTGCCCGGCACCGACGCCCAGGGCTTCATCGACTATCCCGGAGCGCGGTGCGATGCGGGCACCAGCCCGGCGGCGCTGGCCCGAACGACTCAGTCGGTGTTTGTGGTGTGCCGTTCCGGGCCTGGCGACTTCTACTACCGCGGGGTTCGGCTGAGCGACGGCGCGGGCATCGAACTCGCGAACGCCGTGCGATCGTCGGGCGGATTCGACGTCACGAACCCGACGGACGGCACCCGGTATCAGATCCGTCCGGACGGCTTGACGATCATCACGCCGAATGGTCAGACGTTCACCGAGCCGATGGTCGCGTACGGGACGAGCTGACGCCGCTGCGCGCCCGCTACAGCCCACCGCACCGCGAGGGCGCCAAGAAGGGCGAGTGCCAAGGGCAATCCGGCGGCAATGGCTGCGGCGCAGGCGGCGTATAGGGCGCCACGACCGGATGCGGCGGCGCTTCATGCGGAGTGCCACGCCAGGGGTAGATGATGTTGGCGGCCACGTCGACGACGCCCTCCGAATTCCAGTACCAGTCGTGGCAGACATTCCAGTCCCAGCTGATGACCTGGCTGCCCGGGATCAAGGGATCGCCTGGACACCAGTGGGTGCAGGTATATGCGGTGGGACAGTTTCCACCGTTATAGCTAGGCCCCCAGGCTGGGTCGGCTTGCGCGGCTCCCGCGGCCAGACCCAAGCCGGCCACGGTCACCCCGCCAGATACGACGACCGCAGTTGCGAATCGTGAAACTCGGCTCATCGGTTGGTTCCGTTCATGAGGCCTCCCCGCTGGCACTGCTTCTGCGGTCAAGTAGAGACCGCGAGGGTCACTACCGATCCCAACGTTCCGACAGAGGCCTTGGCGAATTCTTGGAGCCGCCGCGATGATGAAGGGGTGACGCACGTCCGAGGCCGGGTCTGGCGGGCCGGTAAGCCGCAGGACGATTTCGACTTCCCGTCCATCTCGGACTACCTGGCCGAAGACGACGCACTGGTGTGGTGCGACATCTACGACCCCGACCACGCGATCCTGAAGGACCTGGCGGAGGAACTCAGCCTGAACACGTGGGCGGTCGAGGACGCGATCGCGGAATCCGAACGCACCAAGGCCGTCGTCTACCGCACGCACACCTTCTTCACGGTGTACGGCGTCACCACCAAGGAGACGACGGATGAGACGGAGTCGATGCTCGACATCCACCGCATCTCCGGGTTCGTGCTGCCGCGCGGGCTGATCACGGTGCGGCTCTCGCCGCACTTCGACATCGAAGCGGTGTCGCAGCGCTTCGACGAGCTCGGTGGCCAGGAGCACGGCGTCGGAACATTGGTGCACGGTCTGCTCGATGTGGTGGTCGACGGGCACTTCGAAGCGGTGCAACAGCTTGACGACGGCATCGAGTCCATCGAGGACGACCTGTTCGAGAACAATCCGCGAAGCGGCCTGCAGCGCAAGACGTTTCGGCTACGAAAGGACCTCGTCGAACTGCGGCGGGTGGTGTTGCCGATGCGGGAAGTCGTCAACTCGATTCAGCATCGGCGGCTGGACGCCAAGACGGCGCCGGAGCTGGACCCGCTGTATTCCGACCTCTACGACCACGTGCTGCGGGTGTCGGAGTGGACAGAGTCGTTGCGGGACATGGTCACAACGGTGTTCGAGACGAATCTTTCGCTGCAGGACGCCCGGCTTAACACGGTGATGAAGAAGCTGACCGGCTGGGCGGCGATCATCGCGGTGCCGACGGCCATCACCGGGTTCTACGGGCAGAATGTGGAGTATCCCGGCATCAATACGTTCTGGGGTTTCCTGGCCAGCACGTCGATCATTGTGCTGATCGTGCTGGCGCTGTACTGGATATTCCGGCGACGAAACTGGCTGTAGCACAACCTGTGCAGACGCGATGCTGGCGGTTCGATGAGAAAACACGGCCACGTTAGGTGGATCGGCCCAACTCGCGTAGGGTGAAGACACCGGTTGAGTTCCCAGCCGCCGGAAACGTCGCAGGTCACACGTGTAAAACCCACTGCTGTGAGGGCCTTTTTGACGCAACCTTGTCTCTTGCCCGGCTGTCACGTTTGGAGTCGACCACCTATGACCACTATGACTACACCATTGCTCACCACGACGACCCGCGCTGAGTTGAAACTGTCCACCGAATGGCCGAATTCCACAGTCGTGCGCATCCGTGCTTCCGGTGATATCGACGCATCCAATTCCGCCGAAATGCTGGACTACGTGCTCCGCCGCGGAGCGAATTGCCGGAGCCTGGTCCTGG
>Ga0114129_10003145_pt1 | contig 23174 bp, 27 predicted proteins | sample RhiMetdeltSRZDD1_FD_80071 | JGI IMG/M metagenome (GOLD analysis project Ga0114129, IMG submission 80071) | Populus rhizosphere microbial communities from Tennessee, USA - Rhizosphere MetaG P. deltoides SRZDD1 (version 2) (version 2) | ecosystem: Host-associated > Plants > Roots > Rhizosphere >... | reverse complement strand
AGCTCCATTACAGGCTCGCCTCGCCCGTCGCACGGGCTGCGGCTCGCACGCTCAGCTCCATTACAGGCTCGCCTCGCCCGTCGAACGGGCTGCGGCTCGCACTACCATCGCATGGCGCTCAAATCGTCGACGGAGAGACGGCGGCGCAGCCGGAAGATGGCCACGATGATCGCCAGCCCCACCGCGACCTCCGCCGCCGCGACCGCCATCACGAAGAAGACGACCGCCTGCCCTTCGGCCGAGCCGAGTCGGTGGCCGAATGCCACGAAGGCGAGGTTGGCCGCGTTGAGCATCAGCTCGATCGACATGAAGATGATGAGCGGGTCGCGGCGCACGATGACGCCGACCACGCCGATGGCGAACAGCACGGCCGACAGCCCGAGGTACCAGGACTCGGGGACCATGCTCACTCGGTTCGCCGGCGCGCCAACAGCACGACGCCGACCATCGCGGCGAGCAGCAAGACCGACGTCACCTCGAACGGGAACAGATAGTCGGTGAACAGCAGCCGCGCGATCGCCTCCACGCCGTCGGGCGCCGGCGCCGTCGCCACCGGCGCGCGTCCGCCGCGCGTCCCGATGGTGATGACCGCGACGAGCAGCGCCAGCAGCACGGCGCCCACGGGCAGCGCGAGCACCCGATACAGTCGCCGCGGATCGGGTCCGGTCTCCTCCTTGCCGGGGATCAGCACGAAGATCGCGAACAGAAAGAGCACCATGATGGCACCCGCGTACACCGCCACCTGCGCCACCGCGAGAAACTGCGCGCCGAGCGTCAGATAGAAGATGGCGACGGTGCCGAGATTGACCACGAGGAAGAGCGCGCCGTGGATGGGGTTGCGCTTGAGCACCAGCCCGAGCGCGGAGCCAACCGCCACGCCCGCCAGGAGCACGAACGCGACGGCGCCCATCACACCGTCCGGTCGGCCGGGATGGGCACGGGCGAGCGTGGCACGCCGTCGTGGCCCGCCGGCTCGAGCGCGAGCAGCATCTCCTTCGTATAGATCATGCCGCGCCGGCTGTAGGACGAGAACTCCAGAATGCCGGTGTCCATGCGAATGGCGTCCTCCGGGCACGCCTCCACGCAGAACCCGCAGAAGACGCACTTGCCGAGATCGATGTCGAAGCGCTCCGGCATCTTCTCGATCTCGGGATTGGGGTGCTCTTCGGCCACGATGTAGATGCAGCGCGCCGGGCAGACGGTCTCGCACATCATGCACGCCACGCAGCGCGGCGAGCCGTCCTCGCGGCGCACCAGCCGATGCAGCGAGCGCAGCCGCGGCGACAGCGGCCGCCGCTCTTCGGGGTACTGAATCGTCACCGCGCCGCGCGCGTCCTTGCGCCCGAGCGAGCGCGCGATGTGCTTGCCCATGTTGCGGAAGAAGTGGCCGGCCGTCAGCACCAGCCCGGACACGACCTCCCGGAGATAGAAGCGCTGGGCGACCTTCACGTTCGGCCTCCCCACGCCAGCAGCACCGCGCCGGTCAACACGATGTTGAGGATCGAGAGCGGGAACAGCCCGAGCCAGCCCAGACGCATCGCCTGATCGTAGCGAAAGCGCGGCAGGGTCCAGCGGATGAGCATCAGCACGAAGATCATCACTGCGACCTTGGTCACGAACGATCCGACCTGCAGCAGGCTCACCGTCAGGGAACCGAGCGCGACGACGGTGCCCCACGGAAAGTGAAAACCGTCGGGCAGCAAATACGGCACCTGCCAGCCGCCGAGGAACAGCGACGTGCACAGTCCGGCCAGCACGGTGGTTTCGACCATGTCCGTCATGAGGAACATGCCGAACTTCATGCCGCTGTACTCCACGAAGTACCCGATGATCTCCGACTCGCCCTCGGGCATGTCGAACGGGATCCGCTTCGTGGCGGCGATGCCGGCGGTGACGAACAAGATGAAGGCGAGCGGCTGTGTGAGGATGCCCCACTTCGGGATCCAGCCGAACACCAGGTCGCCCTGCGCGCGAGCGATGTCCTGAAGATTCAGGGAGCCATACCACATGACGACCCCCATGATGGAGGCGCCGATCGCGATCTCGGCAGAGATCATGAGCGCCGCCGCACGCTGTCCGCCGAGCAACGCGTAGTTGTTCGCCGATGACCAGCCGGCCATCATCACACCGTACACGCCGAGCGAGAGCATCGCGAAGATGTAGAGGACGCCGACGTTGAGCGTGATCGCCTGGAGTGGGATCACTCGGTCGCCCACACGCAACGTGTCGCCGAACGGGATCGACGCGAATGCAACGAGCGAGAACAACACGGAGACGAAGGGCGCCAGCACGAAGAGCAGGCGGTCGGCGCGCGCGGGGAGAAAGTCCTCCTTCGTGAGCATCTTCAGCGTGTCGGCCAGCGGATGGAACAATCCCATGGCGCGCAGGCCGAAAATCGACGCGCGGTTGGCGCCGATGCGGTCTTGCATGATCGCCGACTGCTTGCGCTCGACCCAGCCGAGGATGGCGGCAACGTTGAGGACGAAGAACATGACGAAGGCCACGCGCCCGAAGGCGATGCCGAAGTCGGCCAACGCCGTCACGCGGGTGCCTTCGCGCGCCGCCCCGGCGGCTCCGGCGCCGTGGTGGGTGGCGCGCCGGCGAGCATCGCGCCGTCGGACCCGATCGACTGGTACGTGAGCGAGGCGAACGCAGGCACCGCTTTCGCGAGCTCGCGGAACCACAGCTCGGCGCGGCCCAGCGGCGCCGGCCCCCTGAGCGCGTGCAGGACGCGCGCGAACAGGTCCCAGCCGGCCAGCGCGTCGCCGGCGGGTTCGACGGCCGCGCGGAAGCGCTGGACGCGACCCAGGAAGTTGGTGAACGTGCCATCGCGCTCGACCCACGCGGCCAGCGGCAGCACGAGGTGCGCGAGCGTGCTCATTCCGTTGTCGTTGGTGCCGCTGAACACGACGGTGTCGACCCGCCCGAGCGCTTCGGCCACCTCCGTGGCCGACCATCCGCATGCCGTGAGGTCATGCTGCATCACCCAGAGGACTTTCACGCCGCCGGCGCGAGCGCGCGCGAGGATCGGCCCCGCGTCGGCGGGAATCCCGATCGCCTCGGCACCCCGCGCGTTTGGATGACGGTCGGCGCGCAGCAAGAAATCATCGTCGGCGGTCGGCGTTGCCGGCGGCACCGCGAAGGCGAGCTGGCGGATGCCATGGTGCTCGGCCAGGCGCCGCAGCGCGAAGAGATCTTCGTTCGACAGCTCGGGCGACGCGAGGATGGCGATCTCATCGGGCGCGTGGTCACGCAGCGCCGTCACCAGGAGCCCGAGCGCCTCGTCGCGCGCGACGTCCACGCCCTCACGGCGCGCGAACCGGATCCGATTGGGGTCGTCCACGGCGTCGAAGCCGTAGCGCCCGACGTCGCAGATCCACCACGCGTTGACCGCCGCGTTGAACCGCGGCTTGAGCCGGGCGACCCGCCGGCCACCCGCGTGGTGCGGGCGCTTGCGGTTCACGTGCACATCGATGTTGCAGCCGCGCGAGCAGCCGGGGCAGATCGAGGGCGTGGTGTCGAGGTACCAGACGCGCACCTGAAACCGGAAGTCACGATCGGTCAGCGCGCCCACCGGGCAGATGTCGACGACGTTGCCCGAGTAGTTGTTCTCGAGATCCTGGCCCGGGAACAGGCCGATCTCCGAGCGATCGCCGCGGCTGAAGATGCCGAGCTCGCCCGTGCCGGTGATCTCGTCGCAGAAGCGCACGCAGCGCGAGCACAGGATGCACCGCTCGGCATCGAGGATTACGTGCGGGCCGAGCGGCACCGCCTTCGGCTTGTGCACCTTCTCGTCGGTCATGCGCGGGTCGTAGAGCCCGTGCTTCATGTAATAAATCTGCAGCCAGCACTCGCCGGCCTGGTCGCAGACCGGACAGTCGAGCGGATGGTTGATGAGGTGGAACTCCATGATCGACCGACGCGTCTCCTTCACGCGGTCCGTCTCCGTGTGGACGACCATGCCGTCGCCGGCGGTGGTGTTGCACGCAATGGTCGGCCGGGGCGTCTTCTCGATGTCGACCATGCACAGGCGGCATTGGCCGGCGATCGACAGGCTGGGGTGATAGCAATAGTGCGGAATCTCGATGCCCAGGCGCCGCGCCGCCTCGATGAGGTTCGTGCCCGCCTCGACCTCGATCTCCTTGCCGTCGATGGTGACTTTAGGCATGGCTCACGACCGGCATAGCGATTCGAACTCGCCGCGGAACTTCTCGATGTAGGAGATGTACGGGCCAATGGCGCCGTCGTAGAACGCGCAGATCGTCGTGCCGCCGCCGCGCTTGGCGACATCGAGGATCGTGTCGAGATCGTCCTTGCGGCCGTGGCCCTCGAGGACGCGATGAACCATCTTCTCGATCCAGCCGGTCGACTCGCGGCACGGCGTGCACTGTCCGCACGACTCGTGGGCGTAGAAGCGCGCCAGCACGAACAGCGCCTCGGGAATCGACACGCTCTCGTCCATGACAATCACGCCGGCGGAGCCGATCATCGTCCCGGCATTCTTGAGGCCGTCGACGTCCATGGCCACGTCGATCTCGTCCGCGGTGAGGATCGCCGCCGAACCGCCGCCCGGGACCACCGCCTTGAGCCGGCCCGTCCCGCTCACGCCACCGGCCCGCTCGATGAGCTGGCGCAGTGTGATCGAGACCGGCGCCTCGTAGACGCCGGGCTTGTTCACGCGGCCCGAGACCGAGTACATGCGCGTGCCGCCCTGCGTCTTGGTGCCGAGCCCGGCGAACCAGGCGGCGCCACGCTCGATGATCGGCGGCACGCAACAGAGCGTCTCGACGTTGTTCACGATCGTCGGCTGGCCGAAGGCGCCCTTGATCGCGGGGAACGGCGGCTTGATCTTGGGCCAGCCCTTCTTGCCTTCCAACGACGACAGCAGTCCGGTCTCTTCGCCGCAGATGTACGCGCCCGCTCCGCGATGCACGACGACGTCGAATCCCCGTCCGAGCAGTCCGGCGTCGTAGGCCTCTTTGACGGCGGCGCTGAAGCGGCGCCAGGGCTGCACGTACTCGCCGCGGATGTAGACGAAGCCCAGGGCGGAGCGGATGGCGCGCGCGGTGATGAGCATGCCTTCGATGAGCGCGTGCGGGTCGCGCTCGAGCAGATAGCGATCCTTGAACGTGCCGGGCTCGCCCTCGTCGGCGTTGACCACCAGGTAGACGGGCCCGGTGTGTCCTTTCGGGATGAACGACCACTTCATCCCCGTCGGAAAGCCCGCGCCGCCCAGCCCGCGCAGATTGGACTTCTTCACCTCGTCCACCAGCGCCACGGGCTCCATGGTCTGGGCCTTCGTCCACGCCGCGTAGCCACCGGCGTCGCGATACGACGCGAGCGTGTGCGAATCCGAGCGGGCGAAATTCCGCATGAGGACGAGGTCAGCCATCAGCGGAGGGCGTCCAGGATGCGATCGCACTTCTCGGGTGTGAGATTCAGCTCGTACCGGTCGTTGACCTGCGCCATCGGCGCCGCCTCGCACGCGCACAGGCATTCCACCGCCTGCAACGTCACGCGACCGTCCTCGCTCGTCTCGCCGCGTCGAATGCCGAGCCGTGCTTCGAGGTGCCGCAGGATGTCCTGCGCGCCCGCCAGATGGCACGAGAGGTTGTGGCAGACGGCCACGACGTGGCGGCCCTTGGGCTGCTGGAAGTAGAGCGTGTAGAACGTGACGACCTCGTGGACGTGCGCCGGCGAGAGATCGAACAGGCCGGCGACATACGCTTCGGCCTCGAGCGAGATGTAGCCGAACGTGTCCTGGGCCATGTGCAGCACGGGCAGCAGCGCGCCGCGCTTGTCGGGGTAGAGTCCCTGCAGGCGGCGGACTTCCGTGAGCTGCTCCGTCGAAAAGGTGATGGCCGCCGTCATCGGTCCAATTCGCCGCCGATCATGTTCACGGAGCCGAACGTGGGGATGAGGTCCGCGATCATCTCGCCCTCGATCATGCGGTGCAGCGCCGCCATCGGCGGCAGGCACGGCGGGCGGCAGCGCACGCGATAGGGTCGGTCGCCGCCGTCCGAGACGACGTAGAAGCCGAGCTCACCGTTGGCGCCCTCCGAGGCGAAGTACGCCTCGCCCTGCGGCGGCCGGATCCCGTAGCCCTCCATGATCAGCATGAAGTGGTTCATGAGACCCTCGATGGACCCGTACGCCGTCTCCTTGGGCGGCAGCACGACGCGCTTGTCGTGGGCGGTGACGCGCTCGAGCGCCGTGCGATTCTGACCCTGGAGGTTCGGCGACAACGTGATCGGCATGAGCAGCAGCCCCTCGGTCTTGCCCTGCTTGCCCTGGTCGACGTAGGCCGCGGGGTCGATGGGCCGTCCTTCGAAATCCACGTTGATCGGGCCGCCGGGAATCGTGGCGAGCGCCTGCTCGGCGATGCGCATCGACTGCTCCATCTCCGCCATGCGCACGAGATAGCGTGAGTAGTTGTCGCCGTCGTTCTGCGTGGGCACCTCGAACTCCACGCGGTCGTAGGCCCAGTGCGGCGACGCGCGACGCACGTCGTAGCCGACGCCAACGGCGCGCAGCAGCGGCCCCGTGATCGCATAGCCGATCGTCTCGTCGCGCGACAGCGCGCCGATCCCGACCATGCGATCCATGAAGATCCGGTTGCCGGTGAGCAGCCGGTGGACCTCGTCGAGCACCTCGCGGGTCTGCTTGAACGCCGCGCGCACCTTCGCCTCGAAGCCCTCCGGCAGATCGGCCCGCACCCCGCCCACGCGCCCATAGGAGATGGTCAGTCGCGCGCCGGTGACGTCCTCGACCAGCTCCCACAGGAACTCGCGCGCCTTGATCATGTAGAGAAAGACCGTGAACGCGCCGAGTTCCATCGATGACGCGCCGACGCACGTCAGATGGTCGCAGATGCGCGAAATCTCCGACATGATCGTGCGGATGAACTTGCAACGCTCGGTGACGTCGATGCCGAGCAGCTTCTCCACCGCGTTGGCGTAGGCGAAGTTGTTGATGAGCGGCGAGACGTAGTTCAGGCGATCGGTATACGGGATCGCGTTGTTCCAGCCACCCACCTCACAATCCTTCTCGAAGGCGCGGTGCAGATAGCCGATCTCCACCTCGGCCTTGCGGATGATCTCGCCGTCGAGCTCGGCCAGGATGCGGATGATCCCGTGCATGGCCGGGTGCGCCGGGCCCATGCCGACGGTGAGGTTCTGGCCGGAGCCGGTGCCGCTGCCCTCGCCCAGCATGAATTCGCGCCGCGTCGTGGCCGGGGCGGCGTCCATCTCAGATCCTCGGACCGATCAACGGCTGGCGTCGATTGATCGGGTAGTCCTTGCGCAGCGGATGGCCGACGAACTCCTCGTACATCAAGAGCCGGCGCGGATCGGGATGGCCCTCGAAGCGGACACCGAACATGTCCCACACCTCGCGCTCGAACCAGTTGGCGATCGGCCACAGCGGCACAGCCGTCGGCACGACGGCGTCGTCCTCGTCGACGCGCACCTTGACCCGGATGCGGTGATTCCACCGCAGCGAATAGAGATGGTAGACGACTTCGAACCGCGGACCATCCTCGCGGCCGGGATATTTCTGATAGTCGACCGCGGTGAGGTCCATGAGTACGTCGAACCCGAGGTCGGCATCGTCACGGCACAGGCTCAGCGCGGCCGGGAGCGCGGCGGGGTCGACGACCGCCGTGTGATCACCGTGCTGCGCGTGAGTCTCGATCACGGACGAGCCGAGGCGCGCGCGCAGCCGCTCGAGGATTGCCGCGCCGTCCACGGTCCCTAGTACCTCTGGGCCCCGACCGCGATCTTTTCCTGGAGCTTCATGAGCCCGTCGATCACCGATTCCGGACGCGGCGGGCAGCCCGGAATGTACACGTCGACGGGGATGATCGTGTCGATCCCCTGCACGGTCGCGTAGTTGTCGTAAAAGCCGCCGGTGCACGTGCAGACGCCGAATGCGACGACCCACTTCGGCTCGGTCATCTGCTCGTAGATGCGCTTGAGGACCGGGGCCATCTTGTGCGAGATCGTGCCGACGACGAACAGCACGTCGGCCTGCCGCGGTGAAAACCTCGGCAGGCCGGCGCCGAAGCGATCCACGTCGTAATGCGAGCACGCCGTCGCCATGTATTCCATGCCGCAGCAGGCCGTCACGAACGGATACTGGAAGATGGAGTACTTGCGTGCCCACCCGATGGCCTCGTCGAGGCGCGACGTGAAGAAGCTGCCTACTCCCACTCGAGCCCTCCCTTACGCCAGATGTACAGATACCCCAGCATCAGGATGCCGAGGAAGACCATCATCTCGATGAAGCCGAACCAGCCGAGGCGGCGAAAGAGCATCGCCCACAGCCAGAGAAAGAACAGCTCGATATCGAACAAGATGAACAGGATCGCCACCGTCGAGAACTTGATCGGAAAGCGTCCCTCGCTCACCGCGATCGGGTCCTTGCCGCACTCGAACGGCGCGAGCTTCACCGGTGTCAGACGGCGCGGCGCCAGCAACGCGGGAATGCCAAGCAGCGCGCCCGCCACGCCCGCCGCGAAGGCGAAGGTCAGGATGATCGGGAGGTATTCCATTTATAGGAGGTCGGAGGTCGGTTCTGACCGTGGGTGGCCTGAGATAGGTGCGCGTGGTTCCGCTCCGCGGACAGCCGCTGGCTCCGCTCCGCGGACAGCCGTCGATGCGCGGGGCTCCGCTCCGCGGACAGCCGCTGGCTCCGCTCCGCGGACAGCCGTTCCGGCGCTATCAGCTTGCTTCTTGGCGTGGTACGAGCTGCGCACGAGCGGGCCGGCCTCGACGTGCGTGAACCCGAGCGCGCGTCCCGCTTCCGCGAGCTCCGCGAACTCTTCCGGCCGATAGTAGCGGCTCACGGGGAGATGCTGGGCCGACGGCCGCAGATACTGCCCCAGTGTGAGGATCGAGACGCCAACCCCGATCAGGTCGCGCATCGTCGCCAACAGCTCGTCGCGCTCCTCCCCGAGCCCGAGGATGATGCCGGACTTCCTCGGCAGCGTGGGCGCCGTCGCGCGCGCATGCCGGAAGAGCTCGAGCGTGCGCTCGTAGCGCCCACCGTGACGCGCCACGCGGTAGAGGCGCGGCACCGTCTCGGTGTTGTGATTCAGGATATCCGGCGCCGCATCGATGACCGTCGTCAGCGCGGCGGCGTCGCCCTGGAAATCCGGAATCAGGACCTCGACGCGGCAGCGCGGCGCGTGACGGCGCACGGCGCGCACCGTGGCCGCCCAGTGCGCGGCGCCACCATCGGCGAGGTCATCGCGATTCACGGACGTGATCACGACGTATTCGAGCTCGAGATCGCGTACCGCGCGCGCGACGCGCTCGGGCTCTTCACGGTCTTCCCATGTCGGCCGGCCATGGGCGATCGCGCAGTAACCGCAGTTCCGCGTGCAGATATCGCCGAGGATCATGAATGTCGCCGTGGCGTCTTCCCAGCACTCGCCGATGTTCGGACAGTGGGCCTCTTCGCAGACCGAGTGCAGGTTGGCGTCGCGCATCAGCCGCTTGAGGCGCAGGTAGTTCGGTCCGCCCGGTGCACGGACCTTGAGCCATGGCGGTTTGCGCTCGCGAACTTCGACAACGGGAAGGTCGATCCGCATCCTCAAAACCCGCTCATTATGCCACGCCCCTCTGAGCATCGCACGACGGCACGGCTCACATGCGGGCGCTACGGTGGCATTGCGGTTGCTCCGTGCACGATCGAGCACTCATGGTCGCTCACGGAGGAGAGAAATGAAGAAGATGGCGATGGTTTTGTCGTTCCTGCTCGTCGCGGTGCTGCTGCTCGCGCCGGTGACGGCAGCGCTCGCGGGCGGTGGCGGCGCTGGCGGTAGTGGTGGCGGTGCGGGCGGCGGCGCGGGCGCCGGTGCGGGTGCGAGCGGCGGCGCGTCGGGCGGGGCGGGCGGTGCGTCCGGCGGTGCAGGCGGCGCGTCGGGCGGCGCAAGCGGCGCGGCTGGTGCGGGTGCCGCGGGTAGCACCGGGGCGGGCAGCAGCGGCTCGCCGTCGAGCGGCGGCCCCGGCGGCACGGCTGGCAGCACGTCGAGCGGTGGTGGCAGCCCGAGCGCGAGCCCGGGCATCGGCGGCGCGAGCCCCGTCTCGCCCACGCCCGCGGTCCCCACTGGCGTGTGCGCGACCGGCGAGGTGCTGGTCAACGGCGTCTGCGTTCGGAGATAGCGGGAGATAGCGGTGTGATCGTGCCGGCACGGCTCGCGCATAGCGCGCCGTGCCGGCGCATTGGCGCGCCGCGAAGCGACGCGTTCGTCGACACCGTGGCGACAGTGCCCGGTGTCCGGTTCGGCGCTCAGGCGGTTCGGGAGGGCAGCCGCAGCGCGGCGCCCAAGGCGTGCTCGGCGTCGATCGGCTCGAACCTTCCCCAGCCTCCCTCCGGGTACCACGTCACCTCGCCAAAGATCGTCCGTCCACTGACCGAATAGAGGTCGACGCGGACGAAGACAAAGCCGCGTGACAGTCGGCGTGCGCAGTCGAGCATCTCGGCGAGATTGTCCGGCCGCGGGACATCGCGCCCAACGGGCGGATAGATGAGCCGATACGTGTTGATACGACGCCAGTCGGGCGTGAAGAGCTCGCGTCGGTGTCCCGAGAAACGCTGGGCGTCGAACTGAATCAGTCGCGGGTCGCCGCCGAAGCAGAAGAACTTGTAGTCGAACAGGTCGCCCCCGCCGTTGTCGAGCAACGCCTCGGCGATGAGCCGTGGCCGGATGGGTTGATACGCCCACTCGCGTTTGGCACGACCATAGTTGGTCCTCAACCACCGGTCCATCGTCGCTCGAGCGGCCGCCTCGTCGAAGGTGTCGCGATCCCGGCAGACCAGCACCATGCCGGAGCCATGCGTGGCTTTGAGCACGAAGGTCGGCGGGAGCGCGTCGAAATCGACCTCGTCTCCGGAAGTCCAGACGCCGTAGAGCTCGTTCAGATACCGTGGCGAGAGGCGCTGCCCGACGAACTCCCGCACCGCGTATTTGTCGGCGAGCCGCGGCATGATCGGCGACCGCATGTGGTGCATGATCCAGTAAATCTTCTCGTTGAACAGCGTCGGGTTTCGCCAGTCGATCCGGCGCCCGTGCACGCGGCGGAAGCGCCGCGCGAGCACCAGCCGCTCGGGACCGTAGTGCTCGAACAGATCGTCGACGGAGTCGACGATCGGGCGCAGGCGCCAGCGCAATCCAGCCCACACGCTCGCAGTAGTCAATGGAATTCGGCGCGGCATCGGAAAACCAGGACGACGACGACCGGCGACGTCGAGGGTTCGGGCCGGTCGACGCACTACACGTTCAACCCTGCTGGCCACGCGAGTGCTCGGAAGTCAGCGACGCTCGCACTTCGCGAATCCAGCCTATTCACAATGGTGCCGAAGGGGGGACTCGAACCCCCACGGGTTGCCCCACACGCCCCTCAAACGTGCGCGTCTGCCAGTTCCGCCACTTCGGCCCGAAAACAGACGCGAAGTATACCTCAACGCCCGCGCGCGCCAAACCGTCCGACGCTCTGGCGCAGCCGCGGGTCGAGGGCATCGCGAATCCCCTCGCCGAGCAGGTTGTACGAGAGCACGGTCACGAGGATCGCGAGGCCCGGATAGACCGACAACCACCACGCGAGCTCGATGACCTCTTTGCCGTCGTTCAGGATGTTGCCCCACGTCGCGTAGGGCGGACGCACGCCGAGGCCGAGAAACGACAGGCCTGACTCGGTCAGGATGGCCGCAGGAATGCCGAGCGTCATGGCCACCAGAACCGGCGCCATCGCGTTCGGCAAGATGTGTCGCCAGATGATGCGCAGCGCGCTCGCGCCGATCGACTGCGACCAGATCACGAACTCGCGCTCCTTGAGCGCCAGGAACTCCGCGCGCACCAGACGCGCGACGCCCATCCACCCGGTGACGCCGATCACGGCCATGATCGTCCAGATGGACGGCTTGAGGAACGCGAGCACCGCGAGCAGCAGGAAGAAGCGCGGGAAGACCAGCATGAGATCCACCAGCCGCATGACGGCGGCGTCGACCGCGCCGCCGTGGTAGCCGGCGGCCGCGCCGAGCGCGATGCCGATCGCGGTGGCAATGCCGACGGAGACGAAGCCGACGGCCAGCGACACCCGCGCCCCGTAGAGCATGCGCGACAGCACGTCGCGCCCCACCTGATCGGTGCCGAGCCAGTGCCGCGCCGACGGCGGCTCGAGGATCCGCTTGATGTCGACCTTGTGCGGATCGTGTGGGGACACCAGCGGCGCCGCCACCGCCATGATCGCGAGCACGAGCACGATGGCGCCGCCCACCAGGGCCAGGCGATTCTTCGCGAGCGCGCGCCAGAACGCGTTCATCGCCGCCCGCGCCGGCCCACCCGGATCCGCGGGTCGATCAGGCTGTAGGACAGATCGGCGATGAGATTGGCGACCAGCGTGAGGCTCGCCACGATGACCAGGTTGGCCATGATCACCGGGTAATCGCGCTCATAGACGGCCTGCACCATGAGCTGGCCCATGCCCGGGATCGCGAAGATCGTCTCCACGATGACGCTGCCGCCGATGAGGCCCGGCAGCGACAGGCCGAGCACGGTGACGATCGGCAGCATCGCGTTGCGCAGCGCGTGCTTGCCGATGACCACGGACTCCGGCAGGCCCTTGGCGCGCGCCGACTGCACGTAATCCTGCCGAATCACCTCGAGCATCGACTGCCGCATGTAGCGCGAGAAGCCGGCGAGACCGCCGAACGTCGCTACGGTGATCGGTAGGATCAGATGGCTCGCGAAGTCCCACTGCTGCTGCCAGAAGGGCAGGTATTCCCACACGGGCAGCCGCAGGCCCGAGATCGGCAGCCACCCCAGATGGACCCCGAAGAGAATCTGCAGAATCACGGCGAGCCAGAAATCGGGCGTGGCGAAGCCCAAGAAGACGAAGACCGTCGTGGACTTGTCGAAGGTGGAGTATTGGCGCGTCGCCGACGTGACGCCGATCGGCACCGCCATGGCCACGATGATCAGCATCTCGATCACGTTCAGCGCGAGCGTAATGGGTAACCGCTCGCGGATCATCTGGATGACCGGGCGGCCGTGCGGAGCGAACGAGCGGCCGAAGTCGAGGAACACGATGCGCTTGAGCCAGTTCCAGTACTGCACGTGCAGCGGCTTATCCAGGTCATAGAGCTCGCGCATCTGCTGCACCGACGCCCAGGTGGCCGGGTTCAGGTCGCCCGACTGAATCTCCGTGGGATCGCCGGGCGCCAGATGGATGACGAGGAAGGAGATGAACGTGATGCCGATCAGGAGCGGGATCGCGAACAGCAGTCGGCGGACTGCGTAGCCGAGCAGCGCTCAGCCCGCCGTGTACCGTTGCAGCGGCTTCGGCACGAACCACCTGTCGGAGTGCCAGCGGATACCGTTCGGGCCGGGATCGATCCCGTACACGCGCGAGGACACGACGGGCAGCGCGTCGGAGAAGTAGAGGAAGATGAGCGGCAGGTCCTCGGCGAGCAGCTCCTGGAGCCGATGGTAGTACTTGATGCGCTCTTCCCGCACGCAGGTCGTGCGGCCCAATTCGAGCATGCGGTCGACTTCGGGATTCGAGTACGAGATGTGGTTCAGCTTTTCGTTCGCGATCTGTGACGAGTGCCAGACCACATACTGATCGGGATCGATGCCGATGCCCCACCCCAGCACGATCGCCTCGAAGTTCCGCTTCTTGATGTGCTCTTTGAGCAGCGCGGCCCACTCGAGCGTGCGAATCTCCACGCCGACGCCGAGCTCACGCAGCTGCGCCTGCACGATCTCGGCGACTTTCTTACGCTCGTCGTTGCCCTGGTTGGTGAGCAGCTCGAACGTGAACGGCCGACCGTCCTTCACGAGCAGGCCGTGGGCGTTGCGCTCCGTCCACCCCGCCTCGGCGAGCAGGCGCCGGGCCTTGGCCATGTCGTAGGGATAGGTCTTCACCTTGTCGGTGTAGACCCACGTGCCGGGCTTGTAGGGTCCGGTGGCCTCGCGGGCGAGCCCGAGCCGCACGCCGTCGATGACCTCTCGCTTGTCGATGGCGTAGGCGAAGGCGTGACGCACGCGCGGGTCGGCAAAGCGCGGATCCTTGAGGTTGAAGCCGACGTACGTGTAGCCGTTGCCGGGATGCCGGAACTTGCGGTAGGCGTTCTCGAACGCGCGATAGTCGGTCTGGCGCTTGTACTGCAGCGCGGTGAGGGCCGTGGCGTCGACCCCCTTGGCCTTGAGCTCGAGGAACGTCGTGGCCTGGCTCGGAATGATGCGATAGACGATGCGGGAGATGTACGGACGCGCGTCCCAGTAGTCCGGGTTCGAGACGAGCACGATCTTCTCACCCGAGCGCAGCTCCTTGAACCGGTAGGGTCCGGTACCGACGGGCGCGGACCAGTTCTGCGGGGCCTCCTTGATGCGGCCCTCGCGCACGTAGCGCTCGAGCAGGTGCTTGGGAAGCATCGCGGTCGCCCAGTTCGACAGCGCCTTCGCGTACGGCTGGCTGTAGTGGATGCGGACGATGCCGGGCCCATCCACGCTCACGCTCTCCACCAGCTCGTACTCCGACTTGTACGGGCTCGGCACTTTCGGGTCCATGATCGTCTGCCAGGTGAACACGACGTCCTCGGCCGTGAACGGCTGGCCGTCGTGCCACTTCACGCCGGGCCGCAGCTGAAACCTCAAATCGCGACAATCCTTGCTGAATTCCCACGACTGCGCGAGATCGCCGACCGGGTTGAGGTCCTTGTCGAACGTGACGAGACCCGAGTAGATCTGGTTGCCGACCTCGTGCGACGCGCCGTCGCTCGTGATGGTCGGGATGAGGCTCGAGATGTTGCCGAGCAACGAGTCGATGAACGTGTCGCCGTAGGCGGGCGTCACGCTCGCGGCCGAGGCGGCGCCGGTGAGCCCCCGGTCGCCGTCGCGCGAGCAGCCCACGACGGCCATGACGAGCAGGGTAAGCGCTGCCAACGGCCGTCGTGAGGTGCGCCAGCGCACGCCGAGGCCCTCGCGCTACTTCGACGACGCGGGCGGTGTCGCGGGAGCCGCAGGCGCCGGCGTCGCACCGGGCGCGGGGGGCGTCGTAGTCGATGGCGCCGAGACAGGCGGCGCGTCACGGACGACCGACGACGAGCGATCACCGCCGAGGATGGCGAGCGAGAACGAGGTGAGCGTGAAGATGATCGCGATGACGCCGGTGATCTTGCCGAGCACCGTCGGTGTCCCCATCGAGCCGAACACGGCCTGGCTGCCGGCGCCGCCGAAGGCGGAGCCGATGTCCGCGCCCTTGCCCGCCTGCAGCAGGACGATGGCGATGATGGCAAAGCACATCAGCACGTGGACGATGGTCAGCGCGATGATCATCGACTCCCCTCACGTGACGGCGCCGCACGCGCCGCCTTCTTCACGATCGAAACGAATCCGTGTGCGTTGAGGCTGGCGCCCCCGACGAGCGCGCCGTCGATCTCGCCCTCGGCCAGAAGCACATCCACGTTGTCGGCCTTCACGCTGCCGCCGTACAAGATACGCAAGCCCTGAGCGACTTCCTTGGACGCCAGCTCGGAGACGAGCCCCCGCACGTAGCCGTGGACCTCGGCCGCCTGCTGCGGGGTGGCGTTCACCCCGGTGCCGATCGCCCAGACGGGCTCGTAGGCGATGACCAGGCGCGCGACGGCGGCCGTATCGAGGCCCGCGAGGCCGGCGCGCAGCTGCCCCTCCACCGTGGTGAACGTGAGGCCCTGGCGGCGCTCCTCCGCCGTTTCGCCGACGCAGAGCACCGGGGTGAGACCGTGCGCGAGCGCGCCGGTCACCTTCTGGTTGATCAGCTCGTCGGTCTCGCCCATCTCGCGCCGTCGCTCGGAGTGGCCAACGAGCACGCTGCGGCAGCCGAGCTCCACCAGCATCGGCGGCGCGATCTCGCCGGTGTGCGCGCCCGACGCCTCGTGATGGCAGTTCTGCGCGCCGAGGCCGATGGCGGTCCCCTGCACGATCTCGCCAACCGCGGCCAATGCGGTGAACGGCGGACACAGGACGACGTCGACGCCCTTGAAGCGCTTGAGGCCGTCACGGATGCCGGTCGCGAGCGGTCGCGCATCCGCGAGCGTCCCGAACATCTTCCAGTTGCCGATGACGAGCGGCGTGCGCATCAGGCGGCCTCCGTGAGAGCGGCCACGCCGGGCAGCGTGCGCCCCTCGAGGAACTCGAGGAAGGCGCCGCCGGCGGTGGAGATATAGCCGATCTTGTCGCTGACGCCGGCGGCATTGACGGCAGCGATGGTGTCGCCGCCGCCGATCACGGTGAAGGCGGCCGCGCCGGCGACCGCGCGCGCCACCGCCATGGTGCCCGCGGCGAAGGGCGGCTTTTCGAAGACCCCCATCGGGCCGTTCCAGACGATCGTCTTGGCCGTGGCCAGCACCGCGCCGAACCGCTCGACGGTGCGCGGTCCGATGTCGAGGCCCATCTGCGTCTCGGGGATCTCGCGGATGCCGACCGCGCGGCCCGTGGCGCTGTCGACGCCATCGGCGACGATCGCGTCCACCGGCAGCGTGAGCTGCACGCCGCGCCGACGCGCCGCCTCCAGCGCGGCGCGCGCGGTCTCGATGCGGTCGGGCTCCACCAGCGAGCGGCCCACCGCGTGGCCCAGGGCGCGCAGGAACGTGAACGCCATTCCGCCGCCGATGACGAGGGCGTCGACCTTCCCGATGAGGTGCTCGACGAGCGCGACCTTGTCCGACACCTTCGCCCCGCCGAGCACGGCCACCAGCGGGCGCGCCGGGGCTTCGAGGATTCGGCCGAGCGCGGAGAGCTCCTGCTGCATGAGCAGCCCCGCCGCGGCCGGCTGTAGATGATGCGTGATCGCCTCGATCGAGGCGTGTGCGCGGTGCGCCGCCGCGAAGGCATCGTCGACGTAGCAATCGGCCAGCTCGGCCAGCTGCCGGGCAAAGCCGTCGTCGTTCTTCTCCTCCTCCGGGTGGAATCGGAGGTTCTCGAGCAGCAGCAGCTCGCCGGACTTCAGCGCGTGGGCCTGCGCGCGCGCCGCCTCGCCCACGCAGTCCGGCGCGAGCGGGACGGACCGCGCGAGCAGCGCGCCAAGACGCTCGGCCACCGGGGCGAGCGACAGCTTGGGATCGGGACCGCCCTTGGGACGCCCGAGGTGCGACGCGAGGACGACCGCGGCGCCTTGCTCGAGCGCATAGCGGAGGGTCGGCAGCACGGCGCGCAGCCGCGTGTCGTCCGTGACCGCTCCGCCCTCCAGAGGAGCGTTGAGATCGGCGCGAACGAAGACGCGTCGACCCGCCAGGGGCAGGTGCTCGATCGTCAGCTTCGGCAAGGTCAGAGCGTCTTGCCGATGAACTTGATCAGATCACGTACGCGCGACGAGTAGCCCCATTCGTTGTCGTACCAGGCCAGCACCTTGATCAGATTGCCGTCGACGAACGCCGTGGACGGCAGGTCGACGATCGACGAGTGCGGATTGCCGTTGAAGTCGGCGGAGACCAGCTCCTCGTCGGTCGCGTCGAGGATGCCGCGCAGCCCACCCGCCGCGGCCTCGCGGAAGGCGTCGTTGACGGTCTGCGGCGTGGCCGGCCGGTCCAGCTCCGCGACGAGATCGACCACCGACACGTTGGCCGTCGGCACGCGGATGGCGATGCCATCGAGCTTGCCCTTGAGCTTCGGCAGCACGAGCCCCACCGCGGTGGCGGCGCCCGTCGTCGTCGGGATCATGCTCACGGCACCGGCGCGCGCGCGGCGCAGGTCTTTGTGGGGGAAATCGTGGATCGGCTGGTCGTTGGTGTAGGAGTGCACGGTCGTCATGAAGCCGCGCTTGATGCCGAACTTGTCGTCCAGGACCTTGGCCGTGGTGGCCAGGCAGTTGGTCGTGCACGACGCGTTCGAGATGATCCGGTGCTTCGCGGGGTCGTAGGCCTTCTCGTTGACGCCCAGCACGACCGTGACGTCCGGATCCTTCGCGGGCGCCGTGATAATGACCTTCTTCGCGCCGGCCGCGATGTGCTTGCTCGCGGTCGCGGTGTCCCGGAAGATGCCCGTCGACTCGACCACCACGTCGACGCCGAGCTCGCGCCACGGCAGCGCCGCCGGGTCCTTGATCGCACACACGCGGATCTCGCGTCCGTTCACGAAGATGGCTTCGCCCTTGGCGGTCACTTCCGCCTTGAGCCCGCCGTGGACGGAGTCGTGCTTGAGCAGGTGGGCCAGGGTCTTGGCATCCGCCAGGTCATTGACGCCGACCACTTCGATATCGCCTGCCGCCTCGAGCGCGGTGCGGAAGAAGACGCGTCCTATGCGGCCGAAGCCGTTGACGCCGACTCGAATACTCATGGAAGAGCTCCTTGTGGGGCGAACATTACGGGGTCCTTAACGATCGGAGCAAATTATACGGCCGCTTACGACACACGAGCAACTACCAGCACACCGACCGAGCGTGCGCCGGCGGCGCGCAGAGCGCGCGCGCACTCGGCCGCAGTGGCCCCCGTCGTCAGCACGTCGTCCACCACCACCACGTCCGCGCCCGCGGCCGCCGTCGAGGCCACGAATGCGCCGCGGACGTTGTCCCGCCGCTCATTGGCACTGAGGGCGGTCTGGGGCGCCGTCGCGCGGGAACGCGCCAGCCAGCGCGGGCGCCACGGCGCCTGGAGCGCGTGCGCCACCCGCTCGGCAAGCAGCGCCGCTTGATTGAAGCCGCGCTCCCGCTCGCGTTCGCGCCCCAGCGGCACCGGCACGATCACGGCACCGGCCGGCACCGCCGCCGCACATTGCTCGACCACGAGCGCGGCGAGGGGCCGCGCCAGCGCGACCCGGCGGCCGAATTTGAAGCGCTGGATGGCCTCGCGCAGCGGACCGGCGTAGAGCGCGGCGGCACGCGCCCAGTCGAAGGCCGCCGGCGCGACGGCACAGGCGCCGCACTCCCGCGCGACGCCGAGGGTCGGCGAGCGTTCGGGGGTTGGGGGGGCCGATTCGGGGCCCTCCACGTGGATGCCCGCGCCGCAGCGGCTGCACAGCGGCGGCTCGATCCGCACGATGCCGTTCCAGCATGCACCGCAGAGCGGATCACGCCGGCCCTCGCCGAGACTCGCCTCGCACACGGGACAGCACGCGGGAAAGACGAGGTCGAGCGCGGCCACCGCCCATCCCCGCACGGCGCGGCTCAGCGCGCGGAGGCGGGGCGCAGCGTGTTCCAGCGCCGGCACGCATCACAGCGGTCCTGCCAGCGCGGCGCGGTGGCGCCACACGCGGTGCATCGGTGTGGCCAGTCGAAGCCGTGCGCCAGGCGCAGCGCGCGGCGATACTCGTCGAACGCCTCGCGCGTCTCTCCGCGGCGCTCGAAGACGGCGCCGAGGAAGGCGTGGACGGTCGGCAAATCGGGGGCGCGCACCTCGATCTTTTCGAACTGGTCGGCCGCCTCGTCCAGCATCTCGAGCTCGAAGTACACGCGGCCGAGCGCCGCCGCCAACGCGAGATCGTCGGGGGCGCGCTCGGCCGCCGAGCGATAGAGCGCGATCATGCGACTGGGGCGAGCCTGCTCGCGATACGCGCGCTCCAGCCGCGCCAAGAGCGGCAGCACGGGGTGCGTCTCGGCGGCGCGCTCCCACACGCGCACCGCTTCGCGCGCGTCGCCTCCCGCCTCGAGCGCATCACCGAGCGCCACCGAGGCCGGCACGAAGTCGCGATCGGCGCGCAGCGCCGCGCGAAAGTGTCCGGCGGCGGCGTTGGCTTCGCCGCGCGCCAGCTCGAGGCGTCCGAGCTCGTAGTACCCGGCGGCGAGCCATTCCGCCTCTGCGTGACGCTCGCGCGACGGCGCCAGCTCGAGGATGCTCTGCTGCAGCGCGATGGCGTCGTCCCAGTCGCGCGCCTCTACCGCGAGGTCGCGCAGCGCGTGTAGCGCGCCGGCGTGAGCGGGCCAGCGCTGCACCACGTAACGAAACAGTGTGCGGGCCTCCTCCGGGTGGCCGGCGGCCCGCGCGGCTTCCGCGGCGCGCATGGCCTCCTCGGCCTGCGGATCGTTTTCGCCGCTCGCCGGCGCGCGCTCGAGACCCAGCACGCGCAGGGCGCGATGGCCGAGGGCGACGAGCGAGTCGAGTGAGAAGCGGGCCGGCACGAGCGGCATGTGGGGCGGGCGGGACGGCGGGCGAAGCGGGCGGCTAGCCGGCCGCCATCCGCTCCTCCTGCTCGATCACACGCTGGCAGTCGATGCAATGGCGCGCGAAGGGGAGCGCCTCCAGACGCTTGTCACCGATGGCCTCGCCGCAGCGCTCGCAGTTGCCGAACGAGCCATCGTCGATTTTCTGGAGCGCCGAGACGACGTCGCGGAGGATTCGACGGTCGCCGTTGCCGAGCTCGAAGAAGAATTCGCGCGTGTAAGCGGTGTTCGCCTGGTCACCGAGGTCTTTGATGGAGTCGTCTTCCTGATCTTTGCCGTACAGCGCCGTGCGACCGACCTCGTCGGCCAGCTGCCGGTGCTTCTCGATCAGGCGCTTCCTGAACTGCACCAATCGATCTTTTCTCATCACGACCTCCGTCGGACCACGCCGCACAGCGTAGAACGTCGCGCGCGGTTCGAATTAATTCGTACGCTAGCACGCGCGCCGGGCGGCGCGCAAGCCACGAGCGCTTTTGTTTGTCCACATTTATCCACGTTTGTCCACTGTGCCAAACGATCGACGGCGCGCGTACGTGCGGCGAGAACCTCCGGCGAGGTCGTGCGTCGCGCCGACGGTCTCAGTCGACGCCGTTCGTCTCGGACGGCGTCACCCGCCGTCTTCGGCCGAGGACACCGAGAGCGACGGGGCGTCGCCCCACAGGCGTTCGAGCGCGTAATAGGCGCGCGTGTCCTCGAGGAACACGTGCATGAGCACGTCACCGTAGTCGAGCAGCACCCAGCCGCTCTCCGCCTGTCCCTCGGCGTGCAGCGGCCGGACGCCGTCCGTCTTGAGCTCGTCGCGAATCGCCTCGGCGATCGTCTTGACGTGAGGCGCCGAGCGCCCGCTACAGACGAGGAAGTAATCCGTCACGCTCGAGACGTGCTGCACGTCGAGCACGGTGAGGTCGAGGGCTTTTTTGTCGAGCGCCGTGCGCGCGGCGCGCCTGACTTTCCGCTCGGCGGACGACCCCGCCATCAGGCCGGCGACTCCCGATAGAGCCCGTGCGCGCGAATGTAGTCCGCGACCGTGGGCGGCAGCCGAAAGGCGAGCGAGCGCCCCTCGCGCACGCGCCGCCGAAGCTCGGATGCGGAGATGGGCATGGAGGCGGCGGCCGAGACGATGACGCCGCGATCGGGCACGCGCCCCCCCTCGACGGTGACGAAGCCGCCGTCGACGCCAATCTCACGCAGGACCTTCTGGGCGGCCTCGCTCTCGCGATCGAACGGGCTGCCGACGCGAGGGACGATCACCAGCCGCGCGAGCTGCGCCACACGGCGGGGCTCACGCCACGACAGCAAGTCCAGGAACGTCTCGGACCCCACGATGAGGAACAGCGCCTGGCTCGGCCGCGCGAGCCCGGCGAGCGTGTCGACGGTGAACGAGGGACCGGGCCGCGTGAGCTCGACGTCGGAGACCTCGAAGCCGCGGTGACCCTGCGTGGCCAGCCGTACCATCGCCAGCCGCTCCTCGGGCGGCGCGAGGCGCGAGGGATCTTTGTGCGGCGGATGCTTGGCGGGGACGAACAGCACGCGGTCCAGGTCGAGGATCTCGAGCAGATCGTCGGCCAGCAGCAGGTGGCCGTAGTGAATCGGGTTGAAGGAGCCGCCGAAGACCGCGGTGCGCGGCACTCGGACTATTCCCGCACCTGACCGTCGCCCTGCACCACGAACTTCGTCGTCGTCAGCTCGCGCACGCCGACCGGCCCGCGCGCGTGCACGCGCGACGTGGAAATGCCCATCTCGGCGCCCATGCCGAACTGGTTGCCGTCGAGCAGCCGCGGCGAGGCGTTGACGAGGACGCCGGCCGCGTCGACTTCCCGCGCGAAGCGGCGCGCGCGCGGCAGATCGGCCGTGACGATGGCCTCCGCGAGCCCGGTCCCGTGGGCGCGGATGTGCTCGAGCGCCTCGTCGAGCCCCTCGACGACGCGGATGGCGAGCACGAGATCGAGGTACTCGGCGTCCCAGTCGGCGTCGGTGGCCTCGAGCGCCGAGGGCACCAGCGCGCGCGTGCGCGGGCAGCCGCGCAGCTCGACCCCGGCCGCTTTCAGCTGCGCGGCGACGGCAGGCAGGAACCGCTCGGCGATGGCGCGATCCACCAGCAGCGTCTCGAGCGCGTTGCACACCGACGGCCGGTGCGTCTTGGCGTTGACGACGATGGCCGCCGCCATGTCGGGGTCGGCGGCGGCGTCGACGAAGACGTGCACCACGCCCTTGTCGTGTTTCAAGACCGGCACGCGCGAGCGCTCGGCGACCCAGCGCACGAACTCTTCGCCGCCACGCGGGATCACGAGATCGAGGTAGCGATCCTGCTCCAGCATGGCGCCCACCGCGTCGCGGTCGGTGACCTCGATGAACTGGATGGCGTCGGGCGGCGCGCCGGTCTTCTCTAGGGCCTTGGCCAGCACGGCCGCGATGAACGTGTTGGACTCGATCGCCTCGCTGCCGCCCCGCAGCAGCACCGCGTTGCCGGACTTCACGCACAGCCCTGCGGCGTCGGCCGTGACGTTCGGCCGCGACTCGTAGATGAAGCCGATGACACCGAGCGGCACGCGCACACGAGAGATCTCGATGCCGTTCGGGCGCCGCCACGACTCCACGACGGTGCCGACGGGATCGGGGAGCGCAGCGATCTGCCGCAGCCCGTTGGCCATGTCCTCGATCCGGCGCTCGGTGAGCGTGAGGCGGTCGACAAACGCGCGCGCCAGACCTTTCGTCCGTGCGCGCTCGAGATCGCCGCGGTTGGCATCGAGCAGCGCGGCGCTCTTTTCCTCGAGCGCCCGCGCCATCTGCATCAGCGCCTCGTCCTTCACGCGCGTGCCGCACACGGACAGCGCGTGGGCCGCTGCGCGCGCCGCGCGCGCCTTCGACTCGACCAGCTGCCTCACGTCCATGACTTATTTGTATCAGGGGGGAGCGACCGCCGCTTCCCCCCGACACCCCCCCAACGGGATGACGCGTGCCGCGGATCCTGGGTCACAGAATCACCAGATTGTCGCGGTGGATGACCTCGTCGACGCTCTTGTACCCGAGCCGCGT
>Ga0114129_10003143_pt1 | contig 23175 bp, 14 predicted proteins | sample RhiMetdeltSRZDD1_FD_80071 | JGI IMG/M metagenome (GOLD analysis project Ga0114129, IMG submission 80071) | Populus rhizosphere microbial communities from Tennessee, USA - Rhizosphere MetaG P. deltoides SRZDD1 (version 2) (version 2) | ecosystem: Host-associated > Plants > Roots > Rhizosphere >... | reverse complement strand
TCGAACGTGCCTTGACCGATTGGCGGTATGCCACCACGGATTACTTCCGCACGATGGGGATCACGATTGTCGCGGGCCGCGGCTTCGACGAACGTGATCGTCAGGGCGCTCCCCCGGTCGCCGTCGTGAACGAGACGTTTGCACGGCGATTCTTCAGGGGGACGAGCGCGCTCGGCCGCCATATTCGCGTGTTCGACAGCGACGGTGCAATCGAGATCGTCGGGATTGCCAAAGACGTTCGCGAGCAGGGGCTCACGCGCAATCTGCCGGCGTTGATGTACGTGCCAGTCTCGCAGGCGAATCCCGCGGGCATCCGCGCCTCGCACACGTACTTCCAAATGAGCTGGGTGGTCAGGACCAGCAACACCGGACCCGAGATGGCGCGAGCGATTCGCGAGCAGATCCGCGCGCTCGATCCCGCCCAGCCGTTCTCTGCGTTCAAGACAATGGACGAAGTCAAGATGGGGGAACTGGTGACGGAACAGTTTCAGATGACGCTGCTCGCCGCCTTCGCCGGAATCGGATTGCTGCTGGCGGCCGCGGGCATCTACGGCCTCATCTCGTACTCGGTTGCGCAGCGGACGCGCGAGTTCGGCATCCGCATGGCGCTTGGCGCGAGTCGCAGCCTGATTCTGAGGTCGGTCGTGCTGCAGGGCGCGCTGCTCGCACTGATTGGCGTCGCGATTGGTGTCGCCGGCGCCGCCGCGTTCGCGCGTACGCTGCGAACGTTCGTCTGGGGCGTCAGCACACTCGACCCGGCGACGTTCACGATTGTCGCGTTGATCCTTCTCGCCGTCGCATCGCTTGCGAGCCTCGTCCCCGCCGTTCGCGCCATTCGGCTGAACCCAGTTGCCGCGTTGAGAGAGTAAATCTGAGGTGGGTTGTAGGGCGGGGCTTTCAAGCCCCGCCGCGCCGGCGCGGTCTGAAGACCGCGCCCTACGAACCGACGAACGCACGTGCGGCGTGGTCTGACGATCCCCGCCCTGCAATCCACGAACCGCAATCCCCAACCGCGAATCCCGAACCCCGAATCCCGAACCCCGAATCCCGAACCCCGAATCCCGAATCCCGGCCGAACGAGCTACCGAGCGACCGAACTACCGAGCCACCGGCGGAACGGCTAACCTGATCGAGATCGGGTCTAATAGGGTACGAATGCGTTTGCGCCCCACGATCCTGATTGGTTTGCTGCTCTGTCTGGTCGCGACCGTCCGCGCTGCCGAGGCGTGCAGCTGCATCGAGGCGGGACCAGCTTGTCAGGAGTACTGGAGGGGCTCGGCGGTATTCCTCGGGCGAGTCGACGCCATTACGCGAGCGCCTACGAAGGCAGGCACAGCGTTCCCGTTCTCGCGGCGCGTCAAGTTCACTGTGCTCGAAGGATACCGCGGTGTGTCGAAAGGCGAGGCCGAGGTGCAGACGGGCAGCGGCGGTGGCGACTGCGGATATCAGTTCACCGAAGGCATCGAGTACATCGTCTACGCATTCGGTAACGAGAGCACTGGTGTTCTGACGACAGGAATCTGCTCGAGGACGAAGCGAGCGTCCGAAGCGACGGAGGATCTCGCGTACGCGCGTGCGCTCGCCTCGGGTGTCGCCTCACCCGGTCGGATCACCGGAACCGTCAAGCTCGCCGATCGCTCGCTCGCGCGCCAGCGCGCGCGCGATCCCGTTCCTCTGCCGGGTGTGACCGTGCGCCTGGAGAAGAACGGGAGCGCGATCGACACCGCCACCAACTCGCAAGGGAATTTCTCGGCCGAAGGAATCGCGCCCGGCACGTACACGGTGGCGGTTCAACTGTCACCGGCGTACTACGCGGAGGTTTCTCCCAAGGCCGTCGAGTTGCTCGATCCAAATGGCTGCGCCGAGGTCACTGCCGTCGTGCGTTATGAAGGACACGTCAGTGGACGGATCGTCGACGCATCGGGTCGTCCCCTCCCCGGCGTTACGATCGACCTGACTGTGCCGACGGGGCTCGATCAGCAGTACGGACCGGAGCGGCTCCGTGTTCTGAGCGACAGAGAGGGAAAGTACAAGTTGACCCACGTTCCGCCCGGGACGTTCGTCGTCGCCATCAATACCGAGCGTAATCGCGACGGAGATCTGCCGCAGCCAAGAGTTTTCCATCCCGGCGTCGAGATGCTCGCGGGCGCGACGCGCGTGGCCCTCACAGGCGGCCAGCGGGTCGAGCTGCCGGACTTTGTACTTCCGTCACATGTTGCTTACACGACCGTCGAGGGAATCGTCCTGGGCCCCGATGGCGCACCCGTGACAGGAGCACGGGTCTACCTTAAAGGACCGTCCGACAGCGACTACATCCTGGGGACACCCGCGCTGACCGACGGGAACGGGCGATTCATCCTGGCAGCCATCAACGGGCAATCGTACCGGCTCTTCGCAGAGCGCGTCAGCGGTGAAGGCCCGACCTATCGATTCGACTCCTCCGAGCAAATCCCGTTTGATGCCAGGCCGGGCCTGGCACCTGTCAAGCTTGTCCTCCGGCGGCGTTATTAGCCCTGATGCGAGAATTCAGGCCTTGCGCTCATGGCTCTCGGCTTTGGGCCTTCGAGAAGACCTGCGCAACAAGTATCGACGATAATTTACACGCGGTGAACAGAGCGAGGTCGCCTGCGCAATGTTCGGTTTAACTTCCGCGAGCGTTTCACTGTCTAAGAGACACCATGCGGATTCTGCGAGGCGTATCCAGTCGGTCTCTGCCGTGCGGCTGCCTGGCCGGCATCTATGAAACCTACGACGGGACGATTGTCGGCATTCTCGACGCGCGCGGTCCGTCTTGTTCGGATCCGGACCACACGCTCGAGAACGTCATACCCGTTCCACCGGGACGACCCCTTGCGTCCGTGATGACGCGACCTAGAAGTACTTCTTCAGACCGATCGTAATGGCGGCCCCGTCGGGGTTAAACGACCCGTTCAGGATGTCGCTGACGATGTGATATCGCAGCTCGCCTTTGATCGACACGGTGCGGCTCGTGAAGCACTCGATGCCGCCCAGCAGCGTCGCACCCAGCGTGTCCTCAGAGTCTCCGACATTCCTGCCGTTGTCCTTGAACTGCAGGAAGTACGCGCCGATGCCCGCTCCTACGAACGGGTGCACCTTTCCACCTTCCCAGTTGTAAACGACATCCAGCGGTATGTGGATGTATCGCAGCGAATCCTCGTCTTCGCGATCGAATTCCGGGTTCGAGTAGCCGAGGCCGGTCCGGATGCTCGCCGCGGCGTCAGGTAGTATTCGAAGAAGCCTTCGAGGGTGAGCTCGACGGCCCTGCGCGTCGGCAACCACAGGGAACGTCAGCAATAATGCAGTGGCGAGAAATCTCTTCGAGCTCATCAGTGCGTCCTCCGTCATGCGCGTTATGCCGCTGGCGCCCCGCGTGCCGTGATGATGGGAAGTCCGGTGCCCGCGGCAGAGCTCATCCAACGCAACGTGCATGAAGATCGCAACCTGGAACGTCAACGGCATCCGCAAGCGGCAGGCGGAAGTACAGGAATGGATCGATCGCGAGCGCCCTCACATCGCGTGTCTGCAGGAAATCAAGGCGCCAGCGGATCAAATCCCCGTCGCACTGTGCGAGATGGAGGGGTACTGGTGTTATTGGCACGGGACGACCGGCTACTCAGGTGTGGGACTCCACATCAGCATGGAGATCGCCCCGGAGCGGCCGCTGTTCTCTCACCCGCCGTTCGATTACGAAAACCGGATCGTCGTGGTCCGGCTGCCGCGAATCACGGTTGCGTCGGTCTACGTGCCGAATGGCGGCAAAGATTTTCCAGCAAAGATGCAATTCCTCGCCGCGCTCGAGCTCTTCGCGAAGGAAGGGTCGGCTGAACCCCAACCGCTGGTCATCTGCGGCGATCTCAACATCGCGCGAACCGACATGGACGTGCATCCGAAGGAGCGCAAGCCGAAGGCAATCGGCCAGCTTCCCGAGGAACGCGATCAGCTGGAACGAATCATCGGGAGCGGGTTCGTCGACGTCGGTCGCGCGCTCGATCCCGAGAACGACCAGCTGTTCACGTGGTGGGCCCCGTGGCGGAACCTGCGTCAGCGGAACATCGGCTGGCGGCTTGATTACGTCCTTGCGACGCATGCGCTTTTCCTGCGCGCCCGGAGCTGCGTGGTCCAGCGTGAGGTCGGGACGAGCGATCACGCGCCTGTCATTGCGGACTTTGATGACTGAGAAGATCAGGCTCTGGGCTCGGGGCTCTGGGCTTTGGGCGGGATCGTCACCTGTGTTGGTGTAGGGCGCGGTCTTCAGACCGCGCCGGGGTGAGCCCAAAGCCAAGAGCCGTGAGCCGCAAAGCCGGCTCTTGACAAGCGCGCTACTAAATACTAAATAGTTAGTAGACATCGGTCCGGCTGAAGCCGGACGCTACACATGCGCACACCCCATCCCACCCTCACCCCGCAGGAGCTGGCCATCATGAAGGTCATCTGGCGCCTGGGGAAAGCCACTGTGCGCGACGTGTTCGACGCGTTGCGCGAGAACCGGACCGTCGCCTACACGACCGTGATGACGATGATGAAGATCCTGGAGGAGAAAGGATACCTGACAAAGAGCCGCGTCGACCGGGCGTACGTGTATCGTCCCGCGCGCCCGCGCCAGCAGGTCGTCGGAGCGATGGTGCGCGATTTCGTGGACCGCGTGTTCGACGGGGCGGCCGGTTCGCTGCTGTTGCACCTGGCAAAGGACCGCCGCCTCTCGAAGGAAGAGCGCGCGAGTATTCGGCGCGCGATCGAGGAGATGAAGGAATGACCCTCCATGCGCATCTCGCCAACCTGTTCGCGTGGAGCCTTCAGGTCGCCGTCCTGATCGCCGCCGGCGGAGCGCTCCCAGGGCTTCTCCGCGTCCGGGATCCCGGTGCGCGTCACCTCCATTTCCGGACCTTGCTCATTGTTTGTCTGCTGCTGCCGGCAGTGCAGCCATGGCAGGCAACAGGTTCCGTGGCGGACTCGACGTCTTTCACGAGCGTCGGCCCGATCATTCCCTCTCTCCAGCCTTCGGCCGATCCCGCACCACCGATCAATTGGTGGCCATCGCTGAGCACCACGCTCAGCGAGTGGCCTGCGATCGCGAGCAGTGTCCTGATCGCGGGCGCGCTCATTCGCCTGACCTGGATCGCAGTAGGCGTGCTGCGTCTTCGGCGGCTACGGTCGATTGGGGAGCCGATGGCGTGGAGTGAAAACGACGAGCGGCGCAACGACATCGAACGGCTCCGCATCGACGTCCGCTGTGTGCCATCGCTTCGCCAGCCGGTGACCTTCGGTCTGTTGCGACCTGTCGTGATGCTGCCGGCAACATTCGACGCGCTCTCTCCAGGAGCGCGGCACGCCATCCTGGAGCACGAGCTGTGGCACGTCCGGCGGCGCGACTGGCTCTGGCTCGTTGCCGAAGAAATCGTTCGCGCGATCCTGTGGTTCCATCCCGCAATCGCCTGGCTCATCTCGCGTATCCAGACGTCGCGCGAGGAAGTCGTGGACGAGCTGACGGTGCTGGCGACGAACGAGCGCCGGAGCTATCTCGAAGCACTGCTCGCCTTCGCCGACGAGCCTTCGCCCTTCCCCGCCGCGCCGTTCGCGCGCCGTCGTCACCTGTTCCACCGGATGGTTCTGATCTCGAGGGAGGCTGTCATGTCGTCGAGAAGAATCGCAGCATCGTTCACCGCGATGGCGGTTGTCGTCATCGGGGCGGCAACGTACGGCGTCTCCGCCTTCCCCTTGAAGGCAGCGCCGACGTCGGTCGCCGCGCAAGGCGCTGCCGCGGAGCGTGTTCCTGCCTCCGGGCTTCTCCGCTCTCGGGATTCGCTCGCGGTCCGCGGCTCTCAGCAGCCGCCACCACCAGATCCGAAAGCCGCCGCGGCGAGCTCATCGACCGCGCGCGAGGCAGAGCTGAAGCAGACCATCGCGTCATCATCGCGTAATGCCGGACCCTATCTCGAGCTCGCCAGGCTCCAGGAGGATCGTGGTGCAGTCGCGGACGCCGAAGCCACGTTCGTCGCCGCGCGGACCGCGATGCCGAACAACACGCCAATCCTGACTGCTCTCGCGCAGTTCTACAGTCGTCGCGGCGAGTTCGACCGCGCGATCTCGACCCTGGAAGAAGTGGCCGCGATCGATCCGTCTGATCCGGCACGGCAGCAGCTCATTGCGACTTTCTACTGGGACAAGGTGTTCAAGGACGCGTCGCTGCCGTCAACGGCAAAGCTGGCGTACATCCAGTCCGGCATTGCCGCCACCGACCGCGCGCTCGCCATCAACTCCGAATACGTCGAGGCGCTGACGTACAAGAACATCTTTCTCCGCATGCAGGCGAACATGACCAGGGATAGCGCGACGCAGCAAAAACTGATCGCCGAGGCCGACCGGCTGCGCAATCGCGCAATGGAGCTGCGGCATACATACGCTGCTTCGCTGCCGCCTCCTCCGCCTCCACCTCCGCCGCCGGGCGGATCGCAGACCTCGTCAGCGGTCGGGGGTCAGGCGGCAGTCCGCGTCGGCGGGAACATCAAGCCGCCGACGAAGACAAAGCATGTGACCCCTGTTTATCCACCCGAGGCGGAAGCCGCCAAGGTCACCGGAGTCGTGATCATCGAAGCGATGATCGATCAGCAGGGCCGCGTGAGTGATGCCCGGGTGCTCCGCTCGATTCCGTTGCTCGATCAGGCAGCGGTCGAAGCCGTGCGGCAGTGGGAATTCGAGCCCACGTTCCTGAACGGTCAGGCAGTACCGGTCGTCATGACGGTGACGGTGAATTTTGCCCTGCAGTAGCAATCAGCAATCGGCAATCCGGTAATCTGCAGTCAGCAATCGGAGTGTTCTTCCCAGACCTGGCACAGGTGAACGACGACCTCGACCGCCTTGTCCATGTCCTGAGCCGAAAGCCACTCGAGGCGTGAGTGGAAATTGTGCTCGCCTGCGAAGAGATTGGGCGTCGGCAGACCCATGAACGACAGGCGCGATCCGTCGGTGCCGCCTCGGATTGGCTTCTCGATCGGCTCGAGGCCGGCCCGCCGGATCGCCTCGCGCGCACGCGCGACGACGGCCGGGTTGGCATCGAGGACCTCGCGCATGTTCCGGTACGATTCCTCCACGGCGAACTCGACGGTCGCTCGTGGTTCCCCGGCGATCGTTTCGCGCGCCAGTTTTTCGATGAACGCCTCCTTCTCTTTCAGCCCCTCAGTCGCGAAGTCGCGAATCAGGATCTTGATGCTCGTTCGATCGACTGACGCCTCCATCTGATACGGGTGCACATAGCCCTCGTAGCCCTCGGTTGTTTCGGGCGACAGCCAATCCGCCGGGAGGCACGCGACGAACGCTGCGGCGAGCTTGATCGCGTTGACCATGCGTCCTTTCGCGTACCCGGGATGCGTGTTGAATCCCTTGAACGTCACGGTAATCGCGTCGGCCGAGAAGCTCTCGTACTCCAGTTCTCCCACGCCGCCGCCGTCCAGCGTATACGCGCACGTTGCACCGAATTTCGCGACGTCGAAATGCTGGGCGCCGCGGCCGACCTCTTCGTCGGGCGTGAATGCGATGCGCACCGCACCGTGCGGGATCTCCGGTTGCGCCATCAAGTGCTCGACCGCCGCCATGATCTCGGCGACGCCGGCCTTGTCGTCCGCGCCGAGAAGCGTCAAGCCCGAGGCCGTCACGATGTCATGTCCGATCCTGCCGGCAAACACGGCATCCTCGGACGCTCTGAGCACCGCCGTGGGATCGTCGGGCAGTACCAGATCACGGCCGTCGTAGCGCTCGTGCACGATCGGCCGCACGTCACTCCCCGGCATCTCTGGTGACGTGTCAACGTGCGCGATGAACCCGATCACCGGCACGCCAGACTTCGTGGTCGTCGCAGGGACCGTGGCCATCACATACCCGTACTCGTCCATGGCCGCATCGCGCACGCCGAGCTCGTGCAGCTCCTCAACGAGCTGACGCAACAGCGTCAGCTGGCCGGGCGTGCTGGGGAACGATATGGATCGTTCGTCGGATCGAGTATCGATGCGAACGTAGCGGAGGAAGCGCTCGAGGGCGGATGTCTTCATGGCAGGGGGTTGGCTCAAGGCTTTTGGCTCTTGGCTTTCGGCACGATCGCCTTCCGGCGGGCTACGAGCCACCGAGCTACCGAACGACCGAGCTACCGAACGACCGGCGGAGCCGCTTCGATCAAGCGCGCGAGCGATCGAATGTCCGCCTGATGCACCAACAAGAGATCGGTAGCACGAGAGGCTTCGACGAGAGCCTTGCGACCACTTCTGGGGATCCGGTTCGCTCTGACAGCCTCATTCCTCAGCACCGCGAGGCAGATTCTCAGGTACTTCACGATGTCTTCCAGCCCTGTTCCGTAGTACGCGATCCAGTTGGCGAACAGCCGAGACGCCAGATAACGCTTGATTGGGCGTTCGTACTCGGACCACCAGCGCGGCACGTCGCGCCAGCCGACACGGTAGTCGGTCACGTCCGGTGGGATGGTGAGGTCATCAGGAACGGAGTCACGTGCGATCGACACCCGCCGGAGGTCCTCGCTCGTGTCCCCAGGCGTTGAGAGCATGGACACGATCGAATGCGCGTTCCACGGCTTCGGCGAGCGGCTCATCGCCTGGCGTCCAGCGCAGTACGTCTGCGGTTGCCGCAGCAATCGCGTCGAGCGTCTGTTCCGGTGAGAGTTCACTGCGACCGAACGTCTCGAGGCCGCGTCGTTCCCAGGCATCGTAACCGTCCGCGTCCGTGAGAAGTCCGGGACGAACCAGCGGCGGCAGCGCGGTCGTCGCATCCAGTCCTTCAACGTCGCCTTCGAGTGTCAGCGAAGACGGTGCCGCAATTCGACGCCCGGCAGTCTCGCAAACAGCAGCCCCGCGGCTGTTGGACAGAGGTGCGAAAGCGTGACGAACGTTCCGCGGCGATCGCGCAAGACAACGCGCGGAAAATGACGACAGGCAGACGGGAGCAGCCGGGAACCGAGCTGTCGGTGAATCGCGCAGAGTCGATCGTCTTCGAAGAAAACGCATCGTCCGTCGCCGCAAGATCCGAGGACCGCCGCAGCGCCGTCGGGCGGGGGGTCATCCGTGACGAACAGCTGCCGTGACCCGCCAGCGCCGAAGTGGATTATCAGCTGATGCAGCGTCGCGGCATCCACCGGGATGTGCCAGCCGGCCGTGCAGCAGGCGCCCATGTGCTGGCAGACATACGAGGCGTGAATATCCAAACAAGACGCGGCACCTGACGGGCTTGCGGCAACTGAACTTTCACCACGTGCAGTTTTGTAATCCGGATGACGCAAATGGGACACTGCTGCAGCTGCCCGGAGCGTTCGACGCTCGAAATCGGCGGACGCCCCTTCGGCTCGGTACTTGCTGCTCACCAGAACCCGTCATGTCCGATCGGCATACCTTCGGTCCACGTCTACGCAGCGAGCGGGAGCGTCGCGGTATTTCGCTGGATACGCTCGCCTCTGTTACGAAAGTCAGCGCTGACCTTTGGGAGGGCCTCGAGCGCAACGATTTCGCGCGGTGGCCCTCCGGGATCTTTGCACGCGCGTTCGTCCGAGACTACGCGCGCGCCGTCGGACTCGACGCGGACGAAGTCGTCAACGAGTTCTGCCGCCTGTTCTCGATCGGCGACCGTCGTGCGAAACGCACGATGCGCGCTCAGGCTGCGCTGATCGGGCACAACCTCGAGTACGCCGAAGCTGGCGCCGTCCCGCCGGAAGGCGATCGACGCGCGTCTCAAGCGCCCGATGACGCGAACGTGCGCCGTTTGCGCGTGGCTCCGCGAACGATGGCTGCGCTCCTGGACACGCTCGCGACGGTACTGGTTGCAGGCGCCCTGTCGCTGCTCCACCTCAACTTCGCCAGCTGCGCCGCCATCGTCGCGCTCCTATACTACGCGACGTCGACGATCCTACTCGCGACGACGCCGGGGAACTGGGTCGTGGCGGCGCTCCGCGTGCGCGTTCCGTCGCTGTTTGCCGTTCCCGACCGACGACGGGCTCACGCGTAGCGCGGCGCACCGGCTTTCGGCTGATGGCTCTTGGCTCCTGGCATGCTAAAGCCCAGAGCCTGAAGCCTTGAGCCTGTCACCGCGACTTGGTGTCTAATCTTCCAGGTGCCCTCGCGGGCGCCAACGACTGTGTGGCGCGTGTGCCGTTCGTAACATTCTGTCGGTGCCTGGTCGCTGATCTGGTTACTGTTTCCCTCTCAACCGAATAAATCTCATGAGACGCATGCTCTCAATCCATGTCCTCGTGTCGATGGTGTGTCTGTCGACGGCCATCCATGGCAACGGTGTTGAACCACGTGAGTTCGGTGATCGCGGGGAAGCGGGCCAGGTCGGCGCACAATCACGATTGTTGAGCGTCGTGAGCGCCGGCCCGAGTGGAGAAGTGGCCAGTCTCGCCGAGGCTCACGAAATCCGCATCGTCTTCTCCGAATCGATGGTGACGCTCGGGCGCATCCCCGCCGTCGTCCAGGCTCCGTTCGTCCGGATTTCTCCGGCGATCACGGGCACGTTCCGCTGGTCGGGAACGACAATCTTGATCTTCACTCCTGACCCGAAACAGCCCTTGCCATTTGCGACGCGGTACGACGTGACGGTCGACACGTCGGCGGCCGCGGTGAGCGGCCGCAAGCTCGAACGACCGTATTCGTTTTCGTTCATCACGCCGACCGTGAAGCTGCTTCAGACGACCTGGTACAGGCGAGGCGGGCGATCCGATGCGCCGATGGTCGTTCTCCTGCGCTTCAACCAGCCTGTCCGAGGCGCCGACATCCTCGGCCATTTGAGCGGCAGACTCGAACCTCACGGCTTCGAGACGCCCCACATGTCCGCCGACGAGCAGGCCCGCATGAGGGCGATCGATCCGGCAGCGATGGACAAGCTCAACGCGAAGATTGCCGCGGCGCGGGCGACTGCGTCCTCGACGACTCCTGTCTCTTTTCGGCTTACCGCCGACTGGGATAAGAAGCGGTTCCCGCCGTCTCGCGATCTCGTCGCGCTCGAGTCGACGACCCCGGTCGCATCCGAGAGTTGGGTGAAAGTGACGGTCGATGAACGTGTGCCGTCACCTGCAGGTGCTGCAACGCCTCCCGCCTTGCAGTCCTACACGATTCAAGTCGAGCGAGCGTTCTTCGTCGACTCATTCTGGTGCGAGAGCCAGTGCAATCCGGATGACCGCAATCCGATCCTGATGCGCAACGACGTCACTGTGACGACGTTCGGTGGCGCGATGACGATCACCGATCTCACGGGATCGACTCCGCGCGACGTCGGCAAAGCTGCGCAGCCGAGGCCCCGTCCACCGTACGCGCTCGACGCGAATTCGCGTCTCACGATTGAGGATGCGGGATTTGACGCGCAGCCTCCGGCGAGCATGTACGCGGTGTCGCTGAGCGCGGACCTGAAGGCGGCTGACGGTCAAACACTCGGCTATCCCTGGGTGGGCATCGTCGAGAACTGGCATCGCGTCGCGTTCACGAGCTTCGGCGACGGCCACGGAGTGTGGGAAACCGGTGGCGGACCGTTGCTGCCGTTCTACGCTCGCAATCTGCGGAACGTCAAGCAATGGCTCGCGCCCGTCAAGCCTGACGATCTGATGCCGACCGTTCGGGGGCTGCTGCCGAAATTCGATCTCGCACCGGATACGGCGGTCACCGATCGACGGCTTCCCGTGACAGCCGATCGCATCCAGTCGCACGGTCTCGACGCATCCAGCGTGTTGGGATCGCGAGGCACGGGTCTGCTCTGGGCGGCGGTCGAGAACGGCTCACCGATCGAAAGGGCCAAGGCATCCGACCAGCCTCGACGGGCCTCGATCATTCAGGTCACGAATCTGGGGATCAGCGTCAAGGATAGCCCCCAGAACACGTTGATCTTCGTCACGCGCCTCGATAACGCTGCGCCGGTGGCCGGAGCCAAGGTGTCGGTCGTGACGTGGGACAACAGCCTGTTCTGGTCGGGCACGACGAACGCCGACGGCGTGGCAATCGGACCGGGAGCGCCTCGTCGGGAGCGCAGCTACGAGAGAGAAGACGACGACAAGGAGAACCCGTGGTATCGCGTCGACTTTCTCGTAATGGCGGAGAAGGACGGCGACGTCGGATATGTGGCGAGCAACTGGAACGAAGGCATCGACTCCTGGGAGTTCGGCATTCCATACAACCACGAGCAGGCCGAGCCGATGCTTCGCGGGACCGTGTTCAGCGATCGCGGTGTCTATCGGCTTGGTGAGGAGGTGCACTTCAAAGCCATCCTCCGTGAGAACACCGCCGACGGAATCCGGCTGCTGAAGGAAGGGACGTCGCTCCTGATCTCGTTGCGAGACAGTCAATATCGTCTTATCGACGAGCGGACCGTCAAGGTCAATGGGTGGAGCAGCGCGGACTGGACCGTCAAGCTTCCGCAAGACGGATCGCTCGGCAATTATTCCGTCCGCGCGATTCTCGAAGCCGATCGTCCGAAGACCAAATCACCCGAAGAGCTCGAACCAGGAGACGAGCCCGGTCCGCGAACCGATGACCGCGTGTCGTGGCTGAAATCGGTTCATGGATCGTTGCTGGTCGCAGCCTATCGGCGCCCGGATTTCCGCGTCGACGTGACGCTCAGCGGCGATCAGCGGATTGCAGGCGCATCACTGAAGGGGGTCATCACCGCGAAGTACCTCTTTGGCGCGGCGATCGGCGCGCGCCCGCTGAAGTGGTCTTTCACGCGGACTCCCGTCGGCGGCCCGCCGTCAGCCATACGCGAGCTCTTTTCGGACGACCAGTGGCATTTCGTCGGCTGGTCCGATCGCCGCCCCGAGGAGACCGGCGAGCTCCGCAAGGATGAAACCGAGCTGACGAAGACCGGCGAGCTCTCGCTGCAGTTGAACACGCCCGCAGATGCCGGCGTGCCGTACTCGTACACGCTCGAAGGGGACGTCGAAGACGTCTCGCGGCAGCATATCGCCAATCGTGCCAGCCTCGTCGTGCACCCGGCGCCGTGGTACGTCGGCGTCAGGAAGCTCTCCTACTTCATCGATCAGAAAACCGGCGCGAAGACCGCCATCATCACTGTTGCGCCGGACGGCAAAGTCGTTCCAGGTGTGCCGGTGGAAGTAAAGCTGACACAGGTCCAGTGGCACAGCGTCAGGCAAGCGGAAGGCAACGGATTCTACACGTGGGAGACCGAGCGAAAGGAAGTCCCGGCGGGATCGTGGAACGTCACGACTGCGGCAGATCCCGTGCCCGTCGACCTGAAGATACCGAGCGGCGGGTACTTCATCCTCGACGCCTTCGCGAAAGGCGAAGGCGGACGCTACGCGGTTACGCGCACTTCGTTCTACGCGATGGGCGAGGGCTACACGGCCTGGGCGAGGCACGACCACAACCGCATCGATCTCGTCTCGGACCGGACGACGTACAAGCCGGGCGAGACGGCGCGAATCATGATCCAGTCGCCGTGGGAGCAGGCGACCGCGCTCGTCACGACCGAGCGTGAAGGGATCCGTTCTCATCGTCAATTCCAGCTGACGTCGACCCAGCAGTCGATCACGGTGCCGATCAGCGAGGAGCACATACCAAATGTGTTCGTGTCGGTGCTGCTGGTCAAAGGTCGTACCGCGCAAGGGCCGGTCGATCCAACAGCGGAACCCGAGGCCCCGGGCACAGTCGACTCGGGCGATTCGAGCGATCCCGGCAAGCCATCGTTCCGGCTCGGGTACATCGAGCTGAAGGTGGAGGACGCGACGAAGCGGCTCACGATGACGGTGCGCGCCGACAAGAACGAATACCGGCCGGCGACTGCGGCGAAGGTCAGTGTCGAGGTCAAAGATCACGAGGGACGCGGCGCGCCGAGCGAAGTCACGCTCTGGGCGGTCGACTACGGCGTGCTCTCGCTGACGTCGTATCGCACGCCGGACGTGCTCGGATCCGTGTGGGTGCAGAAAGCGCTCGCGGTCATGAACGAGGACAACCGCCAGCGCATCATCAGCCGTCGCGTGCTGACGCCCAAGGGGGCGACCGAAGGCGGTGGCGGCGGCGCCGATGCCGGCGCAGGCACGTTGCGCAAGGACTTTCGCGTGCTCGCGTTCTGGGTGGGATCCTTTGTGACGGATGCGTACGGCCGCGGCACGATCGACGTCAAGCTCCCGGAGTCGCTGACGACGTATCGGATCATGGCGGTGGCCGCGGATCGCAGCTCACGGTTCGGTGCCGCTGATAGCGAAGTTCGCGTCAACAAGCCCATCACGCTGAAGCCGACTTTCCCCCGTTTCCTTGCCGTCGGGGACAAGGCGCTGTTCGGCGCCGTGATTACAAGCCAGCTACGCACGGAGGGGTCTGCGGTTGTCACGATCAAGAGCCTGGATCCTGACGTCCTCGAGTTCACCGGGCCCCCTCAGCAGACGATGCCGATTGGCGCAGGGGCGGCCATCGAGGCGCGATTCGATGCGGCGGGGAAGCGAATCGGCCGCGCGCGCGTGCAGATGACCGTCAAGGTCGGCGACGAGACCGACGCGTTCGAGGACGCGATACCCGTGGAGGTGCTGGTATCACCGGAAACGGTCGCAGCCTACGGTGAAGTCAATGAAGGCAGCACCACCGCCAGCGAAACGTTGACGATTCCTTCTGGTGTCGTCACCGGCCTCGGTGGTCTGCACGTCGAGATGGCGTCGACGGCGCTGGTCGGTCTTGGGGAAGGCGCGCGATATCTCGTCGAGTACCCGTACGGATGCGCGGAGCAGCGTGGATCGCGAGCGCTCGCCATGCTGCTGGCGGCCGACCTCGGCGACGCGTTCTCGCTGCCCGGGATGGATACCGCGAAGATGCGACCGACCGTCCAGCAAACGTTGAAGGAGCTCGAGAAGTTCCAGTGCCCCAGCGGCGGCTTCGCTTACTGGCCCGGTGCCTGCTGGTCCTCGTCTCCCTACTTGACCAGTTACCTCCTGCACGTGTTCAAGGTGGCGACCGATCTGAAGTACACGGTCGACGCCGGCATGCAGTCGCGAGCGTACGCGTATCTCGAGCGCGAGCTGAACACGCCGCGCCCGGAGAACGAAGGATGGTGGCCGGCCTACACGGCGTGGCAGGCGTTTGCGGTGAAGGTCCTCGTCGAAGGCGGTCGCAACGAGGACTCGCACATCAACCGGCTCTATGGATACCGCGACCGGATGCCTGTCTTTGCGATCGCCCATCTCCTGGATGCGTTGCAGACGAAAGGCGAGTCGAACGGCGCGCGCGTAGACGATCTGCGCCGACGCATCGCGAACGCCATTCTGCCGGAAGGCGGAAGCGCTCACGTCGAAGAGCTCAACGATCCGCATTTGCTGTGGTTCTGGAACTCGAACGTGCGCTCCACGGCAATCGTGCTGGACACGCTGGTCCGGGCTGACGAGACGCGGATTTCCGCGAATGCACGCGGATCAGTCGTCAACAGTGACTTGCCGGTTCGTCAGATGATTCGCTGGATGATGGCGGCGCGCGAGGACGGCCGGTGGGGGAACACGCAGGAGAACGCCTGGGCGATGGAGGCGCTCGTACGTTATTACCGTACGCACGAGGCGGTTGTGCCAGACTTCCGTGCTGTCGCGAAGCTTGGCATGCATGAAATCGCGGCCGAGCAGTTCAAAGGGCGCACGACGGACGCGCGCTCCAGAGATCTGCCCATGACCGACGTGCTGGAGAAGGCGCAACCTGGCGAGACGCGTCCGATCACCTTCGCACGCGAAGGAAACGGCACCCTCTTCTACTCGACGCGACTGCGCTACGCGGCCGATCAGCTGTTTCAGGACGGTCTCGATAGCGGGATGGCAATCGAGCGCACCTACGAACCGTACGTCGAAAAGGGTACCCGCCCTGCGACGCTCACCTACAAGGCTGGCGATCTCGTCAGGGTCACGTTGAGGTTTCACCTGACGAAGGAGCGCCGCTACGTTGCTGTCACCGATCCGTTGCCCGCCGGCTTCGAGCCGGTGGAGTCCTGGTTTGCGACGACGGCGGCGTCGCTTGCTTCGGCGCAAGACGATCAGGGTGAGGCCGGCCGAAGCTGGTTCTCCTGGTGGCAGCGCGGCGGATTCGATCACGTGGAACGCCACGACGATCGGGTGCAGCTCTTCGCGACGCGTTTGAGCGAAGGCCGCCACGAATTCAGCTACGTCGTCCGCGCGACGACCACCGGGACGTTCAGGACTGCGCCGGCGCGAGCTGAAGAAATGTACGAGCCGGAGGTATTCGGCCGGACGGCGACAGCGGTGATTGAAGTGAAGCGGTAGGGCGTCGGGGTTCGGGGTTCAGGACCGGGAGGCGGGTGCGGTGTCTGTAGCGCGGGGTCTTTAGACCCCGCGGCTTTGACGCAGACCCCGGAGCGCGCAGCTTTAGTTGCGCGTGATAGACATTTATGAAAACCCCACTGTCGGGTTTGTTGCGGCGGCTCCGACGCGGCGCTAAAGCGCCGCGCTCCGGCCGCTCGCGGGTCATCATCGGTGTTGTCATCGCGCTCTTTGCAGGGCTCGCATGGATCCGCTTCGGGCCGATTCCACCGGGCCTACTCGACGATAGCGATACGACGTCGACGGTCGTCGTCGATCGTCGAGGCGTTCCGCTGTACGAAGCGCGCGCTGGCGATGGAACGCGAAGCATCCGCCTTGATCCCGATCACCTGCCCGCAACAATTGTTGCGGCGACGGTCTCGGCCGAGGATCGACGATTCTGGTCGCATTGGGGCGTCGATCCGGCAGCCATCCTCCGCGCGCTGAAACGCAATCTGGCGGATCGCCAGATCGTCGAAGGCGGATCGACGATCACGCAGCAAACGGCGAAGCTCCTGCTCAATCGCAGAGAGCCAGGACGCACGCGAGGCATTGCGGGCAAGCTGCGTGAAGCCATCCTGGCGCTGCGTCTCGAATATCGCTTGAGCAAACGCCAGGTCCTCGCGATGTATCTGAACCTCGCCCCGTACGGCAATCAGATCGTCGGCGCGGGCCGCGCGAGCCACGCATACTTCGGGTGCGATCCCTCCATGCTCACGCCGGCGCAGGCGGCGTTCCTTGCCGGGTTGCCGCAGCGCCCGACCGGCTTCAATCCGTATCGGAATCCAAACGCGGCATCGGCGCGACAGCAGGCCGTGTTGCGCCGGATGGCTGCCGCAGGCGCGCTGACATCGGAGCAGCTGAAGGAAGCGCAGGCCGAACACCTGACCTTCGCGCGAGCGACCGCACCCTTTACGGCGCCGCATTTCGTCGAGAAGGTGCTCGCTGCAGCCGGATCCAGACGGCCCGGGCGGATCGAGACGACGCTCGACGGGGAACTGCAAACGGAGATCGCCGGCATCATCCGCGTTCATCGTGCGGTCCTCGACAAACACGGAGCCGCGAACGTCGCCGTCGTCGTGCTCGATACGCCACGTGCCGAAGTGCTCGCGTGGGAAGGATCAGGCGATTACTTCGATGCCGCGCATGGCGGGGCGATCGACGGCGCGAGCACGCCGCGGCAGCCCGGTTCGGCGCTCAAGCCGTTCACGTATGCGCTCGCCTTCGAGGAAGGGTTTACGCCGGCGAGCGTGCTGCCGGATGTGCCTTCGCATTTTCCGACCGCGGAGCCCGGCGTTCTCTACAGCCCGCGCAACTACGACGGCCGCTACCGGGGACCGCTCCTCGCGCGCCGCGCACTCGCCGGCTCGGAAAACGTGCCGGCCGTGGCGCTCGCTTCGGAGCTGGGCGTGGCGAAACTCTTGCGATTCCTGTCTCGTGCGGGGTTTTCGACCTTCAACCGAAACGCCGGGTACTACGGCCTGGGCGTCACACTCGGGAACGCCGAAGTCCGGCTCGACGAGCTCGTTGCCGCATACTCGACGTTGGGGCGCGGCGGTGACTGGATTGAACCGGAATGGACGCGCCGCGAGGAGTCGGAGCGGACGAGGCACACGCTCGTTTCACCGCTGACCGCTTTCTGGATCACTGACATTCTCTCGGATCCCGATGCTCGCGAGTACATCTTCGGCCGCGGAGGGAGCCTCGAGTTTCCATTTCCTGTCGCGGTGAAGACCGGCACGTCCCAGGCGTACCACGACAACTGGACCGTTGGCTACACGCGGAACATCACGGTCGGCGTCTGGGTCGGCAACTTCGATCGGACACCGCTGCGGAATTCGAGCGGCGTGACGGGCGCTGCGCCGATCTTCCATGCGGTCGTGCTCGCTGCGGAACGGCGAGCAGGGACCCTGCAAGACGCGTTTGGCGGCTCGAGCATCGTCTCGGCGCCATCGGGTGTCGAGGAGCGCGAGGTGTGTGCCTTGTCCGGCATGATCGCCAACGCGTGGTGTCCGTCCCGCCGTCGCGAGCGTCTGCCAGCCGGCGATCGCCCTCCGTGCAGCTGGCATCACCTCAGCGACGAAGGGCTGCTGACGATCTGGCCGCCAGAGTATCGTCAATGGGCGCGTGACAATCATTTGCTCGACGATCAACCGGCCGTCGTCAATGCTGCTCGACTCCGACGTGTCCCACTTAGGACGCCACTGTCGCTCGCGATCGTCAGCCCGCCATCCGGTGCGACGTACCTGATCGATCCGACGCTGCGCCGCGAGTTCCAGACGCTCCCGCTGCGTGCTGTCGTCCCGTCGCCCGGTGAAATCGAGTGGGCCGTCGACGGCCGCGTCGTCGGCACGTCGTCCTCCGATTGGTCCGTTCACTGGCCGCTCGTCGCCGGCGTTCACCGCGTCACCGCGCGCGACGCGCGCGGGCGCGTCGCTGAGGCGACGATCATCGTGAGGTAGTGGTGGCCCAGGGCTCCAGGCTTTTGGCTGTAGGCTTTGGGCGCACTCTGCCGAAACTGAGAGGCCTGCATCAGTTGCTCTGACTTGTGCGGTTACCTCGTCGCAGTCGCTCTGGTTTGCGGAGAGTGGCGGCGACTTTACGCGTCTGTTAGCGACCGGTACGTTGGTCGTCTCGCCGCAGCAGGCCGTCCCTGAGCCGGGGACGCTCGGGCTGGCGGCAATCGGATTGGCGGGCGCACTCGCACGCGGCCGCCGCGGTCGGCGCTCGCCAGGAGATCGCTGACCGCAGGCGGCTCCACCTTCGTCGCATTACACGCCAGGAACCCGTCCGAAGGGTAGTTCCTCCAGCGCGCTTCCTCCACAACACAGTTCTGTCCTGCGCGGAGCTTATGCGACGGTGTAAGCTACGTCAGCAAAGTGAAGGGCTACCACGACATCGCCGGCGACGGAGGGTCTGGAATCCTCGAGCAGGTGGCGCAGCAGCGCGCCCGCATCGCCGACGGGCTCGCCGGGGTGCGCCATCTGGTGGCCGTGGGCTCCGGCAAAGGTGGCGTCGGCAAGAGCACGTTGACGTTTCACCTCGCGAGCGCGCTGCGCGTGCGGGGACTTCGCGTAGCGATCCTTGATGCAGACTTCAACGGCCCCTCACAAGCGCGCATCGCCGGTATCCGGGAAGCGCTCTTCGTTCCCGGCAGCCACAAGGTTGCACTCCCGCGGACCGGCAACGGGATCGGCGTATTTTCGATGGGCTCCCTGATTCCGGAGCGGGAGGCGCTCGCCTTCGAGAGCACCGCGCATGGAGAGTCGCATACGTGGCGTGCGACGAGGGAGTTCGCTCTCCTCGGCGAGATCCTCGGGGCCTTCGAGTGGGGAACACTCGATGTGCTGATGTTCGATCTGCCCCCAGGAGCGGAACGGACGGTTCAATACGCGGACTTTCTCGGCTCCAGGACGTCGTTCGTGCTCGTGACGGTCCCATCCGAAGTGTCACGGGGCGTCGTTGCACGATCGGTGGCGGCGCTATCGAAGGGGCCAAATCGCGTACTCGGTTATGTCGAGAACATGAGCGGCTATTACTGCCGCGACTGCGATGCCATCAAGCCGCTCTTTGTGTCACCCGACTCGGCATCGGGCCTGGAGATCCCCCGCCTCGGGACCGTACCGTTCGATCCCGAGCTGGCGCGACGGTGTGATCAGGGAATACCTTTTACTGAATTGGCCGAAACGCCTGTTGGCCGTGCGCTCGAGCGTGTGGCGCAGCAACTGATGGACAGCCTCGAATCGACAACGGAGTCTTCGCGATGAAATTCCTCTGTGTCCCGTGCGACAGCCCGATGAAGCTTCAAAGCGTCAGTCCGCCCGAGAGCGGCTCGCTGTCGGTCGTCTACGCGTGCCCTGAGTGCGGCTACGAGATGGCGATGCTCACCAACGCGTACGAAACACAGATTGTTCAGTCACTCGGCGTCCGCATCGGCCCTGAGGTCGGTACGCAAGCATCTAACACCGCGAGTCCCTCCAGCAGCGGTTGCCCGTTCTCCGCGATGATCCCGGGGCTTGCAAGCGGTGAAGCGCAAACGGCACAGTCTGCCGACGCGATCGCGGTCCGCTGGACTGCCGCCGCGGAGGCCCGGCTCGCGAAGGTTCCCGAGTTCGTTCGGCCCATGGCACGAACCGGCATCGAGAGATTCGCGCGCGAGAGAGGTGCCATCGAAGTGGACGAGAAGATCCTCGAGGCCGCCCGTGACTTCTTTGGGATGTAATCCGACGTGTGAAGCCTTATGCGGGATCCTTCGAAAGATCGACTTGCACTACGCAGCGCGCGCAGCGCGCCCGCCGGAGCGGAGCGGGGCGAAGGCGTTCCCACAAGCGACGGCGTAGGGCTGTCCGGGGGCGCGAAGCCCCCCGGGTTGAAATTTGACCGGCCCTACGTCATCTCCTGGAATCTCACCTACCGCTGCAACCTCGCCTGCGAGCACTGCTATCTCGACGCCGGCGGCACGCCTCTTGTCGCCACGGAGAACTTCGCCGATCGGAGCGAGCTTGGCACCGAGGAATGCTTCAGGGTTATCGACGAAATCGCCGCGTTCGCGCCTGAATGCCTGACGATCCTGACGGGCGGCGAGCCGCTCTTACGGCGCGACATCCTCGAGATCGTCCGGCGCGCGGCGGAGCGTGGACTCTGGGTCGTCGTCGGCACCAACGGCGTGCGCATTACGGAGAACGTGGCGCAGCGCCTCGCCGACGCCGGAGCGCGGGGACTCTCCCTTTCCCTCGATGCTCTCGATCCCGATCGTCACGACCGCTTCAGGAGAGTGCGCGGCGCCTGGCGAAACACGGTGGAGGGAGCGGAGATCCTCAACAGAGCCGGGCTCCCTTTCATCGTGCAGACGACAGCGGGCTCGCACAATCTCGGCGAGCTCGACGCGATAGCTGACTTCGCGCACGATCGGCTCGCCGCCAAGGTCTGGAACCTCTACTTCCTCGTACCTACGGGGCGCGGGCAGTTCGTGTCGGACATCACCCCCGGCCAGTACGACGAGGTTCTCGCCTCGCTCTATAGGATCCAGCGCAAGTACGACGGCCGGATGCTCGTGAATGCGAAGTGCGCTCCGCACTACATCAAGACCGTGCTGGAGAATGCAGGCGCGCAGAGCGATGGAATCCCGACGGAGACCGAATCGGCAAGGACTCCGTTCGACCCGGCTAAGCGCAAGCCCTCGTGGCCCGGTTCGTCGCCGATCAGGACCTACTCCGGAGGCGCCGGCGGGTGCCCGGCCGGGACGCACTACATGGGGATACGGCCGAACGGAGATGTCACCCCGTGCCCCTATCTCCCGGTCTTCGCGGGGACCCTTCGCAGCTCGAGTCTCGCAGACCTCTGGACGTCCTCGGGGCTGTTCGGTGACATTCGACGCCGCACCTCGCTCGGCGGGCGATGCGGAGCGTGCGAGATGAATGCGCATTGCGGCGGTTGCCGCGCCCGGGCCTACGGGATGACCGGCGATCTGATGGCCGAAGATCCGCTCTGCACCCACACTCCGGGAAAGTTCGCGGGCTCTCCCCTTCTCAACCTCCACGGTACTGCGGCCGTCTCCGGGGCGATTGGGGCTTCCGCAATCCAGTACGGCCCCGAATCGCCGACAACGATCGCGTGGGACGATGCGGCCGCCGCGCGCATGAAGAAGATCCCGGCGTTCGTCCGGGGCATGGTCGTCAGGGCTGTGGAGGATTCCTGCCGTAGAAACGGCATCAGCCGTGTCACCGCCGAGGAGTTGGAGAAGATTCGCGCGCGAATGCCGACCCCGAAAATCTTCGGGCAGGAGTGACTAGCGCCAGATGTCCGCGCCCTGGTCCTTGAGCTTGGCCTCTTCCGCCTCCATCCACTTCTGGAACTCCTCAGGGCTCAGGACGGTGACGAAGCCCCGCATCCGGTAATGCCCCAGACCGCAGAGCTGCGCGCAGGCGATCTCGAACTGAAACTCGGGGTTCCGTGTTCGGGTCCGCATCTCCGCGGTCGTGACGTCGGGGACGAACCAGACGGGGATCGTGAAGCCGGGGATGGCGTCCTGCTTCACGCGAAACTCGGTCAGGTTGAAGCTGTGAATGACGTCCTTGCTCCTGAGCTTCACGATGATCGGCTTGTTCGCGGGCAGATAGAGCTGATTGAGAGTCGTGACGTCGTCCTTCGCGGCAGGATCGGATCGATCGACTCCCAGGGGGTTCGTCTGGACGTCGATCAGCTTGATGTCCGTCCGGCCGAATACCCCGTCAGGTCCGGCATAGCGGACGTTCCAGGCGAACTGCTCGCCGGTGACCTGAACGACCAGCGCTTCGGTCTCCGGCGGAATGTGGTCGACCCTCGCGGCCCAGATCGGGATCGAGAATCCGACCAGGAGAATCGCTTCGACGACGGCCACGGCTACCTCGAGATAGCTCGACGTGTGCGATTTGACCCCCGTGTAGTTCGCCACCGGATGCCGCGATCGGCGGAACCGGACCAGGGCGAAGAGGAAGAATCCTCCCCACCCGACGAACAAGACGAGCATGAACACATGGATCCAGGCGATCAGGCCGTCGATCTGCCCGCCGTGAGCCGAGGCGAGCGCCGGAAGTCCGAGCCAGTCAGTGTTCATCTCGACGCTCTCTGGAGCTCCGACCATTCAGTGTCGAGCTCGAGGTCCGCATTGCACTTCGCGCGCTTGCGGAGATAGAGAAAGAAACCCACGAACCCGCCCTGTACTGCAAACGTGATGGCCAGCAGCGCGATGATGCCGAGCTTCGCCCCGTCGATCATCGAGGTCTCCTCCGCGCCGAAGCACATCGGGCAGGCGAGGAGGCTCGAACTACCGCCGATCACGACGGCCACCGCCGCAAAGACTCGTCTCAGTTTCTTCATCGCAGCGTCCTCGTCTTGCG
>Ga0114129_10003142_pt1 | contig 23180 bp, 24 predicted proteins | sample RhiMetdeltSRZDD1_FD_80071 | JGI IMG/M metagenome (GOLD analysis project Ga0114129, IMG submission 80071) | Populus rhizosphere microbial communities from Tennessee, USA - Rhizosphere MetaG P. deltoides SRZDD1 (version 2) (version 2) | ecosystem: Host-associated > Plants > Roots > Rhizosphere >... | reverse complement strand
GGTTGGGCCGCCGACCGGTTCGGCACCAAGCGGCTCTACATGCTGGCGGTCGCACTGTTCACCGCCGGTTCGGTGCTGTGTGCCACGGCGACCAGCATCGAGATGCTCACCGCGTTCCGGGTGCTCCAGGGCCTCGGCGGCGGCATGCTGATGCCGCTCGGCATGACGATCATGACCCGCGCCGCCGGCCCGCACCGGATCGGCCGGGTGATGGCCGTGCTCGGCATCCCGATGCTGCTCGGCCCGATCTTCGGCCCGATCCTCGGCGGCTGGCTGATCGACGTCGCCAGCTGGCACTGGATCTTCCTGATCAACCTGCCGATCGGGTTCGCCGCCGTGATCTACGCGGCCCTGGTGCTGCCGAAGGACAGCCCGACGCCGTCGGAGACCTTCGACTTCACCGGCATGCTGATGCTGTCGCCGGGTCTGGCGCTGTTCCTGTTCGGCGTCTCCTCGATTCCCGCGGAGGGCACCGTGTGGGCCACCAGGGTGCTGGTCCCGGCCGCCATCGGCCTGGCGCTGGTGGTCCTGTTCGTGCTGCGGACCCTGTTCCGCTCACCGGACCATCCGCTGATCGACCTGCACCTTTTCCGGCACCGCCCGCTGACGATCGCGGTGATCACGATGTCGTTCTTCGCGATCGCCTTCTTCGGGGCCAGCCTGCTGTTCCCGTCGTACTTCCTGCAGGTCCGCGGCGAGACCACCCTGCAGGCCGGCATCCTGCTCGCCCCGCAGGGCATCGGCGCCATGCTGACCATGCCGATCGCCGGCATCCTCACCGACAAGATCGGCCCGGGCCGGATCGTGCTCGCGGGCATCGTGACGATCGTGGTCGGCATGTCCATGTTCACCCAGGTCGGCGTGGACACGTCCTACACGTACCTGCTCGGGGCCCTGTTCGTGATGGGGATGGGCATGGGCGGCACGATGATGCCGATCATGACGTCGGCACTGCAGTCTCTGAAAGACGCCGAGATCGCCCGCGGCTCCACCCTGATGAACATCACCCAGCAGGTCTCGGCCTCGATCGGGACCGCGCTGTTCTCGGTGATCCTGACCAACGGGTTCAACGCCAGCGATGCCGTCGGCGCGTTGCGCGCGGCGCTCGAACGTCCCGAAGGTGTCGCCTCGCTGCGCGACCCGTCGATCGTGCCGCGGGCCCTGGCCGACATGGCCGATGCCTTCGGCACCGCCTTCACCGTCGCCGCCATCCTGGTCGCGGCCTGCCTGATCCCGGCGCTGCTCCTCCCGCGCCGCAAGGCACCCGTCCCGGACGCCGGCGCCGAAGCCCCGGTGCTGATGCACTGAGCCTCTGCTCATCCGGTACGACGGCCGACCAGGCTAGGCTTGGTCGGCCGTCGTGGCTCTTGCCGCGGCCGGTATGGAGGGTTCGCATAGTGGCCTAGTGCGGCGGTCTTGAAAACCGCTATGTCGAGTGATCGGCATCGTGGGTTCGAATCCCACACCCTCCGCCCAGCGTCCGAATCCTGCGTCTGACCTGCGAAAACGTCCGGGCATAGCACGGGTGTGGGACGTCCGGCACTGTCCGACTTTGTCGGCTGTGGTCAGCAGGGTCAGCAGGGGTCAGCAGCATCGCACTCCGGGGTTGGTGTCCTTGGCGGCCATTCGCTGCCGCTCGAACTCCCGCCGGGACGGCACCGGCCGGTCCGGGTGGTGGGTGCGCACGTGTTCGACGTACCTCTCATACGCCGACTCGTCGGTCAGCTCACGCAGGTACCACAGCACCGCGCGAAGGGGCCTCATCGTGGCGCCGTCCCCTCGTCGTCGGGCGGCAGTTCACCGTACCCGTCGTGGCCGCCTACGGCGGCCAGCTGCCGCTTCTCCTCGGCTGTCGCCCATAGCCCCGCGGGCGCGACGATCCGCGACCGCCGGTAAGGGATCTCAGTCGTCGGCAGAGCGCCGCCGGCGCGGATCGCGCGCAGCCAGACGACCGCCGAGCTCGCGATCACGATGATGATCAGGACCGCGTAGAGGGCAGCAAGGAGACCGTCGATCGTCGAGTTTGTTACGACCTGCTCCATGTCTCCGAGATTCTTGGCGGGTGCGATCACCTCGCCCTGGTCGAGGGCTTCCTGGAAGCGGTCACGCTGGGAGAAGAAGCCGATCCGTGGGTCGGACGAGAACACCTTCTGGTACGCCGCAGTCAGTGTCACCACCGCGTCCCAGGCGAGCGGGACGGCGGTGACCCACACCCATCGGATCTTGCCGTGCTTGATCAGCAGAGTGGTCGCGAGCGACAGAGCCACCGCGGCAAGGAGTTGGTTGGCGATACCGAACAGCGGGAACAGCTGGTTGATGCCGCCGAGCGGGTTCGTCACCCCGGTGTAGAGGAAGTAGCCCCAACCGCCGACCACGAGTGCGCTGGTCAGCCACACGCCGGGCGCCCAGGAGACCCGACCGATCGGCTTCCACACGTTGCCCAGCGTGTCCTGCAGCATGAAGCGGCCGACCCGGGTTCCCGCATCGACAGTGGTGAGAATGAACAACGCCTCGAACATGATCGCGAAGTGGTAGAAGAATGCAGTCAGGCCGTCCCCGAAGGCCGAGGAGAAGATCTGCGACATCCCGACCGCGAGGGTTGGCGCACCGCCGGTGCGGGCCACCAGCGTCTGCTCTTCCACTTCGGCGGCCGCCGCTTGCAGCTGGTCGGGCGTGATGGCGAAGCCGAGCCCGGCGACCGCCTCGGACGCCGACTGCAGGGAGTCGCCGAGGAAACCCGCCGGGGAGTTCATCGCGAAGTACAGGCCGGGGTCGAGGACACATGCGGCGATCATGGCCATGACGGCGACGAACGACTCCATCAGCATGGCGCCGTAACCGATCATGCGGACCTGCGACTCCTTCTCGATCATCTTCGGCGTCGTGCCAGAGGCGATGAGCGAGTGGAAGCCGGAGAGTGCGCCGCAGGCGATCGTGATGAACACGAATGGGAACAGCGCCCCGGAGAACACCGGCCCTGTGCCGTCGGTGAACTGCGTCGTCGCCGGAATCTTCAGCTTCGGCGCAGCGACCAGCACGCCCACCGCGAGCAGCACGATCGTGCCGATCTTCATGAACGTGGACAGGTAGTCACGCGGTGCGAGCAGCATCCAGACGGGCAGGACCGAGGCGAGGAAGCCGTAGATCACCAGGCACCAGACGAGCGTTGTGGGCGAAAGGGTGAAAGCGTCCGCCCAGCTCGACTCCTGGACCCAGCCACCGGCAACGATGGCGAGCAGCAGCAGGGCGACGCCGATGAGGCTCGTCTCGACCACAGCGCCCGGTCGGAGCACCCGCATGTAGAAGCCCATGAACAGAGCGATGGGGATGGTCAGCGCGAGCGAGAACGTGCCCCACGGGGAGTTGGCCAGCGCGTTGACCACGACCAGGGCCAGCACAGCCAGCAAGATGATCATGATGGTGAACACCGCGACCAGCGCCGCGATACCGCCGACGAGGCCGACCTCGTCGCGGACCATCTGACCCAGGCTCTTGCCGTTTCGCCGCATCGAGAAGAACAGGATCACCATGTCCTGGACGGCCCCGGCGAAGATCACCCCGACGATGATCCAGATCGTTCCTGGCAGGTAGCCCATCTGCGCGGCAAGCACCGGTCCGACGAGCGGTCCGGCGCCCGCGATAGCCGCGAAGTGGTGGCCGAACAGCACCCGGCGATCGGTCGGGTGGAAGTCCACTGCGTTGTTCAGCCGCTCCGCCGGCGTCGCCCGCGTGTCGTCCACCTCCAGGACGCGGCGGGCGATGAACCGGGAGTAGAAGCGGTAGGCAATTGCGTAGGACCCGATAGCAGCGCCTAGCAGCCAGATCGCGTTGATCTCCTCGTCGCGGATCAGTGCGACGACGCCCCAGCAGACGGCGGCGAACACCGAGACAGCGATCCAGATCAGCGTCGAGGGTCCACGGCGGCCGGTGCCTGCCGGGGAGGGGGTGGTTCTTTCGGTCGTCATTCGGCACCTCTCACTCCGGTTTGGGGGTGGGTCCTGAGTGCGCCCTCGGCTCCGCCAGGCCGAGAATGCAGCGCAGGCCGAAGTCGTCAGGCAGGTCGGAGGTGAACCTTCGTACGTGCCGGCCCCGGACCCCGACCGACGTACTGCGTGCGGCGAGGTGGGGATATGCGGCGCGGTGGGCGTACACCAGGCCGGGGGGCTCGCTGGTCAATGGCAGGTACCTTTGCGAGTCGGTGACACGCCGAGCAGGTAGGGCGTGCAGGGACACCTCGCCGGCGCCTGCGCAGCAGAACGCGATGTGTACCCAGTCAAAGACCAGCACCTCATCGGGACGCAGTCGCCCCACAGCCTCTAGCGTGACGGTTGCCTGGCCGACCATGACCCTTCTCTCCATGGCGAAACCCGGCGCAACGGCCGGTGCTGTCGACGCGACTGATGCGTTTCCAGCCTAGTACTCCAGCCTGTAGTGCGTGATCTGGCGGCATGGCGCGCCCGACGCTGCGGTCACGGCGCCTCCGGGACTCCTTCGTAGAACTGGCTGCCGATGATGGTCCTGAGCTTGCCCGCGTTGTCCCGGGCGTCTGCGACGGAGATCCAGGGGACGACCTTCACCTCGATCTGGGCGCCGGTGACGCCGGCCGCGGCCAGCCCGGTCGTGATCGCGGCACGGACCTGCTCCGCGGTCGCTCCGTCACCCAGTGCCGCTTCGACGACGAGCCGAGCGGAGCCGCGTCGCTTGTGGTGGATGCGGTACTGCCGCAGGCCCGGCACGGTCTCGAGCGCGCTCCGGAAGATCTGTGGGTGCACGGGTACGTCGCCCATCACCACGATGTCGTCGTTGCGACCGTCGACCGCGCGCAGCAGCCGGAACGGCCGTCCGCACGGGCACGGCTCCGGAGCGACGGTCACCAGATCCGACAGCGCGTACCGGATCAGCGGCTGGGTGCGGTTGACGAGGTTGGTCAGCAGCACCCGGTGACCCGGTTGTCCCGGCGGCACCGGCCGGTCGTGCTCGTCGACGACCTCGACGATCGCGAGGTCCTCGAACAGGTGCAGCCCGGTGTGCTCCGAGCAGTGCGCACCGAGCACCGGTGCCTCGGTCGCGCCGTACAGCTCGAACCACGGGACGTCCCAGGCCGCGCGCACGGCCCGGGCGGTCTTCGCGGTGTGCGTCTCGCCGGTCGACACCAGCGTCGACGGCGCGATCCGCAACCGGCCGGCGAGCTGCTCGGTGGCGAGCTCGGAGAGGATCGACGGGTAGGTGTACAGGAATTCGGGCTGATGCCGGTTGAGCGGCCCGACCAGCGTCTCCACCGCGGTCGTGGCATCGAGCCGCAGCAGGTTGTACAGCCCGACGTCCAGGCTCTGCGACATCCGGCGGGCCAGGTGCATGGCATGTTCGGTCGCGATTGTCGCCACCCGCCGCCGGCGCGGTAGCCGGCGCCGCAGGCCGACGTACTCGTTGACCCTGAGCAGGCCGGCCAGGTGCGTGCGCCACTCGTCGGTGCCGATGACGAAGATCCCTCGTCCGCCGGTGCTTCCCGGGGTGCTGAGCACCCGGAAGCGGCCCAGGTACAGGTCGTCGTACCCCCACGGGCCCAGCAGGGCCGCGACGTCGTCCAGCCTGAGCCGCGGGTCGGTCACGACGTCGTCGAAGTGGTGCATGATCGCGGTCTCGTCGACCGGCGGCAGCTGCTCCAGCGCGACCGGACCGCTCAGGTCCACCCGGCGTAGAGGCTCCGGTAGTACGCCGAGCGCGCCACCGCATACCGCACCAGCTCGTCCAGCCGCGCCTGCTGGTGGGTATGTAGCCGGTCGACGGTCCACCCGTCGTGACTCAGCAGCTCGCGGGCGCGACGGCCCGCGACGGCGACGTCGACGATCCGCCCCGGCCTCATCGTCGTACGCCGCTGGCGCAGACAGTTGGGTAGACCGTGATGGGCCGAGCCTAGGTCGTGAACAGAGCCGCAGGACACCGAGCTGGTCGAATCCCACACCCTCCGCTCGCGGCTTGCAGAGCCGCTGTCAGTTCAGCGGACCACCCTGAAGCGGAGGTGGGTGGCGTTCGAAGAGTTGATCACGTTGGTGCGCTCGAGCTGGAACTGTCCGCCCAGATGCTCGAACAGCCGGGTGCCGCTGCCGAGCAGGACCGGGGCCAGACTGATCTGGATCTCGTCCATCAGACCAGCGGCAAGGCACTGCTGAGCCGCGCTGGCGCCGTGCACGCCGACCACCTTGTCCCCGGCGGCCGCCTTCGCCTGCTCCACCGCACGGTCGATGCCGTCGGTGACGAAGGTGAAGACCGACGGCGCCCGGACCGTCTCCGGGGCCGGTGCGTTGTGGGTGAGCACGAAGCACGGCGCCGGGCCGGCTGGGCCACCGTCACCCCACCCGCCATCGCCCTCGGCCAGGTCGTACGACAGTCGGCCCATCAGGATCGAGCCGACGTTCGCGCCCATCTCGGCCAGCAGCTCGCTGTCGAGCGGGTCCGGTTCGTGCAGCCACTGGTGCAGGACCTGGCCGCCGTCTCCCAGCTGCTGCTCACGGCTGACGTTCGGCCCGGTGACGAACCCGTCCAGCGACATCGAGATTCCCGAAATGACCTTGCTCATGACGTCTCCTTGGGTTGGGTTGCCGCGCCGGTGCACAGTGGGTGGCTCATGATCCCTCCTAGCCCGGTTAGGCATCGCGGTCAGCACAAACATGCGCGGTCGGACTGACGCGCGAATCCGTGCCGACCACGGATCCACCACGGGCCTGGCACGGAGCGGACTCGGCCTCCCAGTTCGCAACGGTTCGTACGCCCGCGCGCCGAGATGTCGGTAAATGGGCGCTTCGGCTCGGTGTGTGATGACCGTCGTCGTCGGCTGCTGCCGCTGCGCTCCATCATCCTCGCGGGGTGACTGTCCCTTCCCCCCGTCGGTAGTCCGTCGGACTCCTCGTCGCGCCGTCAGGCGCTGTCTCGTTCGACGCGTACCACGAGGCAGGCCGGCTGCACCGCGAAGCGCAGCCGGCCTGCCTCGGTAAGCACGTCACCGTCGACCTCGCACAGTTGTGGCGGGTCGACTCGCACCGTGAGGTCACGACCCCGATCACGCTGGAGTGACGGTCCGTCGCCCCGGTTGTTCAGCACCCGCGAGGCCACCCCGATCCACTCGGTCAGGCTCTCGGGGCTGACCGTCGCCACGTCCAGCCGGGCATCATCGACCTCGGCATCGGGCAGCAGCACCATGCCGCCGGTGAGCTCGCCGCAGTTGCCGACCACGACCGTGCGGGCCTGGCCGGCGGCCACGGTGCGCCCATCCACCACCAGGTCGAGCGCGAACGGGTCGTCGGTCAGGTGCTTGCCGCCGCTGGCGACGTACGCCGCCCAGCCGGCCTTGTCCTTCACGCCCTCGGGCGCGTCATTCATGATCTGGGCGTCGAAGCCGACCCCGGCCATGACGGTGAAGCAGTGGACGTTGTCCGCGCCGGTGCGCAGGTCACCAGCGCGCTGGCTCTCGTCGGGGTCGACGACCAACCATCCGACATCGATCGTGCGGTCCTGGCCGGAGAAGGCCGCGGCGGCCGCGTCGGCCAGGGAGTCGATCGGGAGGCCGAGGTTGCGGGCCAACAGGTTCCCGGTACCGCCTGGAAGGAGACCCAGCGCGACGCCGGTGCCGACGAGCTCCTGCGCCACCGCCCGGACGGTCCCGTCGCCCCCGAGGGCGCACACCAGACCGGCGCCGTCGCGAACGGCCTCGCGCGTCTGGCCGAAGCCGGGATCGTCCTCGGTCGTCTCGACCAGCGTCGGCGCCTCGGCGCCCGCCGCGGTGGCCGCGTCCTGGAGAACCTCGCGCACGTCGGCGAGGTCGACCTTCGTTGGATTGACGACGACGACGACCTCAGGACCCCTAGGCTTCACCCGCGTACTGTTGCACGGCGCCTGCGACGCTTACCAGCGGCGGTGCTGGGTACAGCCGTACCGCGAGGGAGAACATTATGAACAGCATCAGCGATCGGCCCGGCGGCGTCAGCGGCTCGGCGAAGAGGGCCGCAGCCAGGGCCGGTGACAATCCCGTGGTCGAGTGGGGGGCGCGCCTCGGCTACGGCGCCAGCGGCGTCCTGCACCTGCTGCTCGCCTACCTGACCGCACAGATCGCTCTCGGCGGCGGCGGCGGCGAGCAGGCGAGCCAGTCGGGGGCGCTGGCGACACTCGCCCAGGAGCCGGTGGGACAGGCCCTGCTCTGGGTGATCGCGGTTGGGTTCACCCTGCTCGCCCTCTGGCAGCTCACCGAGCTCGTCACCCGGCACGAGGCGTTCGACAAGGCGAAGGCCGGCGGCAAGCTCGTGGTGTACATCGTGCTCGCCTGGACGTCCTTCACGTTCGCCTCGGGCGGTCGTACGTCGAGCAATGAGCAGACCAAGGAATTCACGGTAACCCTGATGGAGGCACCGGCCGGCCGGGTGCTCGTCGGTCTGGTCGGCGTCGCCGTCATCGGCATCGCCGCCTACCACGTGTACAAGGGCTGGCGGAACCGGTTCCTCGAGGATCTGCAGGAGCACCCGGGTCGGTGGGTGGTCATCGCCGCCAAGGTCGGCTACATCGGCAAGGGCATCGCACTGGGGGCCGTGGGCGTCCTCTTCATCACGGCCGCGATCCAGCACCGCCCGGGCAAGTCGACCGGCCTGGACGGGGCGCTCCGATCGATGCGGGACCTGCCCGCCGGCACGGTCATCCTGCTCGCCATCGCGCTCGGCCTGGCGGCGTACGGTGTCTACTCCTTCGCGCGTGCCCGCTATGCGCGCGTCTGATCCTCCACATCGCCGCGACGCAGCCAGCACCAGGCGAGCAGGACCGCGACCGAGCCGTTGACGATGGCCACCACCACGTCGCTGACGTAGTGCATGCCCCGGTATAGCCGTGCCGTCGCGACGAGGAACGGGATCGCCAGGCACACGCTGACCACCACGCTGCGGAGCACCGGGTTCGTAATCCGCAGGGCCATCAGCCCGAGCGTGAAGTACAGCGCGGTCGCGGCCCCGGTGTGCCCGCTCGGGAAGCTGGAGGTCGGCGCCGAGTCGTCCAGTTTCTCGACGTCGGGGCGCTCGCGGACGATGAGGAGCTGAGAGAAGAAGAAGACCATCGCCTGCAGGCTGATCGCGATGAGCGGCACGACCGCGAACCACCACTGCTTGGTCCGCCGCCACACCAGCACGACCACGACCAGGCACACGCCGATGATGCTGACCGTCGCGCCCGTCCACGAGAAGAAGAGCGTGACCGCGTCCCAGAACGTCGTGCGTGACGACTCCAAGCTCTTGTTGACGCTCTCATCGGAGGCTGCCAGGTCCTTCAGCGGGCCGTCGGTGAGGAGCCAGCCCATCCCGACCACGGCCAGCCACCACACCACGAGAGGAGCCAGTGCGCGGACCACCAGGTCACGGCCCGCCTCCTTGGCGGTGGGTCGGGACGTGTCTTCCTGCCAGCGGGTGAGGAACGCCATCAGTCTGAACCTTTCGTCGTGCTGCCGGTGGGGGTTGGCGGCCTCCAGCCCATGTAGCCCGCGTACGACGCGGCCGTCAGCCCGCACCCGAGCAGCACGCCGGCCGTGACGTCGGACAGGAAGTGGGCGCCCGCATAGAGCCTGTCGGCAAACGTCACGATCACCCAGACCGCACCGAGGCCGACCAGCAACCCTCGGAGGCCGGTACCCACGAGGGGCCATATCAGCAGGACGACGACGGTGACGACGATGGCGTTGTTGGTGGCGTGACCGGAGGGGAAGGAGAACCCGGCGTGCTGGGCGATCGGGTCGTCGATCTCGGGACGGGCACGGCGTACGAGAAGCTTGAGCAGGGCCGCGATGGCCCAGCCGGCGGCCATCGTCGCCAGCGCCCACCAGGCCCGCGTCCGCAGGTGCTTGCCGAACCAGACGTAGAGGCTCACCGGCAGGCCCAGGAACAGGTACATCACCCACGGCTGGCTGATCACCTCCCACGTCTCGATGAACGACCGGAATCGTGGGTTGCCGCGTGTGTAGTCGGTTGCGGCGACAATGATGTCCTGGTCGAGGGTCACCAGCGGGTCGTACTTGGTGCGGACGAGGAACGCCAGCATCCCCAGCGGGACGGCGGCGACGACCGCGTAGACGACTGCCCGCGTGAGTCGGCGCCAGCGGGAGACGGCGGCGGGGTCCATGACGGCATCCTTGCATTGCCGGTGTCTTGAGCTCGCAGGTCAGCGCGTCCTTCACCCCCTTGACAAGGCAGACGAGATGAGTGCCGTGGATGCACCGGAGCTCGCGAAACTTTGGGGCGACCCGCCGCGCTGACGTTGCGAGTGAGAAAGGCCGGGAGTTAGATGATCGGCGCTCCACCATCCGCCCGACAGGAGAGTTCCGATGTTCGCGGTCATTGCTGCAGTCATCTTTGGATTGGCACTCATCCTGGACTGGGCTGACGCCAGGGTCAGCGACGCCTTCACCCCGCAGACGCTGATGATGGCGGGTCTGCTCTGCGTCGCGCTGCACCTCGCCGGCGTCGGGGCGACCACCAGGTGGCGCGGTCGTCGGCGGTAGCTCGCCGTTTCACCCGGTCTGCGGTCCGCGGTCCATCCCGGCAGCTTCGAGTATGGGCTAGTGGCGCGGCTCGGTCCCGAAGAACCGCGCTAGCTCCGGGGCGAGATCCTCGAGCGGTACGCCGTGCCACTCGCCGGGCATCTCCCGGCGTACGGCGTCCGGCAGCAGGTCCTCGAGCTGCCGGGCCCAGCCACGCAACCGCTCGTCGCTCTGCTCGCTGTTCACCACCAGCGTGGGAGTTGCGAGGGTGCGCAGACCGTCCACCGGTACGGCGGTGGTGACGGCGCAGTCGTAGACCAGGGTGTGCGCCAGTCGCTCCAGGTCAGGCCAGGCCTCGGATCGCCGGAGCCCGTCGATCATCTCGTCCGGTACGCCGATGCTGGCGTTGAAGTGCACCAGTGCGTCGCCACGCCGTCCGGCATCGATCAGCGCGGTCAGCTCGGCGGCCAGGTCGGGCTCCTCCGGCTCGGTCAGTGTCGAGTCGTCGAGCTCGAGTGGTGGTTCGAGCAGCGCCAGCTTGCGGATCGGCAGTCCGCGCATCGCCGCCCGGAGTGAGAGCACCGCGCCGGAGGAGAAGCCGAACACGCACGCGGACCCGCCGACGGCGTCGATCAGTGCCTGCAGGTCGTCGATCTCCCGATCCACCGCGTACGGCGCGGTGTCGCCGCTCTCTCCCCGGCCGCGCCGGTCGTACCGGATCACCGTGAAGTCGGTGGCCAGCAGTCCGGCCAGCGGCAGCATCGGCCCGAACCCGCGGAAGCAGCCGGCCGCGTCGACCAGGATCACCGGCGGCCCGCCGCCGGTCTGCTCATACGCGATCCGGGTGCCGTCCGCCGATGTGACCGCATCCACCACTGCCTCGCCCATCGCCGCCTCCACCTGAGAGAACTGGACTGTACAGTACTCTATCAAGTACTGGTCAGTCCAGTACTATTCGGTCCATGACCGCCGACTCGGCCCGACGTACCAGTGAGGTGGACGACCCCGGCGAGGGCCGCACCGCGAAGAAGCGGCGGGCGATCCTGCAGGCCGCTCAGCGGTTGTTCCTGCAGAAGGGCTATGTCGGCACGAGCATGGACGAGATCGCCGGCGTCGCGGGCGTGTCCAAGCAGACCGTGTACAAGCAGTTCGCGGACAAGGAGCGGCTGTTCACCGAGATCATCGTCCGCTCGATCGAGGACGCCGAAGGCCAGTCCGCCGAGATGATCCAGGCACTGCCGGACAGCGACGACCTCGCGAGGGACCTCCGCACGTTCGCCCGGTCGATGGTCACCGTCGTGCTGCAGCCGCACCTGGTGCGGATGCGGCGGATCATCATCGGCGAGGCAGACCGCTTCCCGGACCTCGCCCGTACCTGGTACGAGCGCGGACCGGGTCGCGGTCATAGCAACCTGGCCGCACGGTTCGCGGAGCTCGGCGAGCGTGGCCGGCTCGCCGTCGACGACCCGTTGCTGGCGGCCCAGACGTTCCAGTGGCTGGTGCTGTCGATCCCGCTGAACCGGTTGATGTTCGACGCGGACGAACGGCTGTTCAGCACCGACGACCTGGAGCGGTACGCCGACGAGGGTGTCCGGGTCTTCCTCGCGGCCTACGGCACCGGCTGAGCCGGCTCGGAGCGCAACAGGTGGGTCAGCAGTGCGACGGTCGCGGCGGCCTGGACGGCGGCGCCGGCCAGCAGTCGCACGCTGAGGCTGTCCAGGTGCGGCCAGCCGATCACCACGAAGACGGCCACCACTGCGGCGACGCAGAGCCGGGCAGCCAGCCGTTGACCCAGCGCGGCGAAGCGGCGCCGGAACACGAAGGCGGCCGCGGTCCAGGCCACCGTGACCGCGAGGAATCCGAGCTCGTGCAGGATGCCGTGCCAGCTGATCCGCTCGGGTGCGCCGTCCGGTGCTCCGGCCGGGAACCCGGCGCCGGCGTCGGTGAGGAACACTCCCGCGGCGATCATCCCGGCGCCGATCGTGGCGACCAGTCGCGGCCCCCAGGTACCGGCGGGACCGCGACCCAGCAGCCGGCGCAGCCCGGCGGCGCAGGCGAGGTACAGCAGTCCGGTGACGACGAAGTTGGTGATCTGCAGCCAGCCGTGCTCGCCGAGGCTGAGCAGGCTCACCGGATGCCGGCTCAGGTCGTAGCCGTCGCGGGTGAGGCTCTGGACGAAGCTGGCTGCTGGAAACAGAACGGCGGCGGTGATGCCGCAGGCCAGCAGCCGGCTGGTGTTCGTGGCGGAGGTGACGGGCGGGGTTGCGGTGCGGACGGACATCGGGGGCTCCTCTCGGCGGGGCACCCGGTCGGTGCCTCTCACCGGTGACGACGGAGCGGCCGCGGGCTACCGGACATCGAGCCGGTTGGCCCGGCCGTTCAGGTAGCGCTGCACCGGGATGCTGGTGGCACGGCGCGCGGCGAGCTCGTAGCTCTCGCGGGCTGCGGCACGGTCGCCGGCCATCTCCAGCAGGTGCGCCCGGACCGCATGCAGCCGGTGGTCGTCCCCGATCCGCTCGTCCTTCTCCAGCTCGACGAGCCGGTCGAGACCGGCCTGAGGTCCGTCGGTCATCGCCACCGCGACGGCGTGGTTGAGGGACACCATCGGGTTGTCGGACAGCTGCAGCAAGAGCTCGTACAGCGCCGCGATCTGCGGCCAGTCGGTGGCATTCGCGCTCGGCGCCTCGTCGTGCACGGCCGCGATCGCGGCCTGCAGCTGGTATGGGCCGGTCACGGACCGCGGCAGTGCGTCGGCGACGAGTGCGAGTCCTTCGGCGATGGCGCCGGCGTTCCACAGCGTGCGGTCCTGCTCCGCCATCGGGATCAGGCTGCCGTCCGCACCGGTACGGGCCGGGCGGCGCGCGTCGGTGAGCAGCATCAGCGCGAGCAGGCCGGTCACCTCGGCGTCGTCGGGTAGCAGGACGTGCACCATCCGGGTCAGCCGGATGGCCTCGGCGGTCAGCTCGGCCCGTTGCAGCAGCGGACCGGCGGTGGCGGCGTACCCCTCGGTGAAGATCAGGTAGAGCACGTGCAGCACAGCGGCGAGCCGCTCGGCGCGCTCGGCCTCCGGCGGCATGCCGAACGGCATCCTGCTGTCCTTGATGCTCTTCTTGGCCCGGGTGATCCGCCGGGTCATCGTTGCCTCCGGCACCAGGAAGGCACGGGCGATCTCGGCCGTGGTCAGACCACCGACCGCGCGCAGCGTGAGTGCGATCTGGGAGGCCGGGGACAGCGACGGATGGCAGCACATCAGCAGCAGCACCAGCGTGTCGTCATACTGCTGTGCGGGCGGTTGCTCGGGCAGCGTCCACTGGGCGACGGCGTCCTCGCGGCGCTGCCGTGCCTGCTCGCTGCGCAGCAGGTCGGTCAGCCGGCGGGACGCGGCCTTGATCAGCCAGGCCTTCGGGTTGTCCGGCTCGCCGTCGCGCGGCCAGTGTGTCGTTGCCGCGAGCAACGCTTCCTGGACGGCGTCCTCGGCCAGGTCGAAGTGCCCGTACCGGCGGACGACCGCACCGAGGACCTGCGGCGCCAGCCGGCGCAGCAGGTCCTCGATGCGGTCAGCGGACACGACCGGCTACAGGTCCTCGTGGCTGTCGAGCACTGGACGCACGTCGACATACTCGCCCTCGGCGTCCGGGTTGATCAGCCGCGAGGCCAGCTCGGTGGCCCGGTCATAGCTCTCGCACTCGACGATCGTGTACCCGGCGAGGACCTCCTGGGTCTCCGGGTACGGCCCGTCGGTCACCACCGGGGCGCCGGCCTTCAGCTGCACCCGCCGGGCGTGCACCGGCGCGCTCAGCCCGCGCGCGTCGACCAGCTCACCGGACTCCTCGAGCTCGTTGTTGAACTTCGCCATGTACGCGTGCATCGCGGCGATGTCCTCGGGCGACATCGCCGGCTTGTCGGTGGGCTTGCCGACCAGCACGTCGTAGTCCTGCTGTGAGCCGTACATCATGATTATGTACTTCACGGTCACTCCTCTCCGCGGGCACCACTGCGGTACCTCTCACCTGAGACGACGGGGCCGCCGGCTCGAACCGGACATCCCGGTCGATCCCAGTTACCGGCACGCTACGACAGCCGGGCAGTGGCCATGGCATGATCCGCTGGTGCTCATTGACAAATCAGGGAGAAGGTCCGGTCAGAGAGTGGCCGCGGCGGTCGTGGTCACTGGTCTCGCACTCACCGCGGTCGTGGCCGCACCGGCGGGCGGTGCCTGGACCACGACCGTTCCGGTGTCCGCGAGCGGATGGACCGGGCAGGACTCGCCGACCGTTGCGGTCGACCGGCAGGGTGACGCGCTGCTGGTCTGGGCCGCCTGCGACGCGGCCGCGTCCGGCTGCTACCACCAGGTCCAGGCGCGGCGCCGGACCGCAGCGGGTGCGCTGGGTCCGATCCTGACCTTGTCGCCGCTCGGCAGCTCGTCGGCGTGGCCGCAGGTCGCCTCGGACGACGACGGCGACTCGGTGGTCGTCTGGGAGCAGGACGGCCGGGTGGTCGGCAGGCGGGTCTCGTCGACCGGAGCCCTCGGGACTCTGCGGACACTCTCGTCGACGTCGGCGGGCAACCCGGCGGTCGTCATCGACCCGCTCGGCCGCGCCCTGGCGGTCTGGTCGGAGGTCGACGCGGGCTTCCGTACGAAGGGGCGGTTCATCTACCGCGACGGCACCGTCGGCTCCGAGCTCAGCCTCGGCAGCGGCGCCGCCGACCAGCCCTCGGTCGGGATCGACCGCACCGGTACGGCGGTCGTCGCCTGGACCGAGGGCATCTATCGTGTCGTCGCCAGGCGGGTGAAGCCGGGCTCGATCTCCGCGACAAAGGTGTTCACCTCGTCCTATGCGGGTGTGTCCTACGGCCGGGTGTCGGTCGGGGTGGACCGCGACGGCGACGCGATCGTGAGCTTCCTGCGGCACAAGGAGGGCGAGCGGTCGTACCTGTGGGCGCGGCGCTGGACCCGGACCGGCAGCCTCGGCGGCGTGCTCGGGCTTGCGCCGTCGACCGACAACCTGACCTTCTACCACGCGCTCGGGACCGACCTCGAGGGCGACTCGATGGTGATCTGGAGCCGGCGCACCAGCCAGACCCGGACCGACGTTTTCGGCCGCCGGATCTACCGCACCGGCGCGCTCGGCGCGATCACCGCGCTCGGCGTCGGGGACCGCCCGGCCGTGGCCCTGGACGACGACGGGAACGGTATGGCGGTGTGGCACTCGCCCGGCCCGCCGTACGACGCGAACGTCGTCTACGCCCGGACGATCTCCACCACCGGCGTGTTCAGCGGTGGCGTCCGGCTGTCGCTCGACGGTCGCGTGCCTCGGGTCGACTCCAGCCCCGGCGGCCGGTTCTCCGTGATCTGGCAGCAGAAGTCGTACCCGTACCGGATCAACGCGCGCATCGGCCCCTAGACAGCCACCGAGAGGGCCACCGCGACCTGGGTGACGACGAGTAGGCCGGGTCCAACGCGGTCACCTCGCGATGCCGACGGTCTGCTTGATCGCCGCCGGCTGGTCGAGCACGCGCAGCATCAGCTGAGCCACATCGGCCCGCGACACGGTGAGGCCGCGACGCAGGTTCTCGCCGTACGCCGTCCGGTAACGGCCGGTCAGTGGCTTGTCGGTCAGCCGGGGCGGGCGCACGATCGTCCAGTCGAGCCCGCTGTCGCGGACGGCGTCCTCCATCGTGGCGAGGTCGGCGTAGTGCCGGCGCAGGATCGCCTTGGTCACCGGCGTGAGCAGGTGCCGCATGACGAACCCGTCGCCGGAGTCGTGCCGGGGTGGCGTCGGCCGGCCCGGGGACGCGACCGTGCCGACCGGTGCGGCACTGACGACGACCAGGCGCCGTACACCGGTCGTCTGCATCGCGCGAACGATCGCGCGCGTTCCCTCGGTGGCGACACCGGCGTCCGCCAGGGAGCGCGGCCCGAGTCCGGACAGCACCGCGTCCGCGCCGCTGACCGCGGCCTCGAGGGCGGTGCGGTCGGGAGTGGCCAGGTCGGCGACGACGACGTTCGCCGGGGCCGCGCCGGAGAGTTTCTCGGGGTTCCGCACCACTGCGGTGACCTGGTTGCCCGCCGCAACGGCTTGTGCGAGCAGCAACCGGCCGATGCCGCCGGTCGCCGCGAAGATCGTGAGTTTCATCGTGCGCTCCTGCTATCGGGGCACCGGTTCCGCCGATACCCTGTCATGTGAGTCCCATACAGCATGGAAAACATATCATATGAAATCCGTATCAACAGAGGACGTCCGGCACCGCCGGCGGCTGGCCGCGAGCATCAAGGAGTCACTCCGGGAGCTGCGCGGCCAGCTGTCGCTGCTGAACCACCAGGTCGGCGGCCGGCTCGCGCTCAAGGACATCGACCTGGACTGCCTGGAGCTGATCGAGCTGTACGGTCCGCTGAGCCCGACCGAGCTGGCCCGGCGTGCGAGCCTGCACCCTGCCACGCTGACCGGTGTGCTGGACCGGCTGCAGAAGGGCGGCTGGGTGGTCCGGGAGCGCGACCCGGCCGGGCCTGACCGGCGGGCTGTCACCGTCCGCGCGCTCAAGGACCGCAACGCCGAGATGTACAAGCTGTACTCGGGTATGAACGCGTCCATGGATGAGCTGTGCGCCGGCTACGACGCCGCGCAGCTCGCGGTGATCGCGGACTTCCTGAGCCGCACCACCGAAGCCGGTCGCCGGGCGACCGACGACCTGGCCGCCGCGGACTGATGCGAGACCTGAGGGCGCTCCCGAAGGCGCACCTCCATCTGCACCTGGCCGGCGCGATGCAGCCCGGCACGCTGCGCGAGCTGGCCGGGCGGTACGGCGTACCGGTGCCCGAGCACGACGGACGCGGGGTGCGGGACTGGGACGAGTTCCAGCAGCTGTACGACGCCGCGCGGGACGTGATCCGGACACCGGCCGACATCGCCCGGGTGCTGACAGAGGCGGCCGTCGCCGATGCCGCGGACGGCTGCGGCTGGCTGGAGCTCCAGGTCGACCCGACGTCGTACGCGCCGGTGATCGGCGGGCTGCGCGAGACGCTGGAGGCGGTACTGGTGGCGGCCGCGGCGGCGCCGATCCCGGTCGGGGTGGTGGTCGCGTCGAGCTGGGCCCGGACGCCCGAGCATGCCGAGGAGCTGGCCCGGCTGGCGGCGTCGTACGCGGGTGACGGCGTGGTGGGGTTCGGGCTGTCCAACGACGAGCGGCGCGGTGCGGTGGCCGGGTTCGCGACCGCGTTCCGGATCGCCGCCGACGCCGGGCTGCTGGCCACGCCGCATGCGGGGTTCTACACGCCGGCGAGCCATGTCCGGGACTGTGTCGAGCTGCTCGGCGCGGCCCGGATCGGGCACGGTACGTCGGCGGCGCACGATCCGGCGGTGATGGCGTTGCTGGCCGAGCGCCGGGTGGCGCTCGAGGTCTGCCCGACGTCGTACCAGCCGTTCGGCGTGCACGAGTTGGACGCCGTACCTGTGCTGCCGCTGCTCGACGCTGGCGTACAGGTGACCCTGGCCACCGACGACCCGCTGTTGTTCGGGGTCGGGCTGGCCGGTCAGTATGGGATCGCCCGCGACCGGCTCGGACTCACGGACGCACAGCTGGCCGCGGTCGCCGTGCACGGTATCGAGGCGTCGGCCGCACCGGACCCGGTCAGGGCCGGGCTGCTGGCCGGGGTCGATCGCTGGCTGCGCTGAGCCGGTCGCCGAACGAGCGGCGGTCGAGCGCGTCGAGCGTGGCCAGCAGTACGGCGGTGAGCGAGGCGGGCAGCTCCTTCTCGAGCTCTGCGACGGCTGCCTCCGCGGTCTGCCAGTCCGCCTCGATCACCGGCTTGGCCGCGCGCGCCTTGCCGGTGAGCTCGACGATCCGGGTGCGGGCGTCGGTGCCGGGGCGCAGCTCGACGTAGCCGGCCCGTCTGAGCTGCGCGACGGTCTGGCTGGCGGCGGAGTGGGTGACGCCGGTCGCCCGTGCCAGGTCGCGGATCGACAGCGGTCCCTCGGCGGCGAGCGCCCGGACGACCGGCGAGAACCGGGGCCGGTAGTCGGGCATCCCGGCCGCGACGTACTGCTCCGCGATCGCGCCGTCCATCAGCTCGTGCACATGCCGCAGCAGCGTGCCGAGCCCCCGGTGGCGTCCTGGTTCGTCCATTCGGCACAATATAACAGCGCTGTTGTATCTACCGGAGGAGAAGCCATGCTGTACCCGGACCTCGAGCCCTACGAGACCGGCATGCTCGACGTCGGCGATGGCCAGCAGATCTACTGGGAGGTCAGCGGCAACCCCGATGGCAAGCCCGCGCTGGCAGTGCACGGCGGGCCGGGTTCGGGCGCCACGCCGATCTGGCGACGCTTCTTCGACCCGGAGAAGTACCGCGTCGTGCTGGTCGACCAGCGCGGCTGCGGGCGGAGCCGGCCGCCTGTCAGCGACCCGGCGACCGACCTGTCGGTGAACACCACCCAGCACCTGATCGCGGATTTCGAGCAGCTCCGCGAGCACCTTGGGATCGACCGCTGGCTGCTGCTCGGCGGTTCCTGGGGCAGCTCGCTCAGCCTGGCGTACGCCGAGCAGCACCCGGACCGGGTCACCGAGCTGGTGCTGTTCGCGGTCGTGACCACCAGCAGCCGCGAGGTCGAGTGGGTCACCCGCGGCGTCGGCGACCAGTTCCCCGCGGAGTGGGCGGCCTTTCGCGACGGGGTCCCCGAGGACCGGCGCGACGGCGACCTGGCCGCGGCGTACGCCGACCTGCTGGCCGATCCCGACCCCGCGGTACGGGAGCAGGCTGCGCGCGACTGGTGCACCTGGGACGAGCGGCAGATGCGCGCGCCGGGCGACCCGCCGGACCCGCGGTACGACGACCCGATGTTCCGGATGACGTCGGCCCGGCTGGTCACGCACTACTGGGCGAACGCCGCGTTCCTGCCGGACGGCGCACTGCTGGAGAACGCGGACCGGCTCGCGGGAATCCCCGGCGTACTGGTGCACGGCGGCCAGGACGTCGGCAGCCCGTCCGACACCGCGGCGGAGCTGCACAAGGCCTGGCCGGACAGCGAGCTGATCCTGATCGACGAGGCCGGCCACTCCGGTCACCCGGACATGAGCGCGGCGGTGCTCGCCGCGCTCGACCGGTTCTCCGACCGGCGCTGATCCGGTTCGCGGCTAGCCGAGCCCGTACCGAGCCAGCGGCTCGACCAGCTCCCGTTCCTCGTATGACAGGTGCGAGAGCAGGGTGTCGCTGAGCAGGTCCATCGCGTCCCGCAGCTCGGCGACGCCGGTCGGCGAGGACACCAGCGCGACCAGTGCCTGGTCGACCCGCTCCAGCACGTCGTGGATCACCCTGTGCTCGAGCTCGAGCCGGTCCACCACCGGCACCAGCCGCGGGTCGGCGGCACGCAACCGCGGGAAGAGTGCCTGATCCTCGAGCAGGTGGTGCGTGGTGACCACCCGGCAGTATGACTCGCAGTACGCGCCCAGCGTCCAGCTGTTCTGCCGCATCGTCATCGTGTTGATCACGGATCGGGCCAAGCCCGGGTCGAGCTGTCCGGCCGCGACCTGCTCGACCAGGTTCCGGACCTGCTCGAGCTCGCCGCGCAGGTGGTCGTGAACGTCGACCAGGTGCTGACCGCCGGCGCGCTCGTGGGCGGTGTACGCCCGGCCCATCTCAGGTTCCGGCCCGGCCGGCCGTTCCGACTCGTCCCACAGCCGGGTCGCGCTGCGTCGTACACCGTCGTCCGGAGTCGGTACGACGCCGAGCCCGGCTGCTGACTCGCGCCCGGCCGGCTCGGGCTGCAGAGCCGGATCTCCTGCACGGGCGGACTCGACCTGCTCGCGGACTTCGGCCGCGACATCGGCGAACCGGCGGGTGTCGTCCGGTGAGTCCGAGGCGAGGATGAACCCACTGATGCCGTGGCTGACGGTGAGGTCGACCAGCTGCTCGACCCAGCGGCGTTCCGGGCCCTGGAGGAAGCCGTTGCCGGCGGCATCGAACGTGCCGGACAGGTTGTACAACCGGCGAACCGCGGCCGGCGACCGGCCGGCCTTCTCCGCGGCCGCGTCGATCTGGGCGTTCATCTCGGGGAGCTGGTCCGGGCCGATGTACCCGCTGCTGACCCACCAGCCATCGGCGACCCGGCCGGTGAGCCGGAGCATCCGTGGTTTGATCGCGCCCAGCCAGATCCCGATGTCGTGCGCGGGTGCCGGGCCGCGCTTCGCGCCGTACAGGCCGTAGTGCTTGCCGTCCAGCCGCGCGCCGCCGCCCTCGGTGCGCCACAGCGTGCGGATCACCTCGATCGCTTCCGCGAGTGCGTCGACGGCCTCGCCGGGCGTACGGTGCGGGCCACCATTCGCCGCGATCGCCTCCCAGAACGCGCCGGCGCCGAGGCCCAGCTCGACCCGGCCGCCGCTGAGCAGGTCCAGGCTGGCGGCGCTGCGGGCGAGCACCGACGGCGGCCGGAGCGGCAGGTTGGCGACGTTCGGCGCGACCGTGACCCGGCCGGTCCGGGCCGCGATCACGGACAACAGTGTCCAGGCGTCCAGGAAGCGGGGCTGATACGGGTGGTCCTGCACGGTCACCAGGTCCAGCCCCGCCTGCTCCGTCAGCTGCGCGAGCGCGACCACCCGGTCCGGGTCGTCGGCGCGCGGGGTGATGAAGGTGCCGAACAGTAGATCGTGCCCGTAGTCGGTCATTGCGCCGTCTCATTCGTTGTACGTACTATTCGCTGTACGAACAAACTAGTTCGTGGCACGAAGTAATGCAAGGCGGTGACGGATGGAGCAGGTCGCTTCCGGGTTGGTCCGGCTGACCTTCCTGGTGCAGTCGGTGTACGCCGAGGTCGGGTGCGGCTGTGAGCTGACCCCGACCCAGGCGCAGATGTTGTGCGTGCTGCGCGAGGGCCCGAAGGGCATGGCCGAGCTGTGCGGAGTGCTCGGCGTCGAACGCTCCAGCCTGACCGGCCTGGTCGACCGCGCCGAACGCAGCGGCCTCGTGGTCCGCACACCCGACCCCACCGACCGGCGTGCGGTGAAGGTCGCGCTCACCGAGGCAGGCGACCGGGCCGCGCGCGAGTTCCACGAGCAGATCACCAGCCGGCTGGCGGCTCTGCTCGACGACCTATCGCCGACCGAGCAGGTCCGGTTCAGCCGTTCGCTGACCCGGATCGTGACCGCCGCCGGCGTACCGCTGGCGATCGGGCCGCACTAGGTCAGGCGGCGCCGAGGTCAGGCGGTGCGGAGGTCAGGCGCTGAAGGAGTGCGGTCCGAAGCGGCCCCAGACCACGATCAGGGCCACGGCGACCAGGAGCAGGTTGACGGCGATCGCCGGTGTCTCCTTGCGGCGCAGGTGGGTGATCGCGGCGCCGAACATGAGCAGGACCAGACCGAGGGCGGCCAGCGGTGCGAGGACCGGTGCGATGTCGACGGCAGGCGGGAGGACGAGGCCGATCGCGGCGAGGACCTCCACGGCGCCGATGGTCTTGACCATCCCGGCGCTGAAGTCCTCGGTCCACGCCATGCCGGAAGTGGCGAGCTTCTCCTTGTGCAGGATCATCTTCATGAACCCGCCGGCCAGGAAGGCCACGGCGAGCACTGCGGCGACGATCCACAGGAACACGTTCATCGGGGCTTTCCTCTTCGCTGGGTGGTGTGTTCGTCTCTGTTGTACGACGACGCAACGCCGCGGATTGTGAGGTGGTGGGTCGACCTCACAGTTGGGTGTGGTGTTTCGTCGAAGTGGTGTGGGGCAGTTGCGAGCGAGGGAGTGGTCGGGGCCGTGACCAGTCGATCCGGGCCGGGTGACGGCGGGTCTGATCCGGGCCTGAGCGCGATCGTGAGCGAGCGGCGGCAGCTGATCAATGTGGCGTATCGGCTGCTCGGCTCGTTGGCCGAGGCCGAGGATGTGGTGCAGGAGACCTATGCGCGCTGGTATGCGATGCCGCGGCGGGAGCGGGAGGCGATCGAGTCTCCCGGTGGCTGGTTGACGACGGTGGCCAGTCGTGTCTGTTTGGATCTGCTGGGTTCGGCGCGGGCGCGGCGGGAGCGTTATGTGGGTGAGTGGGTGCCGGAGCCGTTGCCGGATGGTGGGGAGTGGCTCGGCGGGGGGTCGGGTGGTGCCGGGGGTGATCCGGCCGATCGGGTCACGTTGGACGAGTCTGTCGGTATGGCGTTCTTGGTGGTGTTGGAGTCGATGAGTCCGGCCGAGCGGGTGGCGTTCATCTTGCACGATGTGTTCCGGTATTCGTTTGTGGAGGTGGCCGAGATCGTCGGCCGGTCGCCGGCGGCGTGTCGGCAGCTGGCCTCGTCGGCTCGGCGTCGGGTGGACGCGTCGCAGGCTGCGGTGACTTCGGCGACGCCGGTGGCCCGGCATGCCGAGGTGGTCAGGGACTTCAAGCGGGCGTGGGAGGCCAAGGACATCGAGGCGCTGATCGGGCTGCTCGACCCCGACTCCACGGCGGTCGGCGATGGTGGCGGTCTGGTCAGCGCGGTGTTGCGCCCGATCGAGGGTGGTGCGCAGGTCGCCCGCTTCTTTGTCGATGTCGCCGATCGGGCGTTCGAGCTGACGATCCTGGAGCGTTCGGTGAATGGTCAGCCCGGTCTGGTGGTTCAGCACGATGGCGTCACCGTGATGGTGATGGCCTTCGGCATCGCAGGCGACCGGATCAAGCACATCTGGGCGGTACGCAACCCCGACAAGCTCCGGCCCTGGACC
>Ga0114129_10003141_pt1 | contig 23182 bp, 18 predicted proteins | sample RhiMetdeltSRZDD1_FD_80071 | JGI IMG/M metagenome (GOLD analysis project Ga0114129, IMG submission 80071) | Populus rhizosphere microbial communities from Tennessee, USA - Rhizosphere MetaG P. deltoides SRZDD1 (version 2) (version 2) | ecosystem: Host-associated > Plants > Roots > Rhizosphere >... | reverse complement strand
GCGGTCTTGAGACCAAGCTGCGCGGCTCGAATCGCCGCGACGTACCCGCCGGTCCCGGAGCCAATGACGACGACATCAAACTGTTCCGCCAACTAGGCCTCCCGATAGGTGTGACACGCGGTAGCGCGCACCACGCGGTTCACGAGAGTTAGATAGTACGCAGAACGAGGCGGAGGGCGAAGGGTTTGCGGCGGGTCTGAAGGCCGGAAGACAAGAAGCCGTGGGGCGTGGCGCGCTTCCCCGCTTCCCGTCTCCAGCCTTCCTGAGCGCAGACTACTTTCGAGGCAGAACTGCGTCTTTGAGCTGCTTGGCGATCCGTGCCTTGACGACTGTTTTCGCCGGGATTTTGATGGGCTCGCCGGTCGCCGGATTGCGGCCCTCGCGTGCCTTTCGCTTCTGGACGACCAGCTTGCACATCCCGGGAAGGACGAACTCACCTGACCGCTTCAACTCTTTCTCGGACAGGCGGAGGAGCTCGTCGAAGAGATCGCGCACGGCAGTGCGCTTCATGTCGAACTTTTCCGCGAAGTGCGCGAAGAGTTCCATCTTGCCCATGCGCCGGGCATCTGCCATTGCTGTCTTCTCCCTGGCTGGGGGCGCGCGATGGTGTCTGTCGTGCGAACCGTGCGCGCCAGCGGTCCGACGGCAATCTGTAAAAGCGGCCGGTATCGTAGTCCTGCGCCGGAAATAATGTCAATTACCGCCGTATTTTCGCGATCGATCGTGCGCCGCGTCGTTGCGCTCGCGATCCCCGTCGCGCGACTTTGTCAAGCACTCTTCAATCGCGCGACGCGTGCCAACAACTCTATCGCTGACTACAATCGTTGATGTGACCGCCGCGCTCGAGACGTTCCCCAACCCTCGTCCGGAACGCGACTATGAGATCGAAATCCGCTGTCCGGAGTTCACCTCGCTCTGCCCGAAGACGGGGCTGCCGGACTTCGGCGAGATCGTCATCCGCTACACGCCGGATCGCGCCTGCGTCGAGCTGAAATCGCTCAAGTACTACCTCGTCGACTATCGCAATCAGGGGATCTTCTATGAGGCCGCGACCAACAAAATCCTCGACGATCTGGTCGCTGCCTGCCGTCCGCGCCGCATGACGGTGACCGGCGCCTTCTCCGTGCGCGGCGGCATCACCACGACCGTTACGGCTGAATACCGACAAGACACGTGAATTTCTGATGTGGTGACCTGGTGATGTGGTGATGTGAATTCCTGTATGTCACACAGGATCCCGATCGAAGCAGAACTCGATCTCCATACTTTCGCCCCGGCTGACATTCCGGTAGTCGTCGAGGAGTACGTGCGCGCAGCGCACGAGGCCGGGCTGCGCGAGTTGCGGCTCGTGCACGGACGCGGCCGCGGCGTCCAGCGCGGCATTGTCCAAGCCGCACTCGAACGCCATCCGCTCGTCGCCGAATTCTGGGACGACACGCATTCACACCTCGGTGCCACGTGCTGCCGCCTCGTCGAGTGAAAGCCCTCAGTTCGAAGTTCGAAGTGTGAACTTCGAAGGTCGAAGTTAGACCTGGCATCTGCCTTGCCTTCCTGATCGCCACCGCCGCGCGAATTGCGGCCAATCGAGCCGCCCCATTGCAGTTTCTGCATCGCTGCGGCGGGAGAGAGGTGGCAAAAGATGCACTTCGCAGTGCCGCTGCCCGGCGAGGTCGTGTGGATTCGTCAGCGGCGCTGGCGCGTCGAACGCGCCCGCCGCGATCGCAGCGTCGTCCGGCTGGACGTCAGGAACCGCGACGCCCGGCTGACGTTTCTCGCGCCGTTCGATCGACCGTCGACGGTCGAACGTGTTGAACGGCCGCGCCGGGTCCGGCCCCAGCACGCCGCGGCGCGGCTCGCGCAACTCGTTGGCCGGGCGCACACCTGGTCCACGATCGCCAGCGCGATCGACGCGAACATCGACATCCTGCCGTACCAGCTCGAGCCCGCACTCGCCGTGCTGAACGGCGCGCGACGCGTCCTGATCGCCGATGCGGTCGGGCTCGGCAAGACGATCCAGGCCGGGCTCGTCGTCGCCGAAGTCCATCGTCGATCGGCGACGGCGCGAACGCTGATCGTCGCGCCGGCGCCCTTGCGCGATCAGTGGATCGACGAGCTCCGCGGCAAATTTCGAATCGAGAGCCGCGCGGCCGATCGGCAGAGGCTCGACGAGATCGCACGGCACCACGCCTACGGCGACAACCCCTGGCAGCAGCCGGGTGTCTGGATTGCGTCGCTCGACTACGTCAAACAGCCGCATGTCATCGAATCGCTGCCGCCGGATCCGTGGGACCTGCTCATCGTCGACGAAGCGCACGTCGCATCAGGCGACTCCGAGCGGCACGACGCGTGCGCCGAGCTGGCCGGGCGCTCACGGCGCGTTCTGCTGCTCAGCGCGACGCCACACAGCGGGGACGAGGCTCGATTCACAAGGTTTGTCAGCCTCGGCCGGCTCGACGACGAGCCGGCGATGCCCGTCGTGTTCCGGCGCACGCGACGCAGCGTCGGCTTCGATCTGCGTCGATGCGTGCGCTGGCATGGTGTCCGGCTTTCGGAAGCGGAACAGCGGCTGCTCGACGCGCTCGCCGCATTCGAGGCGTCCGCACTCCGGGCGGCAGGTCACACACATCGCGACGCTGCCATGTTGCTTCTGTCTGTCTTTCGCAAGCGCGCGCTGTCCACCATGGGCGCTCTGCTGATGTCGCTGGATCGACGGCTGGCCTGGCTCGGCGACGCGCATCGTGCCGACGACTTCGACTGGCTGCAGCCGCAACTGGCGTTCGACGACGATTCGGATGAGCTGGATGACGTCGACCGCCAGGCCCTCACCGGCGATATCGGGCTGCGATCGTCGCAGGAGCGTTCGTGGTTGAGACGATTGCGCGGGCTCGCCGAAATCGCGACCCGGTTCGACAGCAAAGCCAGGCGTGTTGCCGCGCTCGTCGGCCGATCGCGCGAACCGGTCGTCATCTTTACCGAGTTCCGGCACTCGCTCGAGGTGCTGCGACGAAGGCTTCAGCTCAGCACCTGTGTCGCCGAGCTGCACGGCGGTCTCACGCCGGCGGAACGACGCCAGCAGCTGCGGCGTTTTCTCGATGGAAGCGCCGAGGCGCTGATCGCCACGGATGTCGGCGGCCAGGGGCTGAACCTGCAGGAACGCGCGCGATGGGTGGTCAGCCTCGAGCTGCCATGGAACCCGCTGAAGCTCGAACAGCGATGCGGACGCGTCGATCGCATCGGCCAATCGAAGCCGGTGCATTTCACCCTCGTGGTTGCGCGCCATGAGTTCGAACGCGGCGTACTCGCCCGCCTCGCGAAGCGCGCGCTCATCGCCCGGCGATCGATTGGCGAGGATGTGCTGAGCGGCATCGCGCCGGACAGCTCAGCGATAGGCGCAGCCCTTCTGCAAGGCGAGCCGATGAACGACAACGAGACACCGGCTCCGCGTCTGGTCGTCTGTCAGTCGCGAGCGCGGCCGGCGCGGCTGATGTCGCGACGTCTACAAGCGGCAAGAGTCCTCGTCGCACGATGGAGAGGGCCGGCGCCGGAAGCCGCAGGGACCGTCCGGACATCGCTGGGACATCTACCGGAAATTCGCCGAGCCAGCCGCGATCGTTCGGTTCTCGTTTTCTCGGTACCGCTGCTCGATGGATCCGGCAGCCTGGTGGAGCGCCACGTCGTTGCGGTCTGCGTGGCCGGCGTCGATCGATGGCCGGACCCGGAGACAATCGATGCCGCGCGTCTGCTCGCCGCACGGGCCCTCACCGTCAGAGTCAAGCGACTTCGGGTGTGTCTCCAGCGCAGAGCCGGCGCGGAGATTCGACTTGAAAGCGCCATCGTCGCGCACCTGCTGACGGACGAACAACCCCGCGAGACGCAGCCGGGACTGTTCGACCGGCGCGAACTGCGCGCGTTCGATTCCGCAAGAACGGATGCGGATGAAATCCGCCAAGCCCTGAACGATCGGCGAGCCGATCTGAACCGGACCTCCGAGATCGCCGCGGGCCGTCCGGTACTCGAGCTCGCGTTCATCGGAGAGATGACCTCCGAGGTCATTTCCGCTGAACATCGCCCCGGGAAATGACCTCGGAGGTCATCTCTCCGCTGCCGGGCATTGGCGGAACGCTGTTTCCGGGCCAGTACCTCGCAGACGCGTTCGAGGCCGCGAACGCACGATCCGCGGGCGGAGGCGATCTCGATCGCCAGTGGCGTCGATTCCGCGGCTGGTGGGATCGGGTCGAGGCGACGTGCGGGCCAGCCACGGGGATCAGAGCGCTCTTCGATCTGGTGGCAATGCCGCTTGCCGGCATGCTCGGCTTGCGCGCGCGTCAGGTCGACTTCGATCGCTCGCGCGCGGTGGTCCGGCTCGAAACACCCGCTGGTACGGCCGTCGGCATGATGGTGCTTCCGTGGGCGGTCCGTCCCTCCAGTGTGTGGCGGGATCCCAGCGCCGCGGCCAGGGCTTTCAATTTTCGCTGGACGTTCGTCGTCGCGCCGCCTTTCGTGTCCGTCGTGCCATCGCACACGCGCGGCCTCCGGCGGAGCGTCGACTTCCATTTTCCTGATGTGCTCGACGCCCGCAGCTTCGGCCGCTTCCACGCCCTGTGTCACGCGACCTCACTGGAAGCAGCAACGCCCGGTCATGGTGCATGTCTGCTCGACGAGCTCATCGCGGCCGGCATCACGTTCCAGGATCGGGTACGCAACGATTTGCAGCACGGCGTCGTCCGTGCGATGGCAGCACTCGCGCCTGCTCTTCGCCGGCGGATGTCGGCAAAGTCCGAAACCGGCTTCGACGAAGCGCTGACGCTCGTCTATCGCGTGCTGTTCCTGTTGTTCGCTGAATCGCGCAACCTGGTCCCGGGCCGGCACGCGGTGTACGGCCGGACCTACTCGATCGGCGCGTTGTGCCGGCATGTGATCGGCGGCGACTCGCCGACGGGACTTTGGGACGGACTGGCCGCGATCACGCGCCTTTCTCGAGCAGGCTGTCAGACGGATGACCTGATCGTCCGTCCCTTCAACGGCCGGCTCTTCGCGAGGGCGGCGGCCCCGTCGCTCGAGGCGCATCGGTCGACGCGAACGCCGACGCCGGCCAGCAAAACGAGAGATGGGGCGATCGGAGTGGCGCTGGTCTCGCTCGCGTCGCGTCAGGCACGCGGCGGCCGGCAGGAGATCGCCTACGCGGACCTCGGCGTCGAACAGCTTGGCGCGGTGTACGAGCGGGTTCTCGATCTCGATCCGCGCGCGCCGATCGATCGGAACCAGATCGCGAAACCTCATCGCGCGCACCACAGCCGGCGCCGGAAAGAAAGCGGAACCTTCTACACGCCGCAGGCGCTTGCGGAGTTCGTCGTCCGCCGGACGCTGGCGCCGCTCGTCGAGGGCGCCGCACCGGACCGGATCCTCTCGCTGCGGGTCGTCGATCCCGCGATGGGCAGCGGTGCGTTTCTCGTTGCGGCGTGCCGCTACCTTGCCGGCGCGTACGAACGCGCGATGATCGATGAGGGCCGGGCCGGCTCGACCGATTTCGACGACGGCGAGCGCGCGGCCATCCGGCGGCTGATTGCCGAACGATGCCTCGCGGGTGTCGATGCGAACCCGGTCGCGGTGCAACTGGCGCAACTGTCGCTCTGGCTGGCGACGCTCTCGCGCGGGAAGCCGCTCGGGTTCCTCGATCATCGCCTGCGCACCGGCAACAGCCTTCTCGGAGCCTCGCCCGACGACCTCGCACGTACGGGCCGGCGACTACGACCCGGCGCTCGTGTCGACTCGCAGCTCCCGCTCTTCGAACGCGATGAACTGGAGCACGCCATGCGGCAGGTTGCCAGACCGCTCGCCGAACTGGCGTCCCGGCGCGACGAGACCGTCCGCGACATCCGGGCCAAGGAGGCCATCTGGAACCGGTTGTCGGGTGCTCAGTCGCCGCTCCAGCGCTGGCGTACGGCATGCACACTCTGGTGCGCTCGGTGGTTCTGGCCGAACAGCGCCGTGCCAACTCCGCCGGAAATGCGCGCGGCGCTCGACGCGCTGCTCAAGCGCGACACGACACTGGCGGCCGGGCAGCTCGAGATGTGGATGCGAATCGCCCAAGAGACGGGCGCCCGTCATCGCTTCTTCCACTGGCCGCTCGAATTTGCCGACGTGTTCTATGACGAGTCGGGGCAACCGCGCGCCGCGGCAGGATTCGATGCCGTGATCGGAAATCCGCCGTGGGAAATGTTGCGCGGCGATGGAGAAACGCGAGACGACGGCGATGCCGCGGCGACGGTCAGGTTCATCCGCGAATCAGGCCTGTATCGCTCGTGCGGGCACGGACATCTCAATCTGTATCAGCCGTTCCTCGAGCGGGCGCTTTCACTCGCGCACAGCGGCGGCCGCGTCGGCCTGATCCTCCCATGGGGCCTTGCGGCCGACGACGGCGCGAAGGCGCTGCGCGAGACGCTTCTCGACCGATCGCGGGTTCATACGATCGTCGGTCTCGACAATGCGAGCGGCATCTTTCCCGTGCACCGCGGCACGCGGTTTCTCGTCGTCATCGCCAGTCCGGGCGGTGTCACCGGCACGATTCGCGCGCGATTCGGCGTCCGCACGCTCGCGGAGATCGACGAGCTGCCTGGCCGCGAAGATTCGCCGGCGCCAACGGCGTATCCAGTCCGGCTGACGTCGACCATCCTCGCCGACGTCGGCGGCCCCACACGTCGGATTCCCGATGTCCGCGATCCGCGTCATCTCTCGTTCCTCCATGAGCTCACGGATCGGTTTCCAGCTCTTGGCAGCGCAAGGGGATGGTCGGCCGAATTCAGCCGCGAGCTCAATGCGACCGAGGACCGCGCGAGTTTCGGGGAGACCGGACTACCAGTGATCGAAGGCAAGGACATCACGCCGTTCGTCGCCAGCCCGCGTGCGTCCACACGAATCGATCTCGATCGCGCGCGCACTCGTCTTCCGCATCGCGGCTTCGAACATCCCCGGCTTGCGTACCGGGACGTGTCGAGCGTCTCGAACCGCCTGTCGCTCATCGCGGCGATCGTGCCGGCGCGTGTCGTCACGACTCATACACTCTTCTGCCTTCGCACGCCGCTGCCGCTCGCGCGTCAGCATTTTCTTTGCGCGTTGTTCAATTCGTTCGTGCTGAACGCGGTCGTGCGGATGCTCATGGGTGGACATCTCACGACGAGTCTCGTGGAGAGTCTGCCGGTCCCCGTCTGGAGCGGCGACGCGCTGCAGCGGCGAATCGCGGCGCTCGCTTGCCGTCTCGCGCGGCGTCCGGCCGACACGGTGTCCCATGCTGAGCTGCAGGCATCGATCGCGCGACTTTATGGCCTCGACAGTCAGACTTTTCGCGCGGTGCTCGAGACCTTTCCGCTGTTCTCGCGACAGGAACGTGATCGCGCGCTTCAATCGTTCTCAATCGTTCGTGAACTTTGATTGAGCGCAAGCTTGGCGCTTGCGTTGTCCAACGAGGGAGGCAGAGACTTAGCGGCTTGCGAATTTACTCACACTCACTAGGAGGTCACTTACATGAAGAAAGTCATGCTCGGCTTTCTTTTGGTGGGCGCGTTTTTAGCGGCCACCTGCGCGCAGCCGGGGACGCTCCCCTCAACCCCGAATGCGCCAACCGGATCGATCAATGCTCAAGGCGGCGGCAGTTCGCCGTCGACCGCGACGATCACGTTCGGCTTTGCGGATCACGGAACAACTTTCCTGCCCGGCAGCGGGCACGACGCCTCAGCGAACGCCAAGGACAATCTGGTGCCGAGAACCGTGGTGATCGACCGCAACGGCACCGTGACGTTTAACCTTCCGCCGGGAAGCGTCCATAACGTCGCGATCTACGGTCCAGGCACCGAGCCGGGAGATATTCGTACCGCCATGGCGTTCCTGACGCCGGGCGGGCGCGGCTGTCCGCCGGTCCCGTTGATCAACGATCCGCAGAATCGTCTCGCGGTGCTCGGCGCGCAGCCCTGCGCCGGCGGCGCGACCAGCGTGAGCTTCCAGTTCACGACCGTCGGCAAGCATCTGGTCATCTGCAGGTTCTTGCCGCATTTCGTCAATGTCAACATGTATGGCTGGGTTCAGGTGTGAGACAGATAGGCTTGGGGCTCGAGGCTTGGGGCTTGAGTGAAGCGTGGGGCGCGAGAAACGCCCCACGTTTCACGTGTATCCAAATCGTTCACGCTGTATCCAAAATCTGCACATCGTTTCATCACCCCTGTTCAGGCCGCCCGCTCTCGATTTTTCCGGATTTCGTCTATAGTCCCCGGTGGTGCCGAACTACGGGTTTGTCATCGACCTGCGCAAGTGCATCGGGTGTCATGCCTGCACGATTGCCTGCAAGGCCGAGCACGACATTCCGATCGGCGTCAACCGCTGCTGGGTCAAGACGGTCGAGAAAGGGACGTTCCCCGACACGCAGCGCGTCTTCTTCCCGGTCCTCTGCAACCAGTGCGAAGAGGCGCCGTGCCTGAAGATCTGCCCGACCAACGCGCTTTTCAAACGGCCTGACGGCATCGTCGATCTGGACAGCGCGGCGTGCATCGGCTGCCGTGCGTGCATGGCGGCCTGTCCGTACGATCAGCTGTTCATCGATCCCAACACGCACACTGCGGAGAAGTGCAACTTCTGCGCGAATCGCGTCGAGAACGAACTACAGCCGGCGTGCGTCAGCGTCTGTCCCACGCAGTGCCGCATCTTCGGCGACCTCGACGACCCGGACAGCCGCGTATCGGAGATCGTCCAGCGCGAGTCCTTCATGGTCCGGAAGCCGGAGAAGGGAACGGGCCCGAAGGTTTTCTATCTCGGCGCCGACGAAGCGGTGATGCGGCCGGAAATCGCGGCACAGCCGTTCCTCTATAAAGAAGGCCGGGTGCTGATGCGCCCCCTCGGCGCCGCAACGCCGGACCCCGAGCGTCCTGGCGACCCGCGCGTCGACTACGACGTCCCGCATCGAAAGCCGTGGGGGATCGATCTGGTCCTCTACCTGCTGACCAAGGGAATCTCGACCGGCGCGCTCCTGCTCTCGGCGCTGCTGTGGATGATGGGCGACCGCTCGACGGTCGTCGGTCTCGGCGGACCGATCGTCGCGGTGGTGTTCGCCCTGCTGACCGCCGTCGTGCTGGTCATCGACCTCGAGCAGCCGCAGCGGTTCCTGATGATTCTCACGCGGCCGAACTGGCAATCGTGGCTGGCCCGCGGCGCGTTCCTGCTGACGGCTCACGGCGCGATCGCCTCCATCTGGATTGGGCTGCACGTGTCTGGCCAGCTCCAGCTCCTCTCCTGGCTCGCGCCGGTCGCGTTCATCGTCGCATTGTCGGCGACGGCGTACACGGGATTCCTCTTCGCGCAGGGCCTCGCGCGCGATCTCTGGCAGGGCCCGCACTCGACGATCGACCTCGTCGCGCAAGCCGTCGCCGAAGGCAGCGCGGTGCTGCTCGTGGTCTCATTGATCTTCGGCGGCGGGCCGGACACGGTCCGCACGCTGGCCCTGGCGCTCGCGTTCGCGTCGATCGCGCATCTGGCCATCCTGGTGCTCGAGCATCTGCTCACGCCGAGCCCGACCATCCATCACGAGCTCGCGGTCCGGGCGGTCCGATCGGGACGATATTCGCTGCTGTTCTGGATCGGCGCGCTCGGCATGGGTGGGCTCGCGCCCATCCTCTTCATCTGGTTCGCGTCGACGGTTGGATTCTCGCTCTCGGTGCTCGTCCCGACAGCGCTCGTCGCGCTCGTGGGCTGCTTCGCCTGGGAGTACATCTGGGTGGAAGCCGGACAGTCGGTGCCGAATTCATGAAGAGGCGCGGAGGCTCGGAGGCGCGCTATGGCTGATTTCCGCACGCATCCAGATCCCTCAGAGTGGGACGACTACGAGGACTTCGAGTCCAAGAGCTGGCCGAAGAAAGAGCGCCGGAAGTACTGGATCATTCCGAGCATCTGCTTCAACTGTGAGTCGGCGTGCGGCATCCTCGCGTATGTCGACAAGGAGACGCTCGAAGTCCGCAAGATTGAAGGCAACCCAGTCCACCCGGGCAGCCGCGGCCGCACCTGCGCCAAGGGCGTCGTCACGCCCAACCAGCTCGAGGATCCCGATCGGATTCTCTATCCGCTCAAGCGCGAGGGCGCCCGCGGCAACGGCGAGTGGAAGCGCGTCACCTGGGACGAGGCGCTCACGGACATCGGCGGGCGCATTCGACGCGCCATCATGGAAAAACGCCGTCACGAGCTGATGTATCACGTCGGGCGGCCCGGCGAAGACGGCTACGTCAATCGCGTCCTGCAGGCCTGGGGCCTCGACGGACACAACAGCCACACCAACGTCTGCTCGTCGTCGGCGCGCCTGGGCCACTTCCTGTGGACCGGCGCCGATCGCCCGTCTCCCGATCACGCAAACGCGAGGACGATCCTCCTGCTCTCCTCACACCTCGAGTCCGGTCATTACTTCAATCCGCACGCGCAACGGATTATCGAAGGCAAGTCGAGCGGCGCCAAGCTCATCGTCATCGATCCGCGATTGTCGAACACGTCGGCGAAAGCCGACATCTGGCTGCCGGCCAGGCCCGGAACCGAGGGCGCGCTGCTGCTCGCCATCGCGCGGCGGATTCTCGAGACCGGCAAGTACAACCGCGAGTTCGTCAGGCGATGGGTGAACTGGGAGACCTACCTCGATGCGAGCTGGCCCGATTTGCCGCGTACGGTCGAGGGATTCGAAATCGCGTTGAAGGAAGAGTACGAGCTCTTCACGCCCGACTACGCGGAGATCGAAACCGGCGTGCCTGCCGAGCGAATCATCGAAGCCGCGGACGCGATCGCCGCGGCCGGCACCGCGTTTTCGACGCACAGCTGGCGCGCGGCGGCCTCAGGGCATCTCTGGGGCTGGCAGATCACGCGGTGCCTGTATCTGCTGGTCGTGCTGATGGGCGCGATTGGCGAGCCGGGCGGCGTGAACCTGCACCTGTCGAACAAGTTCGTGCCCCAGCCGTTCAATCCGCCGCCGCCGCCGGACTACTGGAACGAGCTGCTGTTCCCGAAGGAATTTCCGCTCGCGTTCTTCGAGATGAGCTTCCTCCTGCCGCACTTCCTCAAGGAGGGACGCGGGCGGCTCGACACGTACTTCACGCGTGTCTACAACCCGCTCTGGACGAACCCGGACGGCTTCACGTGGATGGAAGTGCTCAAAGACGAATCGAAGATCGGGTGTCATGTCGCGCTCACGCCGATCTGGAGCGAGACCGCCTGGTTCGCCGACTACGTGCTGCCGATGGGACTCGGCACCGAGCGCCACGACACGATGAGCCAGGAAACGCACGCCGGCCGCTGGCTCGGATTCCGTCAGCCGGTCAAGCGTGTGGCGCTCGAAAAGCAGGGCAAACCGGTCGAGCTCAGCTATCAGGCCAATCCCGGCGAGGTGTGGGAGGAAGCCGAGTTCTGGATCGCGCTCTCCTGGAAGATCGATCCCGACGGCTCACTCGGCATCCGGAAGTTTTTCGAGTCGCCGAACCGGCCGGGCAAGAAGATCACGCTGGACGAGTACTACGGCTGGATGTTCGAGCACTCCGTTCCGGGCTTGCCGGAAGCCGCGGCGAAGGAAGGGCTGACACCGCTGCAATACATGCGGCGCTACGGCGCATTCGAGGTCGATCAGGTCGCCTACAGCAAGGCCCACGAGCAGGTGGTCGAAGATGGCGGCGTCATCGTCGACGGCGTTCATCGCGCCGGCTTCAACACGCCCTCACGCAAGCTCGAGTTCTGCTCGACGACGATGGCCGAGTGGGGATGGCCGGAACATGCCATTCCGCAATACGTGCCGGGTCACGTCTACTGGCGCGATCTCGACTACGACGAGAACGAATTCGATCTGCTGCCGAACTTCCGGCTGCCGACGCTCATCCACACGCGATCTCCGGTGAAGTGGCTGTACGAGATCTCGCACGACAACCCGCTGTGGATCGCCACCGACGATGCCGCCAGGCTTGGCGTGTCGGCCGGTGATCTGGTGAAGGTGCGCACCGCGATCGGATATTTCGTCACCCGCGCCTGGGTCACCGAAGGAATCCGGCCCGGTGTCGTCGCCATGTCGCACCATCTGGGCCGCTGGCGGCTTCACGAGGATCGCGGCGGCGCCCGCGCGGCATCGGCGCTCGTGACGATCACCAACAAGGGCGACGGCAAGTACGAGATGCGGCAGGTGCACGGCGCTGCGCCGTTCAAGAGTAACGATCCCGATAGCTCCCGGGTCTGGTGGAACGACGTCGGCGTCCATCAGAATCTGACGTTCCCGGTGCAGCCGGATCCTGTCAGCGGCATGCACTGCTGGCATCAGCGCGTCACGGTCGAGAAGGCCGGCGCCGATGATCGCTACGGTGACGTCGTCGTCGACACCGACTTGTCGCATCGGCTGTACAAAGAATGGATGGCGCGGACGCGTCCCGCGCCCGGCCCCGACGGCACGCGACGGCCCATGTGGTTCGATCGCCCGCTGCGGCCGATACCGGACGCTTATAAGATGGAACCGTAGCGCGGACTGGTTCCTCAGTCCACGCCTCGTAAGAGCCGGAAAGCTAGAAAGCCCGAAAGCCAATTCTTTGCGGGCGGCCTTTCAGGCTTTCGAGCTTCAGAGCTTTCATGAATCTCGATTGGCTCTCGCGCGCCGCGGGCACAGGCGTTCTCGCCGCCGCGCTCTCTGCGCAAGCGACGCAGCCGCAAACCGCGGAGCTGTCGGCCGTGCTGTCGTCCGTCGCAAAGTACCTGGGCGAATACGAGCAGCGCTGCGGTGCGGTGGTCTCGCTCGAAACGTATCTCCAGCAGGTCCAGAGCGGCGGCTCGCGTCAGTCCCGGCAGCTCAAGTCGGACATGCTCGTGCTCAGCGTCGGCGACGCCGGATGGGTCGGATTCCGCGACGTCTTCGAAGTCGACGGACGGTCGGTTCGCGACCACGAGGAGCGCCTCTTTGCGCTGTTCCTCAAGCCATCCGCCGATTCGCTGGGGCAGGCACGAAAAATTCTCGACGAAAGCTCACGGTTCAACATCGGCCGGATCACGCGGAACGTCAACATCCCGATGATGGCGCTGACGTACTTCAAGGGGAATTATCAGTCCCGCAGCAAATTCATCGACAAAGGTACCGACGTTGTCGATCGCGTCCGCACCCGCGAGATTGAGTTTCGCGAGCAGGCATTGCCGCGGGTCATCAACACTTCCGACGGCGCCGCGGCGATGGGGCGCGCGTGGATCGACCCGGAATCGGGCCGGGTCGTCAAAACCGTGCTAATGCTGACCGGTGCCGTCGAGGTGAGCATCACGGTGGCGTACGCGCCACAAGCCCGTCTGGATGATCTCTGGCTTCCGCAATCGATGCGCGAGAGTTACCGCCGTGCGGGAGAAATCACCGAAGGCCGCGCGTCCTACTCCAACTTCCGAAAGTTCAACGTCGACGTAACCACGATCATCAAGTAAAGGCGCCGGAAGCAATCGTCAGCACCTTTTGGAGTGAGACATGGTTGACGGCATCTGCGGGTATGACCTCGTCGTCCCGGAAGTCTCATACGACTCGGGGGAGCCATGGATCGCCAACGCAGACTTCGGGATGGTTCTGCCGTCCGCACAGCAGTTTCGCGAACGTGTACGAGTGACCGTCATGCACATCTCCCCCACTCCCGGCGTTCTCTACAGCTGCGTGAACCTTTTACCGCTGGACCCGGCCAGCAAAATATGGCGACTGCATTTTCACGTCGACCGAAGGATGACGACCAAGTTGTGCGCGGGAGACTTGGTGCACATTCGCACGACGTACTGCGGAGGCCTCGCAATCTCCATCCTGAGAAATGGTGACCTGCTCGCGGCTGCGGGTGCGGTCTGTAAGACGCCGCTAGGGCCTCACGTCATCGCACGTTATCCGAAGGAGCTCATCGACGAAGCCATGGCAGTGATTCGACGCCGACATCCAAACTTTAGCTGGCACGAGATGCCTGTTGAGGTTTCCGCGGGCGACAAGGGCCGCCTCCTGCTGAGCGGCCGAACGAGAATTGGACACTACGACGTGTTCATGGTGCATGGCCAACTGCCGGGTATGCCCGGCAGGGACGAGTGTCTCGCGATATCGCGCGCCGGCAGCGGATTGGAGGTTGCTGCGAACACGACGGCGCTGCTGTTCGATGCCCCGGGCCATGCCGGCGGGCCGAGTCGAGGTGGACGGGGGTACGTTCAGATGTCCGGTTCGGATGCGCAATGGTGGACCGAACACATATCGACAGTGCATAGGCAGCCAGGGGATTCGTGACGAGCCGTAGTTTTCCGTCAGCCGAGCTTCTCCAAAATGTTGTACGCAAGCAGCGCGAGGACGAGGAACGCGGCGACGACGAACGGCCACTCGCGGCGGCGGATCTCCGCGATGAGCGCGCTGACGACGTTGAGGACGGGCGTCGCCAGCAGGATCGCGCAGCCAGACCCTAGAACGACAACGGACTCCCTCGAGAGTCCGAGCGCACTCAGCGTCAATCCGGCAATCAGCAGGACAGTCGCCACCGTGAGCGCGACGCGGCTGATCACGTGGCGCGTGCGTAAGGTGCCGGGCTCGGAATCGTCGATCGTCACCATAAATATTTGATCGCGACGAGGGCGAGCATGCCGGCCATCAGGAGTTTCAAACCGCGCACCGGCGTCCGCTGGCTGAGCGAGAAGCCGATCCGATAGCCGAGCAGGACGCCGAGCGACGCGGCCGCGGCCAATCGGAAGTCATTGAGATACCCCAGGTGATAGTGCGCGATGGCGCCTGGAACGGCGGTCACGCCGATCATGAATCCGCTCGTCGCCGCCGCAACGCGCATGGGGACGCCGCACCACGAGTTGAGCGACGGCACGACGAGGATCCCGCCGCCAATTCCCAGAAACGACGCCAGCATCCCCGCGCTGAACGCCGAGAACATCGCGAGCGGCATCCGGCGTGGATGATAGACGACCTCCGACTGCGTGTCCTCGTCGTAGAAGCGCCCGCCAAGGATCCCGGGATCGACGACGCCGACGCTGCTCCGGACGTTTCGCTTGTCGAGCCGCTGCAGCATGCCGACGGAAATCAGGGCTGCCGTGGCGCCGAAGATCCGCTCGTAGGCCCACTCCGGCAGGAGATGCAGGACCGTCGCTGCGAACGTCGCGCCGCTCACGCTGAACACGAGCAACACGATGGCGAGCCGCACGTTCAGCAGTTGGCGGGTTTCGTGTGAGGCGGCAACCGACGCGGAGGTCGAGAGCACCGCCACGAGACTCACGGCCGCGGCCTCGCGAAACGGCCGGCCAATGAACACGTTCACCAGCGGGACCAGCAGGACCCCGCCGCCGATCCCCAGGAGCGCGCCGAGGCTACCGGCTGCGACACCGGCCAGCATCGTGAGCGCGAGGGTCAACATGCGCGGGGGATCGTATCAGTGCATCGATCCATCGGTTTACCGATCTATCGATCTATTTAAGAGCATCGTTTCACGCCGTCAGAAACACGTCGTCAGGCCGACCAGTGAGGTTTCCAATAGATCGATAGATCGATAGATCGATAGATCGATAGACCGATAGATCGATGCGTGTCAGTCGGCTCGGCTCTTCTCCTGTAATCCTGCAGCGTGGGGCTTGAGCACCGCGTAAAGCGCTTCCATCATCGGCGTCGGGACGCCGAGCGCCCGGCCGCGGCGGACGACAGCGCCCAGCAGCGACTCCACCTCAATCCGGCGCCCTTGCGAAAGATCGATCAGCAACGACGAACGCGTGGAGGGTGGGATCGCGGCGACGTACTGTTCCACTTTGGGGGCGAGGTCTGACGGAACTTTGGCGCCCGATGCGCGCGCGACAGCTTCGACTTCCGTCACGGCCTGCAGAAATGCTCGACGGCTGTCGGCGTCCGCCCAGATCGGTCCGAGCGGCAGGCGCGCGGCGCCGGTGAACGCCGCAAACGGCGCCAGGTAGATGAACTTTTCCCAGATCGCCGGCCGCGCGTCCGCGACCGCATGCGCGTCGATATCGGCAGCCTTCATCAGCGATTCGATCGCCCGCACTCGATCCGAGACCGCGTCCGTCGCGCCGAAGAACTCGCCGAAGACCACGCGCCGGTGCGATCCGGTCTGCTTGATCACGCCGGGCGTGTCGATAGCCGTCGCAATGTAGGTCGCCCCGGCGATCGTCGCGCGCTCGCCGACAATCGTCGCAACCTGCTCGGCGCTTTCGACGCCGTTTTGAATCGTCAGCACCGTGGTCGACGGTCCGACGAGCGGACCGAGCAGCGGCAGCGCCGTCGGATTGTCGTACGTCTTGATCGCGACAATGACGGTGTCGGTCGCACCGATGCGCGCAGGATCGCTCTCGCCCCGGACGCGGGCCGTGAAATCGCCGACGGCAGTGGAGAGAACCCGAAGGCCATCCTTCCGAATCGCCTCCAGATGCGCCCCGCGCGCGATCACGCTGACGTCGCATCCGGAACGCGACAGTAACGCGGCATAGAATCCGCCGACAGCACCTGCCCCGAGGAAAGCAAAACGCATTTCAGATCCTTCGCCCTGTAAAGCCTGAAAGCTTTCCGGCTTTCAGGCTTTCCGGCTTCAAGCTTGCTGGCTGGTGTCTTCTTCTCTTATTTGCTCGCGGGGCCCCCCCCCGCTCGCCCGCTCAGCGCCGCTCCTACGTCGCGGGCTTCGCGGTCTTTTTCCAGTAGAAATACGCCGGCAATCCGATCACGAGCAGTGCCAGCCCGCTCAGCGACTCGATCGGCCTCTGCGTGAGTGTATTGACAATCAGCACGAACGCGCCAAGCACGAACACGGCAGGCATGAAGGGATAGCCCCACACACGGTACGGACGCGGCGCGTTCGGCCGCGTCCGGCGCAGCTGAAACAGCGCCAGGCCGCCGAGCAGACTGAACACGACCGACGCAAAGACGACGTACGTGAAGAGCTGCTCGTAGGTGCCCGACAGCGCGAGGATCGACGCCCACAGCGTCAACAGGATCACCGCCACGTGCGGGCTGCGGAAACGCGGGTGCACCAGCGCCGCGGACCTGAAGAACAGCCCGCGCTGTGCCATCGCGTACATCACGCGCGATCCGCTCAGGATCACCGCGGCGTTGGCGCCCAGCGTCGACACGACTACCGTGATCGCGATCATCGTCGCGCCCCACGGTCCGACGAGCGCGGTCGCGGCGCGCTCGGCGACGCGGGTCGTCCCGCGGAGCTCGGCGAGCGGCAGCGCGTAGAGATACACGAGATTGGCGGCGAGGTAGATCACCGCGATCGCGACCAGACCGGCCGTGAGCGCCAGCGGCAGCGTCCGCGCCGGATCCCGGACCTCGCCGGCGGCGTACGTCAGAAAGTAGTAGCCCTCGGCGGCCCACAACACCGCGATCAGGGCCACACCGAACGCCGCCAGCGGCGACACGAGATCCGGCGGGACGACCGGCGTCCACGCCGGTGAATGGACCGGCGACACCAGCGCGAACAGGATCAGCGACACCAGACCGGTCACCTTGGCGACGGTCAACACCGCGTTGGCGCCGCTGCCGGATCGCACGCCGAAATAGTTGATCGCGCCCAGAACGAAAATCGACGCCACGGCAACGAGCTGATGCGCGGCAATCGTCCAGGTGAACGCGCCGATCGGCACGGCGGCGATGACGGTCTTCTCGCCGAGCGCCGGCACGAAGTAGCTGAAGTAGTGGGCGAAGCCGATGGCGACCGCCGCAATCCCGCCGCTCAACACGACGAGCAGCGACGTCCAGCCGTAGAGGAACCCGACCAGCGGACCGAACGCTTCGCTGAGAAACAGATACACGCCGCCGGAGCTCGGGAACATTGTCCCCAGCTCGCCGTACGTCAGCGCCCCTGCGAGCGCGAAGAGGCATCCGGTCGTCCAGGCGAGCAGGATGAGTGTTGGCGATGGCAATGTCGCGGCCATCACCCCGGTCGTGAGAAAAATGCCGGACCCGATGACGCTCCCGATGACCAGCAGCGTCGCGCCAACGGGGCCGATTGCGCGCTCAAGTGACGGCTGCGACATGCGGGAAGCCCGGCGATTATATGGCGTGTGCCGCGCGTAAAATCATGACGGGCATGCCCTTCATCATCTTCTTAACTTTCATGTTCCAGGCGGCAGCCGCTCAGACCCCGCCGCCGTCGGAAAAGGCCGAGGCACTCGCGGCGGCCGCGCGCAAAGGGGACGCGGCGACCGTGACGAAGCTGCTCGACGAAGGCGTCGATGTCAACACGAAGTTCCGGTACGGGGCAACGGCGCTGTCCTACGCCGCCGATCACGGGCAGCTCGAGGTCGTGAAGGTGCTGCTCGCGCGCGGCGCGAACGTGAACGTGAAGGACACGTTCTACGGCGCGACGCCGTTGACCTGGGCGGTGAGTCCTGCCTTGACGCGAAAGCCCGAGCACGCCGAAATCGTCGGGCTGCTCCTGAAGCACGGCGCCGAAGGCAAAGAGGACGCCCTGATGTCGGCGGTCTCGGAAGGCGAGGTGCCGACGACGAAGATAATTCTGGCGCAGGGCGGCTTCAAGCCGGAGATGCTGGCCGACGCGCTCGACATCGCGACGCGAGCCAAGCGGGCGGAAATCATCGCGGTCCTCGAGGCCGCCGGCGCGAAGCCGGCTCCGGAGCTCAAGCTGGACGAGAGGCAGCTCGCGCGCTACACCGGCACTTACCTCAGCGCCGGCGGCTCAGAGCTGGTCATCGCGGTCGCCGGTGGACGCCTGACGATCGGCGGGGGAAAGACCGGCGGCGGTCCGCCGCAACCGCTCCCGCTCGTGCCGCGCGACGAAACGACGTTCATCGGCGCAGAGTCCGCCCAACTGCGCGTGACGTTCACGATCGAAAACGGCGTCGTCACGGCGATGACGATCGGGCCGCCAAGCGGGGGAACGAAGTATGTCAAGCAATGAGTCAAGGGCAGAGGGCAAAGGGCAGAGGGCAAAGGGAAGGTTCGCCTTTGCCCTTGCCTTTGCCCTTTGCCCTCTGCCCTTTGCCCTTGTCTTCGCTCAGACGCAAAACTGGCCGTCATTTCGCGGCGCGAACGCCTCCGGCGTCGCCGATGGCCATCCGGCTCCCGTCAAGTGGAACGCGACGACCGGCGAAAACGTGCTGTGGAAAACGCCCATCCCCGGCGTTGCGGTCTCGAGCCCGATCGTGTGGGGCGATCGCGTATTCGTCTCGACCGCGGTCAGCAGCGATCCCAAAGCGGGCATCCGTACCGGACAGTACGGCGACGTCGAGCCGGTGAACGACGCGACGCGTCATTCGTGGCGATTGTTCGCGCTCGATCGGCGCTCCGGAAAAATCGTCTGGGAACGGGTCGCGCACGAAGGGACGCCGAAAACGAAGCGCCATCCGAAGTCCAGCCAGGCGTCGTCCACGCCGGTCACCGACGGCCAGCGCGTCATCGTCTGGTTCGGATCGGAAGGGCTCTACGCGTACGACTTCAACGGGAAGGAGCTCTGGAAGCGCGACCTTGGCGTCCTCAACGCGGGCTGGTTCTACGATCCGGACTACGAGTGGGGAATCGGCAGCTCGCCGATCATCTGGCAGAACCTGGTGATCGTGCAGTGCGACATCCAGAAGAACTCGTTCATCGCCGCGTTCGATGTCGCGACCGGCGAGCCGGTCTGGCGCACGTCCCGCGACGAGATTCCGTCGTGGTCGACGCCGACGATCTTCGACAATTTCGGACGCGCGGAGCTCATCACACAGGCGACCGGCTTCACGCGCGGCTACAACCCGGCGAGCGGCGAAGAGCTCTGGCGCCTTTCCGGCAATTCCGAGATCGCGATTCCGACCCCCGTTGTCGGGGCGGGACTCGTCATCGCGACGAACGGCTACCGCGGCGTGCAGCCGATCTACGCCATCAAGCCCGGTTCCAAGGGCGACATCACGCTCAAGGGCGATGACACGAAAAACGACGCGATCGCGTGGAGCACGAAGCGCGGCGGTCCCTACATTCCGACGCCGCTGATCTATCGCGATCAGCTGTACCTGCTTCAGGGCAACGGCGTCGTCGCGGCGCACGACGTGCGCACGGGACAGCGGATCTATCAGGAGCGGCTGGCGGCCACGGGCGGCTCGTTCAGCGCCTCGCCGGTCGCCGCCGACGGCAAAGTCTATTTCGCCAGCGAGGACGGCGACATGTACGTCGTGCAGGCTGGGCCGAAGTTCGGGTTGCTGGCGACCAATCCGATTGGCGAGATTCTGATGGCATCGCCCGCGATCTCCGAGGGCGTGCTCTACGTGCGCGGACTGAAAACGGTCTATGCGATAGGGCTGAAGAAGTGACGCAGAATCGATCTATCGGTCGATCGATCTATCGATCTATTTCAAATCACTTGTCAGGTTGCTCTTCAACAGATCGATAGATCGATAATCCGATAGATCGATTCTTCCTACATCTGTCGCTGGTGAGTGCCGCGAATCAGCCGGGCTTCGCGGATGCGTGTCGTCCGGACGCCGTTGTCGAACTCGACGCACATGCCCGGCGCGGCGACGAGCGCGGTGTGAATCGCGCTTCCACCCCAGGTGCAGCCGACGACGCGAACGCGGACGTTGTCGCGCTGCTCGGCGGCAAACCAGCCGCCCGCGACCTGAAACGTGCCGTCGCCGATGGCCGCCAGCGAGTAGACGGAGTTGCGCGTGCGCACGACGACCCAATCGCCCGCTTCGATTTCATGCGCCCAGATCCCGTCGATCTGTTGCGCGTGCGCCACAATGCGATCGAGCGTGCGGGCTTCGCCGACGCGTTCGTGAACCGCAGTCGTCGTCGTCGTTTGCATCATGCCCGAACGGTCTGTAGATGGTCGCACAAAACGCTCTGATTTGTACCAATGCAAACCACGGGCCATGGCGAACAGGCTCGCTGCGGGGAGGCGGCGGCCGCGGTGTCCGTTACTTTATCTCGTCCTGCGACCGGAAGATCCGTTCGACGCGAAAGTTTTTGCCATCGGGCCTCAAAAGCATCAGGTCGGCCGGATTACCCGGCTGGATCGCGCCGGCCACGGATTCGAGGCCGATGACCGCGCCGGGCTCCGCCCCTGCCACCAGCGGCGCGACGGTTCTGCCGGCGCCGTCGATTTCGAAGAGACCTGAATATGTGCGGAGATCGCCGACATCGGCAATCGACGATACGAGCATCAGGCGCCGCTCGCCCTCGACGATTCGGACGCGCCGAGAGGCGGAGATGCCGACGTCGCCCGTGAACGGCGCCACGCCCGCCGATACGAGAATCGCGACGTTCTTGATCAGGTAATAGAAGCCTTGAGATTCGTTTTCCGGCAGCGAGTCATAGCGCGCCGGGTCGGCTGACGCGACGGAGCCATCCGCGAGCGCCGCGAGCGCGCGGACCAGCGCCACGAAATTCAATCGCACGAGCGGCGGATCGGGATTCGGCTCGGGCCACGGACCGGTCTCGATGAGGAGCACCGGCGTGCCCCACTTCGTCAGGTTGTCGCCGAAGGCGCGTACTTCGAAGCTGTCGTCATAGCGGCCGATGCGATCGCCGGCGAGCGGTTCCAGCGCCTCACGGACCACGGCCGCGAGGCGTTTGGTCAAGAGCCGGCCCTCGTTCACGGTCCTGGCCTCGTCGTAAGCAACGGACAACAGCGAGATCGACGCGGGGCGCGGCGGACGGCCCACCGTCGTGTTCCAGCTCTGGTTGTGAAGGTTGAAGCCGACGCGCGGGTTCAGCTCGTCCCGCAGTTTCTTGAGGAGCTGCCCCTCGGGCGATTGAAGCAGCAGCGCGTCGCGGTTGAGGTCGAGCGCCTGCACGTTGCGCCGCTGCCAGCGCTCGGCGCCATCGGGATTGAGCATCGGCAGCGAGTGCACGGTCAGCGCCGACAGAATCTGCCGGACGAGCGCCTCGCTCCGATGCCGCTGGAGATACTCGTAGAGATCGAAGAGGGCCGAGGTGGCGCTGGCCTCGTCGCCGTGCATCTGCGACCACATCATGACGACGAACGATCCGGTTCCGAACGCGACGTCCCAGATCTCGCGGCCTTCGACGGATCGGCCGACCTCCCGCACGCGAAGGCCAGACCCGTCGCCTTCCCGCTCGGCGCTCGTTTTGAGCGCCTCGATGCGCCGTTTGATCTCCGCGTGATCGACGAGCGGCGACAGCGGCGGCGACACGTGCTCGGCGTCCCACACCCGCACGAGATCGGCGGTTGATGGCGAGGCAGTCTGCGCCGGCGCGTACTTGATCCTCGACACGGCGCCGCTTGCCGGGACGACAAAGAACAAATCGTCGTACTCGGAGTCGGCGACCTTCACGTCACGGCCGGTGAGTGCCTTGATGATCGCGGGGATCGTGTTCGAGTGCCCCACCACGAGCACGACGTCGTTGACGTGCTTCATTTTGAGTCTCGACAGCAGATCCGGCGTGTCGGCCGCTTTCACGACTTCGGGCGTCAGTCCGAGCTTCGCGGCAATCGGCTTCGCGGTGTCCTGCGTTCTCCTGAATTCCGTGACCATGATCGCCGTGATTCCCGAGTCCGCGAGCATGGCGGCGAGTTTCGCGGCGCGCGCCTCACCCGCCGCCGACAGCAGCGGATCGGCGGGCGCGCCAGTCATCGACGTCCCGGCACCACCGTCGGCGCGTTCGGCGTGCCGCACGACGATCACGAGCTTCTGCGCGGAGGCGATCGCCGGCGCGCCCAGCAGCAGCAGCGCCAGAAAAAGGCGCCGGGTCATTTCCGCCTCCACTGCGCCAGGAAGTACAACGCCGCGCCCGCGACAAGAAAGAGCGCGCCGACCTTGAGCTGCAATGCGGTCGCACCGTACAGCACCGCCGTCGAGATGACGAGCGCGAGAATTGGCACGGTCGGCCCGAGCGGGACCGTGAACGGCGCTCGCCCCTGCCGCCGCATCGCCAGCACTGACGCACACGTGCCTCCGTACACCACGAGCCGCGCGATGGCGCTCACGGCCGCGAGCGTCCGGAAGTCGGAAAAGATCGCGAGCAGCAGAGCAACGGATGAGATGAAGACAATCGCGAAGTCCGGCGTCCGGAATCGCGTGTGGACGTGCGCGAAGATTGGCGACAGATCGCCCTGCTCGGCCAGCGCAAACAGGTTTCGCGATCCCGAGAGCGCCTGCCCGACGTTGTTGCCGGTCATCGAAATCGCCGCGCCGGCGGTCATCAGGAACGCTCCCCACGCACCGATGAACACTGCCGACGCAT
>Ga0114129_10003140_pt1 | contig 23183 bp, 17 predicted proteins | sample RhiMetdeltSRZDD1_FD_80071 | JGI IMG/M metagenome (GOLD analysis project Ga0114129, IMG submission 80071) | Populus rhizosphere microbial communities from Tennessee, USA - Rhizosphere MetaG P. deltoides SRZDD1 (version 2) (version 2) | ecosystem: Host-associated > Plants > Roots > Rhizosphere >... | reverse complement strand
GTCGCAGTACCGCAACAACCAGCTCCACGGCGAGACCGTGCGCTACGACGAGCAGGGACGCGTGAAGGAACGGATTCGCTACGAGAAGGGCGTGCAGCTTAAAGACGTGCGCGTGGCGAACCCCAGGCGATAGGAACAGAGGCGAACGGAGGAACGGTTTCAACTTGGGAGGAACGGAGGAACGGAGGAACAGAGGTGCGCGGTTCGACGGCGTCGCGAAGCGACGCGCGAGGAACGATCGGATCGTGGTGCGAACAAGCCCGCAGAATCTCACGGCTTGTTCGCACCACGATCCGATCGTCCCTCGCGTCGGCCTGCTGCGCAGGCCGACCATCGAACCGCCTCCGTTTCTCCGTTCCTCCGTTTCTCCAAGGCTGATACCGTTCCTCCGTCCATCTCCGTTACTCGAGCACGAGGAAAGCGACATGGGCATTCAAGTCTGCGCCGGCGCGATGATGCAGTGCAGCTTCGGCGTCGCGCCGAGCGCGCTCGTCGTGTTGCCGACGAACCGGGTCCTCACCGGCAGCCCGGCGGCGTCGATCATGGATCATCAGCCGATCGTCAACGTACCGCCGTTCGGCATGTGCAGCTCGATGGCGAATCCGATGGTGGCCGCGGCAACCGCGGCGGCGCTCGGCGTGCTGACGCCGATGCCGTGCGTGCCGATGACCGTGTCGCCGTGGATCGTCGGCGCGCCCACCGTGCTCGTCGGCAACATGCCGGCGCTCAACAACTCGGCGAAGCTGATGTGCAACTGGGGCGGTGTCATTCAGATCACCGCACCCGGACAGTTCACGGTCCAGGTCCCGTAGGCGCGCCTCGATGTCCTACGACTTCTCGTTCAACACACGGCAGTGGTGGGGGATCGTCGCCGCGGGCGTCCTGATGCTGATCCTGGCCTTCGCCGTCGGGCTGCTGACCGGGATCCTGTGGGCGCGATCGGCTAGAACACCGGCTGCGAGCCCGCCAGCGGCGGCCAGCGCTTCCATTCCTGTTCGCGCTGCAGACTCTTCATCACGACCTGCGTGAATGAATTGATCGCCGCGTGCAGGCCGAAGAAGTGATGCAGCACCGAGGCGAAGAGCACCGGGCTCGCGCCGACGTACTGCGATTCGTCGAACACCAGCGTGACCTGCGTGCCGCGGCAGAAGCCGCGCCACGCCTCCGATCCGATCCGGCCCGCGACCGGCCGCGTCTGCATTTCCCGGATGCCTTCGATCTGCCGGTTGATGAACGGACTGCCGGTGAAGTTGTACAGCCGCAGAATCTCCCGCAGCGCCTCGAGGCTCTCCGCGCCGTTCGCCAGCGACAGGTGATTCAGCGACAGGTTCGAGACGAGCTTCCACAGCGTCTCGCCGCCGATCGCCGGATACGCCGTGTCGGTCGGCCGCGACAGGCAGGTGATGCGGCTGACCGGGGCCGCGTCTTCGATCTGGAGCTCGGCGCCCGCGGGGATCTGTACCGCCAGCTCGCGATTCGTGCACAGCGTGTGCGCGTAGACGACCTGCATCGGCGGCTCGCTCGCGCGAAACGCCAGATCGACGAAGCTGAGCCAGACGTCGGTCCCCACGAGATCGGCGCGGCCCGTCGGCGCGCGCCGGGCGTGCCAGAAGATCGCCGCCGGCGCCTCGAGCGCCGCATGGCGGAACGAGAAGAACGGCTGGACCTCCAGGGTCGGCTTCTGCGGGTCCGACGAGGCCGAGACCGACAGGATGGAGTGGATTTCGGTGATCGCTTCGCGGCGGAGATCCGCGACGAGACGGTACTCGGCCTGCCGCTGATCGACGCGAATCGGCTCGGTCGTCTTGTAGAACAGATTCTGAATCGGCGTGCAGCCGAGCAGGACCGTGTCCCGGTCGATGGCGAGCCGGCCGGGCGACGTCTGGCGAAACAGGAACAGGACGTCGAGCCGCTGCCGCGCGCGGCATCGATCGAGCTCGTCGAGATCGAAGAAGTGGTACTTCGCCGGGAACTGCAGATATTCCTGCAGCAGCCGGTAGCCGGGATGCGCGTGCGGCCACGCGGGAATCACGTCGTCGTCGGCGCCGAAGCCGACCGGTGTGAGCACGTCTTCGGATAGAAACACCGGCGTGGCCGCCTCGTCGGCCACGAGCGCCACGCCGGCGAGCGCCTGTCCGAGCAGCTCGTAGAGCGCGCCGACCACGGTCGCATCGCCGTGCAGATGGAAGCGGAGCCGGCTGACGTCGAGCTCCGCGAACGACGTCCCGAGCGGCTCGATGCGGATGCGGAGCACCGACGCGACGTCGGGCCGGCTGTCGAGCGACTTGAATGCGGACCGCGGAAAGAGTCCCGCGTCCACGATCTCGAGCGGCCAGAGCTCCACCGGATAGGCGGTGCGGAACCGGCACACGCTTCCTTCGCGCGTCTGCGCGAACACGCGCGTATGCCGCGGCACCAGCCGTCCGGACGTCGCCTTTCCCTGCGCCGGGTCGACTTCGAATCTCGCGATCGCCAGAGGCGGAACGGGATTCACGAGATTCGGGTAGAGGATGCCGAGCAGGCTCCCGCTGATCTCCGGCAGTTCCGAATCGAGACGCCGCTCGAGACGCGCCGTGAGAAACGCAAACGATTCGATCAGCCGCTCGACGTGCGGATCGGTGCTGACCCCGTTCGCGAGCTCGAGCCGCGCCGCAATCTTCGGGTAGAGATGCGCGAACTCCTTCCCCATCCGGCGCAGATACGCCAGCTCGTCGAGGTAGCAGCGGAGGAATTCCTGGCGTTCGTCCACAGCTCAGCCCACGTCATCCACACACAACGACAGCCACACCCACGAAAACGCAACCACGAAACCACGAAGCACGAAAAAGACTCGCCTCGTCGTGACTGCTCGCGTCACGCTGCGATTGTTCCCACGGAAACGCAACCACGAAACCACGAAGGCACGAAAAAGATTTGTCTTTTGATTCGTGGTTCAGCGTGACTCTGGAGTCACTGGTTCCTCGCGGATCGTTCCTCCACGTTTCTCGATCACCATCGGAAACGACACCGGCTCCGACAGCTGACCGATCACCAGCATGCCGTCGAGCGTCACGCGGAGCACGCGGCTGTTGCCAGGCTCCACCGACACGTCGACCAGCGGATTCCGCAGCCGCGGCTCGTACGCGCGAATCGCGTCGCCAATCAGGCGCGCGAGACGGCGGCGATCCGTTTCGCTCGTCGGATTCAGCGTGAAGAAGTCCGGCAACCCGTAATTGACGACGGTTCGCTCCTGCCCTTCGAGGCCGGCGATCGTCGCCGAGCATCGCGTGTTCAGCATTCGCGACAGCTCGACCCGAATCGACTCGATCGCCTTTTCGCGCGTCAGCACGCGGCGCGGTTGCGCCTCCTCGGGGCGCCGCGGCTCGTCATCGAACAGGCGGGCGAACAGAGGGGCCCGCGAACGCGGTCCCCTCTTGGGCCCTTCGGTCGTCATGCCGGCTGGTTCGTCGCGAGATCCCAAATCGCGCCGTTGTTGCCTTTCTTCCCCGTGGCGGCCTGCTGCTCGGTGTAGTCCCATTTGATCTTGGAATAGTTGAGCGTCACCGTCTCGGTCGGCCGATCGCCGCCGCCGGTCGACACCGAGACCGACGACACGATGGCATTCTCGAGCGTGTAGACGAGGTACGGCAGGACCGTGCCTGCGTCGTTGCGCCCGACGGTCATCGTCACGGTCTTCAGGTTCGTCCCGGCGTTGCACGCGGCGATGATCGGGCACGTGGACAGGTCCACGTACTTGCTGACCGTCAGATCCTGGTGGTTCGGCTTGCCGGACGTCCGTTCGGTGGCGCTCGGACTGGAGGTGATCTGCATCGCCACGCCGTGACTCGCGCTCAACACCTCGATCTTGTCCTCGAAGCCTTTGATGGTGCTTTGCCCCTTGATGTCGGGAATGTCCAGGAAAATCGCATCCATAGTGTCACCTCTCGCAAATTGGGCTTGATCGTGCCTGTTGCATCCTTTGCGGCCTTTGCGGCCTTTGCGTTCTACGTGGGCACTACACGCCCACCGGCTGCGGCAGCTCGGCGACCAGCCGCATCGACACGGTCAGCTCTTCGAGCTGGAAGTGCGGGCGCAGGAACGCGACCGCGCGGTAGCAGCCCGGCTTGCCGGGGATGTCGAACACGTCGACGCGCGCCTCGCGCAGCGGGTACTTCGCCTTCACGGCCTGCGGGGCGTTGTCGTCGAGCAGCACGTAGTCCGCGATCCACGTGTTGAGGTACTTGGCGACGTTGTCGCGGGTCATGAAGCTGCCGATCTTGTCGCGCATCATCGCCTTGAAGTAGTGCGCGAAGCGTGACGCCGCCAGCACGTACGGCAGGTTGCTCGACACGCGCGCGTTGGCGTTCGCCTGATCGGTGTTGTACAGCTTCGGCTTGTTCGTCGTCTGGCCGCCGAAGAACGCCGCGTAGTCGGTGCCCTTGCAGTGGCAGAGGCTGACGAGGCCGAGATCGCTCAGCTCCTTTTCGCGGCGATCGGTAATCGCCGTCTCGGTCGGGCATTTCAGCGCGATGTCGCCGTCCTCGGTCTTGAACGTGTGCGCCGGCAGCCCTTCGACCGCGCCGCCGCCCTCGGCGCCGCGGATCGCCGCCGTCCAGCCGTAGAGCGCGAACGCGTTCGTGATGCGCTGTCCCAGCGCGTACGCGGAGTTGCCCCACAGGTACTTCGCGTGATCCTTGCCGTTGACGTCCTCCTCGAACGCGAGGCCGTCGACCGGCACGGTGTTCCTCCCGTACGGCAGCCGCAGCAGCACGCGCGGCAGCGTCAGCGTGACGTAGCGCGCGTCCTCGGTCTCGCGGAACGAGCGCCACTTGACGAGCTCGGTCGTCTCGAAGCTCTTCGCGAGATCGCGCGGAATGCTCAGGTCCGTGTAGCTGTCCATGTCGAACAGCTTCGGGCTGGCCGCGGCGATGAACGGCGCGTGCGCGGCCGCCGCGACGCCCGAGATCATCTCCAGCATCTTGACGTCCTGCGGATGCCGGCCGAACTCGTAGTCGCCGATCAGACAGCTGTACGGATGTCCGCCGAACGTGCCGTACTCCTCCTCGTACACCTTCTTGAACAGCACGCTCTGATCGAACTCGGTCGCTTTCTCGAGATCGGTGAGCAGCTCCTTCTTGTTGACGTTCAGCAGCCGGATCTTGAGGCGCGTGCCGGTCTCGCTGTTCATCACCAGGTACGACAGCCCGCGCCAGGCGGCTTCGAGCTGCTGGAACTCGGGCTGATGCAGGATCGCGTTGAGCTGATCGCTGATCAATTGATCGATCTGCGCAATGCGCGTCTTGATGGCGGTGACGACGTCGTTGCTGACCGTCATGCCCTCGTCGATCGCCTGGGTGGCGAACTCGTTCACGAGGCTGCGCGCGTGCACGAGCTGCGAGTCGTCGCGCACCATCCGCCCCTCGGTGATGATCCGGTCCGCCGTGATCGGTTCCGCTGCCTTCTTTGCGCCGTCGGCCTGCGGGGTGTCGGGACTCATCGCGCACCTCCTTCACCGAGGGCAGCTTTGACTTTCTTCAGGCCCTCCAGATCGCGCCCCACTTCCGTCAGCAGGAAGTCGAGCTTCTCGTTCCCATCCAGCTTCGCGAGCAGGTCCGACAGACGCTGACGGATGTCGTACAGCTTTCTGAGCGGCGTCACCTGCTGGATGACGTTGATCGGTCCGAAGTCGTCGAGGTGATGGAAGTACAGCTCGACGGGCGTCGTGCCGCCGTCCTTCGACAGCTTGTTCTCGACCTGCAGGGCGAGTCGAGGCGAGATCGACCCGAGCACGTCGTTGAAGTTGTCGCGATCGATTTCGACGAACTTCCGCTCTTTGAGCGGCGGCGGCGCCTCTGTCGGCTTGCCGCAGAGATCCGCCAGAATTCCGACGACGAACGGAAGCTCCTTCTTCTGGATGGCCCCGCCGGTCTCCACGTCGTACGTGATCTGCACGCGCGGAGGCCGTACCCGATCGAGCTTGTGCTGCAGACTCTCAGGCATATAAGCACTCCTGTTCCGGTTGACGACGGTAAAAACGCTCCAGAAACCGATCGATCCAACATTGCGGCTACAGCTTCTCGCCAAGCTGCAGCATCCGGTAAATCTCCGCGAGCTGACTGGAATCACGTACGAGCTCCGGCAGCAGCTCCTCGAGGCTCAGCCCGCCCCAGCTGATCGCCTTCCGCACCAGATGCGGCACCGGACTGTGCGGTTCGGTTCGCGCGAGGAAGTCGGCCGCTTCCGCCAGCCGCCGGTACGCTTCGGCGCGCGTGCGAATCGCCGGCCCCGCATCGCGGCTGTCGTGAACCTCGCTCGCCAGCGCGACGCCGATGTCGCCCCGATCGGGATCGTCGAGCTCGTCGCGATCGTCGGCCGCGGCGATCGGCAGCGCGCCGCGGCTTTCGAGCGTCGTCGAGACGACGTGAAGCGCCGCGGCGATCGTGTCGCGCAGCTTGGGCAGTCCGGCCGTCCGGGGTCCGCAGCGCGATTTGAGGATGCCGACCGCTTCGTCGAGCGTGCGCAGCGCGCCGCGCGCGTCGATGGCGACGCCCGTCAGCCACGACGTCGCCGTCGCGGACGCGCTCTTCTGGAATCGCACGTCGGTCACGACGCCGGCCGGCGAGGCCTCGCGCGGCCGGCTCGGCCTCCGGCCGGCCAGCTCCCAGTCCGCCAGCGAATACGCGGACAGCTCCTCGGTGTCAGGATTGGTGATCGGAATCAGGCTCGCCGTAATCGAGAGCTTCTCGTTGATCCAGACAATCGGCGCGAGCCGGTAGTCGAAATCGCCGTCCACGACGTCGGGATGCAGACCATCCCAGTACGTGTCGCACAGCTCCGCGACGAGGTGGAGTCCTTCGCGCAGTCCGGCGAAGCCGTGCATGTGCATCCACGCTTCGAGCAGCCAGGCCGCGATTTGAACGTCTTTCGATTTCGTCTCGATCGCGTTCAGGCACGTGTCGGCCACGCGCGGCCAGTCGGCCTTCTTCAGCTCCGTCTTCCAGACGCCCTGTTCGAGGCTCGGATCGTCCTCGCGCCGCAGACCGGCAATCAGGTCGTAGGTGCCCTCGTAGCGCAGCGGCTCGCCGGTCGGCGCGTTGGTCGAGATCGGCGACAGCACGGCGTCGGCGTCGAATCGAAACCCGGTGACTGCAACATTCATGTTCTGCCCGCCTCATCGGAAGAACGCAAAGGCCGCAACGCGCGCTTTGCGCCTTTGAACGCTTCGCTCATGACGCTACGTGCCCGGGCAGACGACCGTTGCCGGCGCCTGCGCGGGAAATTCATCCACCGCGATCGGATCCTGTTTGCCCGGCTGAAACACACGAACGCGGATGTACACCCGGAACATCGCGCCGGGCTGCGACGCGTTCACGACGGCACGCCGCTCGGGATCGTGCTCGACCGGAATCTCGAAGCGCAGCGTGTTCGGCGCGGCATCGGCCGACGTCACGAGATCGCTCGCCGCGGCGTGTCCGGCCCGAAGCAGACTCAAGAGCGCCCACGTGCCGTGAAACTCCTGCCGCACGGTGCGGTCGGCGACGTGGCGCCAGACCGCCGACAGCTTGAGCGGCCGCTCCGGGGAATCCTTCGCGAACCGGAGCGTGATCTGCACGGGATCGCCTGAAATCCACCGGGCGGGCTTCGCGGGTTCGCCGTCGCGGAAGGACTGCTTCCCGACGTCCATCGACCACTGCACGATCTGCGCGCCGCCGATCTCCCGATCGCGGTTGACGCGGAATTCGGGCAGGACGTCCAGCGCGAGCGCGCCCGCCGGCAGCTCGCGCGCCGGCGCGAGCAGCGGATACAGCGCATCGATGCGCCGCAGGAAGCGCGTCGCCTCGTCGGCACAGGCCCGCGTCTGGAGCTGCGCGGCGAGCGAGCGGCCGTCCTGGCGATCGTAGAGGCGCAGGAACTCGGTGACGTCCGCGGGCGAGGCGTCGCGCGTGCCTTCGAGCGCCTGCGTGAACGGGAATCGCGACGCGAGCAGGTTGGTGAACGACTGCGCGATCGCGGCGTAGCGCGTCTGAACGCCGGAACGCGCCAGATCGCGGCAGTGCTTCGTCACGTCCTCGAGCAGCTCGTTGCGGACGCCGACCAGAAAGCTGCCCGCCGCTCGCGCGGGCGCGAAGCCGCCGCCCGCGCCGCAGTCTTTGTCGGGCACGATCGCCGGCAGACCGTCGCGCAGAAATGTGTCCAGCGATCCGAGGCCGTTGCCCGCCATCTTCTGATCGAACGTCGAGACGTCGTCGACGATGCCGGTCCAGCGGCGCGTGACGAGCGACGCGGCGCGCGTCAAATTGAGGAACCGCACGAGCGGATCGGCCTGCACGGCGAACCGGCGGAGGCTTTCGCGCTGCTCATCGATGAACCCGGCCCACCGTTTCTGAACGTCGGCCGGCGCCGCGGCGCCGCTCTGCGCTTCCGCCCAGGCGGCGAAGAGCGCATCGTGCTGGCGTGAAAAAACAGAAGGGTGGCGCGCCGCGGCCTCGCGGTCGAGCCGCTGCAGCGCGTCGGCCGCTTCCGCGTCGAGCCGCCGCTCGAGCTCGCGCGCAAACGGCTCGTCGCCGGTCTCCAGGAACGGGATGATTCGGCTCACCTTGGTGAGCAGCGTGCCGAGCCGTCCAACCGCCGCGGAGAGCGCGGCGGGATCCGACGGCAGCGGATCGCCTTCGGTCGCGTCGAAGGCGAGGCGGGCCGCCAGCGCGGCCGCGACGTCTTCCTCGAGCGCGCTCACGAGCGGCCGGCGGTACGTCGGCGCGAACTGCGGAAAGGCGCCGCTGCGGTAGCGGTCGAACGATTCGTACAGCGCCACGGCGTGATCGATGGCCTCGGGCCGCCACGTCGCGCGGATCGGCAGCGCCATGTCGCCTTCGGTCGTCGGCAGCGCCGTGCGGAAATCGAGCGTCTCGAGCTTGTCCAACGCGTCCTTCAACAGCCGGACGCCTTCACCGAGCTCGAGGCCCTTCTCGCCTTTGTCGAGCAGCGGGCCGAACGGTTCGGCCGCCGCCACGAGCAGCGTCGGCGTCAATCCGTCCCGCAGCGCGGCGAGCTGCCGGATCGGTTCGGAGAGATCGGGCTTCAGCTCGTCGCACAAGCCGGACGCGATGGTCTTGAACGGCGCCTGCTCGAGCACCGGCAGACGAAGCTCGCCGGATCGCGCGCCGATCGACGCCCAGGTCGAGACCGCCTGCGACAGCGTCTCGACTTCGTCGATCAGGTCGGTCAGATCCGCGCCGCCGTTTTCGATGAGCCCCGTCCACTGATCGACGAACCGAAGCTCCGACGCGCGAACCGGATTGCGCTCGCCGAACCACGACGATCCGAAGAGCGACAGCGTCTCGCGTGCGCGCCGGTCGACGAGGCCGGCCAGCGGGCCGCAGTCGACTTTGCGGGCGGTCGCGTCGCGCAGCGCGCGGCCGTACGGTCTTTCCGGCACGTTCAGCCGCTGCAGGCCGGTATGGCCCGTCACGTAGTTGCCGAGCTCCGCAAGCTGGTTGATGTCCCCCGATTCGTGCGTGCTGAGCGTGTGGTACTTGAAATAGTTGTCGACGTAGAGCCGGTAGTCGGCGACGAACCGCTCCAGGGCGCGGTAATGCGCGCTGTCGGCCAGCGTCGGCTTCGCCAGTCCGCTGTCGTCCTCGTCGTCTTGAACCGGCTCGCCGTTCCAGCCGAAGACGGTCCGCCCTTTCTCCTCGAGGCCGACGCGGAAGTCGGGCAGGATCAGCTCGCCGAACGTCGCCTGCAGAATGCGTTCGACCGACGGTTCGATCGGCCGCACGATCGACGAGGGCAGGAAGATCGAATGGAAGTCTTCGATGCCGAGGCGCGCGAGGCTCTGCAGCAGTTGATAGCCCTGGGTGATGCGTTCTTCCGCGCTCGCGCTTCGTTCGTTCCGCCGCGTTCTGTTTCGGAGATCGAAGGCGGTGGCGACGTCCTGGAAGAACGCCTCGTGCGCCTCCTGCAGCCGCTGCAGCCGCGCGTTCGACCACAAGGTGCCGGCCGCCAGCACGATCACCAGGAGCGCCGCGACGATCTGGGCCGCGGCGCTCACGCGATTCCGCGCGACCGCGGCGCCGGGCAGCGGCAGCGCGAGTCCGCGCTCGGAAAAAACTTTTCGATCGAGCAGATCGCCGACGAAGCTGATCGGCTGCGGCGGACCGGAGATTTCCTGCACGGCGCTCACGTCGCGATCGGGCCCGCGTCCGGACAGATAGAACCCGCGGAACAGCGACGCCGATCGGTACACGCTCGGCCGGAAGCCGTCCTCGAGCAGCTCGCGCAGCGGCACGGCGAGCCGCTGCAACTCGCCTGAGAACAGAAACAGATCGGACACGTGATCGAGATGTTCGCTGACGGCGAACAGCTCCACCTGCACGTGCACGATGCCGCGATGGAGCTCCTCGAACGCCTCGTCGATCCACTCGCCCTGGAACATCACGTCGGGCGTATGAGGATTCGACCAGCCGAGCATGTCCTGCTGAAGGTTGTCGGGCAGCGCCTCGATGAACGCCGAGAATCCCGCCACGCGATCTGCCTGGGTGACGATGACGTAGACGGGAACCGCGAACCCGAGCTCGGCCTGCGCGAGCACGAGCCGTTCGCGAATCGCGGCGCCGAGGTCGTGCGTGCGCGCTTTCCAGCTCGGGTCGAGCAGCAGCGACGCCGGCACCGCGACGATGATCCCCTCGACCGGCCGGCGCGGACGATAGCGCTTGAGCAGATGCAGCAGCGCGCGCCAGCCCGACGAATCGCGCGTCCCCGGCAGCGCCAGCGACGCCGACACGTCGATGACGACGCCGCCGTCGAAGTAGTGCCAGCCGATGCCGCTCACCGCGCGCCCCTCGCCCGCCGACTCCGCCTCGAGCAGCGCCGACTTCGGCGCGTGCGCCACGAGCGTCGTCTTGCCGGCGTCGGCCGGTCCGATCAGGAGGTACCACGGCACGCCGTACCGGAAATCGATGCCGCGCACGCCTTTGCGCAGGCGCGCGAGCGAATCGTTGAACGACGGCCGCAGCTCGCGGACGAGCGCCGGCAGGATCGACGATGTGTCTTCGTCGCCGCGCTCACGCTCATTCCGCTCGCCGCGCGCCTGCGCGCGACCGCGCAGGGCGAGCGCCACCACCACCGCCACGGTCAGCAGCAGAGCGAGCACGAGAACCGTGAACCAGAGCCACATGGTCACGGCGCCCGCTGCAGTTGCTGGATTTGGCTTTGGATCGCGGTCATGCGATCGTGCAGGGGACCGGTGAGGTTCATCCAGACGAGTTGCGAGATGACGATCCACACGGCGACGACGCCCGCGGCGGCCCACCACCAGACGCGCGGGCTGCGCAGCTTCCGGCCGGCGCCGGTCGTGATCGTCGCGTCGTAGCACTGCGGCAGGAGCTTGCGAAACGGATCGGTGAGGTCGGGGCGCTTGCTGAAGATGAATTGATAGAGCTGCTGCTTATATCGATCGATAGACCCGCGGTCGTCCCCGTCGCCGTATCGGCCGCGAAAGCCGAGCGCGAGCGCGGTGAGGTAGACGGCGGCCAGCTCGACGTCTTTCGGATCCGATCGCTCGAGCAGCTTGTCGACGCGATCGAACACCGCTTCGCCAGCGCACCTCGTGCCGAAGTGCTCGGTCTCCAGCAGGTTCGCGCCCCAGTGGGCGGCGCCGCTCCACGGCAGACGGACGAAAACCTCGTCGGCCGCCGCGATCATCACGTACTGCGCCTGGCGGTAGTAGTCGAGCACCGCGCCGCTCGCCCAGCGCGCGAGGTCCGCCTGCTGCCCTTTCAGGTGGATGAGCAGCCGTTCCCGCGTCGCCGTCGGCACGTGCGTCAGTGCGGTCGTCGTCGCCATCGCCGCCGCCGTACCGACCGGCGCCATGGCGGGAGACAGCGCCACGGCGCGAAGCGCCTCGACCTCCTTCCAGAAGGAGCGAAACTGCTCGAATACGGAAAAGGCCGGTCGTCGTCGTATGTCCATCGCCACATCCGAGGAACGCTGAAGAGCGCAAAGCCAAAATGTCTTTGCGGCCTCAGCGGTCTTTGCGTTTCTCCCCTATGCCCGCTGAAAGTCCGGGTCGTACACGTACAGGTAGAGCGCTTCCGGTCTGACGCCAGCGGAGCTGCCCAGCACCACGAGGTCTTCCCCTGAGGGCAGGATCTCGAGATCGGGGACGAGCTCGAACAAGTGCACGCCGCGTGGAGGCCGCAGCTCGCCGATGTTCTCCGCGTAGCGGCGTCGCAGGCCGAGCACGCGCCGGCCGAGCAGGGAGGCGATCGTGCTCTGACCGCCGATGACGCAGTTCTCGCCCCACGTCGTGACCTGATCGCTGTCCGCGTCGCAGCGCACCGCCAGCACGAGGCGGGCGAGCGAACCGAGCGCGAACGCGCCGGTCCACGCCGGATCGGCCGGAAGCCGGAAGCCGTCGCCGTCCTGCTCGAACGCAAACCGCCGGACGGTGTCGGGCACGCCCTCGTCGACCGCCTGCAGGATGAACTGCGCGACCTGCTCGAAGCTCTTGCGCGGATCGTTGTGGACGTAGGGCGAAAACACCGGCGGCAGCAATCCGCGGCCGAGCACCGCGACGTGGCCCGCCAGACGGCAGGCCTCGACAAACAGCGCGCAGGGATGCGCCGCTTCTGTTCGGAGCACCGCTTCGAACGCCGGCAGCGCGCTGACGAGCGCGTGCAATTGCGAGCGGGCTTCGGCGGCGAACGGGCTCTGCGGCGCGAGAATCGCGCGCTCGGCCAGCTCGATCGCCTTGGTCCGCAGGCGTTCCGAGAGCTCGGCGCATTTCCGTCCCAACGGGGACGCGAGGGTCACGTGGAGCGTAGGCGGCATGAACGGCGTCGCGAGAAACGTCTCGCCCTCACACCGGACCTCGATGAGCGGGAAGCTCGTGAACCTGGCCGGCGGCTGCGCGGCCGCGATCAGCGACAGCTGCGGCCGGAGGCGCGGAATGGCGACGCCGCCTTCGCCCGTGTTCTCGTCCGCGACCGGCTCGCCCTCGAACGAGGCGAAGCGATTCATCGTCGCCTGCGCGTGACCGTTGGCAAGTGGGATTGCGAGGTGCACGAGCGTCGGCCCGTGCCGCAGACTGCCGGCCAGCGGCCGCAAGTCGAGCTGAAGCTCGTCCCGGTCGCCCGCCACCGACACGTGAAGGCCGTCCGGCATGATGGCGTCGAGCGTCCGGACCGTGAGCACGCCGGCGGTGAAATCGGTCGAGTCGTACTCGAAGCGGCGAACGCCCCAATAGAACGGCACGTACCAGGCGGGCAGCGCCTGAATCAGCGATTCGACGCGCGACGAGAGCTGCTGAAAGTGCTGCGGCGTCAGCAGCAGGCCTTCATGCCACTGAATGAGATCGGGGATGGGGCGATCCATGACGTGCTACGGCTCCTTGTCGGACAGCGGCGCCTTGGGCGCCGTACCCAGCGGTTGGATTCGAAAGTCATCCTTCTGGAGCGCGAGCGTCGCTAATCCCGGCGAGACGCGGGCACGATGAGGACCTTCGGTGCGGTAGTTCGCGAAGACGTAGATGGCCTTGAGCCATCGGCGCGAGGTGGCGCGAACGGAGAGATCGATGTCGGGTACTTCCTGCCCCGGCACCCACTCCCAGTCGCGGATGGTGAAGTTGCGCTCGTTCGGATCGTCGCGGCGCAGCGCGGTCTTCCGATCGAACCAGTCCTTCGCGGACAGCGCGTCGAGCTTGGCGGCCGTCGCCTTGTCCCACACGAACACGACGTCCACCGGTATCGGGCGATCCTCGTTGACGTCCGGGGCGACGTGGACCTGCAGTTGGAGGCGTGTGCTGCTCGCGCACGACATCGCGAATGCGATCGCGGCCACGACGACCGAGCCGGCGAGCCTTCGGCGCATGGGAAGCGCGTACTCTACGGATCGATCAACTGCCCGAGCAATGTGTTTCGGTCGTTACACAGAACGATGTGTGCATGCATGGAAAAGCGCGGGGCGGCGCTTGACACTCCAGATATCGAGGCGCAGAATCAACGCGCCACGCGAGCAGCTTCGAACTTCTCTCAACGTACGTCCTGCAGCGGCGGATAAGCGAGTGCCCTTTACCGCCGAAATCAGTCGCGCCGCCCCGTCCTGTTTTCTGTTCGTCGTCGATCAATCGGGTTCGATGGAAGACGGGTTCGCGGGCGCCGCGAACGGTCGATCGAAAGCGCAGGAGCTCGCCGACATCATCAATCGCCTGCTCCAGACGCTCGTCACGCGATGCGCGCAGGGCGAAGACGTCCACGACTACTTCGAGATTGGCGTGATCGGGTACGGCGAGACCGTGGGGCCCGCGCTCCAGGGACCGCTCGCGGGCCGCGACCTCGTCCGCATCAGCGAGCTCGCGTTCAATCCGGCGCTGCTCGAACAGCGGACGAGGACGGTGCCGGACGGCGACGGCGGCTTCGTCGAGGAGAGCTATCAGTTTCCGGTCTGGCTCGACCCGGTGAACGTGGGCGGCACGCCGATGTGCGAGGCGCTGCGCCGGACCAAGGCCGCGCTGGACGTGTGGGTCGCGGCGCACCCGAATTCATACCCGCCGACCGTGCTTCACATCACGGACGGCGAGTCGACCGACGGCGAGCCCTTCGCGATCGCCTCGGCGCTTCGCACGCTCGCCACCGGCGATGGTCCGGTGTCGCTCTTCAACCTGCATCTGTCGTCATCGCCCGCGACGCCGGTCACGTTTCCCGGCGCCGAGTCCGACCTGCCGGACCAGTTCGCGCGGATCCTCTTCGACATGTCGAGCCTGCTGCCGGCGCGCCTCCGCCACGAGGCCGGCGTCGAAGGGTATCCGGTGAACGACAGCAGCCGCGGATTCGCGTTCAATGCGGACCTGGTCGAAGCCATCAGGTTCATCGACATCGGGACCCGTGTCGCCAGCCGCCGCTGACCGGTCAAACGGCCGCGTCGATGACGGGTCGCGCCGCCCGATGATGATGTTCGCCGGGATGACGCCCAAGCTCGGGCATGATGCCCGCGAATGCGAGGATCGGTTCTCGTCGAGCAGCCGGCGGTTCGCGGTCGCCGACGGCGCGAGCGAGAGCGGCTACTCGCACGTGTGGGCGCAAATCCTTGCGGATTCGTTCTGCCGATCGCACGCGTCTCGACTCGATTCCGGGGAATTGACCGCGTGGCTCGCTCGCTGCCGCGCCGAATGGCGGCGGTGGGCCGATGCGGCGGCGCTCGGCGATCTGCCCTGGTTCGCGCGCGAGACGCTGCGCGCTGGAGCGTTCGCCACGTTCATCGGCGTCGCGTTCTCGCGGGGAGACTGGCATGCCGTGGCCTGCGGAGACGCCTGCCTCTTCGTCGTGCGTGACGACCGGCTCGCCGCGGCCTTTCCTCTCGCCGACGGAGACGGCTTCGACAACACGCCGCCGCTCCTGCCGACCGCGACCCATGTCGGGGGCCCCGGCACCAACGACCTGCGAACCGCGACCGGGATCGCCGAGCCTGGCGACGCGTTTTATCTGATGAGCGACGCGCTCGCGCACTGGTTCCTCGCCGATCACGATCGCGGCGAGAAGCCGTGGCTCGCCCTCGACGGCGTGCGGACGCCCCGCGACTTCGACCGCTTCGTGTCGGCGTCGCGCGAGTCGCATGCGTTGAAGAACGACGATGTGACGCTCATGACGATCGTCATCGTGCCCGAATGAGCGACTGGCCCGCGCCGCACGAATACACGATTGCCGTCCAGAACCCGCACGTCTGCTTCCGCGATCCGGAGCTGAAGGGGGCGAGCGTGCAGCGGGCGGCGTCGATCGGCATGCCGAAGGTCTGGACCGGCAATTTCGCGCAGGTGTACGAGCTGCGGACGGAGGACGGCCGCTGGGCCGTCAAGTGCTTCACGCGATCGGTCCACGACATCCGGACGCGCTACTCGAGCATCGCCGCCGCCATCTCCCGATCGAAGCTGCCGTACTTCGTCGACTTCGATTTTCTGGATTACGAGATGCTCGTCAACGGCGCGAGGTGGCCGGTGCTGAAGATGCGATGGAGCGACGGCCAGCCGCTCGCGCAGTTCGTCGAGTCCAATCTCGCGCGGCCGCGCGCGCTGCTCGCGGCTGCCTCGCAGCTCTTCGACCTGGTCCGCGATCTCGAACGGCGCCGCATCGCGCACGGCGATCTCCAGCACGGCAACATCCTCGTCGCCGAGTCGGGCGTGAAGCTCGTCGACTACGACGGCATGTTCGTTCCGGCGTTCGCCGGAACCGACGCGCCGGAAGGCGGACTGCCGGCGTACCAGCATCCGCGTCGATCCCCGGGCGATTACGGCGTGGGACTCGATCGATTCTCGGCGCTCGTCATTGGAACCGCCTTGTGCGCGCTGTCGGTCGATCCCAGCCTGTGGACGGAGTTCAACACCGGCGACAACCTGCTCTTCACGCACGAGGACTTCAGGAACCCCGAGGCGTCGAAACTGATCGGACGGCTGCGCACGCTGACCGATCCGCAGCTCCAGTCGCTGGCGGACCACCTCGCGAACGCGTGCGCGAAACGGCCGCTGGACGCGTCGCTGCCCGATCATCCGGTGTCACTGAAACCCGTCGCGCGTCACGGCTTCTGGTGGGTGCCGCAGACGAACGCCGACACGCCGTCGACGCCCGCGCCGCATCCAACGCCGACGCGGATTCGCATGCAGCGGATGGCCGTCGGCTGGCAGGCGGTGACCGGCGCGATTCGCGCGAGGCTGAATCGGAAGTACCGGATCCGGATCGTGAAACGCTGAGATTGTTGATTGTTGACTGTTGAATGGTGATTGAATGTTGATTGATTGTCGATTCGACAATCAATCAGCAATCACCAATCAACAATCACCAATCTCAAACGTCAGAAGCTCACTCGCGCCGCGAGCTGGAAGGCGCGCGGGCCGCCCGACCCGAACGTCTGCCCGACCCGCTGGTTCGCCTGGCCGAACGTCGACGGCACGGCGAGGTTGAAGTTGTAGTTCGTCAGGTTCGACGTATTCAGGATGTTGAACACTTCGCCGATCAGACGAATCTCGGTTCTTCCTGACACCGTGATCGACTTCATCAACCGCACGTCCTGCGACGAGAAGACGTCGTCCAGCTGGTAAGTGGCCGGCAGCGTAATCGTCGGATAGCGCTGACCGACGCTGATCCCCGCGAGCGCCGCGGGCGTCAGCGTCCCGGCGATTCTGGTGTTGTACTCGGTGACCAGCTGCTGCAGTTGGTCTTTGCTGAGGTAATCGGCGTAGCCCTTGCCGAGAACCCCCAGCAGCGGCGTGTAGCCGGTGCTCGTGGTGTTGGTGCCGGTGTTGTCGAAGCCGCCGATCGTCGGCGCGACCGGCAGATGACTGAGGAACGTGGAGAGCACCGACAACTGCAGCTTCCACGGCAGATCGACCATGCCCGAGATCGTCAGGTTGTGCCGCGGCACATCGGGACCGTATGTCGCAAAGTAGTCGTTCAGGTTCTGCGTCACGTCGCGGATGCTCCGGCTGCTCTGCAGCGCGTACGCGCCGGAGAGCTGATACCGGTTCGCGAAGCGCTTGTCGACCTTCATCAGCAGGCCCTTGTACTCCGCCGTCGCGCCCGGCCACCAGAAATTGATCGGGCCGGCGGAGCACTGCGCCCTCGGATCGTTGGCCTGGGCCGTGCTCGCGCATCGCGGAATCACCGGTCCGTCGATCGCGTTGAAGCGATTGAAATCGACGCTCGCCCCGAAGAAGCCGCCCGGCGTCGCGTGCATCGTCTTGCGGTAGACGACGTCGGCCTGGACGGAGAGATCGTTGGTGAGCTCGCGCTGGAATCCGACGTTGAAGTGGCGCGCCCGCGCCGTCGGGAAATCGTGCGGGTAGAGCGCGCCGAGCGCGTTGGCCTGCTTCGACAGCAGAATCTGCGCGTCGCTCCCGGTTCCTGGATACTTGGCGTCCTGCTGCGCGCGCAGCGTCGGCAGCAGATTCAGGAACACGCCGTACGGCATCTGCAGCGAATTGAGAAACGCGCTGCTGAACGGCTGGCCGTTGAGCGGATTGGTCACCGCCGCGTTGCCGATGAATTGCCGGCCGGAGCCGCCAATCACCGCGCGCTCGCCGAGCCGCCACCATCCGAGCTGCGTGTCGTAGAAGATCCCGGCGCCGCCGCGAATGACGGTCGGATGATCCTTGCCGATGTTCCACGCAAAGCCGGCCGCCGGCGCGAAGTTCTTGTACTCCTTCTTCGTCGGGCTCAGGTCGCTGCCGTACAGCGGCGCGAGATACGCCGGGCGCTGCAGGTCGTAGTTGAGGACGTTGCTCTCGTGCTCCCACCCGAGGCCGTAGTTCACGGTGAAGGTCGGCGTCACCTTCCAGCCGTCCTGCACGTAGAGATGGTAGCGGTTGTTGTGCCGGGCGTCGTCGAGGTGATACGACGGCTGGGAGCGATCGCCGATGCCCAGCAGGAACGTCACGACCGGCAGCTTCTTGAGATCGTCGTAGCTCCGGACCTTTCCGTCGGGCAGGCCGAAGACGGCCGGCAGCGCCGGATTGACGTTGGCCAGGAATTCCGGCGAGAGCAGATACACGCGCGCCGGGTCGAAGAATCCCCAGTAGCCGACCAGGTCGCTGAACTCCCACGTGCCGCCGAACTTGACCTGATGCGAGCCTTTCTGCCACGTCGTGTTGTTCGTGATCGGATAGCGGTGAATGTCGCGGCCCTGCGGCGAGTTGAAGTTGTTGCCGAGCGCGAAGTTCACCGAGTTGAGGTAGAAGATTTCAGGTCCGCCGAAGCCGAGGCAATTGCCGTTCACGTCGCCCTCGCACCCGGCCGGCGTGTTCCGGTTCCGCCAGAACATGTGCGAGAACCGCAAATCGTTGACGAGCGTGCCGCTCAGGACGCTCGTGATGCCCACGAGCTGCTGGTCGACGTAGTTCTTGTTCGACACGAAATTCGACGGCGGCACCGGGATGCCGAAGGGACCGCTGTTGGTGTTGCCGTCGTGCGAATAGCGCACGAACATGGTGTGCTTGTTGTTGACCCGATAGTCGACGCGCCCGTTCGCCTGCTTGCCGACGTACGGCGCCGAGGCGAGCGTGCCGAACGCCGACACCGACGGAAGGTCCGGCTGCACGACGTACACGCCCTTCTGATCCGTGTACTCGTAGTTCGCGAAGAAGTGAACCTTGTCCTTCTTGATCGGTCCGCCGAAGACGCCTCCGACCTGATGCCGGGAGAAGTCCGGGTTGTCGCTCAGCGTATTGCGCGCGAGGCTCGGATAGGCCGACATCTCGTTGTTGCGAAGGTAGTAGTAGCCGGCGCCGCGATAGTCGTTGGAGCCGGAGCGTGTCACGATGTTGATCGCGCCGAACGCGGCGATGCCGGTCGAGAGATCGAAATTCGACGTCGAGATCTGGAACTCCTGCACGACTTCCTGCGAAAAATTCTGGCCGGTGCCGCCTTCGACGGGATTCCGGATGTTGCCGCCGTCCACCGTGATCGCCGTGCGCGAGGCCGGGCTGCCGAGGACCGAGACGTTGAACTGCGCGTTGAACTGCGCCGGATTCCCGAGCACGACGGTGACGCCGGGCTGCAGCGCGGCGAGGTTCAGGAAGCTGCGTCCGTTCAGCGGGAGGTTGTCGATCTGCGTCCGTCCGATGACGCCCTGCACGCGGTTCGATTCGAGATCGATGTGCGTCGCGGTGCCCGTCACCGTGATCGCTTCCGTCCGCGTGCTCACCTGCAGCGTAATCTTCACCGTCGTCGTCGCGCCGGTCGTGACGTCGACGGGACTGACGATCGGCTGGAACCCCGGCGCCTCGACCAGCACGTCGTAGCCGCCGGCCGGCAGCGACGGAATCGAGAAGGAGCCGTCGCTGCCCGTCTGGACGACGCGCGACGCGCCCGTATCCTTATTAATAATGGTGACCGCCGCGCTCGGCAGGACAGCGCCCACCTGGTCGTTCACGGTCCCGGCGATGGTGCCGGTCGGAACCTGCGCCATCAGCGGCCCGGACAGCGCGCACGCGAGCACGAACAGAAGACCAACTCGATACATGTGACCCTCCGGAGTCCTGACTATTCGCTTCGGTTTGTTCCGTGAGGGCGGCAGGATACACCTGCTCGGTGTGGCCGCTATGACTTTTCTTGACCCGGCAGGCAGGTCTGGCCGCTTCCGGCCGCGTCGATCCAGCGAACCGTCGCGACGGGGTCGCGATTCGGCATTCGCGATCCCTAATCCGTAACCAGCGGGCTGGTCCTGTTGAATTCTTTGCGGCCTTTGCGGCCTTTGCGTGCTCCGTCCGCTACTTCACGGCAAACACCCAGACGGCGCCGCCCTCGGGAACGTCCGGGTATTCGCCCGGCACCAATCGATTCAACCGGCCCTGCATGCCGCGGGCGTCGATGCCCCACCCCGATTGCACGGCGATGTACTGCTTGCCGTCGACCGCGAACGACGAAGGCTGGCCGATGATTCCCGAGTTGGTCGGGAATTCCCACAGCAGCTTGCCGGTCGACGCGTCGAACGCGCGGAAGAGCCGATCGTTGGTGCCGCCGCTGAACACGAGGCCGCCGCCGGTGGCGAGCATCGGCCCCCAGTTCGCCGAGCGCGCGAAGGTGTGCGTCCACACGCGCTTGCCGGTGTCGACGTTCCACGCCTGCACTTCGCCGATGTGATCGGCGCCGGGGACGATCGACATATCGCTGGTGGCGCCGATGTAGGCACGGCCCGGCGAATACGTGATCGGCCGGCCGACGATCGTCGTGCACAGGTTCTCGTTCGCCGGAATGTAGATCATCCGCGTCTTGGGACTGAACGCGATCGGCGGCCAGTTCTTGCCGCCCCAGTGCGAGGGACAGAAGTCCGCTTCTTTATTGGTACCGGGCTGGCGCGCGGGATCGACGTTCGGGCGTCCCGTCTTCGGGTCGAGGCTCTTGAAGACGTTCTGCTTCACGTACGGCTTGCCCTCGACGAAATTGATCGTGCTGTCGGTGCGCTCGAGGAACCACAGGTAGCCGTCGCGCGCGACGTCGATCAGGCCTTTGATCGTCCGGCCGTTGCGCGTGTAGTCGACGAGAATGGGCGGCGACACTTCGTCCCAATCCCACGAATCGTTCGGGTGGTACTGGAAGTGCCCCTTGATCTTCCCGGTGGCGACGTCGATCGCCACGGTGGACGAGGTGTAGAGATTGTCGCCGGGACGCTGATCGCCCATCCACGGTCCGCCGTTGCCGGTTCCCCAGAACGTGAGGTTGGTCTCGGGATCGTAGTTGCCGGTCACCCACACCGAGCCGCCGCCGGTCTTCCACTGATCGCCTTTCGGCCACGTCTCGCTGCCCGGCTCTCCCGGCGCAGGCACGGTGTACGCCTTCCAGAGCTGCTTGCCGCTTTCAGCATCGAACGCGGAGACGAATCCGCGGACCCCGAGTTCGCCGCCCGATGCGCCCACGATCACTTTGCCGTCGGCGACGAGCGGCGCGACCGACATGTAGTAGCCGTTCCTGTTGTCCTCGACCTTTGCCGTCCAGACCTCACGGCCGTCTTTGACATCGAGCGCGACCAGCACCGCCTCCCCCGCCGCGAAAAACACTTTGTCGCGATAGAGCGCGACGCCGCGGCTCGTCCCGTGCAGCCAGATGACGCCGTCGGGCACCGGCCGCCTGTAGCGCCAGAGCACGACACCGGTCTTCGCGTCGAGCGCGATGACCTGGTTCTGCGGCGTCGCGACGAACATGACGCCGTTGTTGATGATTGGCGCCGCCTCGTGGCCGTTCGTCACGCCGGTGGCGAAGACCCACACCGGTTGAAGCCGCGCAGCGTTGGCCGGCGTGATCTGATCCAGCGGGCTGTATCCCCACCCGTCGTAGGTGCGCCGGACCATCAGCCAATCGCCGTCCTCCGGCTTCTTCAAACGCAGCGTTTCGACCGGTTTGTAATTCCGCAGCATCGCGGGAACCGGCGCCGGCGGTCCGCCGCCGCGCGGTCCGCCGCCTCGTGCGCCTTCGGGCGACGGTCGCGCGGGCGGTGGCTGCTGAGCGGTCGGACGGATTGTCGCGAGGCTCAATCCGATGAAGAGCGCAATCACGGCAATGAGCGCAGAATGCCAGTGCCTCATGATGGCTGCTGTTGTATTACGTTTGCGCCCGCCAATACCAGTAGAATTCAGCGATCAGCCATGATCGATATCGCCATCGTCCCGGTCGCGGGGCTCGGTACGCGACTGCTGCCGGCCACCAAATCGCAACCGAAGGAAATGCTGCCCGTCGGCCGCAAGCCGGTCGTGCAGTACGTCGTCGAAGAGCTGACGCGCGTCGGCATGAAGCGAGTGCTCTTCATCACCGGGCCTGGGAAAGCCTCGATCGAGAATCACTTCGATTTGAACGACGAGCTGATTCAAACGCTGCGCGAGAGCGGGAAGGAGGACCTGCTCGCCGAGCTGGAGTACGAGCGGGCGACGGTCCAGTACTTCTACACGCGCCAGCGCCGGCTGCTCGGGCTCGGCCATGCGGTGTCGTGCGCGCGATCGTTCGTGGGCCGGCAGCCGTTCGTCGTCGCGCTCGGCGACTCGATCATCGGGATGCACGCCGAGAGCGACGTCGTGCAGCGGATGACGCAGTGCTATCTGGCGCACGATGCGGCCGCCGTCATTGCGTTCGAAGAAGTCGCGCCGCACGAAGTGAGCCAGTACGGCATCGCGCAGCCGAAAACGGATCGCGGTTCGTGCGGCGATCTGTTCGAGATCGCCGATCTCATCGAGAAACCGTCGCCGCAGGAAGCGCCCAGCAATCTCGCCATCGCCGCGCGCTACGTGCTGTCGCCCGCCATCTTCGACGCGCTCGCGCGGACGCGGCGCGGCAAAGGCGGCGAAATCCAGCTGACCGACGCGATCCGCGCGGTCATCCGCGACGGCGGCAAGGCGTACGGCGTCTGTCTGAAACCGGGCGAGCGCCGCTACGATATCGGAAACTTCGAAGCCTACTTCGAGGCCTTCGTCGCGTTCGCGCTCGCCGATCCGAAGTTCGGGCCGTCACTCAAACGCTATCTGCTGGCGCTGCTGAATGTTGACTGAGCGGAAAGTCGCCGCGAGCCACCGCGCCGAGCCGAAGGCGAGGCGTGGCAGGCGCTGGGGGTGGGGCCCCAGCGCAGAGTAAAGGCGGAAAGTCGCCGCGAGCCACCGCGCCGAGCCGAAGGCGAGGCGTGGCAGGCGCTGGGGGTGGGGCCCCAGCGCAGAGTAAAGAATGTTCATCACTCGCAAG
>Ga0114129_10003139_pt1 | contig 23192 bp, 19 predicted proteins | sample RhiMetdeltSRZDD1_FD_80071 | JGI IMG/M metagenome (GOLD analysis project Ga0114129, IMG submission 80071) | Populus rhizosphere microbial communities from Tennessee, USA - Rhizosphere MetaG P. deltoides SRZDD1 (version 2) (version 2) | ecosystem: Host-associated > Plants > Roots > Rhizosphere >... | reverse complement strand
TCAGCGTGGCGTCAACGCTCTCCCGAAGTCGGGCGGGCTGCGCAACGGCCTCGGCTACGGATTCATGCGCCTGGGCCGTTATCCGGAGGCGCTGGCGCAACTCGAAGAGTACGCGCGCATGCGCCCGAACGAGCCCAATCCGTACGACAGCCTCGCCGAAACGTACCTCGTGAGTGGACAGCCTGAGAAAGCGCTCGAGAAATACGCCCGCGTCCTCGAGATCAACGGTTCGTTCTACAACGCGCACAACGGCCGTGCGCTGGCCTTCGGCATGCTGGGACGTTTCGACGAGGCGCTGGCCGAGGCCCGGAAGCTCCAGGACGCGCAGCTGGCGGCACGCGTCCCCCGTGGCGAGTCGCGTTACCTGACAGCGTTCCTGCTTTCGCGCGTCGGGCAGTACCGCAAGGCGGCGTCTGAAATCGCCGAAGGCTTGAAGGAGGCGCAGCAGGTGACGTCAACTGCGCAATCGGCCAGCCTGCATTTCCTGTCGGCGAGCATCGCATTCGATCGCGGCGACTTTTCCCGCGCCGAATCGGCCGCAGCCGAGGGCCAGCGATTCATCCCGAAGATTCCGGAAGCGCAGCTCCGGCGGCTCTTCATGATGGGCACGACCACGAGTGATGGCGTGATTCAGGCCCGGCAAGGCCGCCTCGACGCCGCGCGGGCGCGCCTCGACGACGTGCGGAAGATCGCTGACGTGAAACAGTCGAACGAGCGCTGGGCGCTTCAAGTGCTCGAGGCCGAGATCGCTCTGGCGGCCGGCAACCCGGCGCTGGCGGAACAGGCGGTGGGCACCGGGGACCCTGCGACAAAGGCCTTCTTCAGCGTCGACGTCATCTCCGGATCGATCGCATCCAATCGCTTCTCGTTTCCCGACGAGGCCGCGCGCGTCAAGCGGGCGAGGGGCGACACGGCCGGCGCGGTCGCCGCCTATCGGCGGTTGCTCACGCCCGACATCAGCCAGAAATGGACGCTGATCTACGAGCCGCGTTGGGTACTGGAGATCGCGCGGCTTCTCGAGCGGCAGGGCGATGCCGCCGGCGCGCGCGCCGAGTATCAGCGTTTCGCGGACCTGTGGAAGAATGCCGACCCAGGCGTGCAGGAGCTCGCCGAAGCGCGGAAGAGAATCGCGAAATAAGAAAGGCGTTCAACACTCATTTGACCGGCGCGAGCCGTTTCAGCTCTTCGAACCAGTTCTGCACGACCACGATCGACGCGGACGTGGCGGTGTCGTTCGCCTCGATCATCAGGAATCGACCATCGGGTCCCACATCGAAGTTGCGTGCCGAACCCGGCACAAACCCGCCCTCGAACAACATCCGAGGCGTCCCCACGCGCACGTCCGACTCCTGCGTGACCACTCCTGTCGACATCACCTTCGGACCGTTCTCGTAAAACAGTTCGCGGCCGTCACGCGACCACACCGGATTGCGCCCACCATCGGGTGAGACACGAACGGGTGCACCCGGACCCGGGAACGGCCGCACCCAGACTTCCGACCTCCCCGTTTGCTCAGACACATAAGCGACCCAATGCCCGTCCGGCGAGAAACGACCATCGGTCTCTTCAAATGGTGTCTGCAGCCACGGGTGAGTCGTCCGGTCGCTCATCTGCAGCAGCCACAGATCGGACCGCGTCGGGCTGGCGGGCGTGGAGAACAGGATGGATGCGCCATCGGGCGACCAGGACAACGGAACTCTGACGAGTTCACTCGTCGTCAACCGCTCTGGATCCGTCGCGCTCCCGTCCGCGGGAATCGAGAGCATGTGATTCGAGCTCCCAGCGGGAGACAGGAACGCGATGCGCTTGCCGTCTGGAGACCAGATGGGAAAAATGTTGTGCCCTTGAAAGGTGAGCTTCAACGGTTGAGCCGCCCGGTTGAGGTCGTAGATCCAGACATTCCCCCTGGCGCTCGGCCCGACGGTGAGCGCGAGGCGTTTACCATCGGGCGAGACTCTCGGGTAGCGTGGTTCTTCCAAGGGCTGCTCGACGACGCGTGCGACATGCACGCCTCGGCGGTCAACCCAGACCGGGCGGCCTCCGACTCCCGCGTTGCGTCCGGAGACGTACGTGGTCGTCCCATCGGCTGCGCTCCCCACGTTCAGGACGTTCTGCTCGATCTTGGTGAACACGCCGTCCTGAACCGAAACGGGCGAGCCGGTCGTCCGAAGGCCTGTGATGTCGAAGGGCACCGCCATCGCTCGGTCGCCCTGGCCGTACGCGATGTGGCCAGACGGCAGGTACCGCCCCCCGAATCCTCCCTCGACCACGGGCGTCCCGTCACCGCCCTGGAGGCTGCGCACCATGATCCGTGTCTGGCCGTCATGCAGGACGGCGGTATACAGCAGGGCCTGCCCGCCTGGGAGCATCGACGGCACGGAGTAATTCGCTTCCCCCTTGGTTGCGTCGGGCGCAGCTATTTTTTGTGGTTGGCCACCTGACGCCGGGACGCGAAACAGGCCCAGTCCGTTGCCCTGCGCGAAGACGATCGAATCATCGGGACCCCAGCTCGCACCGATTGCCCCAATGCCGGGCAGCCGGCAGATGGCGACACTCGGTCCACCCTCGACCGTGACTTTCTTGAGCTCGCGGACCGTCTGGAACGCGATGTGTTGACCGTCCGGTGAAAAGAACGGCTCGAGGGCTCCCTCGGTTCCGGCAATCGGCGTGGCGTCCAGGCGATCGAGCCGACGCATGACCAGCTGAGAGGTCGTCCCGCGCTTTGCCGTGTAAACGATGCGCGAACCGTCGGGAGAGATTGCGAGATTCACGCCCCGAGGGTCCGTCGTGAATGGATCCGCCGGCGACGATGTCAGTTCGAATCGCGCGACACGTGTCGGAACGGTGCGCCCTCGCGATGGCGCGAGCAGGACGCCGGCAGTACCACCCAGAATGAGGCCGAGGGCCGCGGTCACCGCCATCCACAGAGAACGTTTCGCTGGCACAACGCGCGAAGCCGTGGCGGAAGGTGCGCCAGCATCTTCGAGCAGCAGCCTCACGTCGCCAATGTCACGCAGGCGTCGCTTGCCGTCTTTCTCCAGACAGCGCTTCAGCAGGCTCGTGTGCGGACTCGCCGATGCGGGCAGCGCATTCCAGTTCGGTTCGCCTCGTAGCACGCTTGCCAGCGTGTCCGACACGTCTTCGCCTTCGAACGCGCGTTTTCCCGTGAGCATCTCGTAGAACACGCAGCCGAACGCCCACACATCACTCCGCTTCTCTGCCTGGCGTCCCTTTGCCTGTTCGGGACTCATATACGCCGCTGTGCCGAGAATGACGCCCATCCGGGTCATCGCCGCGGGACTGGTAAGAGTCGGTGATTGCGACATGTCGGCGCTGATCGACACGGGATCGAGCGCCTTCGCCAAACCAAAATCGAGAACCTTGACCGTGCCGTCCGGCCGCAGCTTGACGTTGGCCGGCTTGAGGTCGCGATGGATGACACCCTTTTCATGCGCCGCTTCGAGGGCGTCTGCGATCTGGAACGCAATCGGCAGGGCATCGCTGACCGCGATCGGGCCTCGCGCGATCGCGTCGGCGAGTGTGTGGCCTTCAACCAGTTCCAACACGATGCCGGTGAGGCCATCGGTCTGCTCGAGGCCATAGACGGCGGCGATGTTCGGATGATTGAGCGTCGCGAGCAGTTCAGCTTCTCGCTGGAACCGCGCCAGCCGATCCGGATCTTGTGCGAACGCGTCAGGCAGAACCTTGATCGCAACGTCGCGTTTCAACCGTGTATCACGAGCGCGATACACTTCCCCCATCCCGCCAGCGCCAATGGCCGCGAGAATCTCGTAGGGGCCAACGCGAACGCCAGCGACAAGGGCCATGACGGCTTCAGATGAGCAGGAGCGCCCATTGTAGTTTCCCGCCCCGTATCGGGAAAAGCGTGGGTTGACGCTGCCCTTCCTGCCCAATCGGGCAGGCGCCGCCGAACCCGTCGTATGATCGCTTCGTGGCTCACCCCGAACGAACGCCGAAAGCGGTGCCTGCTGCAAGCGCACCGCCCAAGACTCCGAAAAAAGCCTTCACCGCCGGCGCCTGGGAAGAAGCCCGCGCCCTGATCTGGACCCACCGCAAGCGTATGGCGCTCGGTCTGGGTCTGATGATCATCAACCGGCTGTCCGGCCTCGTCCTGCCGACGACCACCAAATACCTGATGGACGATGTGATCTCTCAGGGGCACTGGGAGCTGCTGCCAACGCTGGCAATGGCCGCCGGCACCGCGACGCTCGTGGACGCGGGAACGGCGTTCGCCAACTCCCAGGTCCTCGGCGTGGCCGCGCAGCGCGCCATCACCGAGATGCGCAAGGACATCGAGGCGCACGTGATGCGGCTCCCCATCCGCTACTTCGACTCGACCAAGAGCGGCATCCTCATCTCGCGCATCATGACGGACGCCGAAGGGATTCGGAATCTCGTCGGTACGGGGCTGGTGCAGTTGACCGGATCGATCCTCACGGCGTCGATCGCGATGTTCGTCCTGCTCTATCTGAACTGGAAGCTCACGACCGTCACCATTCTGATTCTGGGCGCGTTCGGCGGCGGCATGGCGACCGCTTTCAAGAAGCTGCGACCGCTCTTCCGCGAGCGGGGCCAGATCAACGCCGAGGTCACGGGCCGGCTCGCCGAATCGCTCGGCGGCGTCCGTATCGTCAAGGCGTATACGGCCGAAAAGCGCGAGGAACTGGTGTTCGCCAAAGGCGCGCATCGGCTGTTCAGGAACGTCGCGAAGTCGCTGACCGGGGTCTCGGCTATCACGGCGTTCTCGTCGCTGGTGATTGGCGCCACCGGCATCGCGATGATGCTGATCGGCGGCAATTCGATCCGGACCGGAGCGATGACCATCGGCGATCTGGTCATGTACCTCTCCTTCACGGCCATGATGACGATGCCGGTCATTCAGCTCGCGTCGATCGGCACGCAGGTCAGCGAGGCGTTCGCCGGCCTGGATCGAATCCGTGAAATCCGGCGGATGGCGACGGAAGACGATGAAGACGCGACGCGCGCATCTCTGCCCGACGTCCGCGGCGAAGTCGCCTTCGACGACGTGAGCTTCGAGTACAACGCCGGCGTCCCGGTACTCAAGCACGTGTCGTTTCACGCACCGGCCGGGTCGACGACGGCGCTCGTCGGGTCGAGTGGATCCGGCAAGAGCACGCTCATCAGTCTGGTGATGACCTTCAACCGGCCCACGTCCGGCCGCGTCGTCGTCGACGGCAACGACTTGATGGCCATCAAGCTGCGCGATTACCGGTCGCAGCTGGGCGTCGTACTGCAGGACAATTTCCTCTTCGACGGCACGATTGCGGAGAACATCGCCTACGGCAACCCGCACGCGACGCGCGAGGAGATCAAGGCGGTCAGCCGCATCGCGCACTGCGACGAGTTCATCGAAGGGTTCGAGAAGCAGTACGACACGATCGTCGGCGAGCGCGGCGTTCGTCTGTCAGGTGGACAGCGGCAGCGCGTGGCCATCGCGCGCGCGATTCTGGCGAACCCGCGCGTCCTGATCCTGGACGAGGCGACGTCGAGCCTCGACAGCGAGAGCGAAGCGTTGATTCAGGACGGGCTGCGATCGCTGCGCCAGGGGCGGACCACGTTCGTCATCGCACACCGGTTGTCGACCATTCGCAGCGCGGATCAGATCATGGTGCTCGAGCAGGGCGAAATCGTGGAGCGCGGGTCTCATGACGAGCTGCTGGCGCGAGGTGGTCGTTACCGGCAGCTGTACGACAAGCAGTACCGCTTCGAGCGCGACCGCTTCATCAACCCGGGCGAGGATTTCACGCCGGAGCCGGAGAAGGTCGCGGCGCCGACGCGCGCGAGCACCGCATTGTAAGGTCCGGCTAAGCCGGACATTGCGTACAAGGTCCGGCTATAGCCGGACTTGGGGGGACAACATGCGGTTTCGCAAACTCAGATGCTCGTTCTGCCGCAAAGACGAAGCGCACGTCGAGAAGCTGGTCGCGGGCCCGCGCCTGCTGATCCCGCGTGTCTACATCTGTGACACCTGCGCACGCGAGGCCATCCGGATCATGGACACCGAGTCGCCGGCACGGCCGAAGGCACTGTACAAGTCAGTGTGGGCGCGGCTGTTTCAGGCGGGCCGAGCGAAGGTGTTCTTGCGAACAACTTCCGCGACTTCGAGCGTGTAGTACTCGTACCACTGCTCGCGTCCGAGACGCTGAGCGACGCGATGCCGGACGTTCTCGCGCCATCCCTTGAGCGTCTCTTCGTTCTCCCACCACACGACCGTGAGCCGCTCGCCGTCCTCGGCCTTGAAGGCCTTGACGTCGATGAATCCGGGCATCGTCCTGGCGAGATCTTCCATCTCCGCGGCCATCGCGTCGTAGCCGTCGGGTGTGTCCACCAGCTTCGACCGAAAGAGTACGACGATCATGCGCGTCATTATAGCGACCCGCGCGATCGCCGACGAACGACCGACTCCTGACTGACTACCGACTCCCGACTACCGACTCCCGACTACCGACTACCGACTATCGACTATCGACTACTTGAAGTACGCTGAGAAACCCCGGAGGTTCATTGCATGAGACGGCGTGGCGCAGTCACTCTTGCCCTGTCCTTTGTCTGGCTCGTTGCGTCCACGCCAGACGCGCAGGCACCGCACGGCGAGCGGGCCGACCGCCCTTCGACCAGCTGGCTCGATCAGTACCGCGAACCGGCGTCGCGCCTGATTGGTGAAGCCGTCGGCAGCACCTTCGCCTGGCAGCGCCTCGCGCTTCTCACCGACTCGATCGGCAATCGTCTCAGCGGCACGCGAGCGCTCGATCGCGCCATCGAGTGGGCGGTCGATGAAATGAAACGCGACGGTCTGGAGAACGTGCACACGGAGAGCGTCCGCGTACCGACGTGGGTCCGCGGCAGCGAAAGCGCCGAGATCGTCGAGCCGGCGCGGCACGCGATGGTGATGCTCGGTCTCGGCGACAGCGTCGGCACCGGAACCGGCGCCGACGGCATCCAGGCCGAGGTCGTGGTCGTCCGCAGCTTCGAAGAGCTGGATGCCAAGGCCGCCCGCGCCCGCGGACGCATCGTCCTGTTCAATGTCCCGTTCACCCACTATGGCGAGACGGTCCGCTACCGAGCGCAGGGACCGTCGCGCGCCGCCAGGCACGGCGCGGTCGCGATGCTGGTCCGCGCGGTCGGTCCCGCCGGACTGCGGACGCCGCATACGGGCGCGCTGCAGTACGCGGCGGACGCGCCGAAAATCCCGGCGGCGGCGATCACAACGGAGGATGCCGACCGCCTGCAGCGCATGGCCGACCGCGGCAGCCGGATCGTGGTGCACCTCAAGATGGAGGCGCATTTCGAGGCGGACGCACTCTCGGCCAACGTCGTCGGCGAAATCCGGGGACGCGAGAAGCCGGAGGAAGTCGTCGTCGTCAGCGGCCACCTCGACTCGTGGGACGTCGGCGCCGGGGCGACTGACGACGGAGGCGGGTGCATCGTGACGTGGGAAGCGCTGCGGATCATGAAGAAGCTGAACCTGCGCCCCCGACGAACCGTGCGCGTGGTGCTGTGGACGAATGAAGAAAACGGCGGCCGCGGCGGCCTGGCGTATCGCGACCAGCATCGCGCCGAACTGGCCAGGCACGTGCTGATGATGGAATCGGACGGCGGTGTGTTCCGGCCGCTCGGCTTCGGGTTCAGCGGGAACGACGCGGCGCGCGACACGGTGAAAGCCATCGCCACGCTGCTGACCGGAATCGCCGCGGACCAGGTTTCGCTCGGCGGCGGCGGCGCCGATATCGGGCCGAGCATTCAGGAAGCTCGCATACCCGCCATGTCACTCGAGGTGGATGGGTCGAAGTACTTTCTCATTCACCACACGCCGGCCGACACGATCGACAAGATCGATCCGATCGAGATGGCCAAGTGCGCGGCGGCCGTCACGGTCATGGCGTACGTCGTGGCGGATCTGCCGCACCGGCTTGGAGAATAGATACCCGGGTATACTGGCCCTATGCGTATGGCAATCCTCTCAGGCGGCTGCGTGATGGCGCTGCTGACGGCGTGTTCGCCGACGGCGGCCCAGCAATCGAAGCGCCTGGCACCAAGCGACGTCGTGGCGACGGTGGGATCGACGTCGATCACGCTTGGCGACGTGGACGACAAGGCGCTCCAGCAGCCGACGGCCAACTTCGGCAACGTGAAGCTCGTCGTCGCGGTGTATCAGGCGCGCCGTGCAGCGCTCGACGAGCTGATCGCGACAACGCTGATGGACGATGCGGCGAAGGCGCAGGGGATCGGCCGCCCTGCGCTCGTCGAGCGGGAAATCACGTCGAAGATCCGGGCGGTCACGGACGACGATGTCGCCTTCTGGTATCAGACGAACCAGGCGCGCGTGCAGGGCGCGAGCCTCGAACAGGTGCGGCAACCGATCCGACAGTTTCTCACGCAAGAGCGCATGCGCGAGATCCGCGAGGAATACGTCGGGACTCTGAAGAACAAGACGACGGTGCGAGTGATGCTCGATCCGCCGCGCCAGACCGTCGCGACCGAAGGCAGTCCAGCGAAGGGACCGGCCAACGCACCGGTTGAAATCGTCGAGTTTTCCGATTTCCAGTGCCCGTACTGTCTCCGCGCGGCCCCGATCGTGAATCAGGTGCTCAAGAGCTACGGCGACAAGGTCCGGTTCGTCTATCGTCACTACCCCTTGCCCAACCACCCGAACGCGCGACCGGCGGCCGAGGCGGCGGCGTGCGCCTCCGAGCAAGGGAGATTCTGGGCGTACCACGATCGGCTGTTCGGCGACGCGACGAAGCTCGGGCCGAGCGATCTCAAGCGTGGCGCCGCAGAGCTCGGTCTCGATACCGCGAAGTTCGACGCGTGCGTCGACTCGCACAAGCTCCAGGCCACGATCGACGCCGACCTTCAGGCCGGATCGGACGCCGGCGTCGACGGCACACCAGCGTTCTTCATCAACGGCCGGATGATCAGCGGTGCCCAGCCGTTCGAGACCTTCAAGCGGATCATCGACGAGGAGCTGGAGCTCAAACGGAGTCGGTAGGGTGCCGCCTTTGTCGGAATTGGTGCTGTGAGTCGACTCTCACCCGACAAACTTCAGGCCGAGCACAATCGAGACGATGATGGAGAGAAGCGAACAGGCGAGACAGACAAACGCAATGATCAGGTGATCACCTCGCTCGCGTGTCATCGGATTCAACACCGCTGACGTCAGGTAGCCGCCGACGAACCCACCGGCGTGAGCGTAGTTGTCGATCCCTTGGACGATCAATCCAAAAATCGTCGCCTGCACCATAAATGAAACCGCCTGCTGCCGCACCAGGCTGCTGCCGCTACGTCCGTAGTGGTAAAGAGCGCCAATCAGGCCAAACACCGGTGCCGACGCCCCGACCGTAAAAGCCCCAGGCCTCAGGAAAGGAATTGGCATCCACGCCAGGAAGACTCCGGCAAGGGAACTGAGAAGGAATCCGGCGACACCGCCCATCGTGTAAATGATGACGGTGCGGGACGATCCAAACAGGTCACAGATGGCGGGGCCCATCATGTACACCCAGTACATGTTCATCAGAATGTGGAGCAACCCGGCGTGAAGCCAACCGGCGCTCAACACGGTCCACCATCGCCCCGCGCCGAAGACAGGCACCGCACCGCTTTCCCCAAAGAGGAACAGGATGGCCGGATTCGGCGACAGCGCCGACATGAGGTTGGCGCCGCCGATGGAGCTGCCGGACATCAGCAGCATGATCACCCAGATGGTGACGCATGCACCGATGACGAGCGGCGTGAAACCAAAGTCAGCACCGAGCTGCCGCAACGCCGGCCCGAACCCCCACAAGCCGGGGTTCGCGCGTCCACACGTGTAACACTTGTCGTCGCGCACGCCGACGAGCGATCCGCACGACGGACAGACCACCGATCCAGATGTTCGACGTTGGAACACGTCTCATGATATCCCGACAGGTGCTGAGGGCTACGTGCTGGGTGATGGGTGCGGTTAGAACCTGACAGCCCAACCGACGATGGCGCCGAACGCGACGTGGGCGATGAGCGCGATGAAGAAGGTACTGCGACCGTAGTTGAGCATCAGGAAACCTGGCGGCTCGATGAGGCTGACGTCGTTGGCGGCGGTGTCGGCGGTCGCGATGCGTGGATGCAGCAGCGGCAGGATGACATTCACGAGGACCGTGCCGGTGAACACGGCGTGCAGCGCGCCAACGACTGCGCCGGTCCACCAGGAGTGATGTCCGAGCGCGATGAAGAGCGCGGCGTAGCCGACCGCGAAGATCGGCCCGACGACGAAATGGATGGCGTATCCGATCGCTCGCGCCTTTCGACGATTGTCCGTAATGATGGTGCCGAGCAACAGCGGAAGGTCCATCCGCGTCAGTCCCAGCTCGCTCGCAGCCCGGACGATCGTCGTCAGCGCGAGGGTGCCGAGGAAGCCACCGGCGATGGCCGACCAGATGACCGTCACGAGGCATCCCTGATCGAAATGGCTGCGTCGATCAGTGCCAGATGGACGAGCGCCTGCGGGAAATTTCCGAGGAACCCGCCGCTCGCTGGATTGATTTCCTCGGCATACAGTCCGACGTCGTTCGCGCGCCGACACAGCCGCTCCATCAGTTCCGACGCCTCGCTCACGCGCCCGGACCGCGCGAGCGCGCTGACGAGCCAGAACGATCCGTTGACGAAACAGCCTTCGCTGCCGGCCATCCCATCTGCGGCGTGGTACCGGAACACGAAATCGCCCTCCTGGAGCAACCGGCGGACGGCGTCGATCGTGCCCTTCATCCGCTCGCTGCGCGGATCGTCGAACAGCATCAACGGCATCATCAGGAGGCTCGCGTCCACGTCCTGGCTGCCGGCGATGCGCGTGTAGCTGCGCAGAGCGGGCGACCAGCACCGTTCCTCGACGAACGCGCGAATCGCCGCCGCCTCGCGGCGCCAGCGATCCATATGGCGAGAGGGGATCTCGCCGCGCTCGGCCAGGCGGATGGCACGGTCGAGCGCGACCCAGCACATCACCTTCGAGTGGGTGAACTGACAGGGCCCGTTTCGCACTTCCCAGATGCCGGAATCGGGTTGTCTCCAGATGTCGCAGACGCGGTCCGCGATGCGCCCGAGCACCTCGCCCGTATCGCCGTCCAGCGCATGGTGGCCCTCGCTGTACAGCCACGCGGTCTCCAGCAGGTCGCCGTAGATATCATGCTGCGTCTGCTCGAGCGCGCCGTTCCCGACGCGAACCGGCCGCGACCTACGATATCCGGAGAGCGGGATGCACCGCTCGTCGATCCCCACGCCGCCGTCCAGCCGATACAGCACGTGCAGCTTCGGTTCCGTGAGCGCAGTCGCCTGCATGAACCACCAGAACTGCGATCGCGCCTCCTCGTGGCATCCGAGCTGCAGCAGCGCGCCGATGATGAAGTTCGAGTCGCGGATCCAGCAGAAGCGATAGTCCCAGTTGCGCTCGCCGCCGATCTCTTCAGGCAGCGACGTCGTGGGCGCTGCGACCGATGCACCGGAGGGAGCGAAGATCAGCAGCTTCAGCACGAGAGCGCTCCGCTCGACAAGGGCGGCCCACGGACCGTGGTAGTCACGCTCGTGCGACCACTGTTCCCAGAAGCGAATCGTGCGCTCCAGCCTCGCCGCGACCGCTGCGCGGCTGGGGATGACCAGCGGCTCGGCGTGCGCCGCCGTCAGCGCCAGGCAGGCGCGCGCGCCTGCCGTCGTCGCGAACTCCGCTTCCACCGCGCCGTCGCGCCACGACGGCGCGCCGGCATCCCAACTGGCGATGCCCACGGCTTCGGCGTGCCGTGTCGCAACGGGAATGCCCTGTCGCCATTCGCAGCGCGGCGCCTCGGCGCCGTAGTTGAATCGCGGCGCGAAGCGCCAGCGCATCGGGACGGTTCCCGACACGCCTTCCACCGAGCGCACCAGCTCGCGCATCGGGTCCAGGCAATCGTCGGGCAGGGTCAGCGCATCCACCACGCGAACCGACCCACGATCGGTCGTGAAACGTGTTTCGAGAACATTGGTCTGCGGCAGGTAGCGGCGCGACGTCTCGAAGGGGATCGCCGGGTGGAGTTCGAAGACGCCGCCGCGGTCGGCATCGAGGATGCCGGCGCAGACGCTTGGCGAATCGAAGTTCGGGAGGCACAGCCAGTCGATCGACCCGTCGCGCGCGACCAGCGCAGCCGTCCGGCCGTCGCCGATCACGGCGTAATCCTCAATTGGAGCGTAGCCGCCGATGCGCATGCGCTAGTGTCGAGGTCGGCTCATGCAAAGTATGCTCCTTGTGTGAAGGTCCTGACCTCCATGGCCGCGCTGGCGGCGCTGGCAATGGCCCCGGCCGCGCTCGCGGCGGATCCACCATCGATTCTCGTTTCACGTCAGCTGGCCGCGCGGGCCCGGGTGGCGGTCGGCGATGTTGTGACGCTGGCGGTGGATGCCGGCGGCGCGCGCGGCCGTCAGTTCCGCGTGACAGGCATCTACGAGCCGACGCCGGATCCGATGCGGTTCACCGCCGATCGCCTGGAGGCGCGACTGCACCTGCCGGACGCAATCGACATCGCCGCCGATCCGGCGGATCCGGCCTCACGTGAGGCGGTGAGCGCCCTCAACGTCAAGCTGGCAGATGCCCGCGATGCGCGGTTCGCGCCGGATCTCATGGCGCGCGCGCCTGGAGTCGTCGCTCGACCGACCGCACGATCGGCCACCGACGATCCGTTCGTCGTGCTCGATCGCTTTCATGTCGCCATCTCCATCGTCACGATGGTCGCTGGCACGGCATTTCTCCTCGCCCTGATGGTCATTCGTGCCGAGGAGCGACGGGAAACTGTCGGTGTGCTCCGGCTCGTGGGCATCTCGCGCCGAACGTTGCTCGCCTCGGTCGCGATTGAGGGGCTCGTCGTGGCCGCCCTGGGGGCGGCGTTCGGCATCCTGCTCGCCTACGGAAGTGAAGGGGTAGTGAATCGCGTGTTTCAGGCGCGCTACGACACGGCACTCGTGTTCGTGCGCGTGACGCCGTCGATCGCCGTTCGGGCCATCGTCGTCGCAGCACCGCTGGGCGTCCTCGCCGGCATCGGCGCCTCCTGGACACTTCTGCGGCGCGACGTGCTCGCCATCTTTCATCGATGACGTCTTTCGCTCTCGCCTGGCGCACCGCGCGGCGATATCGCGCCCGGACGCTGCTGGCCATTACCGGCGTCGCGGTGATTGGCGCCCTGCTGTTCGACATGCTGCTGCTGTCGCGGGGCTTGCTGCTGTCGTTCGCCGACCTGCTGCACAGCTCCGGCTTCGACATCCGCGTGGTGAGCACCGAAGGGCTGGCCGCGCGCCTGCCAATCTCCGGCTCCGTCCGGCTGGCGGAGGACATCCGCCAGCTTCCGGACGTAGAGCACGTCCTGATGATCCGCATCGAACCGGCGACCGTTCGGGCCGCCGGACAGTCGCCGCGCGGTATCTCGCTCATCGGCAGCTCGGACGCCGAGCAGAGCTGGCGAATCGTTCAGGGCTCGGCGCTCGGCTCTCCTGCCGCCGTCGCGGAAGCCTGCCCCGTCTTAGTGACGCGCCCGCTCGCCGCGGCATTCTCCCTCAGGCCTGGCAGCGCGCTGTCGATCAACGTACGGCCGCCGGGTGTCGCGTCCGCGTTACCGGCCGTTGACTGCCGGGTCGTCGGGGTGGCGGAGTTTGCGTTCGCGCAGATCGATGAGCTCACCGCCGTCACCACGCTGGAGGCTTTTCAGCGCGCGATGGGTGGCGGCGCAGCGGACGCCGATCTCGTACTCGTGACGTCGAAGCCCGGCGCACCGCCAGGTCGTGCGATCGCCGCCATCGCGCGCCTTCGACCGGACCTGCGCGTCTACTCGAACGAAGACGTGGTCGCCCAGTTCAATCGGAACGGCTTCGCCTACTTCCGGCAAATCTCGCTCGTGCTGTCGTCGCTGACCATGGTGTTTGCGTTCCTGCTGGTCGCAACGCTGCTGACCGTCTCGATCAATCAGCGGCTCGGCGAGATCGCCGCGCTGCGGGCGCTGGGCATCGGTCGCCCGCGCATCGCTGCGATGCTGCTCTGGGAGTCGGTGCTGCTGGTCGGCGCCGGCGGACTGCTGGCACTGCCGATCGGCGAAGCGCTCGCGCTCGTGCTCGATCGGATCCTGCGCCAGATGCCAGGGATTCCCGAACGGATGCACTTCTTCGTCTTCGAGCCGCGCGCGCTCGCCATTCATCTGACGCTGCTGGCGGTGACCGCCGCGACGGCCGCCGCGTATCCCGTCTGGCTGACGGCGCGGCTGCCGATCGCAGAGACGCTGCGGCGCGAGGTGCTGGGCTGATGCCCCTGGTCGACGCGCGGGACGTCAGCCGCGTGTTTCCGATGCCCGCCGGTCCCGTCGTCGCGCTGCGGAATGTGTCGCTGGCGGTCGACGCCGGCGAGTACGTGGCGATCACCGGGCCGTCCGGTTGCGGCAAATCGACCCTGCTGCACCTGGTCGGGTGCGTCGATACCCCCTCGAGCGGATCGCTCCTGTTCGATCGACGCGACATTGCGCGCCTCTCCGAAGCCGAGCGCGGACGTCTGCGCCTCACACGGATTGGCTTCGTGTTCCAGCGCTTCTTCCTCCTGCCGATGCTGAGCGCGGCCGAGAACGTCGAGCTGCCGCAGGCGGAAGCGGGCGCGTCCGCCGGCGAACGCCGCGCGCGCACGCTCGAGTTGCTGGAGTACGTCGGCCTCGCGGATCGCGCCGATCACCTGCCGTCCCAACTATCCGGCGGCGAGATGCAGCGCGTCGCCGTCGCGCGCGCGCTGGCGAACCGACCGGCGCTGCTCGTCGCCGACGAGCCCACGGGCGAACTGGACGACGAGACCGGCGAACAGGTGGCGGCGCTGTTCGATCGCGTCAATGCGAGCGGCACCGCCGTCCTCGTCGTCACCCACAACCCGGCGCTCGCCGCGCGCGCGTCGCGGCGGCTCGCGATGAAGAGCGGGAGGCTGGTCGAGTGATTCTCAGGCTCGCGCTGCGATCGCTCTCCACGCGGCCGATCCGGACCGCGGTCCTGGCCATCGGCTTCGGTCTCGGCATCGCCGTGATGGCGGAGCTGCTCGGTGTGGGTGAGGTGATCCTCGAGCAGGCGCATGCGCCGGCGCTGCAGGGGGGCGGCGATCTGCTCGTGACGGGAGCGGTCGGTCAGGTCGACAGCGCGCGATTCCTGTTGTCGAGCGTGCTCGGTTCCAGCAGGTTCCAATCGCGAACAAGCGCCGTCTCGCCATCGAAGAGGGCCACGCTGTTCCTCCTGGCGCACGGCCAGGCGACCGCGATTTCGGTCCGCGGCGGCGTGCCGAGTCGCGAGAAGGCGATCGGCGACGCTGAAGTGGCGGGGCAAGACTCGTGGACCGACACCCCGGCCGACGCCGCATGGACGAATCCCGCACCCGGTGATGTTCTGCGCGCCATGGATCGGTTCCATCCCGTGCCGGAGAGCGAGCAGAAATCCTGGGCCGAATGGCTGTACTTCAACGGCAAGTCCGCCGACGGCTCGCTGCGCTTCTACCTGACGTTCCTGGCGGGCGCCGCAGACGCGTCGGGGAGACGTCCGATACTCGTTCGCCTGCAGCTCAATCGCTCAGGCCGGACGACGAACTATTCGACGGTGTCGACGGTCGACGGAAGCGAGTTGCTCGATCGAGCGCCCGACCTCGACGTCGGCGGCAATCGCGTGCGACTGAACGGGCTTCAGTACCGCATCACCTTGTCGCTCCGCGGTGAATCGACGGCCGCTGCCCTCACCGGCGACATCGTGCTCGACGCCGTCCGCGATCGATCGCTGCCGCCCGCCGAGATTCACGGCGCGCACGGATGGGTGTCCGGGTATGTCGTCCCCGTCCTGTCGGGCACGTTTCACGGTGCCCTTCACGTCGGCGGTGAAGCCGTGTCGGTCGAAGGCGCCTCGGGCTATCACGATCACAACTGGGGCTTCTGGGAAGGCGTGCGCTGGCAATGGGGGCAGGTGGCCGGCGGCGACGTGTCGATTGTCTACGGACGCGTGTTCCCACCCGCGACCGTGGCAGACGCGTCACGGATCCCCGGTTTTCTCGGCGTCCTCGGCCCCGACGGCCCAGTGGCCTTCTCAACCGATGTCTCCATCGACGAAGAGAACGACGGAGATCGTCCAAACGTCATCACCGTCCGCGCCGGCGGCCGGCAGGTCGATCTCACGATGCGGCTCGAGGTCGCCGAATCGGTGACCACGCGGATGGAGCTGACGCGCACGGCCCATGGCGCGATGAACTTCCTGCAGCTCGGCGGCCTGTATCGCGTCACAGGGAAGATTGGAGACCATGAGGTCAACTTCACCGCACGCGGCTCCGCCGAAACATTTCGCTCCGGTTCGTCACCCCCGTGAAAGTCGCGTCCTGATCTGTCTGGCACGGGCCGCCAGCGCCTTACTCCCAGAGCGCTCGAACCGTCGGAGATACGTGCGGACGATGGCGAGCCGCGACGCGCTGCCGGAGGCGAGCGTCGCATAGCTGTCGAGCGCCCAGGCTTTCACGAACGTCTGCGGGTGATCGAGGTCGCGGCGAAGAATCTCGAGCACCCTGCGCTTCTCGGCGGGCGTCCAGGCGAACAGCGGCAGCGCACGAACAACCTGAAGCCGGATCTCCCACTGCTCAGCATCGGCGAGGCGCCCTATGAAGACCTGCTTGTGGGGCGCGATCCAGTCGATGTGACGATGCGCGATCTTTTCGAGCAGATCGGCGGCCCTCTGCCGAACGAGCCACTCCTCGTCGGCGGTCAACGCGACGACCTCAGGAATGCGCGACCGATCGTCCAGGAGCATCCGCAGCGCTTCCGGCGCACGCGCGATCGTCCGGCGATCGCCACCCGTCAACAGCTCCCGCAAGTTCTTACGGCTCGTCCCGAGTGCCAAGCCCAACGCCCCATAGCTAGCCGCGACGCCCGTGTCAGCTAACCCCTAGCCCCCAGCCCCTACAGAATTCTTTCCGGCTTCGGCCGCATGTTGGCGGCGAGGATTCGCTTGCGCAGCCGGATGCTGCCCGGCGTGATCTCGACGAGCTCATCGTCGTTGATGAACTCGATGGCCTGCTCGAGGCCCAGCTTGCGCGGCGGGATGAGCCGGATCGCCTCGTCGGCGGACGAGGCGCGCATGTTCGTCTGCTTCTTCTCTTTCGTGACGTTCACGTCCATGTCGTTCGGACGCGCGTTCTCGCCGATGATCATCCCCTCGTAGACGGCCGTGGCCGGATCGATGAAGATTTCGCCGCGTTCCTGCAGATTGAAGATCGCATACGACGTGGCGACGCCCGCGCGGTCGGCGACCAGCGCACCGTTCGCGCGTGACGGAATCGCGCCATGCCACGGCTCCCAGCTCGAGAAGATGTGATTCATGATCCCGGTGCCTTTGGTGTCGGTCATGAACTGCGAACGGAAGCCGATGAGCCCGCGCGCGGGGATGCGGAACTCGAGCCGCACGCGGCCGCTGCCGTTGTTCACCATTTTCGTCATCACGCCCTTCCGCTCTCCCACTTGTGCAATGACGACGCCCTGGTGATCCTCCGGCACGTCGATGACGAGCTCCTCGACCGGCTCGACGACCTCGCCCTTGATGGTCTTCGTGACGATGTCCGGCCGCGACACCTGCATCTCGAAACCCTCGCGGCGCATCATCTCGATGAGAATCGACAGCTGGAGCTCGCCGCGGCCGACGACCTTCACCTGCTCGGGAGACTCGGTCGGCTCGAGGCGGATCGACACGTTGCCCAGCAGCTCCCTGTCGAGCCGGTCCTTCAACTGACGCGACGTCACGTACTGGCCTTCGCGGCCGGCCATCGGCGAGGTGTTGACGCCGAAAATGATCGAGACAGTCGGCTCGTCGATCGCGATCGGCGGAATCGCAATCTGGTGCTCCATGTCGGTGATCGTTTCGCCGATCGTGATGTCCTCGATGCCCGCCAGGCAGACGATGTCGCCGGCGGCGGCCTCCTCGATGTCGATCCGCTTCAGGCCGTCGAATGCGAACAGCTTCGTGACCTTGGTGTGCTGAACGGCGGTGTCCAGCTTCACCACCGCGACCGGGTCTCCGATCTTCACGCGTCCGTTGAAGATGCGGCCGATGGCGATCCGGCCCAGGTAGTCGCTCGCATCGAGGTTCGCCACCAGCAGCTGCAGCGGCGCATCGGGGTTGCCGCGCGGCGGCGGTACGTGCTCGACGACTGCGTCGAACAGCGCGCGGAGGTTCTCGGCGGCCGTCTCCGCGCTGAGGCTCGCCGTGCCTGTCCGCGCGTTGGTGTAGAGCACCGGGAAACCGAGCTGCTCTTCCGTCGCGTCGAGGTCGATGAACAGATCGTAGATTTCGTTCAGCACTTCGCCCGCCCGCGCATCGGGTCGGTCGATCTTGTTGATGACCACGATCGGCGTCAGACGGCGCTCGAGCGCCTTCCGCAGCACGAACCGGGTCTGCGGCAGCGGCCCCTCTGAGGCGTCAACCAGCAGCATCACGCCGTCCACCATCGACAGCGTCCGCTCCACTTCGCCGCCGAAATCCGCGTGGCCCGGCGTGTCGACGATGTTGATCAGGATGTCGTTGTAGTGGACAGCGGTATTCTTCGCCAGAATGGTAATCCCGCGCTCCCGCTCCAGCTCGTTGCTGTCCATGGCACGCTCGGCGACGCGTTCGTTGGCGCGGAAGGTGCCGCTCTGATGCAGAAGGGCGTCGACAAGCGTCGTCTTGCCGTGATCGACGTGGGCGATGATGGCGATGTTGCGTCGGAGGGGATTCGCGACCGAGGACATCTACCCAGTGTAGCCTACACACGACAATCAACGCAGAAACCGCAGAACACGCGGAGATTGTTTCGCAATCGCACGTTTGAGAAATCTGATTCTCTGCGCGTTCTCGTTGATCGTCGTCAGCGGAGTCGCGACAGGAGGTCGCGTGCGCGCTCGCCGAATTGCTCGTCGTCGGCGACCCGCTGCGCGTACGCGCGCGCTTCGTCCTTGCGCGACAGGCTGTAGTACGACACGGCGATGTTGAACCACGAGGTCGCTGTCATGCGGCGGCCCTTCGCGATGTCCTGTTCGCGCTTGCGAATCTGGCGAATCTGGCGCTCGGGGTGGTCGGTGGAGATCTGGATCGCGGCCATCTCCGCCTTCAGCTTCTCTTCCTGTTTCTCGAGGCATGCGGTGGTGTCGGTCAACACTTGTGCGGCCGGCGCCCACGTGCTCTGCTCGCCGAGGACGATGCCCAGATAGAAACCGGTCTCGCAGTCGTCGCGACCCATCTTCCACGATTCCTCGAACTTCGCGCGCGCGACGTCGAGCTGGTGGCGGCGGTAGGAGATGACGCCGGCGAGCTTCGGGACCGCGGCGTTCCGCATCAGCCTGGCCGCGCGCTCCACATCGTCCCAGGCGACGTCGAGCTGATCGAGCTGGCTTTCGTTGACCGCGCGCCAGTAGCGCGCGTCGGCAACGAGCCATCGTTCGAGCGCCAGCAGACGGTCGAGCGTCGCGATGGCTTCGGCGTAGCGGCCGGCATAGGTCTGGGTCTTCCCTTTCTCGAGCAGCGCGTCGGGGAACGTCGGCAGGACTTCGAGCGTGTGATCATAGAATTCGATGGCCTTGTCGAACTCCTCGAGCGCAACGTAGTCGGCTGCGAGGGTGTAGGTCACCCCGGGCCAACGCTGACGCCAGGCGTAGGCGCGCAGCAGGTGCTCGATCGCGTCGTCGATTTTTCCAGCGAAGGCCGCGCTGACGCCGATGAAGTAGTTGAGCTCGACGAAGCGCGGCTCTGCGTCCAGCAGGGCGTCGAACGACGCGCGCGTGTATCCCGAGCAGATGGCCGCCTTGAATTTGAGGAGTGTGGTGTCGCGCCATGTCGGCGCAGCCGCGAGCCAGTCCCCGACCGTCTGGCGTCCCGCGGACACGTACGCGCAGTTGAACGACAGCCACAGATACGCCGCCAGCGCGTCCTCGTCCGCGTGGAGGCGGAGCATCTCCGTCCAGGCGGCCTGGTTGCGAATCGCCGCCTGATTGCGGGCGAGCGCCGTGTCGTCGCTGACCGTGCGCGCGCCGCCGCGTGTCGGGAGCGCGTCGGCAATCTCGAGCAGGACCGGCAACGTCGGCCCGCTCGGCGCGGCCGACTCCGCCAGCTCGCGCGCCTGCCTCAGGTAGCCGCTGTCCTCTGTGCCGAGCTCACGCTCTCTGACGGCGAGCAGCGCCGCCGTGCGGGTCGCGCCGGCCGTCGCCGGGACCGCAACGGCCAAGACCGATCGCAGCGCGACGTACTCGCGAAGGGCTGCGAGCAGACAGTCGAAGCAGCCGGCGCGGACCAGCGCGTCCGCCGCAGCGAGCCTTTCCTGTGGGGTCGGACCGGGCGCAACCGCCGGCCGCTTTGGCGCGGATGCGCAAGCGCCCACGACCAGGCACACCACCAAGAGAGCGCCGCAGCGCCGCATCGGGACCTTAGACCCCACACGCGTTAGAATGGTTCATGCCCCTTTTCGAGTACGAATGCCGCGGCTGCGGCAGCCGCTTCGAGCACCTGACGCGACCCGATCGGCCGGCATCCTGTCCGGCGTGTCAGGGCGTGGAGCTGCAGAAGCTCCTGTCGGTCTTTGCCGCCCAGTCGAGCACTCCGGCCAAGTCGTTCGCGCACGCGCCGCCGGCGCCGTGCGGCAGCTGCGGCGACCCCCGCGGGCCAGGATCGTGTTCGACGCATTGAGGCGGATGCCGTGTAAGAGCGCTTCGAAGGCGCCGGCGGCCTCTCGTAGCGCAGGCCTTTAGGCCTGCCAACGGCCGCCGGGGCAGCCCTAAAGGGCTGCGCTACGTTGCTACTCCACCAACGCCAGCGGCCTGATCGGCGATCCGGTGGCCCCGCGGAGCTTCAGTGGAATCCCGATGAACGCGAACTCGCGGTGACCCGCAGCCGCGACCGCTTCGAGGTTCAGGTTCTCCAGAATGTGGATGCCGTGCGTGACCAGCAGATGCACGTGTCCGAACAGCGTCATCTTCGTGTCCGGATCGCGCTCGGTCATCGCGTCCCACGCCATGTTGTCGGCGCCCACGGCCGCGACGCGCTTGTCGGCGGCCCAGATGTTCCCGGACTTCGAGACACCGGCCGCTTCCAGATACGTCGCCGGATCGTTCCAGCACGTCGCGTACCCCGTGCGGACCAGGAGCACGTCCCCAGCACCGACCTCGAGACCTGTCGTGCGCGCGCACTCTTCGAGATCGTCCGCGGTGATCGCGTAGTTCTGCGGCAGCCGGGCGACGTTCTTCCAGCTGGCCACGTCCAGCAGCACACCGCGCCCGAGGAGCGGCCGTATCGTTTCAGCCCCGAGCTGCGTGAAGCCGTCGGTGCGCTCCACATCGTCCACACGAACGCCGCCGTGAAACGCCAAATCCGCCGCTTGATGACACAGGGCATCGATGTGCGTGCCGCTGTGCTCCATCATCGTCAGCACGCCTGACGAACCCGAGCGCGGACCGTATTTGTCCGGGCGGTAGCTATCCCGATGGCGACGATGGAGCGCGTAGAAGTAGCCAGGCTGATGCGCGGGATGAACCGGCATGCCGGCAAAGCGCGGCTGCTCGAGATCGAAGACGCGCGCCCGGGCGAGCTGCTCGACGAGGCTCACCACACGACCCGCACTGAGTACTGGGCAATGAGCGGATCTGGCGTCAGAATCGTCATTCCGTGAACGATCGCTTGACCAACCAGGAATCGGTCGAAGGGATCGCGATGCAGAAGTGGCAATCGCGCGGCGTGCAGCGCCGACTCCTCGTCGACTGGAAGGCTCGAGATCCCATGTGCGATGCGCTGCGCGGGCACGAACCGTACCGGAACGTCAGCGAGCCGGATTCGCTTGTTCGCATGCTTGATGGCGATTTCCCAGGCCGACGCCGCACTGAGATACACATCGTTGTCCACCGATTCGTACAAATCGGTCACCTGGCGTGGGAGGGTGGGACGGCCCTCGGCGATCCAGAGAAACGTGCACGTGTCGACGAGGAGTTTCACGGCTTAACGGGAGCGACGTGGTTTCTTTGCCGCGCGAGCGCTGATCTCGCTTTTGACGGGAAACACCGGACCGTTCTCGAACTCGTCGAGCCAATCATCGGGCATTGGCTCGTAAAACGACGGGAGAATCTTGATCTGTCCCTTGGCCAAGCCGAGCGGCCGCGCCTCGGTCCGTTTCTGCTCCACGGGCCGCAGCTCGGCGACCGGGTGATTCCGCTTGCAGATCACCACGCGTTCGCCCCGCTCGACCGCGTCGACGAATTCGGAGAGCTTGGCCTTGGCCTCGTGAATGTTAACCATAATCATGGTCATGATTATGACTATGTTTAGAGCTCGTCGTCAAGAATGTCGGACCCGAGGAACGCGGCATCCAGGCGTTCGAGCCGCGGGCATCGGAAAACGCCAGCGAGCCAGTGGTGTGGGCGATTGATGCGCCTCGATTGCGGAACTACCTGCTCCCTCGCGACTGTCCTACCGTGGGATGTTTCGATCCAGGTTCGCGGCGTTGTACGCGAACGTCGCCATGACGATCGCCGCCTGTCGCAAATCGTCGACGTTGAGCCGCTCGACCGTGTCCATGTTGGTGTGGTGTGTGCGGACGTCGTAGTTGCCGTACTCCTGGATCGGGTTGAAGCCAGGCACGCCCGCGTCGATGAAGCTGAGGTGATCGGTCGAGCCGACCGGTTCGCTCACGTTGCGGCGGGCGCCAATCGCCTTGAGCGGCTCGAGCCAGCTGTCGAAGATCGGCCGCACTTCTTCCTTGTTCTGGAGGTACCAGCCGTAAATCGGACCCGTGCCGTTGTCGATGTTGAAGTACACGGACAGCTTGTCGCGCGCGGCGGCGTTGGCGTCTCCGGCGAGATGCTGCGCGACCCACGCCTTCGAGCCGAGGAGACCCTGTTCCTCGCCGGCCCACAGCGCCACGCGGATCGTGCGGCGTGGCTGCGCGCCGATCGCCTTCAGGATCCGCATCGCCTCCATCACCGTCGTCACACCGTCCGCATTGTCCGTGGCGCCGACGCCCGTGTGCCACGAGTCGAGGTGAGCGCCCATCATCACCACGTCGTCTTTCAGAACCGGATCGGTGCCCGGCAGCTCAGCCAGGACGTTGTAGGCGTGGCCGTGGTCGTCGTTGAATGTCTTCTGTTCGTTGGCGCCCGGCTCCACCG
>Ga0114129_10003138_pt1 | contig 23195 bp, 22 predicted proteins | sample RhiMetdeltSRZDD1_FD_80071 | JGI IMG/M metagenome (GOLD analysis project Ga0114129, IMG submission 80071) | Populus rhizosphere microbial communities from Tennessee, USA - Rhizosphere MetaG P. deltoides SRZDD1 (version 2) (version 2) | ecosystem: Host-associated > Plants > Roots > Rhizosphere >... | reverse complement strand
GAGGATACATCTTGACGAACAACCACGTCATCGAGAACGCTCGCGAGATCACCGTGCGACTGTCCGACTCGCGGAAGTTTTCGGCGACGCTCGTGGGCCGCGATGCCAAGACCGATCTGGCCGTGCTCAAGGTCGACGCCCCGACGCCGCTGCCGGCGGCCGAGCTCGCCGACTCCGATCGGCTGCGCGTGGGGCAGTGGGCCATCGCCATCGGCAACCCGTTCGGCCTGGACCGTACCGTCACCGTGGGCATCATCTCCGCGACGGCCCGTAATCGCGTCGGTGTCGCCGCCTACGAGAACTTCATCCAGACCGACGCCTCGATCAATCCCGGCAACTCGGGCGGCCCGCTGCTGAATCTCGACGGCAAGGTGATCGGGATCAACACCGCGATCGTCGCCGCCGGCCAGGGCATCGGCTTCTCGATCCCCGTCAACGAGGCCAAGGCCGTCATGGGTCAGCTCATCGCGAAGGGACGCGTGGTCCGCGGCTGGCTCGGCGTGGTCATCCAGGACGTCACCGACGAGCTGGCGGCGAGCTTCGGCGTGCGCGAGCGTGAGGGCGTGCTCGTGGCCGACGTCATGAAAGGCGGACCGGCGGAGGCGGCCGGCGTGCGCGCCGGCGACGTCGTCGTCGACCTCAACGGCACCCGCATCCGCGAGGTGCCGGATCTACAGCGGCGTGTGGCCGGCCTCGCGCCCGGCGAGCGGGTGCGGGTTGGGGTCGTGCGCGACGGCGCGCGGCAGCCGGTCACGGTCACCATCGCGGAGATGCCGGCGGATGAGCCCACGCTGCTCGCCGCGGCGGGCACCGAGGGCTTCGGGCTGCAGGTCGAGCCGCTCTCGCCGGATGTGGCCGAGCGGCTCAATCTGCTCGTGTCCCACGGCCTCGTCGTGGTGGAGGTCGCGTCGGGCAGTCCCGCCGATCGCGCGGGGCTGCGCCGCGGCGACGTCATCCTCGAGGTCGCACGTCAGCCGGTCAGCGACGCGCAGAGCCTGGGGCAGGCGCTTGCCACGGTTCCACCGGGCGACACCGCGTTGATCTACGTGCATCACTCCGGCGCCAACCAGTACGTGGTGCTCGAGCGCGGCGCGCGGCCATGAACACGCCGGTTCTCGACCCGACCGTCAGGCGCCGGAGCCCGGCGAAGGCGCCCCGACGGCAAATCCGATGACCGCGCTGCTCGGCGACGCGCCGCTGACGACGCGGCGACGCGGCACGGTGCTGGTGGTCGACGACGAGGAGGGCGTGCGCGCGTCCATCCGCGCCATCCTCGAGGAGACGTGTGAGGTGCTCGAGGCCGAGCACGGCGCCGCCGCGCTGGAGATTCTCGCGCAGCGCGAGGTGGATCTGGTGATGCTCGATCAGCGGATGCCGGGCGAGGCGGGCGTCGACGTTCTGCCGCGCGTCAAGGCGCTCGATCCATCGGTCGTGGTCGTGATCGCCACCGCCGTGCGTGACGTGCGCACCGCCGTGGAGGCGCTCAAGCGCGGCGCGTACGACTACCTGATCAAGCCGTTCGAGGTCGACGACATCATCGGCCTGGCCGACCGCGTGCTCGAAAAGCGTGACCTGGAGCGGGAGGTCGTGTCATTGCGCTCGGCGCTGGCCGGCGGCAGCGTGGAGGCGGTCGGCTTCGAGGGCCTCGTCGGGCGCCATCCCGAGATGGCGCGGCTGTATCAGCTCATCACGCAGATCGCGCCGACGCCGACGACGGTGCTGATCACCGGCGAAAGCGGCACCGGCAAGGAGCTCGTGGCGCGCGCGATCCACCGGCGCAGCGACCGCCGCAACGCGCCGTTCGTCGCGGTCAACGTGGCCGCCATTCCCGAGACGCTGGTGGAGTCGGAGCTGTTCGGCCACGAGCGCGGCGCGTTCACCGGCGCTCACGCGCGTCGCCTCGGACGCTTCGAGCTCGCGCACGGCGGCACCGTGTTCCTGGACGAGATCGGCTCGCTGCGCCTCGATCTCCAGTCGAAGCTGCTGCGCGTGCTGCAGGAGCGCGAGATCGAGCGGGTCGGCGGCCAACGGCCGGTGCCCGTCGACGTGCGCGTGCTGGCCGCCACCAACGCGAATCTGCGGGCGGCGGTGCGCGAGCGCACGTTCCGCGAGGACCTGTTCTACCGGCTCAACGTCGTGCCGCTGCATCTGCCGCCGCTGCGCGAGCGCCAGCAGGACATCCCGCACCTGGTCGAGCACTTCGTCCGCAAGGCGGCGCGCGAATGCCGCCGCGACGTGCGCGGGGTGTCGGCGGGCGCGCTCGAGGTGCTGGCGCGCTACGACTGGCCGGGCAACGTGCGCGAGCTCGAGAACGTCATTCACCGGGCGGTGGTGCTGGCGACGAGCCCGGTGCTGCATCTGCAAGACATTCCGCTCGACGTGGCCATTCCGGAAACCGGCGCGCGGCTGACCGAGGACGATGGCCTGCCCCTGCGCGAGGCGTGCGATCGATTCGAGCGGCAATACGTGCTGCGCGTGCTCGAGCGCGTGCAGTGGAACGTGAGCCGTGCGGCGCGTCTGCTCGGCGTGCACCGCAACACCGTGCTCGCCAAGCTCACCGCGTGGGGCGTGCAGCGGCCGGGCGGCGCCGAGGGGCGCGGCGCCGCCCTCTGAGCGAGGGAGCCCGAGACAAGCGACCGCGGTGCCGAGCAGCCCCGGTGCGGCCGTGTCGGAGGATTTGACGCTTGCGGACATCGGGGTGACGTGCGGCGCCGAACTCCGTGTCGATCAACATATTCCCGCGTGGCATTCGTGTTGCTGGACCGCTGCGGGAGGCGTCCGTCCCGATGACAGAGCCGCGGGTCACGATCGTCGTAGTTCCACGTGAGCGATTCAGCGTCAGTCGTCGATCGCTGGACAGTCTGTACGAGCACACGTCCGTGCCCTTCAAGCTCGTCTACGTCGATGGCCGGTCCCCGCGATACGTCCGGCGGGACATCGCAGCACGCGCGCGAGAGCGGGAGTTCCGGGTCATCCGGACGTCGCGCTATGTCTCTCCCAACGAGGCGCGGAACATCGGGCTCCGCGAGACCGACACGCCGTACGTCGTTTTCATCGACAACGATGCCGTCGTGAGCCCGGGGTGGCTCGAGGCGATGGTGCGCTGTGCCGAGGAGACGGATGCGTGGGTGGTGGCACCGGTGTACGGCATCGGAGAGCCGGCGGAGGGCATCATCCACCTCGCGGGTGGCTTCGTCGAGTTCCGCGAGGATGACGGCCGGCGCCACTTCCGCGAAACACACCGCTTCTCCGGCAAGCGGTTGACGGACATCCGGCCGCGGCTCCGCCGCGAGGCCATCGACTTCGGGGAATTTCACTGCATGCTCGTCCGACGCTCAGCGTTCGAGCTCGTGGGGGAGCTCGACGAGCGTCTTCTGACGGCGCGCGAGCATCTCGACTTCTGTCTCGCCGTTCGCCAGGCGGGAGGCCGCGTGTACCTGGAGCCCGAGGCGCTCGTCACGTATATCGCTCCGCCGCCGTTCGCGTGGTCGGATCTTCCGTACTTTCTGCTGCGCTGGAGCGACGACTGGAACCGGGACACACTCGAATACGTGCGCAAGAAGTGGGGGCTGGCGGACGACGATCCGCACGCTGTCACCGAGCGCGAGTGGCTACGCCATCATCGGTGGATCGCCCTCGCGCGCCCGGCACGCGCGATCCGCCGGGTGCTCGGCTGGCGGCTGGGCTCGTGGGTGCTTCAGCGTAGCCTGATTCCCGCAGAGGGACTCGTGACCCGATGGCTCGTCCGCCGCGCGGCGCGAGAGAGAGCGGCCGGACAGCCTCTGCGCGTTTCGGGGACGTGACGCGATACGCGCAGACGAACATCCAGCTGCACAACCAGCTGCGTGAAGAGGGATACGCGGAGGCCGACCTCGTACGCGTGGGGGCGGCGTACGATCTGGCCATCTGTCTTTTCGCGGGACGCTTCCGCGGATCGGGCAAGCCGTTCGTCAGTCACCTCGTCGGCACGGCGAGCGTCCTCGGCTCGCTCCACCAGCCGATTGCCGTCGTCGCCGCGGGGCTCCTGCACGCGGCCTACACGCAGGGCGAGTTCGGAAGCGGCGTCGCAGGCATCTCGGATGCGAAGCGTCATGCCGTCCGCGAGGCCATCGGTGCTGAGATCGAAGAGCTGATCGCCCTCTACACGATCCTTCCGTGGAACCGCAGCAGCCTGCCGGATCTCGCGCGTGACCTGGAGATCAGGGATGCGAAGGAGAGGATCGTGCTCGTGATGCGTCTGGCGAACGAGCTCGACGACCACCTCGATCTCGGCATGCTGTACCGTCACGACGCAGCCAGGTGCCGGCGCGCGATCGACGAATATCTGCATATCACGATAGACATCGCGCAACGGCTCGGGTTCCCAGGATTAGCGGCCGATCTCAAGCGCGCGTTCGACGAGACGGTGTCCGCGGACGTGCCGCCCGCGCTCCGTCGCCACGAGGCAGAGTCCTTCGTCGTGAGCCCCGCCTCGCATTGCCCGCGACCATTGGTCGCCTTCCATGGAATGCTCGCCGGACCGTTGCTGACGGTCGCTCGGCGGCTGCTCGGCTGGCGGCTCGGCACGTGGACGCACCAACACTGCGTCACACGTGTTGCTGCTGCGATGGGGCGCCGGCGAATCCGCCCTTTTGTCGGAAGGCGTCCGTAACGGGCGTCTGACAGCGTTAGCCGCTTCTAGTCGCGGCCGCCCTTGCCTTTGCCGCCCTTACTCTTGCCGTCGCCGGAGGCCTGCAGCGCGGACGGCGGCACGATGGGCGTGGTCGGCGTCCCGATGGGCGGTCCTTTCACCTTGTCGGGCTTGGGGTCCTGGCTCGCCTTGCCGCCCTTGTCCGGCTTGACATCCTGACTGACGCCGACCCCGCTCGTGCTGCTGCTGCCGCTGCCGCTCCCACTGCTGCTGCTACCGTCGCTGCTGCTGCCGTTGCTCGCACCGCTGCTGCCGTTCCCGCCGCCGCTCGTGCGGCTGCTAGCGGTGCCGGAACCGGCGGCGTTGTCCTTTCCACGGCCACGATCGTCATCGCCGCCGCCGCCGCGACTTTTATCCGTCTTATCCGGGTCGCCGCCGACCGGGCGCGCGCGGTCAGGATCGATGAGGGCCGCGGCCTGCGTCACCTGATCGTTCGCGACCCACTCGGGTCCGCTGCGCGCCGGCATCTTCATCGGTATTCCGAACTCGGCCGAGGCGCTCGCCCCCTCGCTGCGCGTGATCGGGCGCACGGGCGAGAGCGCGCCATCGATGACGATGCTCTGCATTGGCGTCAGGAATGCCGCGGGGGCCAGGGGGCGTCGCGCCGCGTCCAGCCGCGCGACCTCGATCAGACCGGTGAGCAGCGTGAAGCGTGTGGCCGTCGCCGCGCCCTTGCGGCTGACCTCGGCGATCACCACGGTGCCGCGGATTCCGGCCACGGCGTTCGGCGTGCGCAGATCAATCGAGTCGCCGGGCTGCATCCGCTCCTTGGCCACGGCCAGCGCGACCTTGCCGCTCTCGACATCGACGGTCGAGATTCGAGGCGACTGGGTGATCGTCACCACCGAGCGCTCGCGCACCGTGATCACCGCCTTGCCGCCGAGAAGAATGCGGGCGATCGACTGATCGCCGGTGGCGATGCGGTCGTGCAGCATGACGTCGTCGCGGAAGTGCAGCGCGCGTGGGGTCTGAAGGTTCGCGCGGGTGACGGTGGCCGTGCCGGACACGGCGGTGACGATGCCGGCCCGGCGAGGGCTCTCGGCGCCCGCGGGCGCCCAGGCGATCAAGGCCACGGCCAGCGTGAGCAGCGCGGCGCGTAGGACGTGTGTCGGCATGAGCATCCGGACTACCGATTGGGGCAAGCACGGTGCCAAACCAGGGTGTGTCGACAATCCGCGAACTTGGCGCACGGAGCGCGCAGCGAAGTACCGAGGTGTGACGTGGGGCTCAGTCGGAGCGCCGCAGCGCGTGGAACACCAGCAGCAGCCGGATCCCGTCGCGCCCCGCGCGCCAGAGCGAGTGCGGCGCGGCCTCGACGTGCCCGACGGTGTGCAATAGCGTGACCTGGGTCCGGGCCGGGCGGGCCGCGGCCAGCCGGAGGCTCTCGGTGTAGGGGACCGCCGGATCCACGTAGCCGTGCACGAGGATGACTCGCGCGCGCACGTCCGGCATCGCGCGCTCCGGTGACAGCCGCTCCAGGAGGGCGCGCGTCGACGCCGGCAGCTCGGCCAGCGCCCGCTCGACGCGCGCGGTGTCGCCGGCGGCGAGCGCGGCGCGCGTCTGCGCATCGAGCAGGTCGGCATTGGCCTCGAGGAACGCGCGAACGAGCGCGGGGTCGTGCGCCACCCGACCCGATACGCCGTCGTACTGGAAGACGCCGGTGAGCCAGAAGCGCAGCATCTCCGCGGCGGAGGCGTGCGGGCCGAGCGCCAGCAGCACGCGGACGTGATCGCGCACGGACGGGTCCGCGGCGGCCGCGAACGCCGGCGCCGCGCCGATGCTGATGCTGACGATCGCCCAGGGGCCAGGCCGCGCCGCGAACGCCTGCACGACCGGCGCGGTGTCGTCGGGCCGCAGGCGCCCGCGTGTGAGCCCGGCGAGCGTGGGCACCACCACGTCGAACCCGGCGCGCGCGAGCAGCTGCGCGGCGTGCGCGAGCCGAGGATCGTCCTTGCCCGTCGGCGCGTACCCGTGCACGAGCACGAGCGGCGGGGCGGCGCCGAGTGCCGCGCCGATCCAGCGATCGACCGACGGCCCGAGCGCCGCGCGTCCGGGCGCGGGGGTGATCGCGCTCAGCGCGGGCAGCGCGCCGTCGGTGAGGAACTCGGCGAGAAACGCCGCAGAGAGGACAAGTGAGGCAACGGGCGGGGCGACCGGAGCGGCGAGGACGAGCGCGAGGGCGAGAGCGGCGAGGCGGCCGGCTACTTCCGGTTGACGCACTTCACGAGGCGCCACCCGTTGAACATGTTGACCTGATGGATCACCTCGGGTGTGAGCCCCACGTGCTCGAGCAGCGGCTTGAGCGCCAGGTTGGATTTCCAGCCCAGGCGCGTGCACACCGGCGCGACCATGTCCTCGAGCCAGCCGGTGACACGGCGCTCACTGCGGAAATGGTTCAGGATCACCAGCGTCCCGCCCGGCTTGACCACGCGACGCATCTCGCGCAGCACGGCGACCGGATCGGGTACCGCGGAGATCGTGTATGTCGCCAGCGCCTTGTCGAACTCGTTGTCGCCGAAGTCCATGGACGTCGCGTCCATGACCTTCAGTGTGACATTCGGCATGGCCAGGTTCTGCACGCGCTCGACGGCCTTGTCGAGCATCTCGCCGGAGAGATCGATGCCGGTGAGGCGGCACGACGGCGGATACAGCGGCAGATTGAGCCCGGTGCCGATGCCGACCTCGAGCACGGTATCGCCCGGAGCCAGCGCGCACTGTTTGATGGCCGCTGAGCGGCCCGGCGCGAAGATCCAGTCGAAGATGAAATCGTACACGGGCGCGTAGAGCTCATACGCCCGCTGGACCTGCCTCTTTTCCAACGCTACGTCCACGCGAGCCCTCCCGGCGTTGTTCATTCGAGGCCGGTCCTGCGGAGGGCGTACCCCCCAAATTTCCAGCGCATTCTAACCGCTCGATCTCTCATTGCCAAGGGGAGCGTTGACTGCAATCGGTAGGCCGTCGGCTACGTGGTCCGCAGCGCTCGCGTGAACCGCGCGACGATGACGCGCGCGAGCGCTTCGGGCGAGGCGTCGCCCTCGCGGGCGCGCCAGTCGCGGAGGCGGATCACCGCCTTGGCCATCGCGCGGTGTCCGCCGGCGGAGCCGAGATCGGCGAACGCGTGGCGCACCACGTCGCCGGCGGCGCGGACCCAACCGACGTTGCGCACGGAGATGTGCAGCTCACCGTGCACCGTGCCGGAGACGACCGACCACTCGGCGCCCTCGACCTGCAGGAAGAAATCGGCGAACTGCGCCACCAGCTCCGAATAGGCAACGGGGCCCAGGTGCGAAAACACGACGCCGTGCTGCACGTGGCGCTCCGCGATGCCCCGCGCGAGCACGTCGAGCGCCTCGTTCGGCAGATCGGGCCGCTCGATCCGTCGCAGCGCGCTGTGATTGGCGAGCCCATGCACGAAGGCAAAAGCGTCGAGATCGGCGCGCGTGGCGCCGCGCTCGAGGTGCTGCGTGTCCGCCTTGATGCCGTAGAGCAGGGCGGTGGCCAGACGCTGCGTCACGCGGGCGTCGATGGCGCGCAAGTACTCGGTCAGGATCGTCGCGGTGGCGCCGTAGCCGGGACGCACGTCCTTGAGGACGGCGCGCACGGGCGCCTCCTCGGGGTGGTGATCGACGACCAGATCGACGCGCTCGAACGTCTCCTCGAAGAACGACGGCTGCGCATCGACCATGGCGACGCGGTCGTACTCCTCGAGCGCGCGCGGCTTGATCTGCTCCACGTCGATCTCGAGGATGCGGGTCATGGCCCGGTTCTCGGGGCGGGTGATCGTGCCGAACGTCGCGATGGGCGCCGCCGTCTTGTTGCGGCCGAGCACCGCGCGCAGCGCCAACGCCGAGGCGATGGCATCGGGGTCGGGATCGTCCTGCATCATGATCAAGACGCGCTCGGCACCGTCGAAGTGTGTGCGGATGCGGCCCACGCGCGCGCGGGTCAGCGCGCGCTCGAGCGCGGGCGCGACGAAGCGCTCGGCGACGGCCTCCATGTCCAGCGAGATGACGCCGTCCGGCTCACCACCCGGCACGCGGTCCTCGGCCAGCGCCAGGATCGGCGCGTCGGGCGCCGCGCGACGGATGGCGGCGACGATGCGGGCCTGACGCGGCCGCTCGACGGCGAGCAGCACCGGCTCGTGGCCGGTGCGGAACGCGCGGCGATAGAGGCCGTCGCGCTCGAGGTCGCCCGCCAGAACCTCCCCGCCACGCTGCGCGATTCGCGCGCGGGCGCGGGCGCCCTCGACCAGGAAGAGAGGCGCGAGCCGCGGCTCACCGGAGTCGGCGACCAGGCGCCAGAGGAAATCGTCGGGGCAGACCAGGATGCAGCGCATGATCCACCGGGAAGTATGATCCTCCGCGGCGCGCGAACAAGTGGAATTTACGCGGCTTTGTCGCGGACCTCGCGCACCTGGTAGCGATGCCGATCGCCGTTGGCGCCGGCCAGCAGACTCGGGCGGCGCCCGTGACGGCCGAAATACCAGGCCTCGTAGCACTCGCGGTGATAGGTCCCGGTCGTGGCGACGACCTGCGGCGCATAACGGGCGACCAGCATGTGGCAGCGGCCGCACGGCGGCGCGCCCTTCATCGAGATGTCGCTCAGCTTTTCGTCTTCCATGGCTCCCGCTCCCGTTTGGAGAGATCTCGCCGAGCCGCCCGGGGCGGCGCCGCGATCGGCGATAGTCGAAGGCAAGCGTGATGCCACACGACAAGCGCGTGTTTTCAAGACATTGCGTGACAGTTGCGCGGGCCGTGCGTCGTTACTTTGACGCGCCCGAGTAACCTTTACTAGAACGCCGCTGCGAGGTGAACGCGCGTCGGGTTCAGGCGGCGCGACGGTCGGGGACGCGTGGGATTCGCGCCAGCTCGTCCAGGAGCAGTCCGGCCCAACCGTAGATGTTGTGCTCGCGGACCTGGCGACGCATGCGGTCCATGCGATCGCGGCGCTCCTCCACGGGCAGCGTGACCGCGCGATGGATGGCCGCGGCCACGTCCTCGACGTCGTACGGGTTCACCATCAGCGCGTCGCGAAGCTCGTGGGAGGCGCCGGCGAAGCGGCTCAGGATCAGCACGCCGTCGTCGTCGTCGCGCGCCGCCACGAACTCCTTCGCCACCAGGTTCATACCGTCGTGGAGCGACGTCACCATGCAGAAATCCGCGAGCCGGTAGAAGGCGTCGATCTCGCGGTGGTCGTGGTGACGCTCACGGTAGACGATCGGTTGCCAGTCGCTCTCGGCGAGGTCGGCATTGAGCGCGCGGACCATCTCGCGCGTCTCCTCCTGCACCGCCTGGTAGCGCGCGATGCGGCTGCGGCTGGGCGAGGCGATCTGGATGAACGTGAGGCGCCCGCGGTACTCGGGCCAGCGCTCGAAGAAGCGACGCAGCGCGCGGATGCGCTCGGGCAAGCCCTTCGTGTAATCCACGCGCTCCACGCCGACGCCGATGAACTCGGCGTTGACACCGAGCGCGGCGAGCACGCCCTCCCGATCCACCGGTTTCTCGCGCACGCCCAGGGCGGGCGCGACGCTGATCGGGAACGGCCGCACGTGCGTGGTGTGCTGCCCGCGCACGACGGTGAAGCGGTCCCACTCGATCCGTCCCTCGATCGACCGCTCGACCGTCTCGAGAAAGTTGTTGCAGTAGAACTGCGTGTGGAAGCCGACGAGATCCGCGCCCAGCATGCCGAGCAGGATCTCCTGCTGCCAGGGGCAGATTCCGACCGCCTCGAAGTTGGGCCAGGGAATGTGCCAGAACAGCGCCACCCGCGCGTCCGGTCGCGCCTCCTTGATGAGCCGCGGCAGCAGCGCGAAGTGATAATCCTGCACGAGCACGATCGGGTTTTCGACCGACTCCATCTCGGACAGCAGCGTCCGCGCGAAGCGCTCGTTCACGGTCTGGTAGTGCTCCCAGTCGGCGGCGCGGAACCGCGGCCGCTCGTGCACGATGTGGCAGAGCGGCCACAACCCTTCGTTCGCGAAGCCGTAGTAGTAGCCGGCTTCCTCTTCGTCGCTCAGCCAGACGCGACGCAGCGTGTAGGTCGGATCCGACGACGGCAGGCCAATGCGCTCGCCGACCTCGCGGTCGGCGTTGCCGCTGCCGTGCGCCACCCACACGCCGCCGCACGCCTGCATGATCGGGCCGAGCGCGGTGACGAGGCCGCTGGCGGGCTCCTGCTCCCTGATGACCCGCCCCTCACGCACGTGGCTGATCGGCTCGCGATTGGAGACGACGAACACGGGCCGACCGCCGAAGCGCAGCTCGACGAACTGCTTCAGACGCTCTTCGGTCCACACGCTCTCGCCTGCGAGCCGCAGCCGCGCTTCCTGCTCGGCCGCGCTGCGCGCGCGGGCCAGCGTGCGCGCGAGGCCCGTCACCTCGCTGGCCAGCGGACCGAACAGGCTCTCATCGGCGTCCGGCGGCGGCGGCACCGGCCGGCCGGCCTTCATCTGCTTGGTCCACTCGGCAATGCGCGCGATCGGCCGCGTGACCGACCACCGCACGAGCGCCCACGTGACGCCGGTGACGAGCAGCATCAGCACGCCCATGCGGACGGCCGTGCGCCGCCACAGATCCCACTCGTTCGCCTCGAGATACTGGGCGTCGAGCAGCACGGCGGCGGCGCCGACGGCGCGGTCGTCCTGCTGGACGGGCACCACGTGGACCCATGTCAGACGGCCGCCGACGTTGTGGAAGCCCGCCACCGCCTCGTTGCGACGGATCGCCTCGCTCACCAGCGGCGAGAGCGGGCCGAGGAACGGCCGCACGTCGACCGTGGCGCCGAGCACGCCGCCGAACGCGTCGTAGATGGCCAGGCCGCGCTCCGGCGTGCCGAAGCGCGAGAGCACGCGCTCGTAGCCGGCGCGGGCCCCGCGGGTCACCAGCCGCTCGGAGGCCTCGGCCACCGCGGCGCCGACGAGCGAGGCCCGGCGCTTGAGGCTGTCGATCTGCCGCTCGCGCTCCTCGCGCACCTCCAGGTATGCGAAGCCCGCGAAGACGATGAGCGTCGCCAGCCAGATGCCGCCGACCAGGCGGACGAGGAACCGCATGCCCATTACGCCCCGAACTTCGTCAGCCTCTGCGCGTTGGCCATGACGAGCGGCATCAGGTGGTGCGCGGGAATGGTGCCGAGCGTGCCCGTCGCGCAGGCCCGCTCGGTGAACGCGGTCACCGGATCGGCGCCGCAGTAGCGGCTCCACAGGAGCGCAGGCACCGGCTGCCAGCCGTGCGCGGCGAGCACCGACGGCGTTGCGTGGTCGCCCGACACCACGAGCACGTCCGGCGCGAGCGCCCGCACCTTCGGGACGTAGGCGTCGAACCGCTCGAGCGCGGCCACCTTGGCGTCGAAATCGCCGTCCTCTCCGGCCTTGTCCGTATCTTTGTAATGGACGAAGAAGAAGTCGTAGGCCTCCCAGTGCTCGGTCAGCGTCGCGATCTCGCTCTCGAACGTTCCGCCGGTCTTGAGCACGTCCATGCCCACGAGCTTGGCGAGGCCCCGGTACATCGGATAGGCCGCGATCGCCGCCGCCCGGAGGCCGTAGACGTCCGGGAATCGCGGCAGCTCGGGCAGCTGGTCGAAGCCGCGCAGCAACACCATGTTGGCGGGCGTCGCGTCGTGCAGCAGCCGGCTCGCTTCGGCCACGAAGCGATTCACCAGATCCGCGGTCGCCGCGGCCGCCGGCTCGAGCGCATGCACGGGCAGCGGCGGCTTGCCGAGCACCTGCGGGTCGGTCTCCGACAGGCGTCCACTGAGTCCCGCCCCGCGCAGCACGAGCACGAAGCGGTGCTCCTTCACGGGCTCGACGAAGACGTCGACGCCGGGCAGCCGGATCGCGCGCAGCCGCTCCGTGAGGCGCACACACACATCGGTGCCGATACGGCCGGCGCGGCGGTCGGTGATCCGCCCCTGGGCGTCGACGGTGCAGAAGTTGCCGCGGGCGGCCACGTCGCCGGCGCGCAGATCGAATTCGATACCGAGCGACTCCAGCACACCGCGGCCGACCTGGAAGCGAATGGGATCGTAGCCGAACAGCCCGAGGTGACCGGGGCCGCTGCCCGGGGTGATGCCGGGCGCGACGTGCCGGAGCAGCCCGCACGCGGCCTCCGACGCCAAGGCCGTCACATGGGGTATCCGCGCCGTCTCGAGCTCCGAGCGGCCCGTCTCGGGGCGGGGCAGCCCGCCCAGCCCGTCGAGCGAGAGCAGCACGATCTTGGTCGTATTGCTCATCACCAGGGGGCGGATGAGATCGAGCATGGCCTCAGTGTACCGGAGAGCCCTACGCCTCCTTGATAGGGTTCTCCAGCGCTCCGAGCTGGTCGATCTCCACGCGGCAGACGTCGCCGGGCTGCAAGAACACCGGCGTCGGCTTGATGGCGAAGCCGACGCCAGGCGGCGTGCCGGTCGCGATCAGATCGCCGGGCGAGAGCGTCATGAGCCCCGAAAGGTACGAGACCAGATAGCGCACGTCGAAGATGAACGTCTTCGTGTTGCCGTTCTGCATCTGCTTGCCGTTCACGATCGTCCGCAGTCCGAGCGTGTGCGGGTCGGGCACGTCCTGACGATCGGCGATGTAGGGGCCGACCGGCGCCGCCGTCTCGAAGATCTTGCCCGCCATCCACTGGCTCGTGAGGAACTGGAAGTCACGCGCGCTGGCGTCGTTGACGATCGTGTAGCCCCACACGTAGTCGAGCGCCGACTCGCGCGATACGAAGCGCGCCGTGCGTCCGATCACGACCCCGAGCTCTACCTCCCAGTCGAGCTGCTTGCTGCCGCGGGGACGCAGAATCGGATCGCCGGGGCCCACGATGGATGGCGCCCACTTGGCGAAGATCGGCGGCTCCTTGGGAATGGGCTGGCCGGCCTCGAGGGCGTGATCGCGGTAGTTCAGCCCGATGCAGATGAACTTGCCGGGATCGTCGATCGGCGCATGGAGCCGCGCGGACGCCGCCGGCACCGTGACCGGCTCCTTGATGGACGCGACGGCCTCGGCGCTGGCCGCCCCGCCCTCCAGGAACTGGCGCGCGGACGCCGGGACGAGCGCGGCGGCGATCTCGTGCGCGCGGATCACGCCGCGCGCGGTCAGGGTCGCGGCCACGCTGGCGGTGAGATCGACGATCCGATCGCCCTGCAGCGCGCCGAGCCGTGGCGATTGGCCATTGGTGGAGAACCGGACGAGCTTCATGGATGAGCGCCTCCCGACGGAAATGTACCGGGATTATAGCCCTTTCGCACAATGGGTCCCCGCCCTGCGAAGAATTCGCTGCCCTCTGGGGACCGGCCGCGGATAATAGGGTTTGCCCGCACTTCGAGGGTGGTGGAACCACACAGGAGGTCGGTGTATGCGCAGCACATCGGTTGTGAGGTTCCTGACGTCGATGATCATCGCGTCGTTCGTGGTGGCGGGCCCGCTCGCGCCGCTGGTCCACGCACAGCAGCCGGCTCCGCCCGCCGACGTGGCGCAGACGCAGCCCGCGGCAGCGAGTGAAGTCGTGCAGGCGCAGCCGGCCGCGCCGACCGAGGTGGTGCAGGCGCAGCCGGCCGCGCCGACCGAGGTGGTGCAAGCGCAGCCCGTGGCGCCGCCACCGCCGCCCGCGCAGCCGGACCTGTTCCAGGAGAAGCTCAAGGGTGAGCGCGCGAGCGACCGCTCGCAGGGGATCTACAACGCCGAGGCGGTCCTCGTGAACATCTTCCTCGTCCCCGGCCGAGCCGTCACCTGCGCCGCGGGCGGGATCGCCGGCGTGGGGATTCTGCTGCTCTCGCTCGGCAGCGGCTATCGCGCGGCGTCCGGGATCATGCACGAAGGCTGCGGTGGCAAGTGGATCGTGAAGGGCGATGATCTGAGACCCGACACGCCGCCGTCGCTGATCGTCACTGACCCGGGACGCTAGCCCTCCGATGAGCCGGCGCCCCCGCGGGCGCCGGCTCATCACCCTCCTCTTTGTCGTTCTCGTCGTCCTATTCGCCGCCGGCCTGTGGGGGACGGTGCTGCGCCCCGCGGCCTACGAAGTGCGCGGCGAGGTCGTCGCGCGCGCGGCGCCCGATCTGCTGCTCATCCGCCATCAACCCGTCACCGCGCTCGGCATGGGCGCCATGGAAATGATGGCCGTCCGCGGCGCACCCGCGACACTCGATGCGGCGCATCTCGCGCCCGGCGACCGCGTGCGCCTCGCGGTGCGGCAGCAAGGCGACGAGATCGTCCTGGTGTGGGCCGAGCGCCAACGCTAGCGGTCAGCGCGCTGCCAGCGTGCGCACGTAGGCCACGAGCTGGCCGATGTCCTCGTCGGAGAGCTGAGCGCCGAACGCGGGCATCCCCTGGCGTCCGATCGTCGCGCCCCCGTGCTTGATGATGTCGAACAGGTACTGGTCGGACTGGGCCGGTACGCGCGGGTCGCTGAGGTCGCCGGGGCGGAGCAGGAACAGCGACGCGCGCCACGAGCCGCGGCCGTCCACGCCGTGGCACTCGACGCAGTATGCATAGTAGAGACGCTGAGCGCGCGACGCATTGGGCGGCGGGCGCAGGTCGGTGAAGAGCCACGCCAAGCCGCCCGCGAACAATCCGAGCGCCGCGATCGCCGCGAGCAGGATCAGGAGGGCGCGGCGCATGGCGACATTGTATTGGCAGGTGGCAGTATTGGCGGATCGACAGCAAATACCGCTTGACAAGGCAGATCGTAAACGGATAAAGATATTAACCTTTTCGGAACCGTCCCACAGGTACCGTGTCTCGCGAAGGAGGTTCCCCCGATGAGTGACGGACGTCTCGTAGAACTCCATCCCACTGGCGTGAGCCGCCGTGGGTTCCTCAAGACCACCGGCGCGGGTGTCGCCGGCGGAGCGCTGTCCACGATGCTGGCCGCGCGCCAGGCGCCGGCGCAGCTCAAAGGGACCACGCTGCGCATTCTGCAGTGGAGTCACTTCATTCCCGCGTACGACACGTGGTTCGACAACACGTTCACCAAGGAGTGGGGCGACAAGAACGGCGTGAAGGTGCGCGTCGACCACATCCCCCACCTCGAGCTGCCGGCCCGCATGGCTGCGGAGTTCGCGGCGGGCGCCGGCCACGACATCATCATGAACAGCGCGTCGATCCTGACGCGGCTGTATCACAAGAGCCTGCTCGACATCAGCGACGTCTACGATGGCGCCGGCAAGAAGCATGGCGGCTGGATTCCCACCGCCGGGCCGCTCGTCCAGGTCGAAGGCCGCACGTACGGCATCCCGATGTTCTACATCCTGCTGCCGATGCTCTGGCGCAAGGACCTGTTCGACGCCAACAATCTGAAGGCGCCGGACACGTGGGAGCTGGCCCGTGTCGCCGCGCGCACGCTCAAGGCCAAAGGCCACCCGACGGGCATCCAGTTCTCGCAGTGCAACGACGCCAACCTCAACTGGCGCTCGCTGCTGTTCAGCTTCGGCGGCAGGGAAGCCGAGGAAGGCGACAACATCCTCATCGACTCCAAGGAGACTCGCGAGGCGCTGAGGTTCGCCAAAGCGCTGTTCGACGAGGGCATGACCCCGGAGGTCTTTTCCTGGGACGACGCCTCGGACAACCGCTACCTGGCCTCGGGCGTCGCCTGCTGGATCCACGACGCGATCTCGGCCTACCGCACGACCGAGGACACCAATCCCGACGTGTTCAAGAACACTCACATCGGCCTGGAGCCGGCGGGCCCCGGTGGCAAGCGTGTGAGCACTGCCGCGGCGAACGTCTACATGGTGTGGAAGTTCTCGAAGAACCAGCAAGCGGCGAAGGAATTCCTCACGCATTTCGTGGACGAGTTCTTGGAAGGCATGAAGCAGAGCCGCGGGTACAACATGCCGTACCTGTTGGGTCAGGCGAAGAAGCCCATGCCCATCATCGGCGCCGATCCCAAGATGCAGATCCTGCAGGACTTCCCGAAAATGGTCGCGTTCTTCGGCTATCCGGGCCCGTTCACCACGCCGATCCAGGAAGTCGTGAACCTGTACGTGCTGCCCGACATGTTCACCCGGGTCGCGCGGGGCCAGGCCATCGAAGACGTGATGAAGTGGGGCGTGGGCGAGTACCAGCGGATCTTCGCGAAGCACAAGCGCGCATGACAGGAAGTTCGCTCCACGGCGGCCCGGACCCTATGGCCCGGGCCGCCGTTGTGTCTGTGCCCGCCCGCAGCGTGGCGCGGCCCTGGGTGAGCCACAACACCCGCCGGATGATGTTCGGCTACACGCTGCTCGCGCCGGCGGCGCTCTATGTCATGCTTCTCGTCGCCGCCCCCTTCCTGTTCTCCCTCTACCTCGCCGTCAGCGACGCCAGCGTCGGCGACCCCGTGGCGCATTTCGTCGGGCTCGAGAATTTCCGCGCCGCTGTGGAAATGGATCTCTTCTGGCTTGCCCTGCGGAACAGCGTCGTGTTCTTCGTGGTGGCGGCCGTGCTCAAGAGCCTGCTCGGCACGTCGCTGGCCTTTCTGCTGCTGCAGAATTTCAAAGGCAAGAAGCTGATCCGCGGCCTCGTGGTGATTCCGTTTACGCTGCCCATCGCGATCAGCGTGCTGTCGTGGAAGTGGATGTACGACTCGCAGTTCAGCGTCATCAATTGGGTGTTGAGTCGTCTGGGATTGATCGGGCAGTTCGGATCGGAGGGCTGGCCGGTCTGGCTCGGCGATCCCAAGCTGGCGCTCGCCGCGTGCATCCTGGTCAATGTCTGGCGCACGTTCCCGTTCTCGGCCATCGTGCTGCTCGCCGGCTTCACCTCCGTCCCGGTCGAGGTGCTGGATGCCGCGAAGGTCGACGGCTGCACGTTCTTCCAGCGCTTCCGTCACGTCGTGGCGCCGATGATCTTCCCCATCCTCATGATCGGGTTTCTCTTCGACACAGTGTTCACGCTGTCGGACCTCAGCGTGGTGTACCTGTTGACGCAGGGCGGACCGGCCAACGCCACGAAGATCCTGCCGGTGCTCGCGTATCAAATCGGCATCCAGGCGGGCAATCTCGGGCGCGGCGCGGCCATCGCGCTGTTCCTGGTACCGCTGCTCCTGCCGGCCCTGATCCTCGTGCTGCGCAACATCAAGCGGCGGGAGTGGTAGGGCGATGGCTCGCGTGCTGACCGAGGCGCGGACGGTGCCGCCGATGAGCCAGCGGCGGAAGGACATCCGACGTCACCTGCTGATCTATGCTGGACTCCTCCCGTTCCTGATCATCGCCGTGTTCCCCATCTACTGGATGCTGATCACGGCGTTCAAGCAGGATCCGGATCTGTACCGGATGGATCACATCCCGTTCTGGTTCAACATGAAGCCGACGCTGCGGAACTTCGACATCCTGTTCAACCAGACGAATTACGGCGCGTGGCTGCTGAACACGTTCACCATTTCGGCATGGGTGTCGGCGATCACGCTGCTCACCGCGGTGCCCGCCGGCTATGCGCTGGCGCGGCTCAAGCTGCCTGGCGCGGAGAACACCGGGATCGCGATCTTCCTGACGTACCTCGTGCCCCCGATCATCCTGTTCCTGCCGCTCTCCCGCATCGTGGCCGAGCTCGGTCTTCAAGATTCGTGGTGGTCGCTCGTCGTGGTCTATCCGACGTTCACGATCCCGTTCTGTACGTGGCTGCTCATGGGCTTCTTCAAGACCGTGCCGATGGAGATCGAGGAGGCCGCGCGCGTGGACGGCTGCGGCCAGGCGGGCGCGTTCCTGCGCGTGATTCTGCCGATCAGCCTGCCGGGCGTGCTCACGAGCGTGATCTTCGCGTTCACGCTCTCGATGCAGGACTTCCTCTATGGGCTCGCGTTCGTCTCGCCGGGCGATCAGAAGCCGGTGCCGGTCGGCGTGCCGACCGAGCTCATCCGCGGCGACGTGTACTACTGGGGCTCGCTGATGGGCGCCGCGCTGCTCGTTGGACTCCCGGTCGCGGTGCTCTACAACTTCTTCCTCGACCGCTTCATCCAGGGCATCACGGGCGGTATCGGCAAGTAAGCGCGCCGGTCGGGAGTCACTAGTCGGTTTCCGCGCGGACGATGGGATCCGGGCGGCCCGGGTACCCGATATGGAGGATGAGGTACTTCACCGGCTTGTCGGTCCGATTGAACGCGTTGTGCCACCAGCCGCCGTTGTCCATGTACGACTGGCCGGCCGCGTGATACTGCGCCCCCGCCATGCCGGCGGGCGGGCCGCTGTCGTACTCGGTCGTGAGGATGCCCTCGATCACGTAGATGTAGGTCGGCACGCGGAACTGCTGACGCCCCGTATGACCGCCGGGCTCGAGCTCGATCTGCTGACCCGTGATGAGAAGCGGCGCATTCACCGTGGCGGTGAAACCGCCCAGCGACGTGACGAGGTTGCGCGCCTTGACGCCCTTGGGCGCCTTCGTGTCCGCGGCAGGCTGCTGAGCCGACGCCGGCACGCCGAGCGCGACGACGAGCGCGGCGACGAGAGTGAGCGAGAGTCTCTTGATCATGAGTCCAACCCCCTGACGCGGTGTGTGGTATCGGGATTTGGGGCGACCAGTGCGGCGCAAAGCTAGCATCGGCCGTTTTCGCCTGTCAAGGTTGGCTGCCGTCGCGTGGGCGCTCGGCGCCCTGCTGATGTCGGCACCCGTGGTGGCTGAGCGCGTCGACGCGGTGTCCGGAGTCGTGACCGCGCCTGGCTTCACCGCCGAGCTCGTCGTGAGCGACATCGGGCGACCGATGCAGCTCGCCTTCGATCGTGGCGGGCGCCTCGTCGTGCTGAGCCACGGCCGTCGCGGCGACGCCGCCGGCGAGATTCATCGCTTCGACGTCACGCGCGCGCTGCCGATGGATGCCGAGCGCGCACCGCGCGTCGTCATTCCGTTCGCCGACGCGCCGCGGAAGACGACGCTCGGCAGCCTCGCCCTCGACGCGCGCACCGACGACATCTATCTCGGCGAGGAAAACGGCAATCGCGTCTCGCGTCTGTCGAGCGACCATCGCCTCACCGCGGTGGCCGTCGGCCTGCAGCACCTCGTCGGCGGCAGCAGCATCGCGCTCGACGGTGACGGCCGGCTCGTGACCATCGACTATGCGAGTCCCGAGACCCAGGGCCGAGCCGAGGCGCCACCACCGCGTGGCCTGGACGTGCTCGGCACCGGCTACCAGGGCCCGCTGATCTTCCGGGTGACGGTCGGCGACGGCTCGCCATTGCCGCGCCGCCTGGATCTGGTGCCCCCGTTCTTCCCGCGAGGCTGGATCGCGCCGGCGGGCGAGCCGCTCACGCGATTCATCGCAGTGGCCGCCCGGGCCGATGGCACGCTGCTGCTGCTCGACTCGCTGGGCCAGGTGTTCCGGCTCGCCACTCCCGAGGGCCTGACGCGCATCGCCCGGCTTCCGGGCGGGCACTATCAGCGCACGAGCATGGTGGTCGCGCGTGACGGCGCGCTGCTCGTGTCGACCGGCCTGCACGCGCGGCGGGTCTTCCGCGTGTCGTCGGAGGGCGCGGTGACGACGATCGCCTCCGAGCTGGGCGATCCGAACGGCGTCGCGATCGACGCCGAGAGCCGGATCTACATCGCCGAGTCGGCGCTCCATCGCGTCATCCGGCTCGTCCCCAAATAATGCAATGCGGGCTCACGAGCCCTCGACCATCGCGGCCGTGAGGCCGCGCACGTAGCCCCGCGCGAACAGCGCGCACACCAGCACGACCGGGATCGCCATGAGGTTGATCCCGGCCACGGCGAGCAGCTCGTCGAGCGCCACCTCCATCGTCGCGAGCCCGGCGGGGATCGTCTGATTGTGCTCGGACAGCAGGAAGACGGAGGCGATCATGAAGTCGCTCGCGATCGTGCCGAGCGTGAAAATGCCGGCCGCGATCAGCACGGGCCGGCTCATCGGCAGCACGATCCGATAGAACGCGGCGGCGCGGGAGGCGCCCTCGACCAGCGCCGACTCCTCGATCTCTCGGGGCAGGTTCCCGAAGTACGCCGACAGGATCCACACGCAGAACGGCAGCGCCATCGTCGGATAGACGAGCAACAGCACGAGCGGATTGTCGTCGAGCTGCAGGCGGATGACGACCTGGTACAGCGGCACGAACAAAATCGTGTGCGGCACCACGTACGTCGCGAAGATCGCGCGGCGCCACCAGCGAAAGCCGGGCGGCCGCAGCCGGCCCAGCGCATAGGCGGCGGCCACGCCGACGGCCAGCGTGACGGCCACCGAGCCGCCGAAGATCACCAGCGTGTTCTGCAGCCACACGACGAACGGGTAGTCGCGACGGAGCGCGCGGCCGACGAAGTTGCGCGGCTCGCTCTTGCGCTCGAACAGCTCCTCGAAGTTTTCGAGCGTCGGACGGGTGACGATCAGCGGATTGCCGAAGACGTCCTCCTGCGCCGACTTGAGCGATTGCACGAGCATGAAGTAGATGGGGAACACGCAATAGACGACGGCCACGAGCACCAGCCCGGCGTGCCCGAGCCGGCGCCACCACGGCCGCGGGCTCACGCGCGGGCCTCGTCGGGCGGGTCGAAGGCCTTGAACAGCAGGGCGAGCACGGCGAGCAGGAAGGGCACCAGCACCAGCGACAGCGCCGAGGCCGCGCCGAACTCGCCCGCCTTGATGGCGAGCCAATAGGCGTGCGTGCCGATCACCGGGAAGACCACGCGGCCGGCCGTCAGCAGCCAGACGTTCGCGAGATCGGCGAAGGCCGTCGTGAGCGACAGGAAGACGGCCAGCGCCAGGAACGGCCGCAGCAGCGGCACCGTCACCAGCCAGAATCGCCGCCACGCGCTGCGGCACTCCAGCAGGGCGCACTCGAACAGCTCCGGCGGCACGGCGTTGATCCCGGCGAGCAGGAACACGCCGATGAACGAGCTGCCGCGCCAGATGTTGAACAGGGTGACCGCGAGGAACGACCACGCCCCGGTCCCGAGGGCGTGATCCACGGAAATCTTCAGGTGCCCCATGAACGCGCTATAGGCGGTGGGAATGGGAGGACTGAGCGTCCAGTACCAGCCGATCACGCTCACACTCGCCGGATAGGCCCAGGGCAGGAAGACCGCGAGGAACACGAGGGCGCGGCCGCGGAAGGGTCGGGCCAGCAGCAGCGCGAAGGCGACGCCGAGCGCGAGCTTGGCGAGCGTGGTCAGCGCGGCGAACGCCACGGTGACCACCGCCGCGCGCCAGAAGTCTGCGTCCCCGGCGAGCCGGCGATAGTTGTCGAGCCCGACGAAGACGGCGCCGCCGTCGTTGAGGGGGGACAGGTTCGTGAGGCTGATCCAGGCTTCCCAGCCGACGGGATACGCGAGGACGACGACGAGAAGGAGGACGGCCGGCGCGAGGAGGAGGTACGCGGTCACCACCTCGCGCCGGCGATGTCCTCCGGCGCTCAGATCGCTTTCTCGCTCGTGCTGTCGAAGAAGTGCAGGCGCTCCGGATTCACGGCCAGGCGCACGCCGTCGTGAACTTTGAGGCGCACCGACGGCTCCACGCGCGCCACCAGGCTGTTCGGCCCCGCCTTGACGTCCAGCAGGATCTCCGAGCCCAGCGGCTCCACCACGTCGACCACGGCGTCGAACACGTACGGGGCCTGATCGGCGCCGGCCGCGATGTGCAGGTCTTCGGGACGGATACCGAGGGTCACGCGCTGGCCCTTGTATGGCGCGAGCCGGCCGGCCATGGAGGGCGGGATGCCGACCTTGAGCCCGGTGCCCTGCGCCGTCATGGTGCCGTCGCTGCCCTGGATGGTCACGTCGGCGAAGTTCATCGCCGGCGAGCCGATGAAGCCGGCCACGAACCGGTTGGCCGGCTTGGTATAGAGCTCGAGCGGCTCGCCGACCTGCTGGATCCAGCCGTCCTTCATGACCACGACCCGATCGCCGAGCGTCATCGCCTCGACCTGGTCGTGCGTTACGTAGATCGCCGTCGTCTCCAGCCGGTCGTGCAGGCGCTTGAGCTCCACGCGCATCTGCACACGCAGCTTGGCGTCGAGGTTGGACAGCGGCTCGTCGAACAGGAACACCTGTGGATGGCGCACGATGGCGCGCCCGACGGCGACGCGCTGTCGCTGGCCGCCCGACAGCTGCCGCGGCTTGCGCTTGAGCAGGTCGTGGATGCCGAGGATCTCCGCCGCCTCTCCGACGCGCTTCTGGATCTCCGCCTTGGCGAACTTGCGCATCTTCAGACCGAAGGCCATGTTGTCGTACACGGTCATGTGCGGGTAGAGCGCGTAGTTCTGGAACACCATCGCGATGTCGCGGTCCTTCGGCGGCAGGTCGTTGACCACGCGATCACCGATGGCGATCTCGCCCGCGGTGATCTCCTCGAGTCCGGCCACCATGCGCAGCGTGGTCGACTTGCCGCAGCCGGACGGGCCGACGAGCACGACGAATTCCTTGTCGCGGATGTGGAGGTTCACGTCCTTGACGGCGTGAACCTCGTCGTACTTCTTGTTGAGGTCTTTCATCAGCACCTGAGCCATTCGATGTCTCCCCTCAATAGGTTCCCCGGAGTCGGGTGCTCCGGGCTCTTGGGCTCACCCCTTGACCGAGCCGGTGAGGCCCGTCACGTAGTATTCGACGAAG
>Ga0114129_10003137_pt1 | contig 23197 bp, 20 predicted proteins | sample RhiMetdeltSRZDD1_FD_80071 | JGI IMG/M metagenome (GOLD analysis project Ga0114129, IMG submission 80071) | Populus rhizosphere microbial communities from Tennessee, USA - Rhizosphere MetaG P. deltoides SRZDD1 (version 2) (version 2) | ecosystem: Host-associated > Plants > Roots > Rhizosphere >... | reverse complement strand
GGAACCAGGGGAGCGTCGAGTACACGTCGTCGAAGAGGCTCTCGCGCGGCGGATCGGGCTTCTGCTCCGCCTCGGAGATGGCGGCGTTCACCTCTTCGAGCACGCGAGTGCGCAGCTCCTCTTCCTGGCGATCCGTCCACAGCCCGTCCGCCGCGAGGCGCATCCGCAGCCGCTCGATCGGGTCGCGCTTGCGCCAGACCTCGACCTCGCGCTCGTCCCGGTAGCGGGTCGGATCGTCGGACGAGCTGTGCGCGCCGATGCGGTACGTCTCGCACTCGACCAGCGTCGGTCCCCCGCCCGCGCGGGCCCGGTCGACGGCCTCCTTCACGGCGCCGTACACCGCGATCGCGTCGTTCCCGTCCGCCTTCACGCCGGGGAAACCGTACGCGACCGCCTTCACGGCGATGCTCTCCGAAGCCGTCTGCTTCGAGGTGGGCACGCTGATCGCCCAGTGGTTGTTCTGGCAGACGAACACCACCGGCGGCTTGAACACGCCGGCGAAGTTCATCGCGACGTGGAAGTCGCCTTCGGAGGTCGCGCCGTCGCCCAGGTACGCCGCGACGACGGTGCGGTCGCCGCGGATACGCGCCGCCATCGCCGCACCGACCGCTTGCGGCAGCTGCGTGCCGATGCAGCTCGACCAGCTCACCTGGTTGACGCTGCGCGAGGCCATGTGGCTGGGCATCTGCCGCCCCTTGGTCTCGTCGCCCGAATTGCCGAATACCTGCGACAGGTAGGGGACCAGCGGGAAACCGCGCAGCAGCATCGCGCCGCCCTCGCGCAGGGCGGGGAAGATCCAGTCCGACGGCTCGAGCGCAATGGCGGAGGCGAGCGTCGCCGCCTCCTGCCCGGTGCAGGCGCCGTAGAAGCCGACCCGGCCCTGGCGCTGCAGCGTCATCATGCGCTCGTCGAGCGTGCGCAGCCGCACCATCTCGCGGTACAGGCGCAAAAGCAGCTCCGGCGACGGCCGCGCCCCGGTCTCGCTCGGAGTTTCCGCGCGCTGCCGCATCAGACGTCCACCAGGAGCAGCTCGGGCGCTTCGAGGCCGCGGATCACTTCGTACAGGAACGCAGCGCCCACGTGCCCGTCGATGACGCGGTGGTCGAACGAGCAGGACAGGTTCATGCGCTCGCCGATCTCGATGCTCTGGTCGCCGTCCTCGCCAGTCACGACGACGGGCATCTGCTTGATCTTGTGCACCCCGAGGATGGCCACTTCCGGGTGGTGGATGATGGGCGTCGCCAGCATGCCGCCGTCCTTGCCGAGCGACGTCACCGTGAAGGTGCCGCCCTGCAGCTCGTGGATGGCCAGCTTCTGCTCGCGCGCGGCCCTGGCGAGCCGGTCGATCTCGCTGCCGATCTCGCGCAGGCCCATGCTCTCGACGTTCTTCACCACGAAGACGGTCAGTCCCTGATCGGTCGCGGCGCCGAATCCCAGGTTCACGTCGCTCTTGACGACCAGCTCCTGCCGCGCCTCGTCCATCACGGCGTTGAGGTGCGGGTACTTGCGGAAGGCGGCGACCAGCGCCTTCGCGATGAAGGGCAGATACGTGAGCTTGGGCTCGCCGCGCGCCGCGAGCGCCTGGTTCATGCGCGCGCGCAGCGCGGTGAGCGCCTTGGTGTCCGTCTCCTCGACGAAGGTGAAGTGCGGCGCGGTGGACTTGCTGCGCACCATCGACTCGGCAATGCGCTTGCGCAGGCCGCGCAACAGGATGCGCTCCTCGGCGCCGGGCGCGCGCGGCTGCGGGCGCGCCGGTGCTTCGGTCCGCTCCGGCTGCGGCGACCGCTGCTGCTCGACGTAGGCGAGCACGTCGGTCTTCGTCACCCGCCCGAGCGGCCCGCTGCCGCGCACGCTCCCGAGATCGACGCCCATCTCGCGCGCCATCCGCCGCGTCACGGGCGTGGCCAGGACCTTGTCGCGCTGTTCGCCGTTCCCGGATCCGCCCGGCGCGCTCGGCGCCTGGCCGTAGGACGGAGCCCCGCTCGCCATCGGCTGCGGGACCTCGACGCGAGTCGTGCGCCCGGGCTGCGGCCGCGGGGCCGGCACCTGCTCCACGCGGCCCGGACCCGGCGCGGTGGACAGCGGCGCGGGACTGCCCGCCCGCTGCGGCGGCAAGGGGGGCGCGGACTGCGCGGTGGGGGGCGCATGCGGCTGGCCGACGTCGGCCCCGCCGCCCTCGACCTCGAGCACCACCAGCGTCTGGTGCACCTTGGCGACGTCGCCCTCGTTGCCGAGCGTCTGCAGCACCTTCCCCTTGCGCGGGCTGGGGATGGTCACCGTGGCCTTGTCCGTCATGACCTCGACGAGCGGCTGGTCCTCCGAGACCTCGTCGCCCGCCTTGACGAGCCACTTGACGATCTCTCCCTCGACGACGCCCTCGCCGATGTCCGGCAGCTTGAACTCGAACTGCGCCATCGCGCGCCTCCTCAGGGCAGGTAGGCCGCAAGGCCGCGCAGCCCTTTCAGGACGCGCGGCGCGAGCGGCAGGTAGTCGTTCTCGAGCGTGTACGGAAAGGGCGTGTCCCAGCCGGTGATGCGCAGGATGGGGGCCTCGAGCGAAGTGAAGCAGCGCTCCTGGACGAGCGCCGCGATCTCCGCGGCGAAGCCGCCCGTCCGTGGCGCCTCGTGCACGATCGCGCAGCGGCCCGTCTTGCGCACGCTGCGCGTCACCGCCTCGACGTCCAGCGGCCAGAGCGTGCGCAGGTCGATCAGCTCGGGGTCGATTCCCTGCTCCGCCGCCTGCGCGCACGCGGCTTCCGCTTCGTGGAGCATCGCACCCCAGGAGAGCACGGTCATGCCGCGGCCCTCGCGCACCGTCCGCGCCTCGCCGATGCGGACGGTGTAGTCGCCTTCGGGGACTTCGCCGCGCGCAGCGCGGTAGACGCGCTTCGGCTCCATGAAGAGCACCGGGTCCTCACCGCGGATCGCCGAGATGAGCAGCCCCTTCGCGTCGACGGGATTGCTCGGGCAGAGAACCTGGAGACCGCCGGCGTGGATGAACAGCGCTTCCGGCGACTGCGAGTGGTAGTGCCCGCCTTTGATCCCGCCGCCCACCGGCGTGCGGATCACGACTGGCGCGGCGTACTGTCCGCCGGAGCGGTACCGGAGCTTGGCCAGCTCGTTCACGATCTGGTCGAACGCCGGATAGATGAAGTCGCTGAACTGGATCTCCGGGACGGGTCGCAGGCCGTACATCGCCATCCCGATGGCGGCGCCGACGATTCCCGCCTCGGCGAGCGGCGTGTCGATGACGCGGTCCGGCCCGAACTCGTCGATCAGACCGGCCGTCGCGCGGAAGACGCCGCCGAACTTGCCGACGTCCTCGCCCAGGACGACGACGCGCGGGTCGCGGCGCATCTCGACGCGCAGCGCATCGTTCACCGCCTGGATGATGTTCCAATCTGGCATCGCTCGAGCTCGAACCTTCCGGCTTCAGCCGCTTCGAGGTTATTGCGACGCGACCTTCCGTTCCTGCTCCACCCAGCGCTGGACGAAGAACTCGCCGGCCTTGTACGAGCTGCGTACCAGCGGGCCGGCGGCGACGAACTTGAACCCGAGCGAGAGCCCCTCCTGCTCGAGCTCGCGGAACACCTCCGGCCGGACCCACTCCTCGACGGGCAGGTGCTTCGCCGTCGGGCGAAGGTACTGGCCGAGCGTGAGGATGTCGCAGCCGACCGAGCGCAGATCGCGCATCGCTTCCAGCACCTCGTCGCGCGTCTCGCCCAGGCCGAGCATGATCGAGGACTTGGTCCGCATGCCGCCGCGCTTGTAGTGCGCGAGGACGCCTAGCGACTGCGAGTACGTGGCGCGGCGGTCGCGCACCCGCGGCGTCAGCCGCTCGACCGTCTCGACGTTGTGCGCCGCGACCGTGGGCTCCGCGTCGACGATCAGGTCCAGCGCTGCCGCGTCGCCCTGGAAATCGGGCGTGAGCACTTCCACCAGCGTGCGCGGCGCGGCGCGGCGAAGCTCGACGATCGCCTGGGCGAAATGGGCCGCGCCGCCGTCGGGCAGCTCGTCGCGGTTGACGCTCGTGACCACGAGGTAGTCGAGCCCGAGCCGGCCGACCGCTTCGGCCAGGTGGCGCGGCTCCAGCGGATCGAGCGGCGCAGGCGTTCCCGAGGCGACGTCGCAAAACCGGCACCCCCGGGTGCAGACGTCGCCCATCAGCATGACCGTCGCGGTGCCCCCGCCCCAGCACTCGCCCACGTTCGGGCAGCTCGCCTCTTCGCACACGGTGTGGAGGTTCAGCTCGCGCAGGGTCCGCTTCACGTGCTCGTACCGGCCGCCCCCCGGCATGCGGACCTTGAGCCAGTCGGGCTTCGGCTCGCGCGACCGGACGGGCGCGCACCCACCGCCCACGGACGACCCGATCTGGACGAGGCCCGCCATGAGGGGCCGTAGATAACCGAAACGGCAGGGAAGCGCGAGCCCCGGGCCGGCGGCATTTCGCGCGAGCGACGACTCAGTGCGTGAACGGCGCGAAGAAGTAGTTCAAAAGGCTCCACGAGGAGCGCGCCGGCGCCTCATAGACGCAGCGCCAGCTCGACGTGCGCCGCTCGGAGCTCTGCTCGTGCGCGGTCACGACCATCTCGCCCGCCACGGACAGCAGCAGCACGGCCATCCCGAGGAGCGAGCAACGGCGCCACTCTCGGGCCTCGGAGTCGGTCGGCGTGTACATGGGGCCTCCGGGGCTTCCGGCAGGTGAACAGCGGAACCAGACACGCATTCCCTGCGCGGATGTGACCCTCACTCCACACCGGTTTCGCCCCGCGCGCAACTCCGCGGCGGTACGCACGAATCGGACGGCCGGGCGCCCAGCCGCTCTTGCCCCTGGCGACCTCAGATGTGCAGCGGTTTCCCGCGGATCGCCATGGCGGCCTCCGTCATGGCCTCGGTCAGCGTCGGATGCGGGCGGATGACGCGCGCCATCTCCTGGCTGGTGGTCTCCAGCCGGAGCAGCGAGCACGCCTCCGCGATCATCTCCGTCGCCCGAGGGCCCACGATGTGGACGCCCAGGACCTCGTCGTATTTCTCCTCGCCGACGACCTTCACCATGCCTTCGGCCGCGCCCAGGATGCGCGCCTTGCCGTTCGCGGACATCGGGAACACGCCGGTCTTCACCTTGTATCCGCGCTCGCGCGCCATCTTCTCGGTGAGGCCGACGGAGGCGACCTCGGGCTCCGAGTAGGTGGCGCCCGGCACCAGGTCGTAGTTCACCGGCTTGGGATTGTGGCCCGCCAGCCGATCCGCGACGAACTCGCCCTCCACGAAGGCGAGGTGCGCGAGCTGCGGGTGCGGGCGGCCCGGCAGCGCGACGGCGTCGCCGATGGCCGAGAGCCACGGCTCGCCGGTGAGGAGCGTCTTCGGATCGACGACCACGTAGCCGCGCTCCAGCTTCACCTTGGGGAACTTCTCCAGCTCGAGGTTCTCCGTCACGGGGCGGCGGCCGACGGCGCAGAGGAACATCTCCGCCTCGAGCACCTCGGTGCCCTTCTGCGTCGTCACCATGCACTTCACCACCTCGCCCGCGACCTCCACCTTCTCCACCTTCGCCGAGGTGAGGAACTTCACCTTGCGCCGCCGCATCGACTTCTCGAACTCGGTGGAGATGTCCTCGTCTTCGAGCGGAAGCAGGTGCGAGAGCATCTCGACGATCGTCACCTGGCTTCCGAATCGCTCGTAGACGCTGGCGAACTCGACCCCCACCGCGCCGGCGCCGAGCACGATGAGCCGCTTCGGCACGGTGGTGTTGTCGAGCAGCTCGTCGGAGGTGACGACGCGCTTTCCGTCGACCTCGAGCCCCGGGATGAGGCGCGGCGCCGATCCGGAGGCGAGGATGACGTGCTTCGCCTCCACGATCTGATCGCCGGAGGAGCCGCCCGAAACGGAGATGCGTCCCGGCCCGGCGAGGCGCGCGTGGCCATGGACGCGGTCGACCTTGTTCTTGCGGAAGAGGAATTCGACGCCCTTCGAGCTCTTCGAGACGACCGAGTCCTTGTGCTTGAGGACGCCCGCCATGTCGAGCTCGACGCCCGACACCTTGACGCCCTGCTCGGCTGACTCTTGCGCGTTCTCGTAGAGCTCCGCGGTGTGCAGGATGGCCTTGGTGGGGATGCAGCCGCGCAGCGTGCACGTGCCGCCGAGCCGCGGGTCCTTCTCGATGCACACCGTCTTCAGGCCCAGCTGGCCGGCGCGGATCGACGCGACGTACCCGCCGGGTCCTGCGCCGATGATCGCCACGTCGTACTGCGCCACGCGCGTCCTCCGGGCTGAAAGGGCGGCTGGAAGTAGCGCCCGGGGTGCAGGCTGTCAAGGTGAGCGTGGGTGCATCTGCGACCAGCGCGAGAGCCCGACGCTGACGAGGACCAGGAGCGCCGCCAGCCAGGCGCGCGGCGCGATGCGCTCTCCGAGGAGCAGCGCGGCCCACAGCGCGCTCAAGAGCGGCTGGAACAGCAGCATCTGCCCGCCGGCAGCGATGCCGCCCAGCGCGAGGCTCTTGTACCAGGCGAAGAACGCCAGGAACATGCTGACCACGCTGACGTAGGCAAAGCCCGACCACGCCCGCGCGGAGACGTGCAGGCTCCGATGCGCCACGTCGATCGCCACCGGGATCGCCAGCACCGGCGCGGCGAGCAGCAGCGCCCAGCAGATGACGCGCCATCCTCCGAGGTCGCGCGCCAGGCGTCCGCCCTCCGCGTAGCCGATCCCGGCGGAGATCATCGCGACGACGAGCCACAGATCCATCACCACGGGGCCGAGCTCGCCGACGGCCGCGCGCGTGGCCGGGAGCGTGCCGGAGAATCCCAGCACGCCGAGCGCGCCGAACAGCACGCTCTCGGCGTTCCGGTGCGCGGGAGCCCGCGCCCCGCGCCGACGTCGAGCGCCGGTTCGTCCTCACGCGCCGGAGCGGCGCGGCGGCAAGCCGGCTTCCTCGCGCGCGACGCTGGCGATGCCGCCCCAGTCCCAGCTCTCGCGCCCGCGAGCGAGCGCCGCCAGCACGCGATCGCGCAAGAGCGACGCGAGCGGCAGCGGGACGCGCAGCTCCTGTCCTGCCTGCAGCACGAGCGAGACGTCCTTGAGCGCGAGCGGCATGGCGAACCCGGCGGGCTCGAATTCGGTAGCGGCGATGCGCGCGCCGTACCCGCTGAAGACGGGCGAGGCGAACATGGTGGTGCCGAAGAATTCGACGACGCGGCGCGGATCGAGGCCGGCCTTCTCGGACATGGCCACCGCCTCGCCCACCGACTCGATCGTGGACGCGATGAGGAAGTTGCCGATCAGCTTGAGGACGTTCGCCTGCGGCGCCTCGGCGACGGTGAAAGTCCCCCGGCCGAGCGCGGTGAAGATGCGCTCGCACCTGGCGAGCTGCTCGCGCTCGCCGCCGCACACGATCCAGAGCTGCTTCTTCTCGGCGGCCTCGGGGCGGCCGAAGACCGGTGCCGCGACGAATCCCTGCCCCGCCGCGCGATGCGCCTCGCGCAGCTTGCGCGAAAGCGCCACCGAGATGGTGCTCATCGAGAGGTGGATCCCGCCCGGCCGCAAGCCCGAAAGGAGCCCTTCTCCCCCGAACGTCACCTGCTCGAGCGCCGCGTCGTCGGCGACGATGGTGACGACGACCGGCGACTGCGCGCCCACCTCCTTCGGCGAAGCGCATTCGGTGGCGCCGGAGGGCGCCTTGCCGCGCGTCCGGTTCCACACGCGGACCTCGAATCCGGCGGCGGCGAGATTCGCCGCCATCGGCCGGCCCATCCGTCCCAGGCCGATGAAGCCGACTGCGTCCATCTATCGACCCAGCAGCGCGCGCAGCCGCGCGCCGAGCGTGGTGCCGATCAGGGTGCCGTAGACCCGCCGGCCGAGCCGGTACGCCTTCGCGCTGTACGGGTAGAACCAGAACGCCGGGAAGTCGAAGCGCTCCAGGTTCACGTGGCGCATCTCGCACAGGTCGCGCAAGCCGTGCTTGCCATGCACGCGCCCGAGGCCACTCGCCTTGACGCCGCCCCAGGGCGTCTCCGGCGCCGCGTGCGTGTACAGCGCGTCGTTGTGCATGACCGTACCGGCGAGGAGCTGGTTGGCGATGCGGTCGGCCTTGTTCCGGTCGCGCGTGAAGACGTACGCGGAGAGCCCGTACGGCGAGTCGTTCGCGAGCCGCACAGCCTCGTCATCGCTGCGGAACGTCATGATCGGCAGCATCGGACCGAACGTCTCGTCGCGCATGATGGCCATCTCGTGGGTCACGCCGGTGAGCACCGTCGGCTGCACGAATCGCCCGCCGTCCGGGTACACCTTCACCTCGCCTCCCGTCAGCACCCTCGCGCCCTTCGCCCGCGCGTCGTCGAGGTGGCGCTTGACGATGTCCACCTGCATCTGCGTGGTCATCGCGCCCACGTCGGTGTCGTAGCTGTTCGGCTCTCCCTGCCGGAGCCCTTGCGCCAGCTTGACGATCTTTTCGGTGAGCTGCGGCGCGATGCTCTCGTGCACGTAGACGCGCTCGACCGAGGCGCAGGTCTGCCCGGAGTTCGCGAACGCACCCCACGAAAGCTTGAGCGCCGCCGTGTCCAGGTCTGCGTCGGGGAAGACGATGGCCGGATCCTTGCCGCCCAGCTCCAGCACGCAGGGAATCATCTGCTCCGCCGCGGCGACGTTCACCTTGCGCCCGGTCGCGACCGACCCGGTGAAGACGATCATGTTGACGCCGCTGCGGATCAGCTCGGCGCCCACGTCCCCCTTGCCCTGCACGACCTGGACGAGCCCGCGCGGCACACCTGCCTCTTCCAGCAACGCGCGCAGCCGCTCCGCGATGAGCGGGGTGAATTCGCTCGGCTTCAGCACCACGCCGTTCCCGGCCATCAGCGCCATCACCACGTCGCCGGCGGGGATCGAGAACGGGTAGTTCCACGGCGAGATGATCCCGATCACGCCGCGGGGGTAGAACCTGAGGTAGGACTTCTTGTGCGGGAACATGTGGAGCGGGACCCGCTCGTCGCGCAGCAGGCGCTCGGCTTTGCGCGCGAAGTAGTGCGTCAAGTCGGCGACAGGGAGCACTTCCATGAAGAGGGCTTCGTTCCGGGTCTTGCCGTTCTCACGCACGATCAGTTCGGCGATGTCGTCGGCGCGATCCAGCACCAGCTGCTGGAACCGGCCCAGCACCTGGCGCCGCTCGCCGAAGGACTTCTGTGCCCACCCCTTCTGCGCGCCTCGCGCGGCAGCGGTGGCTTCGCGGACCTGTGCGGCGGTCGAGACCCGGACTTCCCCGACCAGCTTGCCGCTTCCCGGCTCGTACACCGCGAGCGTGCCGTGCGCCGTCACCGCACCTTGCGCCGGGCGCGCAGGCTCTACGGCGCGCGGCACGGGTACTGGGGCCTGGATCGCTCCTCCGACGGACTCAGCCATGGGACCTCCCTGGAGTCGAGCCAGACCCCCGCTACGCCCCATGTCGCGCCTTGTCAACGACGGGCGGCGGGGTGCGCGTGGCGAAAAGTGGCCCTTTTCGCGCGCCCGTGGAATTTGATGTGATTCGCCGGCATTGAGGAAGGCTGGCCCCAGGAACGCGATCCAGAATGCTCGATATTCGGGAGATGTTGCGCTTGCACGTTCCGCTCGCCACTCAGGCGTACGAGCGGCCGCCCGCCCAGCAGGCGGACGTGAAGCAGAGCGACGACCCCGAGCAGATTTCCAGCGACGAACCCTCGACCGTCCTCGTCGTGGACGACGACGCATCCGTCCGGCACGCCATCTCCACCGTGCTGCGCGAGGAGGGATACACGGTTCGCGCGGCCGCTTCCGCCGACCAGGCGCTCGAGCTCTTGCGCGCAGCCGGCGACGTGCCGACGGTGCTCTCCGACCTGAAGATGCCCGGCCACGACGGCATCTGGCTGCTCGACCAGATTCTGCAGCGCCATCCCCACGCGGCGGTGGTGATGCTCACCGGCTACGGCGACACGGAGAACGCCGTCGAGTGCTTGAAGCGCGGCGCCGCGGACTATCTGCTGAAGCCGCCGCGGATCACCGACCTGGTTCGCGCCATCGAGCGCGCGCAGAGCCGCCGCAAGCTGGCGCTCGCGCGCAACCGCTACCACCAGGGTCTGGCGCGGCGGGTGCGCGAGAAGACCGCCGAGCTCACCGACGCGCTGCGGCGCACGGCCGACGCGTACAACAGCACGCTGTCGGCGCTGGTGGCCGCGCTCGACGCGCGCGAGCACGAGACCAGCGACCACTCGCAAAGGGTCGTCCGGTACACCCTCGCCATCGCGGAGAGGATGGGGCTCCAAGGGGAGGATCTGGACCAGATCGGCCGCGGAGCGCTGCTGCACGACATCGGCAAGATCGGGGTGCCGGACAGCATCCTGCTCAAGGCAGGGCCGCTCACGCCGGCCGAGTGGGTCGAGATGCGCAAGCATCCCTCGGTCGGACACCAGATCCTGCAGTCGATCGGGTTCCTCAACCAGGCCGCCGAGATCGTGCTGGCGCACCAGGAGCGATGGGACGGAGGCGGCTACCCGCGCAAGCTCAAGGGCGTCGAGATCCCGCTCGGGGCGCGCGTCTTCGCCATCGCCGATACGCTCGACGCGATGACCTCCGACCGGCCGTATCGCAAGGGCGTCAGCTACCAGGAAGCGCGGGCCGAGATCTCCCGCTGCTCTGGGACGCAGTTCGACCCGGCATGCGTCGAGGCGTTCCTCTCGATCACCGTCGAAGAGCTGACGGCGCTGCGCGACGCGCGCCGCGCCTGATCCCGCACCGCCTTTACGTGCGGCGCCGCCGCGGTCTCGCCAGCGCGAACGCCGCAATCAAGAGACCGGTGATCGGGCCTGCCGAGCTGCAGCCGTGGCCGGGGAAGCCGACTCCTGCTTGCGCCACGGGCGGCGGCGGCGAGGAAACCGCGATGCCGCCATCGGGCAGTTCGGGAACGACCGGGTCCGGCGATCCCGCATCCGGCGTGCCGGGGTTCGGTGTTCCGGCGTCGACCACGGGAGCCGGAGGTGGCGGCGGGGGCGGCGGCAGGAGCTGCGGCGCGACGTCGGCGAGCGTGGTCCCGATGGTCATGCCGTCGTGGTAGACGACCGCCGTCGCGGAGATCGACGAGTCGCGATACAGCCCCTGCTTCAGGTAGTTCACGTTGCCCGGGAAGAGCGTCTGCGCCGACTTCCCGTCGATCACCTTCTTGCCGTCGTACCAGAGCTCGATGAACCCGAGGTCGGGGTTCGACGACCACACGACGTGCATGACGAAGTCGTGCCAGACGCCGCGCACGAGGGGCGTGCTCCACAACTCCACCGTCGGACCGTTGCCGGGCGGCGGGTTGCGATCGAGCGACACCGTCTGCCCATTCACGTCGAACTCGAGCGGAGGCGATCCGCAGCAGCCGCTGTGGTGCCACTGCGTGAAGACCTGCCAGGTGTTCGCGATCGGGTACGACGCGTCGAACATCGTGCTCCACGCGTAGTAGCGGTCCATCCCCTCGGTTTCGGCCTCGCTGCGGACGAGCTCGTTGCGGTTGCCGTTGCTGGCGAAGTCGCCGCGCTGCAGCTCGGTCCGTAGCGCGTAGCTGCCCTGGCGCACCGGCGAAGTCACGACCGTCAGGCGGCTCGCCAGCCCGTCGACGGACGCCCACTGCGAGAGATTGGCGGTTTCGAAATCCCCTCTCCAAATCACGGAAGCACGGACCTGCGTGGCTGCGAGGCAGAACAGGGCGGCGGCGGCGGAATGTCGTCGCAAGATGCGTCCTTTCTGGGAGCCGAGGTAGGTGGTGAACCCACGCCGGGCCGCTCCATGTCCGAAGAAGAGGGCGGCTGCCGGTAGAACCGGCCTGCCAAGGCACCTCTTCCCGGTATGCGACGAGACGGGGGCACGCTCTGCCGCTCGACGTGCAAGCAGGGGGGCGGGCGCAAAACGGCATTGGCGCTGGGGCCGCCGGGCGGTACACAGGCGGCGTGAAGCTGACGCTCACCGAGAGAGCGGCCGACGCGGTCCGCTCGCGCGCACGCGACGCCGAAGTCGCGGACTGGCTGCTGCGCGTCGCCGTGGTCGGCGGCGGGTGCAACGGCCTCACCTACGACCTGTACTTCGTCCCCGAAGCCTCGGCGCAGGACGAGCTGATCGAGTCCGCCGGCGTGCGCGTGGCGGTCGATCCCGCCAGCGCGCCGATGCTGGACGGCACCGTCATCGATCTGGCCGACTCGCGGTCGTTCCGGTTTCTCAATCCGCGCGCCCGCCGCGGCTGCTCGTGCGGCGCGAGCTTCGAGGTCTGACGATGCCGAAGGTGCTGCGCTCGCTCGCGCTGGTGCTCACGGTCGCGGTGCTGACGTGCCTGGTGGGATTCGTCCACGCGCGTGTGTCGGGCGGACCGGCCGAGAGCGCGCGCGGGTGGATGATCGGCCTTCTCGTGTGCTTCGGCGCGATGGCGATCGCCGCGATCTACATGGCGCTCGTCGGCCTGTACCACACGGTGCTCGCGCTCTTCGGATGGGACGGCGGTCCCGGCATCCTGCGCAAGAATCCCAACTATGTGCCGGGGAGCGACGAGCCCCTCCCCGACGGGACCCCGCTGCGCCGCGACGACTAGGAACGGCTCATTCGTCTCGCGCCAGCGAGGCGAGCAGCGGCTCGCGCCGCGACTCCAAGAGGTGCGCCGACGCGGCCAGGACGCCGCCGTACGCTAGCCCCATCGCGAGCGCCTCACCTAGATACGCGAGCGCGGGCGGAAGGCCCGTGACGCGCGCGACGACCCACGGGCCCCACGCCGCGCCACCGAGCGCGAAGAGCGCGGCGAAGCGCGCCCCGACGGCGCCGGCCCCGCGCACCCTGCGGCGCATTCCGCGGACCGGCACCGGCCACAGGATGCCCGCGACGTTGCCGATCATCGCGAGGAGCGGAAAGGTGGCGAGATGGGCGAAGAAGCCGATCGCCACGTCGCGCGGCGCGACGGGTCCGGTGACCGCGGCGACGACCACCAGGCTCGCGAAGATGACTAGAGATAGCGCGTAGGCGACCAGGTTCTTTGCGGCGATGACGATGCGGGAAGGCACGGGCCACAAGAACCACGCGCGGGCGGCGTCGACATCGCGTCCGAAGAGATTCGTCATCAGCTCGAGCACGCCGATGTGGGCGTAGACAGCGGGGAAGATCAGCGGGCCGCGGCGGATCCAGCCGGCGCCTTGCTCGTCGGCGACGAAGGTGCGCAGGAGGAAGAAACTGATCGCGACGAGGACGATCTGCAGCCAGCCGATGCGAAGGATCGTCTTCGCCTCCTTCTCCAACACCGCCACCACCGGCTCCGGCAGGAGCGGCAGCCTCCATCCGGGCGCACGCCGGCGCCCGGTGCCCGCAGCGCCTGATTCCACCGGGCGCAGCGCCTCGCGCGACGACAACTCGTGCGCCAGGATCGCGCCGAGCGCGCCGAGAAAGACCAGCAGCAGCGCCGGGAGAAGGGCGCGCAGCGGGCGTCCGGCCGCCACCTGGCGGACCATCTCCGCTGCCCAGCCCGGGGGGGTGAAGGCGACGAGGTCCCAATGTTCGGCGGCGAAGGCCGAAGGCAGCCGAGGCCGGCCGGGTCGCATCGTGAGCTGCAGCGCGGCCGCCGCGAGCAGCGCGAGCAGGACGGAGAACGCGCGCCGCAGGAGGACGCGCGAGTCGAGCGCGGCCGCCACCGCCGCGGCGAGATGCAGTACGCCCGCGACCGCCCAGACGCTGAGCACCTCGGCGCAGAGCAGCACGCCCGCGCCAGGCATGTCCGGCAGCCGCGCCGCCGTCACGGCGATGGCACCCAGGACGGGCCAGAAGAAGAGCCAGGCCGGATCGAGCAGCTGCGCGGCGAAATTGAGCGCGGACACCAGCCGCGCCGGCACCGCGAACGCGAGGAACCGGCGCGGGTCGAGGAATGGCGTGTGACCGCGCGGGAGGAAGGCGAACCACACGCGGGCGAGCAGGGCCGAGGTGAGCCAGGTGGCGAAGAGCGCGAGCGCGCCGCCGAGCCGCTCGATCCGGGCCGGGTGCGCGCGCAGCTCGCTGCCGAACAGCAGCAACGCCGCGGCAATCGAGCCGCTCGCGACGGCGCCCATGGCAACGCCGATCACCGAGATCGCAAGACGTCCCCATTGGCGCTGCTGGACGAGTCGGCGCCGCCAGAGCGTCGCCCGCAGCCAGACGAGCGCCGCCGCCTGGGTCGCGATCACGGCAGGAAGCTCAGCGCTCGCGCGCCGCCGCGGCCCTCGCCGACGAGCTGGACGAAGGCGTCGGACAGCGTCGGCGCGCTGCCCATCACCTCGACCAGCGTCCCCTGCGCGACGAGCCGGCCGCGGTGGATGACGCCGAGATGCGAGCAGAGACGCTCCACCACTTCGAGGACGTGGGAGGTGAGGAACACCGTGAGCCGGCCTCGCCGCACGAGCCCGGCGAGCAGCGCCGTCAGCGACTGCTTGGCGACCGCGTCCACGCCTTCGAACGGCTCGTCGAGGAAGAGCAGCTCCGGTCCGTGGATGAGCGCGGCGCCGAGTCCCAGCTTCTTCTTCATTCCGAAGCTGTAGTCGGCGATCAGCTTGCGCCCCTCCTGCGCGAGCTCCATCGCTTCGAGCAGCTCGTCGGCGCGGCGTGCCGCCTCGACGCGGGCGAGGCCGAACAGACGCGCGACGAAGACGAGGTGCTCGCGCCCGGTGAGCCGGTCGAAGAGCAACATGCCGTCGGGGACGACGCCGATGCGGCGCTTCACCTCGGCGGCGTCGCCGTCTACCACCCGCCCCAGGACGCGCATCGACCCCGCGCTCGGGGCGAGCAGCCCGGTGAGCATGGAGATGGTGGTGCTCTTGCCGGCGCCGTTCTCGCCGAGGAAGCCGTAGAAGCTTCCGCGCGGCACGCGCAGGTCGATGGCATCGACGGCCAGCTGCGCGCCGAAACGGCGCGTCAGCCCGTGCGTCTCGATGGCGAGGTCCGCGGGCGCGTCCTGCGCCTCGGTCATTCGGCCTTGGCGAGCGCCGCGCCCGCCGCCGCCGCGCCTGCCGGACCGGGCTTGCGCGAGCCGAGCGCGACCGGCGCGGCTTGCGCCACGCTCCCGGTGCGCGGAACCGCGGCGCGCCGCGCGAACGCCAGCGATTCGGCCACCAGCGCCGCGTCCGCCTGTTCCGTGATCGCCGGCAGGTCCTTTTCGGCCAGGTGCGTGTGCACCTTCATCGAGCAGAACTTCGGACCGCACATCGCGCAGAACTCGGCGGTCTTGAACGCGTCGTGGGGCAGCGTCTCGTCGTGCTTCGCCTGCGCGGTCTCGGGATCGAGCGAGAGGCGGAATTGCTCGCGCCAGTCGAACGCGTAGCGCGCGCGGCTCAGCGCATCGTCGCGGTCGCGCGCTCCGGGACGCTGCCGCGCCACGTCCGCGGCGTGCGCCGCGATCTTGTACGCGATGATGCCCTGGTGGACGTCCTCGGCGTTCGGCAGCGAGAGGTGCTCGGCGGGCGTGACGTAGCAGAGCATCGAGGCGCCGTGCCACCCGGCCAGCGCGGCTCCGATCGCGCTGGTGATGTGGTCGTAGCCCGGCGCGATGTCCGTCGCGAGCGGCCCCAGCACGTAGAAGGGCGCCTCGTGGCAGACCTCCTGCTCGATCTTCATGTTCATCTCGATCTGGTCCATCGGGACGTGCCCGGGCCCCTCGATCATCACCTGCACGTCGTGTTCCCAGGCGCGGCGGGTCAGCTCGCCCAGGACGCGCAGCTCGGCGAACTGCGCCTCGTCGGAGGCGTCGGCGAGGCAGCCGGGCCGCAGCGAGTCTCCCAGGCTGAAGCTGACGTCGTACTTCTTGAAGATCGCGCAGAGATCGTCGAAGTGCGTGTACCAGGGGTTCTCCTTCCCGGTGGACATCATCCACTGCGCCATGAGCGCCCCGCCGCGCGAGACGATCCCGGTGATGCGGTGCTGCGCCAGCGGCAGGAAGTCGCGCAGGATGCCCGCGTGGATGGTCATGTAGTCCACGCCTTGCTTCGCCTGCTCCTCGACGATGTCGAGCAGGTCCTGCGCGTTCAGCTCCTCGACGCGCTTGACGCGCTCGATCGCCTCGTAGGTGGGGACGGTGCCGAGGGGAACGCTGCTGTTGCGCAAGAGCACGTCGCGGATGTGCGGGATGTCGCCGCCGGTGGAGAGGTCCATCACCGTATCGGCGCCGTATTTGAGGCAGGCGCGCAGCTTGGTGAGCTCGCCCTCGACGTCGCTGACGATCTGGCTGTTGCCGATGTTCGCGTTGATCTTGCACTTCGCCGCGATGCCGATCGCCATCGGCTCCAGCTCGGGGTGGTTCACGTTCGCCGGGATGATCATCCGGCCGAGCGCGACCTCGCTGCGCACCAGCTCGGCGGGAACGCCTTCGCGGCGCGCGACGTGCTGCATCTCCTCCGTGATCGTGCCCTGCCTCGCGAAGTGCATCTGCGAGACGTTGGACAGACCGCGCCTTCGTTCCACCCATTCTGCGCGCATCGCTGCTTCTCCTGAGGGGAGGAGGACACTAACGACGCGCGCCCGCGCGGTCAATGGACCGGCGGGCGCCACCGGCGCTGCTCCGCTGTCGACCGCGGCTACTTCGTCCCGGCTTGCGTCGCGCCGCCCCGCAGCTCGTTGACGATCCGGTGCGCGCCGTAGATGCGGTCGAGCGCCTCGACGAGCGCGGGGCTGCAGACGGAGACGCTGCGATTCACGGCGGGATCGAACCCGTATTCCCCGCCGAGCGACTGGATGTTGCCGTCGAAGACCAGCCCGACGACCTCGAGGCTCTTGTTGAAGACGGGCGAGCCGGAGTTGCCGCCGATGATGTCGTTGGACGTCACCATGTTGAACGGCGTCGAAGGATTGATCCGCTTGTCCTCGTTCGCGACCATCCAGCTCTTCGGTAGCGCGAACGGATCGCGGCCCGTGGCGCGTTCGAACGCGCCGCCCATCACGGTGAAGGGGCTGACGTGCTTCCCTTTCTCCTCGTAGCCCTCCACGGAGCCGTAGCTCAGCCGCGGCGTGAACGTCGCGTCGGGGTACGTGCTCGTCCCCTCGCTCGCGAAGCGCGCCTTGGCGATGAGCGCCTGCTGCCGCTTCTCCACCGCGTCCACTTCGCGCTCGTACGATTTGCGCACCTCGCGCGCCTCGGAGTCGACGGCCTTGGCGAGCTGGATCAGGGGATCCTTCGACGCGTCGATGGCCGCCTTGCCGCCCTCGAAGAGCTGCTTGCGCAGGGCGGGGTCCTTGAGCCTCGTCCCCGCGACCAGCTCCTTCGCCAGCTCCTCCGGAGACTTCTTGCCCAGCACCTTGCGCACCACGGGGTCGTCGGCGCCGAGCACCTCGCGCAGCTTGGTGAGCGCGAAGCGCAGTCCCTCCATCTCGTAGTCGTCGTACACCGGCGCCGTCGAGAAGAGCTTCTGCTTGAGCGCGGGCAGGGCCGCGTCGGTGTACTCGCGCAGGCGCTGGTCGTTGGGCTTCTGCAGCTCCTCCGCGGCGCGGACCAGCGTGCGCGCATTGCGGAAGTAGCCGAGGTCGCCGACCGCGAAGCCGCGCGGCCGCCGGAACGCGCCGCTGCTCGTCGGCGAGCCCTCCAGGTAGACCAGCCGGTCGTGGATCTGCTTCTCGCGCACGACCGCCTTGGCGATCGCGTCCCAGGCGCCCGCCACTTCACGGGTCCCCTTCACCTTGGCGCGCAGCGCGTTCTCGCGGCGCGCCTTGCTCTGCAGGAGCGTGTCGTCGACCAGCGCCTCGCGCCGGCCCTTCAGCGCCTTGTAGCTGTTCTCGATGTAGAAGAGGTCCGACTCGGCCGTGCGGTACTGCTCCGGCCCCCGCCGCGTGTACTCGGTGAGGAAGCCGCGCTCCTCGGCGAGGTACATGAGCGCGTCGGGCAGGGCGAAGTCGCGCTCGTACCCGAGCTGCGCGATCGTCAGGTCGCGCGAGGTCGCGCCCGGGTTGCCGGACACGAACGTCAACTCGCCTTCCTTGGCGCCTGCCTTCGACCAGCGGAAGTGGTGCTCGGTCGCCGCCGGCTTGCCGTTCTCGTAGGCGCGGATGAAGGAGACGTCGAGGTCGTAGCGCGGGAAGGTGAAGTTGTCCGGGTCGCCGCCGAAGAAGGCGATGGCGAACTCCGGCGCGAAGACGAGCCGCACGTCCTGGAAGCGCTTGTACTTGTAGAGGTCGTAGATCCCTCCGTGGTAGAGCGTGACCACGTCGCAGCGCACCTGGTCGCTCCCCTGCGCGCATTCCTTCTCGATGTTCGCCATCTCGGCACGCTCGGTGTCGGCGAACTTCTGGCCCTCGAGGCCTTGCGTCGCGGAATGGATCCGCTTGGTCACGTCGGTGATGGCCACGAGCTGGTTCAGCTCGATCTCGGGGCACTTCACCTCTTGCTCCAGCGTCGGCGCGTAGAAGCCCTCCTTCACGAAGTCCTTTTCCTTGGTGGAGAGCTGCTCGATGCAGCTGTGCGCGCAGTGATGGTTCGTCATCACCAGGCCGTCGCCGGAGACGAACGACCCCGAGCAGCCGCCCGCCAGCCGGACGGAGGAGAGCTGCGCTTCCTTGAGCCACTTCGCGTCAGGCTGGAAGCCGTACTTCTTCGCCACCTGCCCGCCGGGGAAGTTGTCGAAGGTCCACATGCCTTCGTCGGCTCGCGCGGCAAGAGGGAGCGCGGCGGCGAGGCAGAACGCGGCGAATCGCTTCATGTCCACTCCTGTCGTCGCCGGACGAGGCGGCGAAGATTCTGTCGAGTCGCGGCCTTGTGCCCGCAAGCCCGCTCCACGTCAAGGGGCGGGCTCCGCACGGCCACGCGGATGCGCAGCGAGCCCGGGTTGCGTCCAACCGGGCGCCTGGTCGACAATCCATTCCCGCGCAATCTTCTCCGGGAGAATGATCGACATGAAACACGCTGCCGCGTTCAGCGCGTTGGCCCTGGCGCTCGCCGTCGGGAGTGCCGCTTTCGCCCAGCAGTACGAGCCCTCGCGGGGCGAATTGGCGCGCGACCCGACGTACCGGCGGCATCTCGGGTTCTACATCCGGCCGGATCTCGGATTCGGGTACATGGCCGCGAACCAGGCAACGACCACCTACTCCGGGTTTGCGGGACTGGCTGGCGTCGCCATCGGCGGGGCCGTCCGCGAGAACTCGATCCTGGCGGTGCACGTCTTCGACGCCGTCGTGCAGAATCCGAGCCTCTCGTACGGCGGCTCTCTCCAGGACAGCACCATGGTGCTCTGGGGAATCGGCCCCCAGTACACCTATTACTCCCAGCCGACGAACATCTACGTGTCCACGACCGTGGCGCTGACCACGGTTTCGGTAGAGCGCCCGTTCGGTCCGCGCGGCGCGACGGACGTAGGGCTGGGAACGCGCGTCGCGCTCGGCAAGGAGTGGTGGGTCGGGAATCACTGGGGCCTCGGATTGGTGGGCCACTTCTCGTATTCGTTCAACAGCGACAGCGGCTCCACGTATACGCTGACCGCATACGCAGTCGGGCTCGCCTTCTCGGCCACCTACAACTGATCAGGGAGGCGAAACGGCCGCAAGCAGGCCGGTGAGCCGTTCGATTTCGCCGGGGATCTCCGGGTCGGCCAGCCAGTCGACCGGGAAATGCCGCTGCGCGCGCAGGTACACGTCGAGCTGTGCGTCGCGCCCGTAGAGGGCGGACGCGGCGCGGACCGCTTCGATGAGCGCAATGCGGGCGCGGGGGGGCTGGGCGACGCGCTGGCGCGCCGACTCCAGAGCGCGCCCCGCAGCCGCGAGCTGCTCGCGGTCGTGGAGGCGCAGGTTCTCGCGGCGGCTGATGACCGACAGCGAGTCGAGAAACCGCGCCATGTTCTCGGCGGCTTCCTTCAATTCGCGCGGCCGCGGCGGCTGCTGGCGGACGAGCTGGTGCATCTGAGCGCGCGCCTCGAGGAAGATGCGCTTGTCCGGCGTGCGCAGCGCGTGCAGCGCCCGCGTACGGCTGAACGCGTGCACGTCGCGCAGCGCATCCTGCACGGCCGACGCGACGCGATCGTCCGCGGCCTGCGCGATGCGCTTGGCGTGGCCGCGGAAGAGGAACGCCAGGTTGGTCGCGGCCTGCCGGACCAGCGCCGCGTGCACCAGGTCCTCGGCATATCCGGGCACGATATCGGCGCGCGTCAGGTCGTCGACGCGCGCGGCGACGTCGAAGATCATCTCGCCGATGCCGGCGCGCAGCCGCCCGCGGAACTCGAGCAGGTCGGCGACGAGGTTCCACGGATCGGCCACCACCGTCGGGTTCTTCAGGCGCTCTCCCAGGCGCGAGACGTCCTGGCGGAGCATTCCGCAGACGGCAAAGACCGTCCGCGCGATGCCGTCCTGCTGCGACTCGACCACCTCGGGAGCGGGTGGACGATCTCCCGCGGACGGCCCGAACGCTTCGTCGAGGTTGTCCACCGCGTCGCCTTCGTCGGGCGGAGGAAACACCTCGTTCGCGACGGCAATGAGCCGGTTGACGCTCTCGACGGTCTGCCCCATCACCGGGGCGACCTCCTCCCACACGGCGAGCGAGTGCGTCCCCTCCTCGGCGTCCGCTTCGAACCGCACCAGGTCGACTTCGGCGAGCTGGCGGGTCGCATCCTTGGCCGCCTGCAGCAGCTTGCCGACGCGCGGCCGCAGCCCTGCCTCGAAGCGCTCCGCGACGACGGCCAGCCGCCTGGTGATCGGCAGGGCGTCGTCGGCGTGAGGCGCAGGCTGCGGCACCTTCGCCATCCCTCCATCTGCTAGCACACGGACGTGTGGTGAATCCGTGTCCCGCGGGCGGAGATTTCCCCACATCGGACGTGTTGCTCCGCGCCGATTGTCCACGGTTTGACTCATCCTTCGGGACGGCGCCCGACGACGTGCTGGACCTGCTCGTAGCCGCCGAAGACGGCGGCGCGGCGGGTGGCGATGGGGCGGCCGTCGCGCGTCGCCGGCTGGTAGTCGCAGGACTCGAGGTGGCGGCGCAGCGCCTTCGCCGTGGCGCCCGTCGCGCCCTGCACGTGGACGTCGCGCACCTTGCCGCGCGCGTCGATCTGGAAGTCGGCGGACATGTCGGGAAGCGGCGCTCCGCCGGGGTTCGACGAGGGAGCCTCGATCGCGCAGCCGACGAGCTGGGCGGGCATCAGCTTGCCGGTCTTCCCGTCGGGGCGCGCGTCGCGTGCGCACGCTGCCAGGGCGAGCAGAGCGCAGACGACGAAGCGGTGCATCCCGCCTTCGTAGCCCGGTTCGATCGCGCGCCGAAAGGAACGAGATGTGGCCAGGAGTCGCCGTATGCTCCGTCAGGGAGCCGGTGACGGCGCGTCCGAGGCCGGCTTCGCGACGGCGGGGCAGGTCGGCGAGCCGGCGGCGATGTGGGCGCGGCGGTCGCGGAGCTTCTGCGAGACCTCCTTCGACGCGCGCAGAGGAACGACCTCCAAGGCGCGGTCGATGAGATCCAGCGCGTCCGGGCACCGACCGTCGGCCGCGTTCGCAGCCGCCAGCGCTTCCAGCGCGTCGGGACTCTGCGCCGCCAGGCGCACCGCGCCGTTCGCGCGCGACAGCCCTTGGCGCACGTCGCCGGCGTCGAGGGCGTCCCAAGCGCCGGCGACCAGCGCGATCGGCTCCTCCGGGTCCGCGCGCAGCGCCGCCTCGACCGCGAGGTGCCGTTCCGCGCCCGATTTCGTGGACAGCGCCTCGAGAAGAAGCAGCCAGGCGCGAACGTCGTCTGGATGGAGGCTCACCGCTCCGCGTGCCGACGCAAGGCGCTCCGCCGCGTTCGCTTTCGGCAGCTTGCCGCGAACTGCGAGCGCCTCAGGCTCCCCGGGATCGAGCTTCAGCGCCTCGGCGACCTCGCGGGCCGCGTCCCCGTCGCGGCCGGCGAAGGCGAAGAGCTGCGCGCGAAGCGCCCGCACCGCCGCCGGACCGAGGGCCCGCGCCGAGATCGTCCCGGACCACTGCGGCGCGGGCACGGACAGCGTCCCGAACTCCGCGTTCATGCCGAAGTAGGTCTCCATCGCCGCATTGATCTTGCGCCAGTCGAGACCAGGGAACGCCTTGGCGAATGCCACGCGGGGCTCCTCGCCGCGGTAGAGCAGGTCCATGTACGAATCGAAGGCGCGCGGCTGGCGGTCCTGCAGCCAGTGCACGAGCAGCCAGGCAGCAGCCTCGAACTCGGCGTACGAGAAATAGTTCGCAGGGCCGCCGAGCGCCGACCCGATGCTGAGGTGCCCCCGCCGGAACGTCGCGTCGAGGTAGGTGAGCCGGTCGCGTTGCGGCTCTCCCACGACCATCGTTTCGGTACGCCGATCGTGGCGGATGGTCTCGAAGTAACAGGCGAGCCCCTCGCCGAACCAGCGCGGCTGCCGCGGGATGACCGCCAGCGAGATCAGATGTGCGAGCTCGTGCTGCAGCGCCATCAAGGGCTCCGCGCGGCTGTAAGGAACGATCACCGCGACGGGACGGCCGAAGACGTCGTCGCCCGCGATCCCGAACAACCCCTCGGGAAAGAACTCCTCCAGCTCGCGCGGGCCGGACAGCTGGATGACGTGCATGCGTCCAGCGGGCTGCGGCGCGCTGGAGGCGACGAAGTTCACCAACGTCGCGCGGACGCGCTCGAGCTCGATCACGGTCTCCGCCGCCTCGACCTTCGCCAAGGACGTGCGCATCACGAAGTGCTCGCTGCGGACCTCCACGAAGGGCTGCCGCTCGGGGCCGACGCCGCGCGAACAGGCGACCGACAGTACGCTGAACACGACGGCGATACGGCGCATGCTTGGCCGTTCTACCGCAGCAGCCACGCCTGGCGGAAAAACGAAAGGCGCGTCCCTGTCGGGAACGCGCCTTCATTCGCGCCCTCTTCCTGCCGGGTCAGGCCGCTTCTTCGAAGTCGGCCAGGTACCGGCTGAGGAAGTTGCGCGTGCTCTTCTCCACCTGCCGGACGCGCTCGCGCGAGAGGCCCCACTGCTTGCCGAGGTCCTCCAGCGTCCGCGGGTCGTCCTGCGTCAGGCGGTCGCTCAAGATGTCCCACGCCAGCTCGCCCATGCGCTTGCGCACCCGCCCCAAGGCGTTGCGCACGTTCTCCTGGCGCTCGGCGCGGATGATCTGCTCGTCGGGCGTCGGCCCGTCGTCGCTCAGGCGATCGAGGTGCGTCGACTCACCCTCGGGGTCGAGCGACTCCTCGAGCGAGATGTCCCGCGGAGGCAAGCCTCCGTTGGGCATGGTCCGCCGCACCGCGCTCGGCCCGTCCTTCAGGCAGC